>OFGR01000010.1_pt1 | contig 170542 bp, 150 predicted proteins | sample 1521811 | NCBI WGS metagenome assembly OFGR01 (sample SAMEA3504098, study PRJEB24116) | mouse gut metagenome | biome: mouse gut; feature: mouse-associated habitat; material: faeces | place: Denmark | collected 2011 | reverse complement strand
TGGCTGTGAACCTCCTTTCGTGGGTGGATTTTTTCAAGCGGCGCAAGCCGCAAAAAGGCGGGCTTGGGGTGGCAACCCCAACAAGATTCCCATAGGACAAAATGAGCCGGTAGGCGAAATTTGGTACTGTGGTAGAATCTTGCTCTAAGAAACTGCGCTGTGTGGTCTGTTCGCTTACTATCCGGCTATTGGCGGCTGGTTTGTTGCGTTCCGGCGAAAATATCTCATGGAATTTTCTGATACCCTCGACGGACAGGGCGGGGATTTTGCCAACTCTGCGGCGGTATTTCTCCCCCTACTACCTACAACACCACGCAAAGCAAAAATGACGGTGATTTGCGGAAATTTCCCCTCATTTCTTACAAAACCACACAAGCCCGGATAGGCGGGAATTTTGAGAAATTTCTTCATTTTCCTTTCATTCCCCACACCACCGAAAATTGAAAACTGCCAAACAAAGAGCGTGTCATGTTTCCCTTTTCGTGGGGCAATACGGCGGTTTTTCAAAAACGCCGAAAATAAACGCAAAAAAACAGGAAACCTTTTTATGATTTCCTGTCTTGGTGTGCCGTTCTATGTGGCGGCGGTTATTCAGTTTTGGGGTATGGCTGTTCATCAAAGCGGAACTGGAACAGGGCAGCGATAAGCCGCCGTTTAATGTTGTCCTCTGTATCTTTGTTGACGTGTCCGTTTTCAAGGGAAGCAATTCGGATTCGCTTGCTGTAATGCCGTAAAACCTCGTCTACGGCTTCCGGTTCTCCATTGGTCGCTCTGACAATAATTTCATAAGGAATAAGATTAGGATTCTTCATGCGAAAACACCTCCATTTTTTCTTGTAACATTTGTAAAGCACTGTGTATGTGATGCCATGCCGTACTCCGGCAACGTCCATACATTTCACCAATTTCCTGTTGCGTGTAATGACCGAAAAAGTAGAGATAAATGATTTCTCTTTTTTTCTCTGGCAAGGATAACAGCGCAGCGGCAAGCTCTCCATTGGTGAGGATAACCGTCTGACCACATATGGTGATGGGGTACTGCTCATAGGGGTCTATGAAATATTTATTAGACGTACTGAACGGGTAAAATTTTTCTTCTGTAAGATATTCAAAAGATATTTCTCTTTGCCGTTTCCTGCTTCTGTCACGCCATGAGTTGAGAGTTGCATAGCGTATCACCACTCTACAAAAAGCGTTAAAAGTATACATAATGTGTTCTTTGTATGCTTCGGTGCAAGCTGAAAGCCTTTGTTTTTTATTTGCTGTATTTGTCCGCTCTTTATTCAAAATAGGTTCTCCTTTTTTATCAGATTTTTTCTCCATATAATTCACAAAAACTTACATTGTCTTTTGAAACATATACCGAATCTTATCTAACCGACTGTTAGGGCGGCGTGGCTGCGATACAAACTCCCCAGAAGTTTCTTTATACCCTTTTAATTCTGTAAGACAAACACTTCTCCCGTTTGTATAAAAATTTAAATCATTTTTATATTCATTGATACAGCGGGCGGGGATTTCTCCTTTAAAAATAACCTCATCATTTTCAAGTACAACCGATTCAATCACTGCACAATATTTTGGCACATCATTGTAAGCCCGTGAAAGATATTCCTGTGGAGCAAAAAGGGTAAAGGAAAGGTATGGCTCCAAAACCTGTGTTCCTGCTTTTTTCAATGCCTGTTCCAATACGACAGGAGCAAGGAAGCGAAAATCTGCGGGGGTACTAACCGGGCTGTAATAAACTCCATAGTCAAAACAAATGCTGCAATCTGTCACTTCCCAGCCATATAAGCCTTGCTCCATTCCATAATGCACACCCTCCATGACGGCATTTTGAAAACTTTGGTTCAAATAGCCAAGAGATACCTTGCTTTTATACTGGGTTCCGCTTCCGATAGGGAGTGGTGTTACAGTTAAACCAATAGACGCCCAAAATGGATTTGGTGGTACTTCAATATGAATCGTGTAGGCTGCCTTTTTTAACGGTCTTTCCAGATAAATAACCGTAGGCTCTTTCATAGCCACTTTTACATGATACTTTTCTTCCAGCAATGAACAAATAACCTCTAATTGCACCTTTCCTAAAAAAGACAGAATAATCTCACGGGTGGCAGTATCAATTTCAAAGTGCAAAAGTGGGTCTGTATCGGCAATTTCTATGAGAGCATTCAGCAAGGCTTCTCTTTGTTCTGGCTCTTGTGGCTCAACGGTTGTCCGAAGTAAAGGCATAGGATTGTCAATCCATGCTTTGCGAGGTAAAAGTTCTTCATTTCCCAAAATGTCATATAATTTTAAAGTATCATCGGATAAGACAACAATTTCTCCCTGACAGGCATGGTCTGCCGAAACAATTTCGCCATTTGCCGGAATGTACATTTCTGTAATCTTTACCTTTTTCTTTTTTGACAGCAGAAGTGTATCTCGTAAATGGAGCGTTCCATGATATAGGCGTAAGTAGGAAAGACGTTTTTTCCCTTCTGTATACTCAACCTTAAAAACATACCCACATAATTCAGACTGATTATTTTTTGTTTCTGTAACAAAAGTTTCAGTAATTACCTCAATCAATTTTTCTGTTCCTAAATTGTCTTTTGCGCTTCCATGATATACAGGAAACAAAGAACAACATCTGGTTCTCTGGCACTTTTCAAGTTGTAATTCCTGTATGTCCAATGAATCCTCTGAAATATATTTTTCTAATAGTTCATCATTCCCGGAAATAACGGAATCCCATTTATCCAAATCAGCAATATCAGTAATATCTATTTTGGGCGATAAGATAACCTCTTGCATGACGATTATATCACTGGTAAGTTTTTCCCTGATGTTTTGGTAAACACGCCGTAAATCAATTCCGTTTTGGTCTATCTTATTTACATAGATAATTGTCGGAATGTTCATTTTCTGAAGTGCATGGAATAATATTCGGGTCTGTGCCTGTACACCGTCTTTTGCCGAAACAACTAAAACAGCTCCGTCAAGGACAGATAAAGAACGATATACTTCGGCTAAAAAATCCATATGACCGGGAGTGTCCACGATATTGATTTTATAACCATTCCAGCAAAAAGAAGTAACTGCCGTCTGAATGGTAATTCCCCGCCGCTGCTCTAAAACCATAGTGTCTGTTCTTGTGGTTCCTTTATCTACACTTCCTTGTTCTGCAATCGCTCCACTGGTGTACAACAGGCTTTCTGTTAAAGTTGTTTTTCCCGCGTCTACATGGGCAAGAATGCCAATATTGATTATTTTCATGTGATTGTCCTCCCTTTACAAGCCCAAAAGGGCATAAAAATCCCCAGCAGTAAAATACTTTTACCACTGGGGATTACAGTTTGCGGACATACACATATACAGCATACACCTGCTGGTGATTGCTGTTCTTTTTCAGATATGTCAAAATTGATAAGGCAAAAGTATTCTTAAATTGGGTACAAAAAACCAAGCCCCCTTATTTAGGGACATTCAAAATTCTTTGAACCCACTATTTGATTGAAGTTTTATTTAAGAATACCTTGCCGCATATTTTTTACTCCTTTTTTGGAATGAAGCTATTATAGCACATCAATTTTAGAAAAGAAAGTAGAAAAAGGAAAAATACTTTGTACACCATAAGAAAGATGTAATGAGTGAGAGGTTTCGTAGTCATCGACATTGTGGAAAAATCTAAACTTTTGGATTTTTCCACAAATCCAAACTTAGAAGAAATCCAAACTTTTCTCTGTAAATCCTTTATTCAAGGCATTTTCTGATAAAAAAGTTTGGATTTTGTTTTGTACTTCTCTTGTCAGAAATGAGAATAAATTGATTGAAACAGAGCTAAATAGCAATGTTTTACGCATTTTGTCATAATTGGAGTATTGTACTTTGTGAAACGAAATCCAAACTTTTTCCGGCAAGAATCCCCAATTATCAAGCTGTTTTCAGAAAAGTTTGGATTTTATATAAGTTTGGATTTGTGGGAATGTGTATAACTGGCTATCTTATGGAATTGTGGGTAACTCTGTTTGCAGGACGTGGGAAAGCTGCACTTTAGCTTTTCCATGTGCTGTGAATAGAGTTATCCATGATTCCATAGCCTGTTATGCACATTTCCATAATGCTTGTCTTTTGGTCTTTGGTTTCTTTGGTTCGGAATAGTGTGGTGCTGGCGGTCTATCTCTTGTTTTCGGTTGCTTGCTTCTTTACCGTATATGAGCATTAGGAAGATGAATCGCGCAAATGCCGGACCGCGGACGGTGTCTGGCCATACTGTTTTTTGAATTCCTGATTGAAAAGCTTCTGGTTGGTAAATCCGTTTCGCTCCATAATTTCTGCGATGGGTGCGTCCGTGTTCTGGAGATCCTGATAAATATGGGAAAGGCGGACATCATTTAAGTACTTTAAGAAAGAGATACCCATACTTTTTTTGAAAAAGCGGCAGAAATATTCTTTCGTCAGTCCTAAGTGGCCCGCAATATCCAGAAGGGAGATCGGATCGCGGAAGTTTGTCTCTACATAGGAAATCACTTCGCGGATTCGTTCCCTGGATTGTGTGTCAACCGTGCCTGCAAAAGGAATTTCCGCTGAAAAACTGCGCAGCAATTGTGCGATAATCTGTAGAAGGATACCCTCAGCTTCCAGCGAATGGAAGCTGAGTTCTTTTATATACAGCCGAGTCATGGCTTCAAACAATTCACAGATGTTCCTGTATTCTGGGAAGTGGTCATCCATCACTTCGTCGGGAATGCAGTTGATGCTGCGTAGTTCAATCTCTGGCAGATAGCGCTTAAACTGCATTTTGGATAAATGAATGCAGAGGAACATGGACGCATCGGCAAGGGAGCAGGTACTGTGTACCTGGGTGGATTCGATTACGGAGAAATGCCGCTCCTTTAACAGATATGTTTTTTTGTCCACCCATATGGTGACGGTGCCGTTCAGCGGATAAAGGATTTCCAGATCTTCGTGCCAGTGCATCGGGTGGTAGCCGCCCGGGGTTGTGATATACTGCATACTGATTCCTAGAGGATTTAAATACTGGATGGTCTCATAAACAGGTTCTTTCATGATGGACTCCTTTTCATAATTGAAACTTGTGAATAGTATAACAATGTTGTTATTTTTTATCGCTTCGTATGATAGTATCTTATAAAAATAAGATATAAAAGTCAATATCGCCTTAAAATAAGTTAATTTTTGACCTGTTTTTCTGGCTCGGAAAACAGTAAACTATATTTGTAACAGGGAAACAGAAAATAAGCTTAGGAACTGTTAATAATTAACAGTTTCTTAGTTAGAAATCAGATAGAAAAGGAGATTAAGACAATGAGTACAATCGCATTAAAAGAAAAGAATTATGCAGCAAAACGCAAGGAACATGGTATCTTTAAGGAAATCATCAAGACATACAGGGAGTATCAGGCTGAGATCGTATGTGGTCTCCTCGCACAGGGCGGGAATGTAACGGAAGCTGCAAAACTGTACCAGATGATGAAGAAGTAAATGACATGAAAACGAAAAACAGAAAATCAGGAAAAAGGACTGACAGTGCAGAGAAAGCGCTGCCAGTCCTTTTTTGGAATTTATAAGGAATTGATCTTATCCAGCATTTTTTGAAGATCTTTTTTGCTAACCAGCCCAAAAGTCAGCACATTGCGCAAGGGCATGGAAGCAATCATAGCATTGTTCATCGCGTCGCTGATAGCTTCCTTGGAACTTGAACTGTCTATATCCGGGGTGTCAGTTGGCGCGCCAAAGAACGCATCCATGCGGTTTTTAAAATCCAGTCCAAATGGAATCGTGCGCTCATCGGACAGCAATTCTCCCAGTGTGGTATTCATATGGACGTTCAAGGGCAGTTTCTTCTCGGTGTTCAGATGAACCTTTTGTGTCAGGTGGATATCGCGGGAGGAGGCGCCAATCAAGATTTCATAATCGCCAGTTTTCGCATACCAGTCCTGAATACCTGTGTGATACCATGCAAAGCTTCTATAATCGAGTGTGAAGGAGGCCGTTTTGGTCTCGCCGGGCTTCAGCGATACTTTGTCAAAGCCTTTCAATTCTTTTAACGGGCGTTGTACTGCGTCTGTCAGATCGTGGATATAGAGCTGGACAATCTCTTTGCCTTCCGTGCTGCCGGTGTTTGTCACATCTACAGTTACTGTGATAGTATCGCTGTCAGAGATTTCGCTCTGGCTGACAGTCAGATTGCTATAAACAAAAGTTGTATATGAGAGTCCATATCCGAACGGAAATGCAACGGGCATCTCTTTCTTGTCATAATAACGATATCCCACGAAAAGACCTTCATTGTATTCGACGGCTTCCCCGTTGCCAAATGTTAGGTAGGAGGGATTGTCGGAGAGCTTACAGGGTAATGTTTCCGCCAGTTTTCCGGATGGATTGACTTTGCCGAATAAAATATCTGCAAGAGCCTCGCCCACAGCCTGTCCGCCAAGATAGGCTTCTAAAAGTCCCTTCACCTTGGGAAGCCAGGGCATCTCAACTGGAGAACCGTTATGAAGTACGACAATCACCTCAGACTGTACAGAAAGGATTTCTTCGATTAAGCGATTCTGACAGTCTGGAAGCCGCATATGAGTGCGGTCGTATCCTTCTGATTCAAAGCTGTCCGGAAGGCCGGCAAAGATAACTACTTTATCAGCATTTTGGGCAGCGTTTACGGCTTCTTCGGCAAGCGTTTCTTCATAGGAATCTTTGTCGGCGCTAAAGCCCTTTACATAGGTGATATTTGGCTGGCCGGCGATTGCGTCTAAGATACTGCTTACTTTGTAACTGTTGATGTGGGAGCTTCCGCCGCCCTGATAGCGCGGTTTGGCGGCAAATTCGCCGATAAATACAATTTTTTCCTCGTTGGCAAGCGGCAGGACGGACTCATTTTTTAACAGAACCATGGATTCCTGGGCAATCTGTTTTGCCAGCGCATGATCGGCTTCAAGCGTAAACTTCTGTTCTTCGCGGTGGTCGGCATATTGGAAGATGATGCAAAGAATCCGCTCTACAGCCTGATTCAGAACGGCTTCGTCCAAGGAACCGTCTTTCACCGCATTGATGATTTCCTGGTCATTGATGCCGCCAGAGGCAGGCATCTCCAGTTCCAGACCGGCTTTCAGGCCGGCAACGCGCTCGTTCACCGCGCCCCAGTCGGACATGACATAGCCTTCAAATCCCCATTCATCGCGCAGTACGTTTGTCAGAAGCCATGCATTTTCGGAAGCGAAAGTTCCGTTAAGTTTATTGTAGGAGCACATAACGGTGTATGGCTGGGATTTTTTAACGGCGGTTTCAAATGCGGGAAGATAGATTTCCCGAAGCGTCCGCTCGTCGACGTTGGAGGAACAGCTCATTCGGTTATATTCCTGATTGTTGGCGGCAAAGTGCTTGATGGAGGTTCCTACATGATGGGTCTGCACGCCTTCAATGAATGCCGTAGCGGTTTCCCCGGCAAGATAGGGGTCTTCCGAATAATATTCGAAGTTGCGTCCGCAGAGCGGGGAGCGCTTGATATTGACCGCAGGGCCGAGCACGACAGACAGGTCGTTAGCCTGCGCCTCTTTTCCGATCGCGTCTCCGAATGTGCGCATCAGCTCCCGATCGAAGGAGCAGGCGCTCAAAACGGCCGGCGGGAAGCAGACGGCTTTGATGCTGTCGTTGATTCCCAAGTGATCTGCGGCTTCGTCCTGTTTGCGCAGTCCGTGCGGACCGTCGCTTACCATAACGCTCGGGATGCCGAGCCGCTCCACGCCTTTTAAGTGCCAGAAATCAAGCCCCGAGCACATTCCGGCTTTTTCTTCCAGAGTCATCTGGTCAATGAGTTCTTTCAGATTTCGTTCCATAATAAGGTCTCCTTTTTTATTTTTTATGCGCAGACCCGCGCAGAGGAAATATGCCGCTAGTGCGGCGCACGGGTCGCGCGGCGAGTAGGAAAAGTCTTCCCTACTCGATTGTACATGAATCAGGCAGGAGAGAAGGCCGTTCCTATGCCCGATTTATGTGCAAAGACAATCAAAACAAACGACAGGAAATAGGTTACCAGCCCGATTGAATCTAATGTTATCATATATGAAGGGGTAAAAGCAATCATTCATAAAGAATAAAATCCGTCTGCATCAAAGTGGATAAAATATGTCGGTTTTATAAAAAAATTTGCAGGTGACGACAGGGAAAAAAATACAGTACAATGGAGATTAGAAGTGAAGTGGAAATGGATCAGAAATATCATAAAAGCAAGGAGGGATTTCGTTTGAAAAATAGTTACTGGATCTGGTATCCGGGAGATTTTGAACTGTATCACGCCATGAAGCAGAATTTCAGCCGTGTGGAGCGCGGCATGGGATGGCCGGCTTTCTGGAAAAGTGAAGGATTCCGCAACAGGGTGGTGTTTCGGCGGACATATCAATTGCAGGAAGAAACTGCGTTTACAGTATATTCTGAGGCGGCGGGGTATGTCCTTGCCGGAGACAAAAAATATCCTTTTGGCAGAAAAATCACCTGCAATCCAGGGGAAATCTTAGTTTCTGTACATGCGGCCTGCATCGAGAAGTTTCCGGCGATTTATATAGAGGGAGATGTGATCTGCTCTGACGGGGAATGGCTGGTGGAGGATTATGATAAGCCGCCTGTTCAGGCAGGATACAGCAGGTATTTTATGAACGCGGATCAGATTCCTTCTGTGTGGAATTATGATGAGAAACGATATGAGCCGGTTTCTGTGGAGGAGACGGACGGCGGCGTGCTCTATGGGTTTGAGACAGAGCTGACAGCACAGATTGAGGTGCGTCGGATAAACGGTGCAGATAATACGAAAAAGATTGAAGTTTTTTGCGGGGAATCCCACGAGGAAGCAGTCGACTTGGAGCATTGTTATTATAGCTGGGAGGTTGATCCGGTGACAAATCGGACACCGCGATGTGCAGTCCGTTTTGTGTTTCTTCCACAGTGCAAGAAAGAGGAGATAAGCGTGTCGGCGTTTCATCAATATGTGGATATTCCGGTAAAAGCTTCCTTTTCCTGTGATGATGAACTGCTGAATCAGATCTGGGCGGTTGCGGAGCATACTTTTTTGCTCTGCAGCGGAATCTTTTTTATAGACGGCATTAAAAGAGACAAGTGGATATGGGGAGGGGATGCCTATCAGAGCCTATTTGTCAACCAATATCTGATGGCAGACCCGGATATTAACCGAAGGACGCTGCTTGCCCTGCGCGGCAATGATCCGATGACGACACATATCAACACGATCGTGGACTATTCTCTCTATTGGATTTTAAGTGTCAGGGAACACTATGAGGCCTATGCGGATGAGAAGTTTGTGCGTCAAGTCTATCCGAAGATGGTTTCATTAATGAAGTTCTGTGGGGAACAGCTTGATGAACATGGGTTCTTAATCGGACGGGAGAAGGACTGGATTTATATCGACTGGGCAGACTTGGACAAGGAAGGACCGCTCTGTGCAGAACAGATGCTTCTTGCAGCGTGCTACAAGGCTATGGCTGCTGTGGCAGCAGTGGTGGAAGACAGCGCGTGTGCGGCAAGTGCAGAATATAACGACAAATATATGAAACTGGTAAAAAAGATTGACCAGTTCTATTGGGACAATGACCAGTCCGCCTATATGGATTCCTTCTGCTCCGGGAAGCGCCATGTCACAAGGCACGCCAATATATTCGCGATATTGTATGGGATAGCAGATGCAGACAGGCAGACACAGATTGTGGATTCCGTGTTGCTTAATGACAACATACCAGCGATTACGACGCCCTATTTTAAGTTTTATGAGCTGGATGTTTTATGCAGGATGGGCAGGTATGCAGAGGTGCTGGAACAGATCAAGGCTTACTGGGGCGGGATGCTGGCGCGCGGCGCAGTCACTTTCTGGGAGGAATATGACCCGAATGTGCCGGAGGAAGAACAGTATGATATGTATGGAGATAAGTTTGGCAAGAGCCTGTGTCATGCGTGGGCGGCGAGTCCGATTTACCTGCTGGCGAAATATTTTGCAGGTGTTCGGATCACCGCGCCCGGCGGAGAGCAGTACGAGGTAAAGCCGCAGATGGCGTTTTTCCGGAAAATTGACTGTATCGTGCCCGTCGGTATGTGCAGACGGGTTCATATTTATGGAGATGCACAGCATGTAAATATAGAAGAAATTGTGTGAAGCGTAAATACAGAATGACAGTTCGGATCCGGATTTGGCTGTCGGTCACAATAGGGAGGTAGTATTTAAATGGAAAGAATAAGTTTTAACAAAGGCTGGAAAGTGTGGAAAGATATGGACCCATTCGAACTGGTATTCCGCGTGCCGGATGATGCGCAGGCAGTGGAGCTGCCCCATGATGCCATGTTCCATGAAGAGCAGAAGCAGGGTGCCGCAAACGGCGGTTATACAGGGAATATTGATGCGGGAGAGTACAAGTATTACAAACAGTTTTATGTCCCGGAAGAATATCAGGGTGGTCATGTGATGCTGCAGTTTGAAGGAATCTACCGCAATGCCTGTGTGTTTGTCAACCAGTCCAAGGTGGGGGAGAGTGCCTATGGCTATACGGACTTTACTGTAGATATCGGAGATTATCTGCAGTATGGCGCAGATAATGACATTCTGGTAGCCGTAAAATGCGGCACCAGAAGCAGCAGATGGTACAGCGGGGCAGGCATCTATAGGGATGTATGGCTGGTCAGGGGAGGAAGTCTGTACGTAAAACCTTATGGTCTTCGTATGACAACGCTGGATGTGGATAAAGACGGCGCTTTGGTATGCATTTCTGCCAGGATACACAATGACAGCCTGTCAGCGGGCACTGTGCAGGTAAATGTCAGCATCAGGGAGCTTGCGGGCAAGGTTGTAACGAACAATACATATCCGGTGCGGATTGGCAGCCGTCAGACGTTGGAATTTCGGAAAAATATTTACATTGACCATGCAAAGCTTTGGGATGAAATAACGCCGAATCTTTATCAGGTCGTTTTCACAGTGACGAGTCAAAGCGGCGCGCAGGATGTGACAGAGATCACATCCGGTATCCGAAAGCTCTCTGTGGACAGCCGCCACGGCCTTAGGGTGAATGGAAGGGGAGTGAAACTTCGCGGTGCATGTATTCATCACGATCAGGGCATTCTTGGAACGGCTACGTATGATGATTATGAATACCGGAGGGTAAAACGGCTGAAGGAGGCAGGCTTTAATGCAATCCGCTCGGCGCACAATCCGGCGTCCCAGGCGCTTCTAAAGGCCTGCGACAGACTGGGAGTCTATGTCATGGATGAGCTTGTGGACGTTTGGAACAAGAGTAAGGTAAGCTATGATTATGCGGTTGATTTTGCGCGCAACTGGGAATCAGACATTGAACATATGGTGGAGGATGACTACAATCATCCGTCTGTGATTCTGTACTCCACTGGAAATGAAATCTTTGAGATCTGCACGGAGAAAGGATTTGAGACCAGCCGTATGCTGAGCGATAAATTCCATGAACTGGACACAACCCGCTACACGACCAATGGCATCAACGGCGCATTTGCAGCAGGGGACGGGCTTGCGAAGATTGTGGATGATATCACCAACGGAGAGGCCGACACCGGCAAGGGGGATGTCAATGTATTTATGGCGGCCATGGAGACCAATATGCCAGGAATTGTGGCGCATCCGATTCTGGGAGGAATTCTTGAAAAACTGGAGACTACGATGGATGTCATCGGCTATAATTATATGACTTCCAGATATCTGATGGACGCAAAGAAATACCCGGACCGCGTGATGGTGGGAACCGAGACCTATCCGAAACAGATTGCTGAAAACTGGGATGCAATCAACAGATGTTCAGCCGTTCTCGGAGACTTTACGTGGACTGGCTGGGATTATCTGGGGGAGGTGACGCCTGTATATCCGGATCTGATGAATACAGGCGGGGATATCTCGCTCACAGGAAACCGCCGTCCGACTTCTTATTACAGAGAGATTGTGTTTGGCCTGACAAAGAGGCCGTGTATCGCGGTTCAGGCGCCGCAGAGATACGGGATTGCGCGCAATTTCGGGCCATGGTGTTATACAGATTGTACATTTAATTATTCCTATGAAGGGCAAGAGGGTAAACCGATCATGATACAGGTATACGGCGGCGGGGACAGCGTAGAGCTGTTCCAGAATGGAAAGTCGCTTGGCGTGCAGTCCTGTGGAAAAGAGACAAGGTTTGAGACACAATTCAACACAGTATACGAGCCGGGCGAACTGACAGCGGTAGCGTATGAGGCAGGCGTTGAGATCGGGCGGACATCATTAAAAACATCAGGAAAAGCGGCAAAACTGGCGTTAGCGGCAGAACGGTATGAGACACTTGCATTTATTAATGTAGATGTGCTGGATCAGGACGGACTTCTTGTGGCAGATTCGAAAGCGCCGTTGTCGATCGAGGTGACAGGCGCGGCCAGACTGCTCGCATTTGGAGGCGTGGGCGCACTGCACAAAAAAGGATATGAACTTCCGCAGACCACCGCAGGGGAAGGACACGCGCTTGCGGTATTAAAACTGGAAAAAGGCGGCGGAAAGATTACAGTCACCGTCTGCGGGGAAGGAATTGAGAAAACAGCCGTAGAATTATAGGGACAAGGAGGACAGCCAAATGATCATCACAGAATTGCGGGTCAATCATGTGACAGAACCAAAAGGATATTGTTATGAGCCTGTTTCTTTTTCATGGAAAGTGGAGGAGGAAAAGGAGGCAAAAAAACAGAAATATGCCAGAATTACAGTAAAGAAAGGAGAGGAGGTCGTATTTGACAGCGGGGATGACAAGGATGCAGACAGTCTGGATTATCCTGTCCGGTTCCATATGGAGTCAAGATGCAGATACGACTGGACAGTGCGTGTGATGGCTGACAACGGGGAGACTGCCGAGGCATCTAGTTTTTTCGAGACAGGAAAATTACAGGAAGCGTGGAAAGCACAGTGGATCACACCGGGCGAGGAGATTACAGAAACAGATGTCATGGCCGGCTATATTCTGGAAAAAGAATTTCAGGTGCCGGAGAAAACAGAAGATGCGCGTCTGTATATCTGCGGACTGGGTGTATATGAGTGTTATCTCAACGGAAAAAAAGTGGGTGACGAGTATCTGGCACCGGGGTATCATTCTTATGATTTCCACCTGCAGACGAACGTTTATGACGTGAGTGCGTATCTGAATCCAGGTAAAAATCAGATTCAGATCTGGCTTGGCGAAGGGTGGTTTAAGAGCCGTCTTGGATTTGACGGCGGCGTGAAAAATCTGTACGGTGATAAATTGTATGCAATCGCGGAACTTTATACAGATGGAAAATTAATCGTGGCAACAGGTGCGGACTGGTCAGGCAAAGTGTCGCCAGTCGTTTTCAGCGGCATCTATGATGGGGAAATTTATGATGCCCGACTGGAAGAGGAGCCAAAGACCTGTGCGGCAGTGTGTGCTGTGCCAGACAAATGCGGTGAACTGACAGAGCGCTACAGTCTGCCAATTGTAAAAAAAGAGTCTTTTATACCCATTGAAGTGATTGTATCGCCAAAGGAGGAAACGATACTGGATTTTGGACAGAATCTGACCGGCTGGGTGGAGTTTGACTGTGCACTCCCAAAGGGAGAACAGATTCGTCTGACTGCCTGTGAAATTCTGCAGGACGGCTGTTTTTATCATGAGAATTTCCGTCTGGCAAAGACAGAGTTTATTTACATCTCGAATGGAAAGAAGGCGCATGTGAGGCCGCATTTTACATTCTATGGATTCCGCTATATGCTGGCGGAAAAAAGGGAGGAAGAAAATGGTGCGTGGAGAGCGCTTGAACCGGCATGTGAAGCATATCACTTTACTGCGCATCACCTGCGCAGTGATTTTGACCAGATTGGTCAGATTGTGACAGGCAGCGCAAAGGTCAATCAGCTGTTTTCAAACGCCTTGTGGGGACAAAAAGACAATTTTCTGGACGTGCCGACAGACTGTCCGCAGCGCGATGAACGTCTGGGATGGACGGGGGATGCGCAGGTATTTTCGGAGACCGCCTGTTACAACATGTACATGCCCGCATTTTATCGGAAGTATCTCTGGGATATGCGCGCAGAGCAAAGTATGATCGGAGGGGCAGTGCCAAACATCGTGCCGCGTATCAAGGAAGGAATGATCGCGGAGTATGGAAGCTGCCCATGGGCGGATGCCGGCGTGATCATTCCGTGGAATGTATATCTGCATTACGGCAGCAAAACACTGCTTGCCGAGACCTATCCGGGAATGAAGGCGTGGGTGGATTATCAGCGCAGACTGGAAGAGAAAGAGGAAGGCGGGCATTTGATCAAGAGCGGTTTTCATTTTGCAGACTGGCTGGCGCTTGACAATGAACAGCCGGGACCATTTGGGGCGACTGATCCGCTTTATATCGCAAGCGCCTACTATTATCGTGATACACAGATTGTTGCCAGGTCGGCTGAAATTCTTGGATATACAGAAGATGCGGCGGAATACGCGCAGTTAGCAGAAGAAATCAGAGAGGCGGTCCGTATAAAATATTTTGATGAAGACGGACTTTGCGTATGCCCTACCCAAACCGGGGCGGCAATCGCGATCATGTTCGGGTTTGCGGAGGAAAATGCCGGAAAAGAGGGAAATGCGCTGTCTAAGAGAGTCACGGAGAATCAGAATCATTTAAATACCGGGTTTGTTGGAACCACGATGCTGTGTCCGGCCCTGACTGAGACAGGCCATCATGCGCAGGCAGTGGATTTGTTGCTGAACGAGGATTATCCGGGCTGGCTCTACAGCGTGAATCTGGGCGCAACGACAATCTGGGAGAGATGGAATTCCGTGATGCCGGACGGACATATGAATCCGGAGGGAATGAACAGCCTGAATCATTATAGTTATGGGAGTATCGAGGCGTGGATGTACGGGTACACGGCGGGAATCCGCGCGCTGGAGCCGGGATTCCGGCGTGCCGTGATCGAGCCGCACCCTGACGAAAGGCTTGGGTTTGTGGAGTGTACGATAAAGACAGCGGCGGGCACGTATCAGTCCCACTGGCGTTATGAAGAAGACGGGAATGTGTCTTATGAGATAGTGGTTCCATTTGGCTGTACAGGGGAGATCCGTCTGCCGGACGGACGGCAGTTTAGTGCTTTAGCGGGTGCATATTCAATAGACTATAAATCATTCAGGAGGTTAGTGTGAGAAGAACTTCTAATCACTCGCAGCAAAGGCTGCTTCGTGAAGAAATTCTAAGTCTCACACAAGAGAATGCCCAAAGTACGGGCATTCTCCGCATTGATTTGAGATTCCGCAGCGCGGAATCATGGAGGTTAGCATGAAAAAAGATTATGAAAATCAGATTCAGGAACTTCGAAAGAAGATGACACTTGAGGAGAAGATAGGACAGCTCCAGCAGTGCGGGCCTTCCTTAGTGGGGGCCTTTGAGGTCAGTTTCGAAGAACTTCTGGATATGATGTTTGATGGGAGAATTACCAGGGAGGAGTTCGAGCGGCTGATGGGCACTGCAGAACAGGACTTCCACGAGGAGGACCTAAGGGCCGGGAAAATTGGTTCTTACAATGGAATTGGAGATGCTGCGACAGTAAACAAACTGCAGAAAATAGCGGTGGAGGAGACCCGCCTTGGTATTCCGCTATTGTTTGGATATGATGTGATCCACGGCTTTCGCACCGTGACGCCGATTCCGCTTGCGGAGAGCTGTGCATGGGATCAGGAACTTTGGGAGAAGACGGCAAGAGTGGCCGCAGAGGAGGCGACAGCCGCAGGTGTGCATATGACATTTGCACCGATGGTGGACGTGGCAAAGGACGCCAGATGGGGACGTGTCAGCGAGGGCGCAGGAGAAGACGTGCTCCTAAACAGTGTGTATGGCGCGGCAAAGGTAAAAGGGTTCCAGGGAGAGAACCTTGCAAAAGAAGACAGCATGGCGGCCTGTGTGAAGCATCTGGCGGCATATGGCGCAGGGGAGGCAGGGAGAGATTACAACAGAGTTGATCTGTCCATGCAGAGACTTTGGGAGGAGTATCTGCCGCCCTACAAAGCCTGTATCGATGCAGGTGCAAGGGCAGTCATGCCCGCATTTAACGACATCAATGGAGTGCCCTGCTCCGTGAATGCATGGCTGCTGCGCGATATTCTGCGCAAAAAGTGGGGGTTTGACGGTCTGGTAGTAAGTGATTCCAATGCTATAGCAGAATGCGTCAGCCACGGCATTGCGGAGGACAAAAAGGATGCCGCAAGACAGGCTATTCTTGCCGGAATGGATATGGATATGTCGTCCAACTCGTATATTGCGCATTTAAAAGAACTGATTGAGAGCGGCGAGGTCGCAGAGAATGTTCTGGATGAAGCGGTTGATAATGTTCTTCGAATCAAATTTGAGTTGGGATTATTTGAACATCCTTATCAGACCAATGAAACAAGAGAACAGAGTACAATGCTGAAATTGGAGTATCAAACGATTGCTCTGGAGGCTGCGGAAAAGTCTATCGTGCTGTTAAAAAATGAAGATAATGTTCTTCCGCTGAAACCGGGAACGAAACTTGGGATTTTTGGCGCGCTGGCCGCAGACCGGGGGCAGATGACAGGCGCATGGGCGATTGGCGCCAGACCCGAAGACTGCATCAGTATCGTAGATGCGTTGGAGACAAATAACGTTCAATACCATTATAGTGCAGATGGCACGGATCTGTCAAAAATAGCGGCTGTGTCCGATGTGTTGATTGCGGCAATTGGCGAGATGAAGGAAGAGAGCGGGGAGGCTGCGAGCCGGGCAGATATCACATTAAAACCGAAGGATATGGAGCTTGTCAGGGCGCTGTGTGCAACAGGGAAACCTGTGGTGGCTGTCCTGTTCAACGGAAGGCCGCTTGCAATCCCGGAGCTTGATCAGACAGTGTCTGCCATTGTCGAGGCATGGCATCCTGGCATTTATGCCGGAAGGGCAATCATGAATGTGCTTTGTGGCATCACAAATCCCTCTGGCAAGCTTACAACGACATTTCCCACAGCGACCGGACAGTGTCCGATGTACTATGCGCATCCAAATACCGGAAGACCCGGCGGAAAGTCCAAATTTACTTCAAAGTATCTGGATGCCCCGGCAGAACCGTTATACCCGTTTGGATATGGATTATCTTACACGGACTATACATACGAAGACCTTGAACTGGAAAAAGGAAAGAATGGTCTTTTGGTGCGTGTCACAGTCCGCAATGTCGGAAAAAGGGCCGGAGAAGAAATCACACAGTGTTATGTACAGATGCCATGCGCAAAGCGCGTGCGCCCGGTGCGGGAGCTAAAAGCCTTTGCAAAAACTTCGCTGAAACCCGGCGAGGCAAAACAGGTCGTGTTAGAGATCGCGTATGACAGCCTTGGATATTATGACTGGGACATGAACTGGATATTGTATGAGGGAAAGCTGAACGTATTTGTCGGTGGTAATGTGAGGGATACCCTTGAAAAAGAGATCTTATTACGGTGAAAAAAATGTCGGATTTATAGAAAGATATAACATGGTTTGCGGATTGCTTCTAAGTTAGAATTAGGATAACAGATAGTTAATAAGGAACTGCATGAAAACTGCAGTTCCTAAAAAATGAAAAGGAGCGAGAAATATGGCGAATCAACTTACGAAACAACCAGGTAAGGAAGGCAAACTCAGCAAATCATTTGTATGGTTTCATGCAACGTCGGTCAATGGCACAGCGATGGCGATTGCTGCTACCATTGCCACTTACTTCTCCCTGTATGTACAGGAAGAGATCGGCATTACTGCCGCACAATTATCAGTGATTTTATTAATCTGTTCTTTGTGGGATGCGATCAATGACCCGCTCATGGGTGTGATCTGTGACTCCTGCAATCCAAAGTGGGGGCGCTATCGTACATGGTTTTTGTTTACTCCGATTTTCCTGCTGGTTGATATGTTTTTGCTGTTCAGCAATCCCGGATTTATCCAGGGGAGTGCAATGGCAAAATGCGTGTACGTCTGCATTACATATATGGTGTATGGTATGTGCGTGACAGCCTACACAATGCCGCAGATGGCGATTCTCCCTGCCATGACGCTGGATGACGAAGAACGCAATGATATCATTGCCAAGGGCGCTGGTGTATGTGCGCTGGCATTCACAATTGCCTCTACGTTCTCGACACAGTTGGTTAAGATTTTTGGCAGCTACCGCAATATCATGGTTTTTTATGCAGTGTTTGCATGTGTATCTTTCTGGGGACTGTACAAGACTTCAGAGGAAAAATATGTTGCGCCAAAGGATGAAAATGGCGGACTGAAACAGCTGGTATATGTATTTCGCCATAAAGAAATCTGGCCCGTTATGGTTTGCTGGTGTCTGGCGGCTGTATCTTACGGCTTCATGTTCTCCTCGTCCGTATACTATGCACAGTATATTTTAGCGCCGGGCAGGATGGATATGGCGAAGCTGGCAACATTGGATGAGACAGGAGCGGGAGAATATATTGGCGGTACGATTGGCGGTACAATCTCTACTTATATGGGATTTATCTCTGTCGGCGCATTGATTTCCATGATGGTATTGATGCCGATCTTTTTAAAGAAGTTCAAGACAGGGTATAAGGCAATTATCATATCGCAGATTCTGACGATTGCCTGCTATTTGCTGTTGTTCTTTACAGGAAAATTGAATTTTATGTATTGCTGTATTTTGTCATTTATCGCAACAGCAGTTGGCGCTATGGTCAATGCATTGGTGAACGTTCTTGTAAATGACACCATTGATTTTATCATGCTAAAAGAGGGCAAACAGCTCAATGGTATTGTATCTTCTGTAAAGGGATTTGCTCAGAAGTGCGGCAATACAATCACCAATTCCGGTATGCTTGCAATTTTGGCAGTCTGTGGATTTAATGCACAGTTAGGGCCGCTTGGACAGTCAGAGACGGCAATTATGGGAACAAATCTGATTCGTTTTATGATTCCGGCACTTGTTTCTGTCTTGATTCTGGTTATCATGTTGTTCTATCCGTTAAAGAAGTACTTCCCGGAAATTGCTGAGATGAAAGCGAAGATGAAAGCGGATATGAACTAAAGGAGTGTAAACATATGTTTGCAATAGATAATATTTGAGCATGAGCGGAGGAAAGTTATCAATAGCTTTCCTCTTCTTATACATATGGGTACCCATAGAAAATATGTCAGCAAAGGCTGACAGGTTATAACTTATTTAATTTGCGCAAGAAATAGAAGATAGGAGAGGTTGTTTATGAAAGCATTAGGATTGAATCCATACCTTCCATCATGGGAATTTGTGCCGGATGGCGAACCGCATGTGTTTGATGGGAGAGTTTATCTATATGGCAGTCATGACAGCAGAAATGGCGTATCATTCTGCGAGGGAGACTATGTTGTGTGGAGCGCGCCGGTCGATGATCTTGGCAATTGGCGGTGTGAGGGAGTCAGCTATCGCAAAGATCAGGATCCGCTCAATGGAGCGCCCTATGAGGGAGATCTTCCGGTGATTGATATGCCGTCAGGAACACCAGAGAATCCGCATTTACTGTATGCGCCGGATGTCGCCAAGGGACCAGATGGCAGATATTATCTGTATTATTCCCTTGATTTTACCAATGTGATCTCTGTGGCTGTCAGCGACACTCCGGCAGGCCCTTACGAATTTTTGGATTATGTCAGGACTGCGAAAGGAGCGATCCCAAATGTGGGCCGATGGTTTGACCCCGCGATTTTAAGTGAGGAGAGCGGTAATTATCTATACTACGGATTCGCACCGAAATTCCGTTTTCCGGGAATGGAAGACGCCATCTTCCCAGGTGCGATGATGGTACGGCTTGCAGATGATATGCATACGATCATCAGTGATCCAGTCTGTGTGGCAAACGGTGTGGATACTGCCAAAGGAACAGGATATGAAGGACATCCGTTCTTTGAGGCATCTAGTATCCGAAGGATTGGTGACTGGTATTATTTTGTGTATTCCAGTCTGCAGGGTCATGAGCTCTGCTATGGGATGGCAAGGACTCCGGAAGGACCCTTTACATATCAGGGTGTGATTGTATCAAACGGCGATCTGGGTTATCAGGGCAATGAGCTTGCTGTGAATTATACAGGCAATAACCATGGCGGATTTGTGGAAATTGACGGGGAAGTATATATTTTCTGGCATCGCCAGACCCACGGCACTGGATTTTCCAGACAAGGCTGCGCAGATAGAGTGCAGATTGCAGAAGACGGGACGATTCCGCAGATTGAGATCACAAGCTGCGGGCTCAATGGCGGACCGCTTCCTGCAAAGAATACATATCTGTCTTATATCGCATGCCATCTCACAGAGAAAGACCGCAGCGCTGTCGGGCATGTGGTAGAACCGGCTCCCGGTGAAATGTTTCCTAAACTTCCGGCAGAGATGCCTTATATCACAGAGGAAGAGAATACTGATTATGAAAAGGGGTTCAAGCCATATATTACAAACCTCAGGGAAGGTGCAGTGGCAGGATTCAAGTATTTTGCTTTTGATGGGGATGAGAAAGAGATCGCGCTAGAACTCCGGGGAACTGGGAAGGTACAGGTGCTGCTTGACTCGTTAGACGGTGAGGAGGTGTCTTCCATGACCGTGGACTCCGCCGAATGGGAAGAAAGGTCAGAAAAATTAAAGCAGACAACAGGCGTCCATAGTGTCTATGTGAAAGTGACAGAAGGGACAGTGGATTTTGCTGCGATCAGGATTGTGTAGAGAAATGGTTGGATCCGAAAGCCCCGGATTTGTGCAGAGTACGCTGGAAACACGGCAGCATTATCATCAATAAAGATCTTTTGATGACAGTGTATGGCACAGGGAATTGACCAATTGGGACAGGATATCATCTATCAGGGGATTATCTGCTTTCGCGGCTGATTTCCTGATAGATGAACGCATGCTTGTACACATAATTTAAATCTCCGCAAACGGTGTAAACGATTCATCCAGCGCCTGATGCGTTTTACGGTACTCCTGCGGTGACATCTGATAAGTTGTGCGAAATACTCTTGAAAAATGGTCCGCAGAATTATAGCCGACATTCTCGGCAATCTCACCAATTTTCATCTGTGTATTGGTCAGATAAGAGACGGCGTCTGCCATTCTAAGCTGTTTCACAAGGAAGGTGAAGCTGCAGCCTGTGTTCTGTCTAATCAGCGTGCTTAAGTATGCCTCACTGTAATGAAAAAATTCTGCAAGAGAGGCCAGCGTCAGAGTCCGGTAATTGTGCTGGATATACTGGAGAACCAGCGAAAAATCGGTTCCCATCTGATAGTTATAAAATTGAATGGTCTTGCTGTAGTCGCGAATTAATTGCGAGAAAAAGAGATGAATCCAACTGATACAGTTGTTGTTGCTAAGGTCGTCTCCCTTGTGGCATTCAGCTATCGCGTTCCTGATGATATTTTTCAGCCAGACAACATCCTCGGAATAAAATAATAAATAATTCGCATGGGAATCTCCATGCAGGATTGTCCGAAAGAAATAGGAAAGCAGATTCTTCTGTGACATCAGGGAGAAAAATGTCGTATTGAAAGTGCTTTTCCGGATCATAATACAAAAGACGGTAGTTTCGTCATCATTGATGGTTAGATCATGTTTGGAATAAGGCGCAACAATACATAACTCGCCAGTCTTTAGGATTCTTTCCTCATTTTCAAATACAAAGGAGCACTGTCCGGAAGCGACGAAATCCACTTCAAAATAATTGTGGGTATGCGTGCTGGGACGGGTGTACCTGGGATGCCAGATCACATAAACATCCCTGGCCTGTGGAATAATATCTGTCTCGTTGACAGCCGAAGTGACAGGAGTATTCGGTGTCAGGGACAGCACGAAAGAATCTATAACCTTGTCAAATTCCTCATCCGTCATAGGTCCATACATCTTATTTACTGGATGTTCCCAAGGGGGTGCGTCCAGTAAAAGGCCCTTTCGGTAAAGATAAGTGGTCATTTCCGGAAACTGCATCCGGTTTCCCGTTCTCTGAAAATATTCTTTTAAATGATACTGAAATTCTCCGTAAGTAATATAGTATGCCATAAAAATCCCTCATGCCGCCTTTTGGCGGCTCAAATTTTGTCTGACAGAGCGCTCAATTATTTATCAAATTTTTTTGCAGTTCTAATACGCGTGCCCTCGAAAGACCTGAATACAGGACAACTTTATCTAATGCCAAATGATCTCTCAGCATATTAACGGCCGCCGTTTCCTGTCCTTCTTCCCGTCCTTCTTCCCGTCCTTCTTCCCGTCCTTCTTCCCGTCCTTCTTCTCGTCCTTCTTCTCGAAACTGCTCCATGGTTTCTGCTTCATTGTATTCTGTAATACACATCTGTTTCACCTCCGCTTTATGTGCGATCAGTAACTTTTTTAACCCAAAATCTTCCGGCATGTTGTATAGTGCGCTGTCCACCGCAGCCTCAATCCCTGTATTTTTATTATTTTTCCGTATTTCCGCTATAAACCAGGCATATTCAAGAAGTGGTCTGCATGTGGACATCAGTTCTTTGTTCTTTCCATAATTAATGTTGATCATCCGCACGCGCACCTGAATGTCAGGTTCGGCCTCTATGGGCTGCCCATCCGCCGTTCTGAACGCGTCTTTCAGTTCCAGTATGTCATCCTCCCGATCTTCTTTACCATTGTAAAAGGTTATAAGTTTCGGTACTGGCAGACGAACCTGTTTGGTGCTGTAAATATTCAGCTTATTCATATGAATGTATCTGTCGTACAGACGTGCAGCATACATCAGTTTCCGCACAGGCATATTGGGATTATACGTAGACTGCTGCTCATACATGTTTGCAATGTCTGTAAGGAGAAATGCCATATCATTCTTCATGCCCATATACAAAACATCATCTATCGTCATGATCTCAATATCCATCGGGTTTGTATAGGACGATCCATTTACTGCGTTATAGAGACTGAGTGTCCAGTCTTTTCTCTCGGGGCTGCCAAATATGAATGAAAACAGCCGGTCTTTATAGTGTGTATTGATCATTTACAGGCCTCCTGTTATGCAAGGCTCCTTCATATTTTGTCTGACAGAGCGCTCAATTATTTATCAAATTTTTCTGCAGTTCTAATACGCGTGTCTTGGACTAAACTTATAATCAGTGTATCATAAAGTATCTTTGGTTACAACTAAAATTATGAATGCGGAAAAGAAACAGAAAACGAAAAAGCAGCAATAAACAGCAGACTTATACAAAGATATTATAACAGGAAAAACATTCATCTCAGAGAATGACAGAAAAATATGTCGGTTCGTCAAAAAAACTACATTGTAGTTTCGGTCGTATTTTTATAAAATAATATGCAACAAAAGACATCATGCAATATCGCCACAAGAACCTGTGCATGGTCTTGGGAACTGTTAAGAAAGAATAGAATCAGGAGGAATCAATTATGCATTTAGCAATCGTATCGCTCGGTGCTTTCGGGCACATCAATCCTACACTGTCGCTCACAACAGAGCTAGTAAATGCGGGGCACCGCGTGACTTATTTTACAACGGAGGATTTCAGGAAGGTCATTGAGCCAACCGGTGCAAAATTTGTGCCAATGAAGTCCTGGATGGCAGAAAATGATAAACATAATGAGAGCAAGGAAGAAAAAAATGACGGACAGGAGGACAATGTTGCAGCTGTGGTTCCTTTCCTGTTTTTGAATGAGGCCGGCGCATTTATTGAAGATGTTTTAAGTGTACTGCGAGAAGACCGTCCAGATGCAATTCTTCATGATTTTGCAGGTATTGCCGGTACCATGGCAGCAGATATCTTAGGTATTCCCAATGTGATGCTGTACACCAGCTATCCTTCCAACGGAAGCTACTCCGTGGCAGCGTCCTTTGAAGGGATTCCCGCGGATTACCCGCTTCGGATTGCGGCGGACCAGATTGCGGATGGGTATGTTGAAAAATATGGATGCCGGAAGATGACGGTCAAAGAGATTTTTGATGGACAGGGGGATCTGAATCTTGTAATGATGCAGAAGCGTCTGGTGCCCAACTATGAAACGTTTGATAACAGCTTTGTGTTTACAGGGGTGCAGATTGGCAAACGAAGCACATTCGGCACATGGCAGGCGCCTGATAACGGAAAGCCTCTATTATATTCCTCACTTGGAACAGCATTTAATAACTGGCCGGAGTATTATCCGATTCTGTTCGATGCAGTCCGGGATCTTGATATCAATGTATTTGCTGCTCTGGGAGCAATCGACCCGGATTCGCTGACAGACGTACCGGCAAATGTGGAGCTTGGAAAAATGGTTCCGCAGCTGGATATTCTGTCTCAGGCATCCGTTTTTATCACCCATGCAGGCATGGGCGGCACAGGAGAATCCATTTATTATGGGGTGCCTATGATCGCGATTCCGCAGATGGATGAGCAGGCTATTACCGCAAGACAGATTGAGTGCAACGGGCTTGGATTTGCGCTTCTGGATAAAGGGGCAATCACCAGTGAGATGCTCAAAGAAAAGATACAGATTTTGTTAAACGATCCGTCTTATAAGGAAAAGGTCAATGAGTTCAGCGCGGATATGAAAACATTGGGCGGTGCAAAGGCATCTGTAAATGCACTGATTTCGTTTTTGGAAAAATAATTTTTGACAAGGACCAGTATAATCCACACTAAATACCCTAATGTTTGACGCAGAATATTTTTCTGAGAGTGCTGCTTCCCAAACGCGGGCGTAGCGGTGGCTACGTCAAGGCTTGGGGAGTAGTGCTCTCAGGAAAATAGACAAGCGAAACATAGGATTATTTAGTGCGGGTTATACTAGGTGCTGTTGACTTTTTTAACGGGGATTGTGCCATCCTTTGCGATTAATTTCGTGCTGGGTACATTTATCCTCCTTGTGAAAGTAAACTTTGGAGGTGTCGAATGACAAAAAAGAACATTTCGAGTACAAAGAGGAATAAACCGGTTAAAACCCAAAAAAGGGAAACGGTATCCTCAGAATCAGTTCAGGTAGAACCTGAGGTTCATTCCTTAGAAGAAAATAAAATACAGAATGCTAAGACAGAGAATCATAAAAAAGTTGATGCAGAAGAACCCATGAAAAATGATGTAGATAAAATCGAGAAGAAATCACCAAAAATGGAATCTGTTGAAGAAGTTGATGCAGAAGAATCACAGACAGAAGTATTCACAACACCCAGAAGAAGTGTCGCATTTATTGGATCAGAATGTTATCCCTTTGTAAAAACCGGCGGTTTGGGAGATGTTATGTACGCCCTTCCCAAAGCATTAATAAAACAGAATTGCGACATCAAAGTAATTCTCCCATATTATAAATGCATTCCAAAGAAATACCGGGAGAAAATGGTATACAAAGGTTCTTTTCAGATGGATTTGTGTGCCGACGGCAGATCGTTCTATGTGGGAATCATGGAATATGTCTGGGAGGGCGTTGTATATGATTTCATTGATAATGAAGATTTTTTTTCCAATGGAAATCCATATACAAATCTTGTCGATGATATTCCCAAATACTGTTACTTCGCGAAAGCAGCGCTGGCTGCATTGAACTATATGGACTGGATCCCGGATATCATTCATTGTCATGACTGGCAGGCGGCTCTGGTGCCTGTATATTTGAGAACAAAGTTTGAAGATACCAGGCTTGCTTGCGCAAAAACGATTCTGACGATACATAATCTGCGGTTTCAGGGCATTTACAATATTCCTACAATCCGGTACTGGTCAGGACTGCCAGATTATGTATTTAACAAAGATGCATTAAAAGTGGGATATGAAGATGCTAATATGCTAAAAGGGGGATTGACATACTCCAATATCATCACAACGGTCAGCAATACCTATGCGGGGGAGATCCAGAGCGAATACTATGGTGAAACGCTGGACGCCCATTTGAGATATCATTCCGGTAAATTGAGAGGTATCGTAAATGGTATTGACTATGACATCTGGAATTCAATTACAGATGACAGATTGTATGCAAACTATGATACTGCCAATGTATTGGATAAGAAAAAGGAAAACAAACGTAATTTGCAGAAAGAGTTGGGGCTGGACCAGGATGAACACAAATTTGTGATCGGACTGATTTCCCGCCTGACAGATCAGAAAGGACTGGATCTGGTTAATTCTATCATGACGCAGATCATGGATGAACATACACAGGTTGTAGTACTTGGTTCCGGGGATCGTAAATACGAAGATTCATTTCGGTATTATGAAAATACTTATAAAGGAAGTGTATGTTCCAACATCATGTATGATGAAACAAGAGCCCACAAAATTTATGCAGGGGCGGATGCCCTGCTGGTACCTTCCCGTTTTGAACCTTGTGGATTGACACAGCTGATTGCCATGCATTATGGCACAATACCGATTGTCCGTGAGACGGGAGGATTAAAAGATACTGTAGAACCATATAATATGTATACAAATACGGGAAATGGTTTTACGTTTGACCGTTATGAGTCGGGTCTGTTATTGGACGCCATTAACAGAGCGAAAAGCTTATATTTCCTAAGCCGCTGGTGCTGGGATGAAATGGTTCAAAGAGATATGGATAAAAACTTGTCCTGGGATAATTCTGCAAAACAATATAAAAATTTATATTTGGATTTAACTTGATTGAAATTGGCGGTAAAAGGGGGAAATAATGGATGAAAATTACAGGGATGCAGACCAACCATCTGACAAATCCATTAGGATATGAGATTAAGTCGCCAAGGGTATCCTTCCGCGTGGAAGATACCAAGGCAAAAACTGCCGAAGCCATCCGCATCCGTGTGGCTTTGGATACGGAATTTGAGGATGTAGTATATGATACCGGGAAATCATCCGGGCTTGCAATGATCGGTACAGATCTGGCGCTGGAATTGAAGCCGCGCACCAGATATTACTGGCAGGCAGAGGTGTGGGGAGAGAACGGAGAGCACGCCGTCAGCGATACAGCATGGTTTGAGACTGCCAGGATGGAAGAACCCTGGGAGGGCAAGTGGATTGGCTGCAACAAACTAAAGGATACAAACCCAGTACTAATCAAAGAATTTACAACAGACAAGACATATAAAAGGAGCCGTATCTATGTCACGGGACTGGGGCTGTATGAGTTATACCTGGATGGTGAGCGGGTTGGGAATGAATATCTGACGCCAGGGTGTACCGATTACAACCGTTGGATTCAGTACCAGACTTATGAGGTACAGATTAAGAACGGACAGCATAAGCTGGAAGTATTTCTGGCAGACGGATGGTATAAGGGGAGATTTGGTCTGGATCATGCTGTCAATAACTATGGCGATCAGCACAAGATGATTTTGGAGCTGGTGATGCAGGATGCGCAGGGAGGAGAGGATAAGATTCTCTCCGATGAATCCTGGAAGGTCAAAGCAGGAGATGTAATATTTAGCAACATTTATGATGGAGAAACGTTTGTTCCGACATCCGACGCTCCTGAATTATATGATGCCGAGATTTTAGATGGTCCTACACAGCGCCTGACGGCCAGATACGGACAGCCGGTCATTGTCAAGGAGGAGATCAGGCCAACCGGCATTATTCATACACCGGCTGGGGAAACTGTGATTGACATGGGACAGAATATGGCGGGATTTTTGCGGTTTTCTGTTGATGAGCCCAAGGGAGTTAAGATTCATATGCAGTTTGGCGAGGTACTGCAGGACGGCAATTTTTACAGGGATAATCTGCGGACAGCCAAGGCAGAATTTACGTATATTTCAGACGGAATTGCAAAGGATATACAGCCGCATTTTACGTATTATGGATTCCGCTATGTCAAGGTGGAAGGTTTTACAAAGGAAATCAGCACAGAGCAGTTTACTGGCTGTGTGCTCTACAGCGACCTGGAACAGACTGGATGGATCACCACAAACAACGACAAGGTAAACCAGTTGATTCAGAATGCGATGTGGGGACAGAAGTGCAATTATGTGGACATTCCAACGGACTGTCCGCAGCGGGACGAGCGCATGGGCTGGACCGCGGATACGCAGGTGTTCTCAGGCACGGCATGCTTCAATATGGACAGCTACAATTTCCTGCGCAAGTTCAGCCATGATCTGTATGAGACGCAGCAGGAATACGGACATGTGACCTCGGTCATACCGGCTTTTCATGAAAATGGTCCGACCTGTTCCGTGTGGGGTGACGCAGCGACAATCATTCCATGGAATTTGTATTTATATTATGGGGATATCAGCATCTTAAAGGAACAGTTTGAGAGTATGCGGCAGTGGGTGGATTATATCAAAGGAATTGATGAAGCCACAGGAGGAAGGCGCCGCTGGGATGTAGGATTTCATTTTGGCGACTGGCTGGCGCTGGACGGCGAGGGAGATGACGGCTTTAAGGGCGCAACCGAGGACGGATATATCGCCACGGCATATTATTATCACTCTGCGGATATTGTGGCGAAAGCGGCGAAGCTTCTGGGCAGAGAGGAAGATGCAGCTTCTTACAGGACACTGGCGGAGGAGATCAAGGCTTCGCTGCAGGCAGAGTATTTTACCGCAAACGGCCGTCTTGCATTGACGACACAGACAGCCTATGCAGTCGCGCTGTACATGGATTTTGCCCCGGAAGGGAGCAAAGAGCGGATTGCTGATTTTCTGAAAGAAAAACTGAAAGTCAACAAAGGGTATCTGAAGACAGGATTTGTAGGGACCTATCTGCTGAACAAAGTATTGTCCGATTATGGTAATAACGAGCTGGCCTATAAGCTGCTTTTAAATGAAGATTGCCCTAGCTGGCTGTACGCGGTCAATATGGGGGCGACCACCATCTGGGAGCGTTGGAATTCGATTCTGCCCGATGGCAGGATCAGCGGTACAGAGATGAATTCTCTGAACCATTATTCTTATGGGAGCGTTGTGGAGTGGATGTACCGGAATATGGCAGGCCTGCATATCGAGGAAGCGCATCCTGGATTCACGCATGTGACGATTGCGCCGCAGCCAGATTACCGGATTACGTCTTGTGACATGAAATATCAGTCTATTGCAGGTATTTATGAGATTTGCTGGAATGTGGAAAAGAGCGGGGAATTTCAACTGAAGGTGACAGTGCCGTTTGGCGCGTCGGCAAAGATTGTTCTGCCAAATACTGCAAAAGAGCCGATTGAGGTGCCTGCAGGAACCTATGAATATACATATATGCCGGAGGTGCCAATCATCAAAATCTATTCATCCAAATCGCCGTTTAGTGAATTGCTGGAAAGCGAAACTGCGATGGCTGTGGTGGAAAAATTCATTCCGGAATGGAAGGCAGTACCGACAGGGATGCGCGACATGACAGTGATCATGCTCAACGATACGCCGTTCGTAAATCTGACGCCCGAGCAGATCGAGGCGTTTGATACACATCTGAAAAATTGTTAGCGTGGGAAGCGCTTTTCATTGTTACAGCAATTTGCGTTTACAGCAAAGGCTCTTTTGTGGAAAGGGGAAAGGAATCATATGGAAAAACTGAAAGTCTCGGAAAATAACCGCTACTTTGTCCATGCGGACAACACGCCGTTCACATGGCTTGCAGATACGGTGTGGACAATGCCGCAGCGCATCAAATGGGATGATGTGGAATATTATATGAAGACACGGAAAGACCAGGGATTTACCGTGCTGCAGATCGTGGCGCTGGACCCGGAGCAGGATGTGGAGATGCGAAATCCTGCCGGGGAGAAAGCCTTGCTCAATAACGACCTGAATACCCCGAATGAGAAATATTTTGAATATCTGGACTGGATTCTTGACCGGGCACAAGCGTATGGATTTTATGTGCTGCTTCTGCCTGTGTGGGGACAGTTGGTCGTGGGCTGTAACTGGATGGGGCAGACATTTGATAAGACCGTGACCGAAGAGAATGCATATCGTTATGGACAGTGGATTGGACACCGCTATAAGGACAGGAATAACATTCTCTGGTGTCTGGGCGGAGACCGGCAGCCGATTCATCTGGGCGTGGACTATAAAAATGTCTGGCGGCGGATGGCAAAGGGACTGGCAAAAGGCGTGCTGGATAAAGACCTGAAATATGACCAGAAAGACCCGGCATGGAATGAACTGCCGCTCACCTATCATGCATGTCATGAAGCGGAGACCGGCGAATGCTCTACCATGTCATACTGGACGGACGACGAGGCGTGGATTCGCTATATCATGCTCCAGTCCGGCCATGGGGCAACGCCAAAAAATTATGAGCTAGTTGAAAAAGAGTACCGCAGAGCACGCACAATGCCTGTGTGGGACGGGGAACCAGCATACGAACTGATGCCGACAATGTGGCCCTTAGATGAGAATATGCCTTTTCATGGCGCATGGATGGTGCGGAAGCGCGCTTATTGGGCATTGTTTTCAGGCGCTTTTGGACACACCTATGGGCATGGATGTGTGTGGTGCAGTATCTCGGAGAAGGAGCGCAGTGATTTTAATCCTTGTACATGGTATGAGGCCCTGCATTATGAGGGGGCTGAACAGATCCGGTATATACGGGCGCTGTTAGATGACCTGCAGATCATGACCTATCAGCCTGTCTGGGAAATCTGCCCGGAGATGCCAGAGGATAAAATGGATCTGCATATTCAGGCGTGCGCTAGTCCCGATCGGAAAACGCTCTGCGTGTACTTTCCAAGCGGAGGGACAGCAACGCTTAAACTGGACGCCTTCTGGGATGCGCCGGAAGTTTTTCTATGGTGGTATAATCCAAGGGATGGAAAATTTTACAAAGATGAACAGACAACTACAGACCAGCCTGAGTCAATTGCCCTTGCGGGTGCAGATTTTACTGTTTCGGCGCCGTCGGCAGGCGAGGAGAAAGACTGGGTACTGCTCATCATGACAGAACAGACCGGGATTCCTGTCAAAGTGAAATTCTGTCCACAGCAGGAGGAGGCGCAGGAGATCAAGAAAGTATTTGAGTGGTGATTTAAGAATTGTGGGACGGGGACGATTGCGGTTGTCTGTCCCACATTCAATTAGGAGGGACTATGAAAGCAACAGAAATCAATATCAGAGATCCATATATCCTGCACACCAGGGGAAAATATTATCTCTATGGGACAAGAAGTGCGACCTGCTGGGGAGTGGCAGATGGTTTTGACTGCTATATCAGTGAAGATTTTGAATCATGGGATGGACCGTTTGAGATTTTTCACAAACCGGAAGGCTTTTTTGCGGACCGGTTTTATTGGGCGCCGGAATGTTATGAATATGAAGGCTTTTATTATCTGGTCACAACTTTTGGAAGCAAGACCATGAAGAAAGGAATTTATATTTTAAAGGCTGACAGGCCGGAGGGGCCGTTTGAACTGTACAGCGAGGAGTTAACCCCGCCTGACTGGACGAGCATTGACGGGACCTTATATTTTCAGGACAACAGGAAATATCTCATTTTTTCGCATTCCTTTGAAGATACGCCGGACGGAGATATGTGTGTGATCGAACTCACAGAGGATATGAAACAGTCTGTCGGACAGCCGGCGGTATTATTTTCCGCCGTATCTGCGCCATGGGCCAGACCAGTACCGTTTGCCGAGGCAGAATTTGGAATGAAAGGAAATGTATACTTTACAGATGGTCCCTGTGTATTTCGCGGAAAGGACGGACGGCTGTATATGTTGTGGTCGAGCTGGAGTACATGTGGTTACGCCGTGGGAACAGCCGTATCTGATTCCGGAGAGATAACAGGGATATGGAAACATCTGGAAGAACCGGTATTCCCTGAAAACGGCGGACATGGCATGATGTTTTATGCGCCGGATGGGACGATGAAGTATGTGCTGCACTATCCGAATGATAAGTATCAGGAGCGCCCGGTTTTTTGCACGCTGGAGATAATAGACGGGAAAGTGACTGTGACAAATGGAGAAGAGAAGCGGCATGAATGATGTGGAGTATGTGCTTGACTTTGTTGTAAATCTTGGAAATAAAATGCTGGGTGCAGGCGCGAATCTGGAGCGAGTGAACGATACGATGATGCGCATCTGTCTCAGCTATCACCTGGAATCCATCAGTATCTATTCTTTGAGCAGTACCATTATGGTCAGCGCGAGAACCGCAGAGGGCGTATATGGTTCCCGCCACATTGCGGTACAGCCGGACAGTATCCATTTAGAAAGGTTAAATCAGTTAAACCGGCTGTCAAGGACTGTATGTTCTGAGAAGCCGTCGCCGTCATCTCTCATAAGCCTGCTTGACGAGACACAGCAGACAGAAGAATATTCCGTGCCAAAAGTAATTCTTGGATATCTGATTGCCATGACCAGTCTGTGCGTTATCTTTGGCGGCACGGTGAGGGATGTGATCGCGGCAGACTGTATCACGTTTGTCCTGTTCTGGCTGAGTCGCTGGCTGTCGGGCAGAAATCTGAACCATATTGTCGTAAATACGCTGTGTATGTGGGTTTCCGGCACGCTTGGCCTGCTGCTGGTCCGTTTCGGGATCGGAGAGCAGTATTTCAGTATTATTATCACAAGCAGTATGATGATGATTCCCGGTATTCCGCTCGTGAACGCGGTTCGGAATCTCCTCTGCGGCAATGAGATGAACGGCATTCTGGAAATTTTAAAGGTACTCATGGAGACGGTGGCAATCGTTCTTGGTCTGGTTCTTAGTATCTATCTGTTTGGAGGGCTGATACAGTGGTAGAAACTGTGAAAATAATTATTTTTTCTTTTACGGCCTCATTGGGCTTTGGCATCGTATTTCGTATCGGAAAGAAGAATCTTCTGTGGGCAGGGACAGGCGGTGCCCTGACAAGATGTGTCTATCTGCTTTTGCTTGAAGTGATTGAGCAGAGGATTCTCTATTCGTTACTGGCTGCGATGTTCGCCGCGCTTTATGCAGAGACGATGGCTATGCGTCAGAAGATGCCTTCCACTGTATTTCTGTATCCGGCGATCATTCCGCTGATTCCCGGAGACCTGCTTTATAATACAGCAGTCAATCTGTTGCTGCAGGATACGCCCCAAATGCTTGACAATGCCAAAAACTGCGCGCTGTCGTTAGCCGGAATGAGCATTGGATTCGTTCTGATATCGACTTTTACATATTATCGAAGGATTTATTATGTGGGCACCGACATCGCACATCATCTGCTGCATCGGCAAAAAAAGAAGTCATAAAATTACGAGACACTGACATATCTATGAAATACTAATGCAGTTCAGTGCGTATGACATCATGGAGAAGTTGAAAAATAAACTCGATCTTGATATGATGTAAATCGATGGAAGTTTTTTCTGTATGCGGATGTAGTATGGCAGGATAATATAAAGTTCTGTGTGTAAAAGTGAGGAGTATACGTATTGATAACAGAAAAGCTATATATTGAACTGAAAAAAATTACGGCGGAAGAAGAACGCATTTTAAGTGGAAGTGCGGAGATTGAAAAAGATATATACATGCTGCAGGACTCTAATATCGGAGATATGTATATCGTTGATGCGAAGAAGCTTCTTGACGAGGGAAAGCTGATACAGGTGCGTCCGCATACCCGCTTTGTTCATTTTCCGAAACATTCGCACAATTATGTTGAAATGATTTATATGTGCAGTGGTAGCACTCACCACATCATTGACGGTGAGGACATATGGATTCGTGAGGGGGAAATGCTCTTTCTGAACCAGAAATCGCAGCAGGAGATTTATCCCGCAGCGGAGGATGACATTGCAGTTAATTTTATAATCCTGCCGGAGTTTTTCGATTATGTACTGAAAATGATGGGAGAGGAAAAAAATATGCTGCGCGATTTTGTGATTGGCTGTCTGAAAGGCGAAAATGAAGATGCTGGATATATGCATTTTAAGGTGGCGGGGATACTTCCGATCCAGAATCTGCTGGAAAACCTGATATGGTCCATCTGGAACAGACAGCCAAACAGACGCAGTATCAATCAGGCTACAATGGGACTTTTATTCCTGCATCTGATGAACCACATGGAGCAGATGGAAACAAATACAGACAACTATAGCAGACGCCTGATTATTGATGTGTACAGCTACATTGAGGAGAATTACCGTGATGGGGAGTTGACAAAACTTGCCGAATTGCTGAATTATGACATGTACTGGCTTTCCAGAGAAATCAAGAAAAGAACAGGACGCAGTTACACGGAGCTTGTTCAGGAAAAGCGCCTCAGCCAGGCGGCATACCTTCTGCAAAATACTGCAATGTCTGTTATGGATATCGGGATGGCAGTGGGATACGACAACACAAGCTATTTTCACCGTATATTTCAAAAACAGTATCATATGACACCGAGAAAATACCGTATCAGCAAATAAGTAAAAATGACAAATCGGGACACTTTTTCTGTCAAAAGGTGTCTTTTTTACTCCATGTAATCCCTTATGATAAATGTATCAAACAGGAAATCCAAAGACGACAATGACCTGATTGGAACATGTGGCATCTAGTGCATAAAATCTATTTTTGCCGAATTGACGATAAAATCACAGGCAAAGACAGATAAGTGGCTAAAATATCCGCTCGTGGTACATGGCGTGTTTTTTATCTCCTGTTTGATTGTTCCTATGTTTGGAGTGTTCAGAGCGGATAGTCCGACATGGGTAGGTATTGCGGGTATTAGAGTTTTGGTGTTTATATTTTTGTCCTATCAGCATTTTATCCTTTTTGCATTTTTCTAATTGCAAGGAATGAGATTTATCGCAAAAAATTTGTTCCTTTTGGTTATCTCCATTTCTACTACGCCGCTAACAATTGCTCTGCCAACTTCATGATTCACTAATTTTTTGCTGATATGCCTGCATTTTGTGGTGAATTAATAAATACTGTGGTACAATCATAAATAAAAGTAGTAGTTACAGAGGTGAAAATATGCGAAACGATATTTTAAGTAATTTACAGAAGGATATATATGATTGCTAAGTGGCAGAGACAGAAGGAAGGAAACGTCGTGTTTGATAATCAGGAAAGAAATAAATTAATTTATAGAGGAATGGGAGTTGCATTGACGGCAGTTGTTTTTATGGTGGCGGTCATTTTGGCAATTGCTCTGAAAAAACGGGACGATACACAGGAGACAGTTGTTTTGACAAGACAGAAAGAAACGCATAAGACAATTGTATTTGGCGCGGAGCAAAGAACAACTAAGAATTCATGGGGAGAGGTAACGGCGTATTCTGAGCGTGAGAGCTTTACGCATTATTTGATAAATAATTCACAGGAACAAGATTATGTGATGGCTGAAATTACCGTAGGGGAGGATAAGGCGGACTTTGACTGGACCTTTGGGGAAGGCAGCTTTCCCAAAAGTAGGGAGGACATTGTAGCGCAGTATTTATATGAAAAGGAACACTTTGCGTTGCAGGAGAATACAAACCCTGCGGATTACTGGCTTTTTCTGAAAATCAAGACAGAGGACATTTATGATTTGGATATTTGGCATGGCGTGCAGGAGGCATGGGGCGGAAATTTAGAGAAGTACCATGATATTTCGGCTTTTGTTAATGAAACAGGGCGTGTCTGTTCACTTCGTGAGTATAATAATGGAACCGCGTTGGGGAAATGGATTGTTTACATCAAAGATGATTTCCTTTATGTTCTTGAGTGCTTGGAGAATCAAATCAGTGACAGTAAAGAATTAAAGCTGCCAATCCGGTATTTTTATTATACAAGTATTTTGGAGGGATCACTGGACGAGTGCACATGGGGAATGGATGATGAACTTTTTTATTGGCGTGACCATGATAAACGTGTGACAACACTTGAAAATCCGCACCGGATTTATACGCAGACCGTGGGAACAGATGACCGTTGGTCACATTTTCCCGGTAAGACACCGTGCGGTATTTTGGAAAAAGCAGAGTACATCGTTTCATTGTCTGAAGAAAGCCCCGAAATCAGGATATGCTTTACGTTGAAAAGCAATGCGGCAGACTGCTATCTGCCCGATATTGGCGCAGCGGACTATCTGTATGCGATGGAGGTATCGGAGGCGGAGAGCGGCAAAGTGCTGCAAAACAGTGAGGAATTGATGTGCGTTGATGCTGTTGATACACTTCGCTTTGAGGATTTGGACAAAGACGGATTTTTGGACATGCATATTGTGTATCCGGATCATGCAGTTGTGTCGGAAAGCAATGCGGAGGACCAGTTTTCGTATACCTATTATTGGTATGATCCGCCTTCGTATTGGATTTGGAATAGTAGTGAAAAAATATTCGAACACATGTCTAAACGCGATCTATCCAAACGTTTGAATGAGAATTTGACAGGACAACAGGAGGCTGGCAGTATGGGAGTGAAGGATATAGTAGTTGTGCAAGAAGGGGATTCCTTGTGGGGAATTGCAGAGAAATATTTAGGTGACGGCAGGAAGTATAGGATTATATATGATAGGAACAGAGCGGTTATCGGTGATAATCCTGATTTGATATTACCAGGGACGGAGCTTGTGTTGGAAATTGTGGACAATAGATAAAAGGCGGAAACATGACTGATTGAAAAGGGTGACTTTATGGCTAACATTTTAATTGTAGAAGATGAGAAAAATATGCAAGACATCATTTGTGAATATATGCACAGGGGAGGTCATATCTGCTTTACTGCTGATGATGGTGTTGATGCCTTGATGATATTAAAAAATAATCCGATGGATTTGATGATATTAGATATTATGATGCCGCATCTTGATGGGTTTTCTGTATGCAAAATGGCAAGAGAAATGAGCAGTCTGCCAATCATTATGCTGACCGCTAAAAGTGACGAGGAAGATAAATTAAAAGGCTATGAATACGGTGCAGATGATTATATGACAAAACCGTTTAGCCCGAAAATATTACTTGCAAAGGCAAATGCCTTGCTGCGCCGTATTTCAGTAACCTCCACAGATACAATTAGCAATGTGCTCAGTGTGGGAAAAATAACGATAAGCCCTGCTGCACACAAAGTATTCTTAGATGGTACAGAAATTACTTTGACTCACAAAGAATATGAATTGTTGTACTTCTTTATGTCAAATCCTGAACAGATTTTTTCACGGGAACAACTGTTAAACCGTATTTGGGGCTATGACTTTGAGGGGAACACACGAACAGTAGACACACATATCAAGACTTTACGGCAAAAATTGGGCAGCGAGGGAAAATCCATTGTAACGCTTATACGTTCTGGGTATAAATTTGAGGTGGCAAAATGAAAGAGCAATTCTCATTTCGCACAGTACGGAAAAAAATAGTAATGATTTCAAAAATTGCAGGTATTATTTTAATGATTTCATACCTTATTTCAACACGGTTGCCTTTGGAAGCGGATATTTCTTTTTTGTTATGGATAACACTTGTTACTTTATTAGTAATCATGATAGATTTTCTATTAGGACGCTTTATTTCAGATCCAATTTCTGAAATTTGTGAAATGGCGCATAGGGCAGCAAGATTAGATTTTTCTTTGCCGTGTCAAATAACATCAAAGGATGAATTTGGAGAACTTGCAGCCAATCTTAACAAAATGTCTGAGAATTTGCAGGATACACTTGAAAAACTAGAAAAAGCCAATCTCCAGCTCGAAAAAGATGTACAGCAGGAAAGAAAATTATTGAGGGAAAGAAAGGAATTAACAGACCATCTTTCCCACGAAATGAAAACACCGATAGGGGTTATCCGTGCTTATGCAGAGGGAATACAGGACGAAACAGACGAAGAAAAAAGACAAAAGTATTCTGAGATTATCATTTCTGAAACAGAAAGAATGGGTACACTTATCACAACATTATTAGATTTGTCCGCATTGGAAAATGGGGCGGTATCGTTGATGCCAGAACGGTTTGACTTTGTGGAATTTGTAGAAACGATAGCAGGACGATTATTGATAGATATGCCAGAAACCGATTTTGAATTGCAGTACAAACTTCCAGAAAATAAAGTTTTTGTTTATACGGATAAACAGCGTATGGAGCAGGTCTTAAACAATTTCATTGTCAATGCGAAAAAGAATGTATCTCCAAAAGGTATTTTATGCTTGTCATTGGTTGAACAGAACAATATGCTTCATTTTTCTATTTATAATGAAGGGGTTTCTATACCGCCTGAAAATCTGTCAAAAGTCTGGAAAAAGTTTTATCGTGATAGAAGTGCAAAATACAGCGGATCGGGATTAGGTCTTGCAATTGTCGCACAAATTTTATCCATGCAGAATTTGGAATATGGGGCAGAAAATATATCAGGCGGTGTCCGGTTTTTCTTCTCGATACCTATCACGAAATAGGTTTCTATTAAATAAGAAACTAGCTTTTTGCAGATTGAGCGCGTCGGCGCTCAATTTTTTTACGATACAAAAGGAAAACGCGACAGAATAAATCATTTAGACAAAAAGCGGAGCTTTTTGTAGATTGAGCGCGCTGGCGCTCAATTTTTTCACCATACAAAAAGAAAAAGCAACAGTATAGAACATTGAAACAAAAAGCGGAGCTTTTTGCAGATTGAGCGCGCTGGCGCTCAATTTTTTCACCCCAATTTCACAGTAACCACACTTTGATTTCACTTCAATTTTTTATTTTATATCCACAGGACCGCAAAAGGAATTTCGCCGTTTTGCGTGATGCGGTCGGCGCAGACAAACGTTTAACAACTGGTAAGGAGGTATCGGATATGTTTTTAGAAGTTGAGTGGTATTGGTGGCTGATAATTATAATAGTGATTGTATTTTCGATCCCTTTCAAAATGAAAGCAGTGAAATGGTGGAATACACACCAGCAGGAAAAGAAAGACAGCAAAAGTGGGAAGTGGGGTGATGACGAATGATCGTAGTCAAAAATCTGACGTTTTCTTATGGAAAAGATAAGCAGGCGCTGCATGGATTAGATTTTACAGTGGGAGACGGAGAAATCTTCGGATTTCTTGGCCCAAATGGTTCGGGAAAATCCACGACGCAAAAAATTCTCACTGGAATTTTGAATGGGTACGGCGGTTCTGTATCATTGTTCGGACAGGATATTTCTACAGCACATACACAGGATTTTTTGGGAAAGATAGGTGTTTTGTTTGAATTTCCGTATCTGTATGCAAATTTAAGCGCTATTGATAATCTGAAATATTTTTCTTCTTTCTATCCTAAAGAGCAGCGCAGGGATATTGACGAAATTTTAGAAAAATTAGAATTTAAGACAGATTTTCTGAAAAAACCCGTTTCATCATACTCAAAAGGTATGCGGCAGCGTGTCAGTATGGCAAGGGCGCTAATCAGCAGTCCTAAACTATTATTTTTGGATGAACCAACCAGCGGACTGGATCCTTCCGGCGCTGTTCTGTTTCGCAAAATCATAGAAGAAGAACGAAAGAAGGGCACAACAGTATTTTTGACCACACATAATATGCTGGATGCAGATTTGTTGTGCGACAGAGTAGCTTTTATTACAAACGGCACTATCGCTGCATTGGATACACCGAAAAGATTAAAAGAACAAAATAGCAGTCATCGAGTACAGATTCTTTATCTGTATCAGGGCAGACGTGAAGAAAAAACAATAGAAATCCAGGAATTGAAAAGCGGTTTTTCTTTCCAGTATGATGAAATTATCAGTATTCATTCAGAAGAACCAACTTTAGAGGATATGTTTATCCAATATACAGGAAGGGGGCTGTCCTGATGAGAAAACCCTTTTGTTCTTTATTCAAAAAAGACTGCCAAATGATGCTTGCAGGAAAATTTTTTCTTGTCGCTTTTGGTTCTCTGATTCTTTATACATTGTTTATTAATTTGGGCTATGTTCATTATATGAATGCCAAACTCTACAATGTATACCTGTATGATCCGCAAGGAACACAGAAGGAAGTATCTGAACTGATTTGTCCAGTGGATTCGTTAGAAGAATTAAATATAGCTCTTTCAAAGGATACAAATGGAGTCGGAATTGATGCCAGTTCTGGTACACCAAATATTGTTTTTTATGTTGGAAGCGAAAAGAGTGATAACCATAGGGCTGACTATGCATTGTCACTTCTTCATCAAGAAAGTGTGTACACTGCCCAAATCGTAGGTACAAATACACTGGATCTAAAACAGCGGAAAGAAATGTGTAGTGAATTATTGTTTATAGAAATCATTGCCGTTGGATTTTTGGGGATTGCCTCAGTGTTATTCAAAGAGAAGCAAATGGGGGTTATTCGTATCCATGCAGTCCTTCCATTCAAAAAGGGCTTGTTTATCACGGCAAAATTGACGGTTTTCCTACTATGTGATTTGATATTTGCGGTATTGATGACTGTGTTGAATATAGGATTTTCCAATACAGCCGTTATTTTACCTGAAGTATTGGTGCAGACTGCAATTTTGTCATTGATTATGGCGCTTATAGGATTTGGATGTACCATGATGCTAAAGGATTTCAGGCAGTTTTCCCTTGCCTATGTGGTAATCGTCATTTTTGCTTCAGCACCCATATTTTTATCCGCAAATACTTCTGTAAAAATGGCATGGATAGACTGGCATCCGTTTTATCATGTATATATGGGACTTAAAAATGCCTGTTTTGGGACGCCTGTTATCAATCCGGTTTACTATATTTGCTCTGTTTGCGGAATTGTGATGCTGTTCCTGATTGTTCAAACAGCATTTCACAAGGAAATGGAAAAGGAGGGCTGATTATGGGCGGTTTATTTTATCAGCTCAAAAGTGTATGGAAAGATAAATTTTGCATGATGTCTTTTTTCCTGCCAATTGTTGTTGCTTTCGCTTTGAATTTAATCGGAGGGATTGATCTTTCTTCTGTGGCTGAATTTCATTTTGGCGTGGTGGAAAGTGACCTGTCTGCCCAGACAATTTCGTGGTTAGAGCGGTATGGTTCCGTAACTACATATAAAACGCAGGAAGAATTAATTGCTGCAATCAATGAACCTTCCACATACATGATTGGAGTAATGACTGATAATAACTGCATTCAGACAATGGTATCTGGTGACGAACTGGATTTATTCCGTCAAGCGGCTGATACGCTTCCTGCATTATACATGGGGAGAGCAAGGACAGAGCAGATAAGTGTCACTGTTTTGGAACGTCCTGATTTGATGGAAGGAATGCAAAATATATTTATTGCCATAACCTTAATTGTTGCTATGTTTATGGGATGTACTTTTAATGCTGTGAATATGATATTGGAGAAGGAAAATGGTGTTGATTTTGTCAACCAGATATTGCCTATGACAAAGAGCGGTTATGTGATACAAAAAATTTTTGTCGGCTTTATAGGCGGATGCCTGTCTGCTGTTCTGACAGCCTTTTGCTATTTCCGGTTGTCGATTAACAACACGCTTCTTATGTTGGCACTTATTATTCTTTCTGCTTTTATAGCTGCGCTGATGGGGCTGTTTATCGGTAAATTTTCCGAAAGCCTTATGGTAGGGGTTGTCTATATTAAAATTGTTATGATTATATTTATGGCAGTTCCATTAGTATCTTATTTGGTGGAGACAAATGGTTTAATTTCAGTGATTTGTTATTTTGTACCGTCCAGCGCGGCCTTTGAAGGGATTATGAAACTGGCTAACAGTGATAAACCAATGATTGCAAAAGATATGTATATTCTTTTGGCACATTGTATCACGTGGTTTGTGCTTTATTTATCAATTTCTAAATGGAATAAAAAACACTCGTAATGATAGAACTTCAAATTCATATTGCATTTCAAAGATCATAGCTATATAATGAGTCTGTAGTAACAGTTGTTCTTTAGGGTATTTTGATAACGAATAATCTGTTGCAAAATAAAATATACATTCGAAGGTTTTCTGAAATCTGTTCTTGTACAAATCTTTTCGCAGCATCAGGTACTAAGAGATTCCGAAAGTATATTAATATATTAAATAGAAAAGAGGACAAGAGGAGGCGATGCAATATGGATAATGCGAAGAAATTCAAGGAGTTATATATTGCAGGTGAAATCGAATTTGAAGCAATTGATACATTCAGTTATGAGTGGGGAATGAGCGATGAAGAATGTACTCTTGCACAATATTTGGGATTAAATGCAGAGGAAGAAGATGTTTGGGTCAGCGAAAGCGATGAAGCATTGCAAGCGCTTTTAGATGCCCAGAAAAACTAAAGCGCAGGATAAAAAGATGGAGGATATGGTTTCATGAAATTCAATGTCAAAGAGGATTCAAAGAGAATTATTGTAATTTGTGCCGCATCGGTAGTGATGGCACTGAATATTAAAACATTTGTTCGAACTGGCGGATTGTATCCAGGCGGTGCAAGCGGATTGACACTGCTGATTCAGCGAGTAGTCGAACTCTTTTTGAATATTGAGATACCTTATACAATCATCAATGTAATATTAAATCTTGTTCCTGTCTATATTGGCTTTCGGTTTATCGGCAAAAAGTTTACACTGTTTTCGTGTATATCAATTATGCTGACAAACATTCTTACAGATATGATTCCCTCTCATGCGATTACATATGACACACTATTAATCAGTGTATTTGGTGGTATTATCAATGGATTTGCGATCAGCTCGTGTCTGCTGGTAAATGCAACAACAGGCGGAACCGATTTTATTGGAATATTTTTGTCGGAGAGAAAAGGAGTGGACGCCTTTAATATTATTCTCGGATTTAATGCAATTTTGTTGGTAGTGGCGGGATTGCTTTTTGGATGGGAAAAAGCGTTGTATTCTATTATCTTTCAGTATACTTCTACGCAAGTAATGCGTATTCTTTATAAACAGTACCGTCAACATACGCTTCTTGTAGTAACCAATCATGCAAAAAGTGTTTACGAAGTGATTTATAATGTCAGCAACCATGGTGCAACAGTGATTGAAGCAGAAGGTTCTTATGAGCATCAGGAGCGAAAAATTGTGTATTCTGTTGTATCAAGAGCAGAATGTAAGCAAATTGTGCAGGATATCAAGAAAGCTGACCCAGATGCATTTGTCAACGTGATTAATACACAACAAGTATCAGGCCGTTTCTATCAGAGACCACATGATTAAATATTACCAAAAAATGGATTTTAATGTTGTAGTCAAAACATAACAGGTGTGGTAAAATAGAAATAACTTATTTTGGCTTAAATATTAGCCACATGAAAAACACATCGTTTGGACAGGTGTGGAATATGAGATAGGAGGGATTCTATGAAACTTACCTTTGTTGGTGCGGATCATCAGGTAACAGGGAGTTGTCATTTTCTACAGGCGTGCGGCAAAAACATGTTGATTGACTGTGGTATGCAGCAAGGCGCAAATCCATTTGAGTGCTGTGAGCTTCCTGTTGATGAGGCGCAGATTGACTATGTATTTCTGACACATGCACACGTAGATCATTCTGGGAATTTGCCACTACTGTATGCACGAGGATTCAGAGGAAGGGTGTTTACAACAGAGGCGTCTGCAGATTTATGCTCTATTATGCTTCGTGACTGTGCACATATCCAGATGCAGGAAGCAGAGTGGAAAAACAGAAAGGCGAAACGGCATTCCGGGCTTGTAGCCGTTGAGCCAGCATATACCATGGAGGATGCAGACGGAGTTATCCGCTGTATTGTGCCATGCTTGTACAACAAAGATGTCGAAATTAGTGAAGGCATTACGATTCGATTTACAGACGTCGGACATCTGCTTGGTTCCGCAAGTATTGAAGTGTGGCTGACAGAGGATGGTGTTTCCAAAAAAATAGTATTTTCCGGAGATATTGGAAATAAAAATCAGCCGCTTATCAAGGATCCGATCTATACAAAACAAGCAGATTATGTGGTTATGGAAGCAACCTATGGAACACGCTACCATACGAAAGAAAGACCAGGATATGTCCTAGATCTTGCAGAAGTCATAAACAAGACCTTTGCGAAAGGTGGAAATGTAGTGATTCCTTCCTTTGCAGTAGGTAGAACACAAGAAATTTTATACTTTTTGAGAAAGATAAAAGCAGATAACCTAATTCCGGATCATCCCCAGTTTGAGGTGTATGTAGATAGTCCGCTTGCAGTGGAGGCAACAGGAGTCTTTCACAAAAATATTTATACCTGCTTTGATGAAGAGGCAATGGAACTGGTAAACAAAGGGATAAATCCGCTGAGTTTTCCCGGATTGAAGCTTGCGATTACAAGTGAGGAGTCAAAACTAATCAATTTCGACGATACGCCAAAAGTGATTATATCTGCAAGTGGTATGTGTGAAGCAGGCCGTATCAGACATCACCTGAAACATAATTTGTGGCGTCCTGAATGTACAGTACTTTTTGTAGGATATCAGGCAGTAGGAACACTTGGCCGTGCGTTGATAGAGGGCGCAGATGAGGTAAAGCTTTTTGGCGAAGTAGTAGAAGTTCGCGCAGGTATCCGTCAGCTTCCAGGTCTTAGCGGTCATGCGGACAAAGGCGGTTTGATTGAATGGGTAAATGCGTTTGAAGAAAAGCCGGAAATGGTATTTATCGTACATGGTGAAGATGCTACCTGCAATCTGTTTGCAGAGTGTTTGCAGGCAGAGCATGGGCATCATGCTTATGCACCATTCTCAGGTACAAGAGTTGATTTAATAACAGGTGCTATAGAATACGAAGCATCACCAGTTGCTGTCAAGAAGAAAGTACGCGGTGTGGCAGATGTATTTGCCAGACTTCTTGCTGCTGGACAGAGACTTCTTGCAGTTATTTATAAAAGTGAAGGTAAAACAAACAAAGAATTGTCAAAGTTTGCAGATCAGATTAATTCTCTTGCGGATAAGTATGATAATTAATCAGGCTGTTAGGAGAATTGATATGAATTTGATAGCGGCAGTAGATAGAAACTGGGCAATTGGATACTAAAACAGTCTTTTGGTGCACATTCCAAGAGATCAAAAGACATTTCGAGAGATGACAGAAGGAAAGGTAATTGTTATCGGAAGAAAAACATTGGAATCCTTCCCACAGAAACAACCACTGGCAAACAGATGCAATATTATTTTATCAAAAGAAAAGAACTATACTGTCAAAGATGCGATGGTGGTGCATTCTATAAAAGAACTGATGAAAGTATTGGAGCAGTTTGATACCAGGGATGTTTATGTAGCAGGCGGGGCAAGTATTTATGAACAGCTTCTTCCTTATTGTGATACAGCGTATATCACCAAAATTGACTATGCATATCAGGCAGATGCGTTTCTTTCAAACCTTGACAATTTGCCGGAATGGGAATTAACACAAGACAGTGAGGAACAAACGTATTTTGATCTTGCATATTATTTTATGAAATATAGCAAAAGAACGATTGACTTTTGTCTGTCTTAGTATGATAATAAAGTATTGAATAATGGTGCGCGCAATTTCCTGAAATAAAAACCAAGAAGATATATCGCACAATAAGATGAAAGGGAGTGTTAAAATTGGAAAAGAAAGATTTAGATTGGTCGAACCTTGGTTTTGGCTATAGACAGACAGAGCAAAGATATGTTACGAATTTTAAGAATGGTGCATGGGATGTAGGCGGACTGACAGAGGATGCTAACATTGTGATGAATGAATGTGCAGGCGTCTTGCAGTATGCGCAGACCTGCTTTGAGGGACTCAAAGCATATACTACACAAGATGGAAAAATTGTCGTTTTCAGGCCAGACTTAAATGAAAAACGTATGCATGACAGTTGTGAGCGTCTTGAGATGCCTGTGCTTCCAGAAGGACGTTTTGTGGAGGCGGTGAAGCAGGTTGTAAAAGCCAACGAAGCGTATGTTCCACCATATGGTTCTGGTGCGACATTGTATATCAGACCATATATGTTTGGCATAAATCCCGTAATTGGAGTTAAGCCTGCAGATGAGTACCAATTTCGAATTTTTACGACACCAGTAGGTCCATATTTTAAAGGCGGCGCAAAACCACTTACAATCAGAGTGAGTGATTTTGACCGTGCAGCACCAAATGGTACAGGGCATATCAAAGCAGGATTAAATTATGCGATGAGTCTTCATGCGATTGTTACAGCGCATAAAGATGGATTTGATGAAAATATGTATCTTGACCCTGCGACGCGTACCAAGGTAGAAGAAACCGGTGGTGCGAACTTCCTTTTTGTCACAAAGGATCGAAAAGTCATCACTCCAAAGTCTGACAGTATTCTCCCTTCTATCACACGCCGTTCGCTTATGATCGTTGCCAAAGAGTATCTTGGACTAGAAGTAGAAGAGCGGGAAGTACTTTTAGAAGAAGTAAAAGACTTTGCAGAATGCGGGCTTTGTGGTACAGCGGCAGTTATTTCGCCAGTAGGAAAGATTGTCAATAAAGGACAGGAAATCTGTCTGCCATCAGGAATGGACGAAATGGGGCCTGTAACCCAAAAGCTTTACGACACACTTACAGGAATTCAGATGGGACGTATCGAGGCGCCAAAAGGCTGGATTGTAGAGATTTAATTTTTGTAAAACAAAGGAATGGAAAGGAGGGCGCAGAGTATGAACGGAATGGGTTATGTGCCAATTTGCAGCAGTAGTTCTGCATCAAAAACATACACAAAATTGCATTTACGGGATTACTGCGCTCTTTTTTAGAAACTTTGCATGAAAAATTGTTATAAAAGTGATAAAAAGTATTGTAGTAATTCCTAAAACAGTTTAACGGATGAATTGAGTTAAGCTGTTTTTTTGTTGCGTACAGAAAAATTATATAAACATTTCTATTTGAGCCGCCGAAAGGCGGCGGAATGGGGGATTATTATGGATAAAAAGCTTTATAACAAAATTAGGAATAATATAAAATTAGATTATTTCGCAGTCTTTATTGCGAATCTAAATATGCAAAGTTCAATATGGGTGCTTTATCTTGCATATTGTGGAATGAATCTGTCGCAGATAGGAATATTAGAAGGGATTTATCATGCGACAAGTATCGTCTGCGAGATTCCTTCTGGGGCAGCGGCTGATCTGCTTGGGCGAAAAACAAGTATGATTTTAAGTAGAATATGTATTGCAGTATCTTGTATTATTATGCTGCTTTCGAGAAATTTTGGACTTTTTGCACTTAGTTTTATCATTCAGGCATTGGGAAATAATCTGAATTCAGGCTCAGAGGAAGCGCTGGTATATGATAGCATGAAGTATTTGGGACAAGAGAACCAATATATGTATGTAAATGGACGATTGAATGTTGCGATTGAGATATCTCAGGGAATAGCGACTGTAGCAGGCGGTATCCTTGCACAATACTCTTATTTTTGGTGCTATAGTGCCTGTCTTTTGATTGCTATACTCGCGCTGATTCCTGTGATACTTATGACAGAAGTGCCATATATCACAGAGAAAGCGGAACAAACTGCAGTTTGCAAGATGGTTGCACTACATTTTCAAAGAAGTTTTGAAATCTTGAAAACCGATATTAGAATATTAAAAATTATTGTAGTATATTCCATAATTTTTGCGGCGGAAACACTGTTATTTTTTTACAGTCAGCAATATTACAGTAATTTAGGATATGACAAAATTCAGATTAGTTTCATTTTATTGGTTGTAGGGGGCGTGTCCTGTTTAGGCGCGGTGATGAGCGAAAAGATTTTTCAAAAACTGAAACAAAAAACAGCATTTATCGCGGCATTTGTAATTGGTTTGTCATTGTGTTGTTATGCTTTTGAAAATGTTGCGGTATCCATCACAGCCTTTGCGGCAGCAGGCTTTTTTAATTCCGTGTTGTATCCTGTACAGTCGGATTTGCTTAACAGTCTGATTCCTTCCAATCAGCGGGCAACTTTAATTTCTGTCAATAGTATGTTTTTTTCTATTGCAATGATTTTGCTGTTTCCAGCAGCAGGCTTTTTCGCAGATATATATGGACTTACACGGGTTTTAGTGGGGATTGGTTTAGGAGTAATTGTTTTTTTTTACTGCAAAATATAGATTGAGAAATGCAATATGAAATTGAAATTTTAAATCAGATGTGATATAATGTTCGAGAAACAAATAATATAATTAAAACAGACGGAGGGGTAAAAATGGCAGTCTGTTATAATAAATTATGGAAAATATTAATTGACAAAAATATGAGTAAAACACAACTGATAAAGGAAGCTAAAATCAGTACAAATGCGATGGCAAAATTAGGAAAGAATGAAGATGTTCGCGTTGAAGTATTGGTTAAAATTTGTAGTGCTTTGAATTGTTCAATGGATGATATTATGGAAATTCAGACAGATAAAAATAGTTAAAAAGACATGGATAAACGCAGTGAAAGAAATTTAAGGATGTGAAACAATGGGGGATAACAGGGAGCAAGTGAGATATCTGGAGTTTTCCTGCCAGTCTGTAGAGTTTAGCGTCAGACCAGGGGAACTTATAGAAGGAAGCCTTACCATATATGCTCCTGACAAACACGCTCAGGGAAAGATAATTTCATCGGATACAAGGATGAGGTTATATGAGATAGAATGGAAAGGTGAGGAATCCAAAATCGAATACTGCTTTGATGCAGCAACAGTTGAGACAGGCAGTATGATCAGAGGGGAATTTGTGGTTATCAGCAATTATGGTGAATATGCCATACCCTATCAGATTAGTGTACAGAAACCGGTACTTCAGGGGTCGCTTGGCCCCATCAAGAATCTGTTTCACTTTACCAATCTTGCACAGAAAAACTGGTCCGAGGCAGTTGAGCTTTTTTATTCGGGTCATTTTGCGTCGATACTGCAAAAAAGTGACAGAAATGCATATATGGCCTATATTGGTTTGTCTCGTTTTTCAGGGAACGAGCAAAATGTAGAGGAATTTTTGATAGAAGTTAATAAAAAAACACCAATTATTTATAGCTTTGATATAGAAGGTTTTCTGTTGGAAGATGTGCAGCAAAGTATTGACAGAACAATTGTGATAAGTAAAAGCGGGTGGGGCTACAGCTATCTCAATTTAAGCGTTAATGGAGATTTTATTGTTATTGCCAGACATGTGCTTACCAATGTTGATTTTGCTGGCAATCGCTGTGAGTTTCATATTTTTATTGATGCAACCAAATTACATAATGGGATGAACAGCGGAAGTATTGTTTTTTCTGATGCATGCAATGAGTATCTGATTCCATTTGATATTCTGATGGAAGATGAACCAGAGCGCAGGACGGGAAATCGAAAAAGAAGACAGGCATTATGCAATATGGTGAATGACTATGTGAATATGAGAATTGACAAGCTCTCAGCAGCGCAGTGGAATAACAAATTTCAAAAAGAATTGGAAGTTTTGTTGGAAATAGACGAAGACAATATTTTATATAATCTTTTCAGGACACAGATGCTCATTGGCAAAGAACGCTACAATGAGGCGAAATGGTACCTTGATATGTTAGAGCAGCGTTTGGCAAAGGAGCAGCCTGAAATTTTTTTGAGCTGTTATTATCTGTATTTGACAACGCTGATCAATTGTGCAGAAGAATATGTCAGAGATGTGTGCAATGAGATTGAAACGGTATATGTCAATAATCCCGCAGATTGGCGACTTGGATGGTTTATTCTGCAGCTCAATGAGAATCTTGCAAGAAGCAGAGAGCTTCGATGGCAGTTTATGGAAGAAATGTTTCGAAATGGCTGTTCAAGTCCAATCATGCTGTGTGAAGCGGTACTGCTGCTGCAGGCCAATCCAACATTTTTGCTGAAATTGGGAGTCTTTGAAGAAAATGTATTGTGGCACGGAGCTAGACGCCAGATACTTAGGCCGGAATTGATTGAACAATTTCAGTATCTCATAGCACGCAAAAAGGAGTATTCTCAACTTCTTTTTAAAGTATTGTGCGAGGTGTACAGACTATATAAATCACCGCAGACAATCGCCGCTATCTGCCATATACTTATATTAGGCGACAAAAAAGGCGTGGATTATTATCGCTGGTATGCGCTTGGCGTAGAGTATTCTGTGAGAGTAACCGGACTGTATGAATACTATATGATGTCATTGGAGCTTGACAAATATGGGGATATTATGGGGAATATAGAAATTCCCAAAATGGTATTGATGTATTTTGCCTATCAGAGTACACTTGACTATGAGCGAAATGCTTTTTTGTATGCCTATATCATTAAGAACAAAGAAAAATATCCTGATTTGGAACAGAGCTATCGTATTGCAATAGAACGGTTTATTGTAGATCAGATTAAGGCCGGACACATAAATGAGAACCTTGCCTATCTGTACAAAAACAGAATTGTGCCACAGATGATTGTGGATGAGACGGCATACGCATATACGCCGCTTCTTTTTATGCATCGTATTTATGTGGACAATCCAAAAGTAAAAAACGTTGTAGTTATCCATGAAAAAGTAAATGGAGAAAGTTCGTATCCTATTGTCAATAATGTTTGCATGATACCGATTTATGGAAGCGAATATAAATTATTTTTGCAAGGAGAGAATGCGAATCGGTTTACTAAGAGTATTCATTTTGAAAATAAACAGCTTATGAATCCTAAAAAACAATTGAGCTATGTGAGCGGATATATGCGGGGAAGACTAAGCTTTGATATTTATTTGTGTGAGGTGGACAAAAATTATGTCACCATATCGCATGATAATGTAAAACGCTTCAAAAATCTGGCAGAGTCGCCGCAGGTGGTGGAGAGCTTTAAAAAAGAGATACGAACAAAACTTCTTCGGTTTTATTATGACAATGATATGATAGGGGAACTCGATGCTTTTTTGGAGGATATCGAGGCAGATAAGATGGAGTCTACAGAACGGGCGGAGTTTATCAAATATCTGATATCCAGAGGAATGTTTGACAAAGCGTATTATTGGATTAAATCGTATGGGGTTTCAGGGGTGGATCTCAAAGCGGTTGCGAGGCTTATCAGCAAACGGATTGTCAACAAGGATTATGAATACGAAGAATTTCTTGTAAATGTAGCTTTTTATATTTACAAAAATATGAAATATGATGAAAATATTCTTCGTTACTTGATGATCAATTATGACGGAAAGGTTTCCGACCTCAGAAGGCTGTGGATTTCTGCGTTGGATTTGGAGCTTGATGTGCAGCATATCATGGAGCGGATACTCCGGCAGGGACAATATACAGGCATCAGCGTGCCGGACAGAGATACGATATTGATTGCCTATGCACAATATGAAACACATGATATACAGCTTGTAAATGGGATTCTTTTGGATATTGCATATGAATATTTTGTATATGAAGCAATTGTATATCCCGAAGTTTTTGACGTTTTGTATATGAAGCATATACAGGGAGTTCTGACAGATAAGGTGTGTAGATTGGCTCTGCTTAAGTTTTGGTCGGAGAATCTGTCAAACGGCATTGAGATACCTTATGATATAGCGAGACAATTTGTAAAAGAGTTTCTTGGAATGGATGTATATTTTCCATTTTTTGCGAAGCTTGCAGATGTGATTCCAGAGCTTCATTATGCTAGAAATTGTGTGTTTGCGGAGTATCGAACACAACCAGGCAGCCAAGTATATATTCATTATGCATTTGACGATGCTGCTTCGGACAGAAGAAGCGAATCGGACAGCACAGTGAACGAGGCGGATTATGAGCGCTATGAAATCGAAGAAATGCGTGAAATGTACGAAGGAATCTATGTAAGAATGTTTCAGCTTTTTCATGGGGAGACATTACAATATTATATTACAGAAATAGTTGCTGTGGATGGGGAACCTCCCCAGGAGCATGTGACAAAGAGTGATACGTTGTTTGGCAAATCAGGAGAGGCTGAAGACGGCATAGACGATCGGTTTCATATCCTGAATGACATTATAGTAAGTTTCAGCCTTCAGGATGAGGTTACGGCGCATCAGCTTATGGAGGAATATTTATATCAGGATTTCTGTGTGAAAGAACTATTTCGGGTATTATAAACATTACGAATAGATACCCCCACAGAATGGAGAGGATTGACAGAGATGTTAATTGACAGGACACTGGATGAGATAACAAAAAAAAATAAGGTGGTGATAGGCTTTGATTTGGGCAACGATTATTCACAGATAAGTTTTTGCAGGCAAAATCAAAGCATGCCAGATACGTTTAGTATGGTAATGGGCGAGGAGCAATACAACATACCAACACTTTTGTGCAGACAGACAGGGATGGAGGGAACTGTCACTTGGTCAATGGGAAAGGAAGCAATCAAAAATGCCAAGGAGGGGCAAGGGATACTAGTTGAGAATTTAGTGATGCTGGTTCAAAGCCAGTCAACCATTAAAATTGCTGGGGAAGAGGTTTTGGCGGAAGCATTGCTTGAGATTTTTATCAAAAAAGCGATTGCCGTTTTGGGTGCATATATTAAAATCGAAGATATTGCTTCCGTGGCATTTACGATGGAAGATATGAGCCCTAATATGATGGAAGCACTCAAACGAATTGCAGGGAATGTTGGAAACAGAAAAATGGAAGTTTATTTTTTGAGTCATGAGGACTGCCTGTTTCAATATATTATTCATCAGCCGGAAGAGATGTGGATACATGATGTGCTTTTATATCATTATAAGAGCGATGGAATGACAAGTCATGCATTGCGAATGAACCGAAAAACAAATCCAATAGCCTGCTTTATAGATACTGTGAAATATCCCCAAATGAAAATACCAGATATTTCAGAAAAAAGAGAGATTGCAAAGAGTGTGTTTTTTAAGCAGCTTGATACAACGCTTTTGGAGATTGTGCGGAAAAATTGTGAACAGAGAACGATAACATCTATTTTCTTGTTGGGAGAATTTTTTTCAAAAGAATGGTGCAGAGAATCGCTGAAGTATATGTGCCGCGGGAGACGCGTGTTTCAGGGAAATAATCTTTTTAGCAAGGGAGCCTGTTATGGGGCAAGAGAGAGAGTATTTCCATCAACACTGTCGTCGTCTTATATCTATTTGTCGAATGACAAACTTCGCGCGAATATCGGTATGACCTGCGACAGAGGGCAGACAGAAGTCTATTTCCCAATTTTAGATGCGGGCGTGAACTGGTATGAAGCGCAAAAATCTTTTGATGTTATTTTGGTGAAAAATAATACAATTACACTCAATATTTCCCCAGTGAATGGCAGCCGCACAAGAGTGGCAAGAATTTCATTAGAAGGATTGAAAGTCAGGGGAAACAAAACAAATCGTGTTGGTGTTCGTTTTTTTATGGAGGATGCCAATGCCGTCCAAATAGAAATAACAGATAAGGGTTTTGGAGAATTTTTTGCTTCTACAGGCCAGGTCTGGAGAGAGTGTTTGCCGCTTGAGGCGATTACATAAGGACGACAAAAGAGGTTATTTAAATGAACAATGTTTGTTTATGTATAGGAAATTACGCGAAAAATCCATTTTATTTAAAATTTTCCGACATTTCATTGTATTCCATAGAGGAGTTATGTTATTATTTTATGGAAAGGGTGCATCTTGTTGATGATTCTATTGTTTCAGCGGAGCTTGTAAACTGGATTCGTTACGAATGCGGTCTTGTGGAGCTTGCAGATGAGCTTGATGTTTATGTCAGAAAGCATGTGTCGGCAGCGGCCTTTGTATCAACAATTTTTGAATGGACGGGCATGTATGATGAAAGAATTGTGAAGCAGATAGACCGCACGTTAAAAGAACAATCAGGTCTGACAGCTATAGAACGATACAAAAAGCGTGCAGAGTATTTGTATCAGCAGGGAAGATTCCGTCAGGCGCTTGCTATTTACAGAGAACTTGTAGACTACATCCCATCAAGGGACAGTGCAGGGAGGGCACAAATGTACTACAACATGGCATCTATTTATGCCATGGACTTTGCATATAGCCAGGCAGCAAATTTTTATTATGAATCATATCTGCTGTATCCTGACAGGCAGACAAGGCGCGCATACATACTTGCCAATAAAAGGGCTCTTACAGATTATGCCTACGGTGCTTTCAAAAGAGAGAATCCTGACTGGGAGGAGGATTTTCTAAAGGTGGAAGAGCTTTGTATCCAAACTGATACAAAGTGGCAGTCTTCTGGAGAAAGACAGCGGTTAATAGACCTGATTGCTTTAAAAGAAAGCGGTCAGATGGAGGCGTATTACCAGCAGTCGCAAGAGCTGATTGGAGAGCTGAAAAAGGATTATAAGCGTCAGACAAAAAGCTGACACACTATGCTAGAAAGGGGTTATGTGGTTCATGGGATTATTAGGAAAAATTAAGGGATTTTTTGGCAGACGCACAGATGATTATGAAAATGTGTATCAGCCTGACTGGGAGCAGGAGAGTCTAAAGCGGGACGATATTGACATGCATGATAAAAAACAGCGGGAACATTATGTCAAGTCATGTCTTGAGCAGATGTCGGAAGCTTCAAAAGAACTAGATACACTTGGGGGAGAGTACAACCTTGTCACGTCTTATCTGACGGATATAGAGGAAGTTGAGGCACAGCCGGAAGAGATAAAAGAGCAGCTTCGCTCCTATGCAAAAAAGATTCTGGAATTAGAGAACAGCAAAGTGAAAATGGGGGAAAAGCGCTGTTATATGAAACAGGAAGATTACTGCCGCATGGAGCGCATTGAGCAGTATATGCCGGAAGGATATGAAAAACTTAAGGCAACAGAGGATTACCAGGTGCTTGTCAAAAAAGACTTGGGAAGACTCGATGGGGAGAAACATGCTTATTATTTCAGAAAAAATGAACTGCTGACCTCGCAGAGTAATATGAAGGGAATCACTGGAATCTGCGTTGGGTCTATGGTATTTTTGATTATACTGCTTGCGGTGATTGGTGCAGCATGGCAGTTAGATGTTTCGTTGGGATATGCGATTGCTGTCATAGTAGCTGCGTCCGCGCTTGCGCTTGTTTATGTGAAATACCATGATGCCCGAAGAGAACTTGCAAAAGTAGAACGAAGCATCAACAAACTGGTATTGCTGCAAAACACAGTGAAAATTCGGTATGTAAACAATACAAATTTGCTAGAATATTTGTATGTGAAGTATGATGTAAACAGTTCAAATGAACTCAAGAAGCTCTGGGACAAATACCTTGAGGAAAACGCACATCGCGAGCGTGAAAAGCAAATGCAGCAGGATATGGATTTTCACCAGGCTGCGCTTGTGAAAATTTTGCGCGGCTGCAATCTGGCAGACCCTAATATATGGATTCATCAGGCGCAGGCGCTGATTGACAGCAAAGAGATGGTGGAAATCAGGCATGGATTGATTATCAGACGCCAAAAGCTTAGGAAACAGATGGAGTACAATGCGAAGATTGCACAGGACGCACAGGATGAAGTGAAGGATATTGTGGATCAGTATCCGGAATATGCCGAAAAAATATTGGATATGGTATCACACTACGAAAAAGCACTTGCATAATTAAAATAATAATAAAACAAATAGTTACGCGCAGCGGCTAAAAAATAAAGTCGCAAAGACACACGAGAGGAACTTTTATGAGAGCCCTTTCGAGTGAAAGTTCCTCTCATTTAGAAGTGTGTCGAAGGGACTTTAGCTTAAGAGCCGTCGCGCAGCAGGAAAATAAAGTCACAAAGACACACGAGAGGAACTTTCATGAGAGTCCTTACGAATGAAAGATTCTCTCATAAGAAGTGTGTCGAAGGGACTTTAGCTTTAGAGCCGTCGCGCAGCGACTAAAAATAGGAGGAGCAAAATATGGAACAATTTACACCAATTAAAGAAGGAAAAGTACGTGAGGTATATGATATTGGAGACAGTCTGATTATTGTAGCAACAGACAGAATCTCCGCTTTTGATGTGATTTTAAAAAATCAGATTCGCAAAAAAGGAACAATTCTTACACAGATGTCTAAATTTTGGTTTAACTTTACAAAAGATGTCATTCCAAACCATATGATTTCTGTGAATGTTAAAGATATGCCTGAATTTTTTCAAAATGACGACTTTAATGGAAATAGTATGATGTGCCGTAAATTGGAAATGCTTCCAATAGAGTGCATTGTGCGTGGATATATTACAGGAAGCGGCTGGGTAAGCTATCAAAAAGATGGCACTATATGCGGAATCAAGCTTCCAGAAGGACTAAAAGAATCGGAAAAGCTTCCGGAGCCGATTTATACACCAAGTACAAAGGCTGAAATTGGACTGCATGATGAGAATATTTCCTATGAGAAAAGCATTGAAATATTAGAAGCAAAATTCCCAGGAAAGGGAGAAGAATATGCCAGAAAGATTAAAGATGCAACAATTGCCCTTTACAAAAAATGTGCGGATTATGCACTGAGCAAGGGAATTATCATTGCAGATACAAAGTTTGAGTTTGGACTTGATGAGGATGGCAATGTAGTGCTTGGTGATGAGATGCTCACACCCGACAGTTCACGATTCTGGCCATTGGAGGGGTATGAGGCAGGAAAATCACAGCCTTCTTTTGACAAGCAGTTTGTCAGAGACTGGCTCAAAGCAAATCCTGATAGTGATTATCTTCTTCCTGATGAGGTGGTCAACAAAACGGTTGATAAATATAAAGAAGCGTTTGCACTTCTTACAGGGCTCTATGCACAATGAAAGAAATAGCGTATGAACAATAAGAATAGAAAAAGGAGAAAAAGACATGGGCAGTACGGACAGATACACAAGCCCTCTTTCTGAGCGGTATGCCAGCAAGGAAATGCAGTATATTTTTTCACAGGATATGAAATTTAAGACTTGGAGAAAGCTTTGGATTGCGCTTGCTGAAACTGAGATGGAGCTGGGACTGAGCGAGAATGGCAAACCTGTGATTTCACAGGAGCAGATTGATGAGCTAAAATCTCATGCCGATGATATCAACTATGAAACCGCAAGAGAGCGGGAGAAGCTTGTGCGCCATGATGTTATGAGCCATGTGTATGCATATGGGCAGCAGTGTCCGAAAGCAGCAGGGATTATTCATTTGGGAGCAACTTCCTGCTATGTAGGCGACAATACAGATATTATTGTAATGAATGAGGCATTAAAGCTTGTACACAAAAAACTTGTCAATGTGATTGAAAAGTTGGCAAGATTTGCAGATAAATACAAAAGTCTTCCAACCCTTGCATTTACGCATTTTCAACCTGCGCAGCCGACAACGGTAGGAAAGCGTGCAACATTATGGATGCAGGAATTTTTAATAGATTTGGAAGACTTAGAATATGTGACAGGCAGTCTGAAGTTATTGGGTTCCAAAGGAACTACTGGAACACAGGCAAGCTTTTTGGAATTGTTTAACGGCGATCAGGACACAATTGATAAAATTGACCCTATGATTGCAGAAAAGATGGGATTTCAGGAGTGCTATGCAGTATCTGGTCAGACCTATTCCAGAAAGGTTGATACCAGAGTTGCCAATATTCTTGCAGGAATAGCAGCAAGCGCACACAAAATGTCAAATGATATTCGTCTGCTGCAGCACCTAAAAGAAGTGGAGGAACCATTTGAGAAAAACCAGATTGGATCTTCTGCAATGGCTTACAAGAGAAATCCAATGCGCTCTGAGCGCATTGCATCTCTTTCACGCTATGTAATGATTGATGCACTCAATCCGGCAATCACATCAGCCACACAATGGTTTGAGCGGACGCTGGACGATTCGGCGAACAAGAGACTTTCCATACCAGAGGGATTTCTTGCCATTGATGGAATCCTTGACTTGTGTCTTAATGTTGTTGATGGGCTTGTTGTGTATGATAAAGTGATAAGAAAGCATATGCTTGCCGAATTACCATTTATGGCAACAGAGAACATTATGATGGATGCTGTGAAAAATGGTGGAAACCGTCAAGAACTTCATGAGAAAATCCGAATGCTTTCGATGGAAGCGGGAAAGAATGTCAAAGTAGAAGGCAAGGAGAATAATTTATTGGAACTGATTGCAGCAGATCCAGAGTTCAATTTGTCACTTGAACAGCTTCAGGCGGCTATGGACCCAATAAAATACGTAGGGCGTGCGCCAGTGCAGGTAGACAAGTTCCTGGAAAAAGTAGTGAAGCCTTTACTTGAGGCAAATAGAACAGAGCTTGGAATGAAAGCAGAAATAAATGTATAAAGCTATATGATAAATTTTGATAAAAAGAACCGGAGGTAGGACCATGGTAAAAGCAGTAGTAGGAGCAAACTGGGGAGACGAAGGAAAAGGCAAAATTACAGATATGCTTGCACGTGAGGCAGATATTGTAATTCGTTTTCAAGGCGGTGCAAACGCAGGACACACAATTGTAAATAATTATGGCAAGTTTGCACTTCATACACTTCCTTCAGGTGTGTTCTATAACCATACTACCAGTATTATAGGAAACGGTGTCGCATTGGATATTCCTATTTTGATGAAGGAGATTCAATCGATCACAGACAGAAATGTACCAATGCCTAAAATTTTGGTATCAGACAGAGTACAGATAGTAATGCCTTATCATAAATTACTGGATCAGTATGAGGAGGAACGGCTTGGCGGAAAGTCCTTTGGCTCTACCAAGTCAGGAATTGCACCTTTTTATTCTGATAAGTATGCAAAGATTGGGTTCCAGGTTAGCGAACTTTTTGACGAAGTATTATTAAAAGAAAAAGTAGAACGGGTAATCGAGCAGAAAAATATTATTTTGGAACATTTGTATCATAAACCTGCAATTGTTCCTTCGGAACTTCTGGATACACTGCATTCATACAGAGATATGATTAAGCCTTTTATCTGTGATGTTTCCCAATATCTTTATGAAGCAATAGAAGCAGGAAAGAATATTTTGCTGGAAGGACAGCTCGGAACATTAAAAGATCCAGATCATGGAATTTATCCGATGGTAACATCTTCATCAACGCTGGCAGCATATGGAGCAATTGGAGCAGGACTGCCGCCTTATGAGATTAAGGAAATTTACACCGTATGCAAAGCATATTCTTCAGCAGTAGGCGCAGGTGCATTTGTATCAGAGATTTTTGGAGAAGAGGCAGATGAACTCAGACGCAGAGGCGGAGACGGCGGAGAGTATGGAGCGACAACAGGACGCCCTAGACGCATGGGATGGTTTGACTGTGTTGCTTCAAAATATGGCTGTCGTATGCAGGGGACAACCGATGTATGTTTTACGGTGCTTGATGTTCTTGGATATCTTGATGAAATTCCAGTTTGTACAGGATATGAGATTGACGGGGAGATTACGACACAGTTTCCAGTCACTGCCAGACTCGAAAAAGCAAAGCCCGTCTTTGAGACGCTTCCAGGTTGGAAGACAGAGATTAGAGGAATCAAAAACTATGATGAGCTTCCTCAAAATTGCCGTAATTACGTAGAATTTATTGAGAAGCAGATTGGTTATCCGATTACCTTGATCAGCAATGGTCCAGCAAGAGATGATATTATCTATAGAAAAAGCTCATTCAAAAGCAAATAAATAGGTATTTTTCACTGGTTAAGAACATAAAAACGTAACTGTACTTCCAGTAACTAGAAAAACATTTATTGCGATATTAGGAAAATTGTGTTATAATAATTAACAGCGAGAGAAGCATGCTGCTCGCATGCTTTTTTGGTGTATGGGGTGCACGAGGAAATTTATTGTTTCTGAAACATGCATCTCGTTCGGCGAGCAGTAGGAAAGTAATCCCTGCCCGATTATTTGTATTTTAGGATTTTGCAGTATATGTATTCTTGAAGAATGTTTGTTTGATAATGTAGGTATATTTTTATTAGATGTGTGCACATAGAATGAAGAATCAGCTACAAGATCAAATGCAAGAGGTTTCTCAAGAGTACATAGTAATTCAAAGGAGGAGAAAACTTTATGAAAAAGAAAGCATTATCACTTATTTTAGCATCTGCTATGGTTGTTTCTCTAGCAGCATGTGGCAGCAATTCAACAACAGAGCCGCCTGTATCGGATTCCGCAGCAGACAAGCCGTCAGAGGATACAGCAGCGCCTGCTGAAACAACACCGTCAGATACAGCATCTGATGAGAACACATCTTCTGATGCTCCGACATCTGACATGAATATTGCGATGATCACAGACTCAGGTGATATCACAGATCAGAGCTTTAACCAGACAACTTATGAATCCTGCAAAGCATGGGCAGAGGAAAACAATGTTCCATTTACGTATTACAAGCCGGACAGTGACTCTGATGAAGCACGTAATGCAAGTGTAGACCAGGCAGTAGCAGGTGGTTCCAATGTCATTGTTATGCCTGGATATATGTTTGCAGCAGCAGTTGTTACACAGCCAGAGTTGTACCCAGATGTAAAATTTGTTGCACTTGATGTTAGCGCAGGCGATATCTGTGAAAAAGGTGTAGGAGAGGGTTATACGTATAATCCAGATGACTATACAGTAACAGATTATTATAATGAAGAGAATGTTTACTGCTGTACATATCAGGAAGAACTTTCTGGATATATGGCAGGATACGCCGCTGTAAAGGCTGGCTATAAGCATTTGGGCTTCCTTGGCGGAATGTCCGTACCAGCAGTTACCCGTTTCGGATATGGATATGTTCAGGGAATTGATGCAGCAGCAACAGAACTTGGTATTGAGGGTGAAGTTGAAGTAGAGTATGTATGCGGCGGACAGTTCTACGGTGACGCAGATATTACAAGTGCTATGGATACATGGTATGGTACAAAGGGCGTTGAGGTTGTATTTGCATGCGGCGGCGGAATCTATACATCTGCAGCAGAAGCAGCAGGAAAAGTTGACGGAAAGGTTATCGGCGTTGACTCTGACCAGCAGCCTATTATTGATGGCAAGTATGGAGAAGGTATGACAATCACCTCTGCTATGAAGGGACTCGAAGCAACTGTTAATACTGTTTTGACAGATATCAGAGATGGAAAGTGGAGCGATCATGCAGGAAAGATTGAAAACCTTGGAATGGTTTCAGAGAATCCAGAAGAGAATTATGTACAGCTTCCAGTAGATACAACACAGTGGAGCGATGCATTTACAGAAGATGATTACCGTGCTCTTGTAAAAGCAATGTACAATGGTGAAGTTAAGGTTTCTAATGACATTTCAGCGATGCCAAAGACTTCCGTAAAAGTGACAGATTATGGCAGCATTAAATAAAAACAATGAATAGAGCAGGAAAGAGGGAGGACAAGCATACTCCCTTTTTTCAACATATATGTATTTATCGTCCATATTTTATTTGACAGTCCAGCTATGCAGAAAGAATTGTTGAAAATGTATAATTTTGGTACAATTTTTTGTTCCGACAATTTAGAAACAGCATAGCTGGGCTGTTATTATTGAAACGAATCAAATGGAAGGGGGTATGTAAAGAATGGCTGAGTATGCGATAGAGATGCTGAATATTACAAAAAAATTTCCAGGTATCATTGCAAACGACAATATTACTTTACAGTTAAAAAAAGGTGAAATCCATGCCTTGCTTGGAGAGAATGGAGCAGGAAAATCAACATTGATGAGTGTGCTGTTTGGATTGTATCAGCCAGAAGAAGGCGAGATATACAAAGATGGCAAAAAAGTTGTGATCAATGACCCAAATGATGCTAATGCACTGGGAATTGGGATGGTTCATCAGCATTTTAAATTGGTAGAGTGCTTCTCTGTTCTGGATAATATCATTCTGGGAGTGGAAACAACAAAAGGCGGTTTGCTCAAAAAAGATGAAGCAAGAAAAAAAGTTACTGCTTTATCTGAAAAATATGGTCTTTTTGTTGACCCAAATGCCATTATTGAAGACATTACAGTAGGTATGCAGCAGCGAACTGAAATTTTAAAGATGTTGTATCGTGACAATGATATCCTAATTTTTGACGAGCCGACTGCAGTACTGACACCGCAGGAAATCAAGGAATTGCTGACGATTATGAAAAACCTTGCGGCAGAAGGGAAAAGCATTCTTTTTATCACACATAAGCTTGCAGAAATTATGCAGGTCGCAGATAGGTGCAGTGTTCTTAGAAAGGGAAAATATATCGGCACAGTAGCAGTAAAGGATACAACACCAGAAAAACTTTCTTCCATGATGGTAGGACGAGATGTTAATTTTATTGTGGAAAAAAAGCCATCGAAGCCAAAAGAAGTAGTGCTTGATATTAAGAATATGACAGTGGCATCAAAACGTCATAAGAATAATGCAGTCAATAATGTAACCTTTCAGGTGCATAGAGGTGAGATTGTTTGTATTGCTGGAATTGACGGAAATGGACAGACGGAGTTTGTATATGGGCTTTCGGGACTCGAACCATTAAAAAGTGGAACAATTTTAATGAATGGTACGGATATTACGCATATGCCAATTCGCAAGCGTCTGACTTCGGGAATGAGTCATATTCCAGAGGACCGGCATAAACATGGATTGGTTCTGGACTATTCCCTTGAAGATAATATTGTTCTTCAAAGGTATTTTGAACCACAGTTTACAAACAAATTTGGATTTTTAAAAAGAAAAGACATCAGAACCTATGCAAATCGTTTGATTGATCAATATGATGTGCGTTCAGGTCAGGGTGCTATTACAAAAGCACGCTCTATGTCAGGAGGAAATCAGCAAAAAGCGATTATTGCGCGTGAGATTGACAAGAACCCAGAGCTTTTGATTGCTGTTCAACCGACGCGTGGACTGGATGTAGGCGCAATAGAATATATTCACAAACAGTTGGTTGCACAAAGAGATGCCGGAAAAGGCGTTTTGCTTGTGAGTCTGGAACTTGACGAAGTGATGAACGTATCTGATCGAATCCTTGTGATGTATGAGGGAGAAATCGTAGGAGAATTTGATCCTAAGAAAGTCACGGTTGAAGAACTCGGGCTTTATATGGCAGGTTCCAAGAGAAAGGGGGCAGCAAAATGAGTACAGAACAAAAGAAGAAAGAAAGCATATTGAGGAACAATGGCTTTCAAACGATCTTGGGATCACTGCTCTGCATTATGATTGGCCTTTTTATTGGGTATATTGTACTATTGATTATCAATCCGCAAGGCGCTGGAAAAGCAATCATTGCGATTTTGAAAAACTTCCTGTATTATCCAAGCAAAGCCGCTGCAATGAAGTATTTTGGAACGACTCTTGTAAAAGCTTCAGCACTTTTGATGTGTTCTATTTCAGTATTGTTTGCATGGAAGGTAGGGCTTTTTAATATCGGTGCTGCGGGACAGTATGTGATTGGCGCAGGGGCTTGCCTTTATTGCGGTTTAAAGTTTGGGATGCCGTGGTATTTGTGCCTAATTGCAGCGATTATTGCGGCTGCAATTGTCGGCGGAATTTCAGGGGCTTTGAAGGCGTATTTTAATGTGAATGAGGTTATTTCGTGCATTATGCTCAACTGGATAGGGCTTTATGCAGTCAATATGCTGTTGTCCAATGTTAAAGAACAGACAACTCCATACACAAAACCGCTCACAAGTACGAATAAAAGTGCGCTGCTTCCCAATATAGGGCTTAACAAATTGTTTTCTAACAATGATTTTGTTACAATAGGGATTTTGCTGGCTGTTATTGTATCAGTTGCCATATGGGTTTTGCTGGAAAAAACAAAATTTGGGTATGAACTGAAAGCAACTGGATTAAATAAACATGCTGCAAAGTATTGTGGTATGCGTGAGAAAACCAACATTATACTGACAATGGTGATTGCTGGGGGACTGGCAGGATTTGGTGCAGGAATCTTTTATCTGACAGGCATTGAGCAATGGATGGTGCAGCAGACTTCTGTTCCTGCAATGGGATTCAATGGAATTGCAGCAGCTTTCCTGGGTGGTTCGAATCCTATTGGAGCAATTTTTGCTTCTTATTTTATCCAGCATATTACAAGTGGCGGTACTTATGTAGACAAAACGATGTACTGTTCACAGATTTCTGACTTGATTTCTGCGTTTATTATTTATCTGTGCGGATTTGTCTTTTTTTTCAAAGTTCGTCTGAACAGATATCTTGATAATCGGGATGAGAAGAAAGGGGGTCAAAAATAATGCTGTTATTGATTCAATATACATTAATTTTTGCTTCTGTTTTGACGCTTGTTGCACTTGGCGGCTGTTTTTCGGAACACAGTGGTGTCATTAATATCGGTTTGGAAGGAATTATGGTTGTGGGTGCTTTGGGCGGTGCGCTTACAATGAAATATCTTCCGGCTGGGACAGCGGCAGTTGTCATTATTCTATTTGTAATTTTGGCAAGCGTTGTATGCGGCATGATATTTTCCCTGCTGCTTGGAATTGCAGCAATAAAATTTAATGCAGATCAGACACTTGCAGGAACTGCGCTAAATCTTCTCGGACCTGCAGCAGCAGTAGTTTTGGTAAGAGCAGTAAATACGGCTGAAAGTGCAGACAATGTATCTTCTACAGTTGTATATGGACAAGCTAAAAAAGCGTTTCTGCTGAATATTGGCAGTTTTGAATTTAACTGGTTTATGCTGATTGCGCTGTTGGTATTAATCGCTTCTTATATTGTATTGTACAAGACAAAATTTGGTCTGCGTCTCTGTGCGTGCGGTGAACATCCACAGGCAGCAGATTCGGTAGGAATTAATGTTTACAAGATGCGATATGCGGGCGTTTTGATTTCAGGTGCGCTGGGCGGATTGGGTGGACTTGTTTATATTACAGCAGGTGTTAGCGAATGGAAGTTCGAAAACGGTGTAGCAGGGTTTGGATTTCTTGCCTTGGCAGTTATGATTTTCGGACAATGGAGACCAGTTAATATTGGTTTGACTGCGTTGTTGTTTGGAATGTTCCGTGCACTGTCAAATGTTTATATGGGATTTGATGCGCTGGTTGCGCTCAAGCTTCCGAGTACGATTTACAATATGCTCCCATACATTATTTCTCTGGTAGTTCTTGTATTTGTCTCCAAAAAATCCAGAGCACCAAAGGCAGAGGGAATTCCATATGATAAAGGAGCCAGATAAAAACGTGAAAAGAAGTTCTAATTGCCTTTGGCAATTTCCGCTTACAGCAGAGGCTGTTTCGCGGAGAACTTCTAAGTCTGCTATGCAGACTCTTTCACGTCGAAAAATGCCAAAAACAGGCATTTTTCATATGGATCAAAGAATGCCTAATATATGGGCATTCTTTATGCTGATTTGAGGAGAGGTTATGGGAAAGAATATATTAGAATATAATTCCATGCGAAAAAAAGTTTCCGAAAAGAAAATGTTTGAGCTGGAAGTAGAAGTAAAGCTGGGCAGAAATGATGACTGCTGGTGCAAAAGCGGAAAAAAATACAAAAAATGTCACTATGCCTTTGATGAGAAACTCGATGAATACCGTTTGAAAAAAATTTTGGTGCCGCCAAGGAGGATTCTTAAAAATCCGCAGCAGATACAGGGAATACGGGAAAGCGCTAAAATTAATATTGAAATTCTTGATTATATAGGCGACAATATCAAAGCCGGAATTTCGACACAGATGATTGATGATTGGGTTTGCGAGATTACAAAAAAATATCATGCGACAGCGGCAACGCTCAATTACGAAGGTTTTCCAAAAAGTGTATGCACTTCCATAAATAGTGTGGTGTGTCACGGAATTCCCTCGGAAAGTGAAATATTAAAAGAAGGAGACATTATTAATGTCGATGCTTCTACTATCTACAATGGATATTTTTCAGATTCGTCCAGAATGTATTGTATCGGCTCAGTATCTGATGAGAAAAAACGGCTGGTAGATATCACAAAGCAAAGTTTGGAAGTTGGTTTATCCTATGTACAGCCGTGGAGAAAGATAGGAGATATGGGTGCGGCGATCCATGAGTTTGCAATAGAAAATGGGTATTCTGTTGTGCGGGAGATCGGCGGACATGGAGTAGGCCTTGAATTTCATGAAGATCCCTGGGTAAGTTATGTATGCCCCAAAGATACAGGAATGCTGATGGTTCCTGGTATGGTTTTCACAATAGAACCAATGATTAATATGGGAAAAGAGGATATTTATATCTCAGATGAAGATGGTTGGACCGTTTACACAGAGGACGGGCTTCCCTCAGCACAATGGGAAATACAGGTGCTTGTGACAGAGGATGGGTATGAGATTCTTTCCTATTAATAGAAAATTTGAGTTTCAGCGCGCTCAAAACGATCTCCACAGGCGTAATTTTTTGAGTCATAAAAAAGATGTTGTTTTAATTCTGGGTATTTTGCTTTTGTCGGCAGTGTCAGCTTTGCTGATACTGCTGATACCGAACAATACAGGAAGTGTTTTGCGAATCACAACAGACCAAAAATTATATGGTGAATATGACCTCTTAAAGGATCAGGTAATTGTAGTAGAACAACCATCAGGTTACAATCAAATTGTGATAAAAGATGGCGCTGCATATATGAAAGATGCAGATTGTCCAGATAAATACTGTATGGAATATCACCCAATTTCAAAAGGAAATGAAGTAATTATATGCCTTCCGCACAAACTTGTAATTGAAGTGATTGGAGAGACGATAGGACAAGAACCTGATGTGATTGCTGTACATGTAAGGAAAGGGAGTCGATGAAATCATGGCAAAAAGAGTCGCTTACTGTGCGATGCTTTCTGCATTGGCAATGGTATTTGGATATGTGGAGGCATTGATACCTTTTAGTTTTGGTGTTCCAGGAATGAAGCTGGGGATTGCGAATCTTGTGATTGTAGTATCATTACACCTTCTTCCAACATATCAGGTGTTTTTTATCCAATTAATACGTATTGTGTTAATTTCTTTTTTATTTGGGAATATGTCTATGATGATGTATAGCCTCGCTGGAGGAATCTTAAGTTTTCTTGTAATGCGTTTTGTGAAAAAAACAGGTATTTTTTCAATTATAGGAGTTAGTATCTGCGGAGGAGTCAGCCATAATGTGGGGCAGTTAATAATGGCTGTTTTGGCAGTACAAACCATAAAATTAATATACTATTTTCCAATGCTGCTCATAGGTGGACTTATCACTGGCTGCCTGATAGGAATGCTGGCGCAAAGAATTCTGGAACGAATAAAAAGCTGCAGCATTGTTTGAAATATTATATAATATTGTAATATTTTCTGAAAATTTATTGACCTATAGTATCGAATAAAGTATAATATATGGTATATATTTACGAAAAAAATGCCGCAAACACCTAGAAAATATGCTAATTGCATAACTGTTTTGTATATTTTTTATGTTAGAGGGGTGGCTAGGGAGGGTACTATATGGAGAAGAATATTGCTGCAGGTAAAATGAAAGATACTGTTTTGGGCAAGGACAGCCAGATACGGCATCTGAGAAAAATTGTAAAAGGCACAAAAATATCGCTTTTTGCGGGTTTGACGCTCTTGGTGCTTTTTCTTGTATCTGCTGTTGGGTTTGTTGACGCGGCCCAGCAACAGGTGAATTCTACAAAGTATTTGAATCAATACAGAATTGGTTCTAAGGCTTTGACATCAGCAGTGCGGTGCTATGCGGTGACAGGAGAACAGCTATATTATGATGCATATATGCAGGAATTGAATGTCGACAAAAATAGAGATATTGCGTTTGAGGGTTTAAAAGCATGTAAGATTAAAGATAGTGAGTGGGATGAACTGAATAATATTGTGAACTTGTCAAACGGGCTTGTACCGCTTGAAGAGGATGCAATGAACGCAGTGGCTTCTGGCGATATCCAAGCAGCTACAGACTTTGTGTTTGGAGTTGAGTATACCAATACGATAAATCAAATAAATGATTTAACAGAACAAACGATTTCTGATATTTTGGAACGGTTGAAAGTTAAAAAAAGTGTTTTCTTAATTTTAGAGGCAGTATTTGCATTGCTTTTTGTAATCGGATTTATAAAAATGATTCTGCAAAGCTTTAAGACAATACAGTTTTCGCAGGATAAGCTTCTTCTTCCGATACTGGAAGTATCTACACAGATGACTTCCCTTGCAGAAGGTGATCTTCATAATCATCTGAATCTTGTGGCTGATGACAGTGAGGTAGGCAAAATGGTGGAAGATATTTCTACCATGAAGGAAAATCTGCAAAATATTATTGACGAAGTGGCATATGTATTGGAACAGATGTCAATTGGCAATTACAAAGTGGACACGCAGCAGAACTATGTTGGAGACTATGTTCGTATTGAGGAATCATTACAAACGATTATTCGTGAGATGCGTGAGACTGTAAGTACAATCTGTACTGCATCGAGTGAGATTGAGTGTGGGGCAGTGCAGCTGGCGGATGCAGCAGAAGATCTTGCAAACTCATGTACCTCACAGGCAGGACAGGTTTCAGACATTGCTATCTTGATGGATGAATTAGAAGGCAGTATTAAATATAATGAAAAAGAAGCGGAGGAGGCAGTAAAAATATCCAATTTGGCAAGTTCTACACTTCTTGTTGCAGGTGAGAAGATGACAGAGCTTCAGCAGGCAATGGAGGAAATTAATATTTGTTCAACACAGATAACTTCGGTTACAGGGGCAATCTCAGAGCTTGCAGATGAAATAGAGATGCTTTCACTAAATGCTTCGATTGAGTCTGCGCGTGCAGGTGAGGCAGGCAGAGGTTTTGCAGTTGTTGCAGAGCAGGTGAAAAGGCTTGCTGAAGCGTCACAGGAGGCGGCAGGACAAACAAGTACACTAATTCGCAAAACTTCAGATGCTGTGGAAAAAGGAACACGAATTGTAGCAGAGTCGGCTGTAAGCATGGAAGAAGTACAGATGGGGGCTGAAGAAACAGTGACCCGCATCAGTACAATTGTCGAAAAGCTTAAGATAGAGGTGGAAAGTATTGATCGCCTCAACGAGAATATTAATCAGATTGTTAGTGTTGTGGATAATAATTCGGCGACCTCTGAAGAAACCGCGGCAATAGGTGAGCAGCAGAAGTCGCAGGTTGAAGCAATGGTACATCTTATGAGCAAGTTCAAAATATAAAAAGTCAAGGCTGTCGCATTAAGCAATGGATATCAAATCCCGTTATATTTTAGGATATCTTGTGTATACTTTTCTTAATGTGACAGCCCCAATTATGATTAATAATATTTATAATGTAGAAAGGATATCATAACATGAAAAAAGCAGCAGTATTTTTTGCAGCAGGATATGAGGAGATTGAAGCGCTTACTGTCGTGGATCTGCTTCGCCGTGCAGAAATTGATACTACTTGTGTATCAATAGATAATGAAAAGACAGTAATAGGCAGTCACAAAATAGCAGTAGCTATGGATGCAGGAATTGATGAGATTGATTTTAATAATTTTGACATTCTTGTATGTCCAGGTGGAATGCCAGGAACAAAAAAACTTGAGGCATGTCAAAAATTAACAGACAATATCAGAAAATTTCATGAAGAGAAAAAACTGATAGCAGCTATTTGCGCAGCACCAAGCATCTTTGGCCACATGGGGTTGCTTGAAGGTAAAAGGGCCTGCGTATATCCAGGTATGGAAGCAGAACTAAAAGGTGCAGAAGTATCCTATGATAAGGTAGTAAAATCAGAGAATATTATAACTAGCCGCGGAATGGGAACTGCGATTGCATTTGGCCTTGAAATCGTTGCATCACTTCTTGACAAAGAGACAGCTGATAAATTGGGAACAACAATTGTGTATTATGCGGAGTAGTATGAAAAATCATATTGATACTCTTATTTTTCAATCGGAAATTTAAGATTTCTGACATGTGTCATTGCAGTAAACTGTTTTGACATAGACGAGTAGTATTATGATATTTGGAAATCGAGCGTGTCAGCGCTCGATTTTTGTAACAGTTAAGTCTTCGGCCTCCTGTTACCGGTTTTTAACATTAATGCACAAATATTTTGACAATATACAGTCACAATGCTATAATTATCAATATAATATGCACAATTATCGAAAAACAAAGGATAAGAATGCACAAATTCAACAAAAAGTAGGTTTGGGAATATTATGACAGATCAGGAATTTCAAAGAATCGTGACATATGTGAAAGGAAAGTCAGGTATCAATTTAACTGAAAAAAGAGTGATGGTTCAGGGAAGACTTAACAGCTATATGAACCGAAAAGGATATACTTCCTACAATGAGTTTATGGATAAGGTAGAAAAACATCCTACAGGGCCAGAGGCAGAAGAATTAATGAATACGCTTACCACAAACCATACATTCTTTTGGAGAGAAAATGAACAGTTTTTATATTTAAAGCAGGAAGTTCTTCCGGAGCTTAAGAGAAAAACAAAAGACTGGCGCATATGGTGTGCTGCTTCTTCGACAGGTGAGGAACCCTATACGCTTGCGATGCTTTGCAAAGATTTTTTGGGACTTGAACATTCTGAATGGGATACGACCATACTTGCTACAGATATTGATACAACAGTTCTTGAGAAGGCCATGAAGGGAGTGTATGCAAAAGAGTCCGTAGAACAACTGCCAAATCAATATGTGCGCAGATATTTCAAACTGATAAATGATGCTGAATACCAGGTAACAGAAGAACTGAAAAGAGAAGTTTTATTTAGACAGTTCAATCTGATGCATCAGTTGCCATTTAGAAAACCATTACATGTAGTATTTATTAGAAATGTAATGATTTATTTTGATGAAGCGACAAAAACCAAGCTGCTGAGAAACATTTATGATAAGATGGCTCCAGGCGGATACCTTTTTATAGGTTCAACAGAGTCGATGAGCCAAAGTAATACCAATTTTCGGTATATTCGACCTTCCATATACAGAAAATGATATGGAAGGGGGAAGAGTATGGGAAATATAAAGGTTTTATTAGTTGCTGGAACATTTGAAGTGAACAAATGTTTAAAAACAATTCTTGATAAGGATTATGATATTGAAATCGTTGCAGAGGCAAATAATGCCTACACTGCGCGGGACAAAATCATAGAATGTAATCCCGATGTGATGATTTTGTGTAACGATCTGCCAGGAATGCCAGGAATTGTATTTTTAAAAAAATTAATGCCACAGCGGCCTGTTTCGACGATTGTCATAGCAAAGAAAGAATGTGAAGATGCAGCCTATAACAGTGGTGCGAAGGATTTTATTGTCTGTGGCAAAAGTAAATTTGAATTTGAAAAAGAAAATATATGCAGGCGAATAAAAAGACTGGCTGGAACATGTTGGGTTACAGAAAAAAAGAAAGAACAAATATCCATTAGTGAATTAGCAAAAGGAAACCATACAATTATAGCAATGGGGGCTTCGACAGGTGGAACGGAGGCGATTGCCCGCGTTATAAGAGATTTCAAAAAAGACTGGCCGGGGGTTGTCATGGTATTGCATATGCCAGGAGGATACACACATATGTACGCTCAACGCCTCGATAATGAGAGTGAAGTGACCGTAAAAGAAGCTAAATCAGGAGATATGGTAAAACCAGGTCAAGTTCTGATAGCACCAGGCGATAAACAAATGCGTATTGTAAAAATAAATAATATTTATCAGGTTGAATGCAGGGTTGGTCCAAAAGTTAGCGGGCATTGTCCATCAGTTGACGTTCTCTTTGAATCGGTGGCGCGTGTTGCTGGGAAAAATGCAATTGGTGTACTGATGACGGGTATGGGAAGCGATGGTGCAAATGGACTTTTGGCAATGAAAAAAGCAGGGGCGCGAACAATCGGTCAGGATGAGAAAACCTGTGTGGTTTATGGAATGCCAAAGGTTGCCTATGAAATTGGAGCAGTTGAATGGCAGGTTCCACTTGAACAAATAGCACAAAAAGTTTATTATTTGTTGGAAAACAAATCATAAATCAGAGATATCAATTAAAAAAATAGATAATAGAGGAGGAGCAAAGATGAGAATACTAATAGCAGAGGATGATTTTGCCAGCAGGAAGGTAATTCTTAAATTTTTGTCAGAGTATGGAGACTGTGATGTTACGGTTGACGGCATGGAGGCAATAGATGCCTTTATGATGGCGCTTGAGGAAGATAATCCATATGACCTAATCTGTCTTGATGTTATGATGCCGATTATGGATGGATATCAGGCACTCAAAAATATCAGGGATATTGAGAGCGAGCATAATATACCTGATGAGGACAGGGTAAAGATTATTATGACAACCGCTCTGAATGAGCAAAAAAATGTTAAAAAAGCGTTTGAACTTGGATGTACAGTATATTGTGCAAAACCAATTGATATGGAACGGCTGAAAAGTACATTAGAGCAGTTGGGATTATTATAAAATAATGTATTTACAGTGAGAAACAGGCTTAATATAAAGGGGATGGATCAGAAATGGAAGAGAATTTAGAAGAACTTCAGCTTATGGAACAGGAGGATACAAGACGAGGCAAGTATATGACGTTTCAAATAGGAACAGATGTATTTGGGATAGAGCTTAAGTATGTGAATGAAATCATACCAATGCAATATATGGCACCTGTTCCCGAAGTGGAACATTATATCAAAGGACTTATTAACCTGCGTGGAAAAATTGTGCCTGTAATTGACGTGGCAGACCGATTTGGAAAAGAATCTTTTGAATATAATGATCGTACTTGTATTATAGTGATTGATGTACAAAATGTAGTTGTAGGATTGATTGTGGAAAAGATCTTAGAAGTAGTTTCAATTGAGGAAGAGGATATCTTACCTCCGCCAAATTCTTCCAAGGGTTCTATGCAGGGAAAATTTATCAGTGGAATAGGAAGTGTTGGCGAGAGTATTAAGTTATTGCTTGATCCAGTGAAGCTTTTGAGTGACAATTCCCTTGATTTTGCTGATAATCAGGAAGATGAAGAGGACGAGTAAATGCCAAAAAACCGCGAAGAATTTTTTTACTTCATATTAAATAACAGTCAGGAATGCATCATTCGATATGATAGTCATGGAATTATAAGTTATTGTAATGACAGACTTTTAGAGCTCACAGGCTATAGTGCAGGTGAGCTTATTGGCACCTTTGTCGGTGAACTTTTGCAGAATGTTTTTGAAATCGTAGAGAATCATATTGAGCTGGCCGAAGAATACAGCGGAAAAGAAATTACAGAGGCGGTTATATACCGCAAAAATAAAACCTGTTTTCCGGTCGAAATCAAAATAATCTCAGAAAAATCCAATAACAGAGAAGTATTTATCTGTACGGCTGTTGATATGACGCGCTACAAGGAAAGCATCAGAAAAGTAGAGGAAACCAAAATTCAGATGCAGGAATCTATGAAAGCAAGGGATGCATTCGTGGCAAATGTCACGCATGAGCTGAGAACGCCAGTCAATGGAATCAAAGGCCATGCGGAAATTCTGATGGAACAGGAAAATGATTTCCAGAAGATAAATTACATAAAAATGATACTTGACTGCTGTTCAACAATGGAAGGAATCATAAATAACATTCTTGATTTTTCCAAGCTGGAAGCAGGAAAGTTTCAGATTGATGAAAAACCATTTTCATTCTATGATTTTATGACAAAAATAGAGAAAATGTTTACAATGCTTACAATGAGAAAAGGATTGCGTTTTACATTGAATGTAGCCCAGGAAATTCCAGATATGCTTATTGGAGATGAGCTTCGTTTGACGCAGATCCTTAACAATTTGGTATCCAATGCGGTGAAATTCACAGAACAGGGTTATGTTGGCATTGAGGTAACACAAAATACCAAAATTGATGATGAAATCGAGTTGTTCTTTATGGTGGTAGATACTGGAATTGGACTTTCACCAGAAGACAAAGATAAACTCTTTAAGAGCTTTTCCCAGGTAGATGCATCAATTACCAGAAAATTTGGTGGAACAGGACTCGGACTTTCTATCACCAAAGAACTTGTTGGCATGATGCATGGAAAAATCTGGGCGGAGGGTGAGAAAGGAAAAGGTTCTAATTTTTCGTTTACTGTTAGATTAAGACAAGAGAAAACAGACGATGATTCTGAGCAGGTATCGCTTTTGAGAACTTGGAAATCTTCCAATAGTATGAATAAGATTGCTGGTGAACAGGATTTAATGTATGAATTTGGAAGTGATATCAATATCAGAGAACTGAAAAAATATTTTGAGAAATTAAATATCAGTATGGATATGGATAACTGGCAGAAAGCAGAGAGTTTTGTGACAATATTGAAACAGTTAATGGGCGGCGGTTCAAGAGATCTGCAAAGAGCTGTTTTTCGTATGGAAATGGCAATCAGAAAATCTGACTGTGACAAGGCCAGAGAAAATGCAGCGAAGGTAAAAGAACAACTGTTACAGGAAATAGAAGGTCTGGAGTTATAAGATGGGAAAGAAATTACAAAACAATGATGAGGTCAAAATACTTGTAGTAGACGATGTAGAAGTAAACCTGATTATCCTGGAAGAAATTATCAAAAATATGGGATATCAGCCTCTTCTTGCGCAGAGTGTAAAAGAAGCATTGAAAATTATAGAAGATAGCGAAGTGCTTCCAAGAATCGTTTTGTCAGATATTTCAATGCCTGATATTGACGGATACACATTTTGCTCAATGCTAAAAAAAGATTCTTATACAAAAGATATTCCAGTTATCTTTATCTCGGCGATGGATTCTGCTTCTGACTTGAGCAAGGGATTTGCCCTTGGAGCAGTGGATTATATTTCGAAGCCGTTTGAAAAAACAGAGGTTGAGATGCGTATATCTACGCATTTGAAGATATATTCTATGCAGAAAGAGCTTGAAGAAAATAACAGGCAATTAAGAATTGTTGTGGCTCGCCAGATGGAAAAACTTAGAATAGAACAGAAAAATGAGATGACAGCAATGGCGAGGCTTGTGGAAAGCAAAGAAAATATGCCTGGTACACACTACAAAAATATGCTCTATAACTGCCGGATTCTTGCTGAGGGTATGCAGCTTTCTCCCAAATTTGAAGATGAGGTGACAGATGACTTCGTAGATACGATAGAGTCCAGCTCAGGACTTCATGATATTGGTAAACTGATGATACCAGATCATATTTTGCTGAAAGATGGGCCATTGAATGAAGAAGAGCACAAAATCATGAGTACACATGCAGAACTTGGTGCTAAGATGCTAAGTGATATCTATGATGGTATCAAGAAAAATGATTTTATAGAAATGGCAATCGATATTGCAGGGTATCATCATGAATGCTGGGATGGTTCAGGATATCCAAAAGGACTCAAAGGCCAGGAAATACCGCTTTCTGCACGTATTGTAAAGGTGGTTGACGTATTTGATGCCATGATCGGCAAAAGGCGGTACAAGGAGCCAGTGCAGCTTGAACAGACACTTGAATATATGCAGAGCAAGTCAGGGACATACTTTGATCCGGACATTATACGTGTATTCATGCGGATTTATCGGAACTTTAGCGGCATTGATTCTGCAAAATAATAAAGATAAAACGAATATTATAAAAATGACATTTTAGTAAAAATATACCACTTATAAAAATTTTCACTCCGTTAATAATAGGATTAAGATAAGCGATAAAAAGCTTGTCTTTGAAGATAGATTATAAAAAATGAAAAACAAAAATGAAAATTAACGGAGGTAGAAAATTATGTCATCACAGAGTAAGTCAAACAGAGTAGAAGTTCCAGAGGCAAAAGCAGGTTTGGATCGTTTTAAGACAGAGGTAGCATCTGAGCTTGGTGTAAACTTAAAAGAAGGTTACAATGGCGACCTTACTTCCCGCGAGGCAGGAAGCATCGGTGGCGAGATGGTTAGAAGAATGGTAAAGAGCTATGAGGAGTCTCTGAAATAAGCAAATTCACAAAAAAATTATGGGGTTGCCGCAACATTTTGTGCGGCAGCCTCATTTTTTGTGAATTCGCTCTTTTATTTTTAGAAAGGCTATGCTATAATTGTAAAATGACTGTATACGAAATGCCCATACAGACGGGAATGGGCCATATAGTGTTTAATAATTTAAGAAAAGGCTGTACTGTAAAGTTACAGAAATCGCATAATATGCAAGGAGGAAATGAAACAGATGAGTTTACAGGTAGAAAAGTTAGAAGGAAATATGGCTAAACTTACAATAGAGGCATCAGCAGATGACTTCGAGGAAGCCCTTGAAAAGGCTTATCAGAAAAATAAGAGCAGATTGAGTGTTCCCGGATTCCGTAAGGGTAAGGTTCCTCGCAAGATGATTGAACAAATGTATGGAAAGGAAGTATTTTTTGAGGAAGCCGCTAATATTGTTATTCCTTCAGCTTATGCCAAGGCTGTTGACGAGTGTACAGAAGATATTGTATCTCAGCCCACAATCGATATTGTACAGTTAGAGGTAGGCAAACCTTTTATTTTTACTGCTGAGGTAGCATTGAAGCCAGAAGTAACACTTGGTCAGTACAAAGGGATAGAAGTTGATAAAGCTGATATTACTGCAACCGATAAGGAAGTAGAGGACGCGATCGAAAAAGAGAGAGAAAATAATGCAAGGACAATCACTGTCGATGACAGACCAGTACAGGATGGAGATGTGGTTGTACTTGATTTTGAAGGCTTTATGGATGGTGTTGCATTTGAAGGCGGCAAAGGAGAGAATCATTCTTTGACAATTGGTTCAGGTGCATTTATTCCAGGATTTGAAGATCAATTAATTGGCGCTGAGATTGATAAGGAAGTGGAAGTAAATGTGACATTTCCGGAGAATTATCAAGAGGCAAGCCTTGCTGGGAAGCCGGCTGTATTTCAGTGTACTGTAAAAGAAATAAAAGAAAAGCAGCTGCCAGACCTTGATGATGAGTTTGCAAGCGAGGTATCTGAATATGATACACTCGAAGAATATAGAGAATCTGTCAGAAAATATATAGAAGAAAGAAAAGAAGAGGACGCGAAAAAAGCAAAGGAAGAAAAAGTCGTAGATGCAATTATAGAAGGTGCACAGATGGACATTCCAGAAGCGATGATCACAACACAGCAGCGTCAAATGGCAGATGAATTTGCACAGAGAATTCGTATGCAGGGAATTTCAATCGAGCAGTATTTCCAGGTTACAGGACTTACAAGAGCGGCATTTATGGAGCAGATGAAGCCACAGGCAGAAAGCAGAATCAAATCAAGACTTGTACTGGAAGCAGTTGCTAAGGCAGAAAACATAGAGGCAAGTGAGGAAGAATATCAGGCAGAAATCAAGAAAATGGCTGAAGATTATCAGATGGAAGAGGCAGAACTGGTTGAGATGCTCGGAGAGTTTGAAAAGAAATCAATCAGAGAAGACATAAACATTCGAAAGGCAGTAGACTTTGTGGCTGCAAATGCCGTAGAAAAATAAAAAAGTGGCCAGATAAACCTGGACAAAACAGGAAAAGTAAAAAAAATATAATAAATGTGCAATTGATTTGCACATTTATTATATTTGCGTTATACTGAATTTGGATCATTGTAACAGCATATATCATAGATTGAGTACAAAAGTACTTGATTTTGATACAGTATGCGGATTGGAGGGAGAACTATGAGTTTAGTGCCATATGTCATTGAACAAACGAGCCGTGGAGAGCGTTCATATGACATTTATTCAAGACTTTTAAAAGAACGCATTATCTTTTTGGGTGAGGAGGTAAACGAGGTAACAGCAAGCCTTACGGTAGCACAATTGCTGTTTTTGGAAGCCGAAGATCCTGAAAAAGACATCCAGCTTTATATCAATAGTCCCGGAGGTTCCGTAACGGCTGGTATGGCGATTTATGACACAATGAGCTATATTAAGTGTGATGTGTCTACGATTTGTATTGGTATGGCAGCCAGCATGGGGGCATTTCTTCTTGCAGGAGGAACAAAAGGCAAGCGGCTTGCGCTTCCAAATGCAGAGATTATGATTCATCAACCGCTTGGCGGAGCGCAGGGCCAGGCAACTGAGATTGAGATAGCCGCAAAACATATTCTGCGTACAAAACAGAAATTGAACACAATTTTGGCTGAAAACTGTGGCCAGCCCTATGAAGTTATTGCCGCTGATACAGAGCGGGATAACTGGAAAACGGCTGAGGAAGCTATGCAGTATGGCCTGATTGACAGAGTAATCACTAATAGAACTGATATCGAAGAAAAGTAATAATGTGGTAATTTATTATGAGTAAAGGGAGAAAAGGGATGGCTGGAAAAAACATTGAAGGAAGGGTAAGATGTTCTTTCTGCAATAAAACACAGGATCAAGTCAGAAAGTTGATAGCAGGTCCTTCTGGCGTATATATTTGTGATGAATGCGTGGATATATGTGCTGATATTATTGAAGAAGAGTATGAAGATGAGCAGATCGAGGGCGGCATCGACATAAATCTTTTGAAACCTGTTGAAATCAAAGAATTTCTCGATGAATATGTTATAGGGCAGGAGGACGCGAAAAAAGTACTGTCAGTTGCGGTGTACAATCATTATAAACGTGTCATGGCTGAGAGGGATCTTGACGTGGAATTGCAAAAAAGCAATATCATTATGATAGGACCTACTGGTTCAGGGAAAACATATCTGGCGCAGACACTTGCCAAGATTATTAACGTTCCTTTTGCAATAGCAGATGCCACAACACTCACAGAGGCAGGTTATGTTGGTGAAGATGTTGAAAATATCCTTTTGAAGCTGATACAGGCAGCGGATTACGATATAGAGCGTGCCCAGTACGGAATCATATATATTGATGAAATTGATAAAATAACAAAAAAAAGTGAAAATGTATCGATCACCCGTGATGTTTCAGGTGAGGGTGTACAGCAGGCACTTTTAAAAATTGTCGAAGGCACAGTTGCAAGTGTACCTCCACAGGGAGGAAGAAAACACCCGCATCAGGAATTGATACAGATAGATACTACCAATATTTTGTTTATCTGCGGCGGTGCTTTTGATGGACTTGATAAGATTGTAGAAAACAGACTTGATCGCAAATCAATCGGTTTTAACAAGGACATTGCAGATAAGACAACAAGAGATATTGGAGAAGTATTCAAGGAAGTGACTCCACAGGATTTGACCAAGTATGGTCTTATTCCTGAATTTGTCGGCAGAGTTCCCATTAATGTATCACTTGAGGGACTTGACAAAGAGGCGCTTATCCGTATCTTAAGAGAGCCAAAGAGTGCCCTCATCAAACAGTATCAAAAGCTATTTGAGTTTGATAATGTCAAGCTTAGTTTTGAACATGATGCAGTTGAAGCGATAGCGGAAAAAGCGCTTGAGCGGAAAACAGGGGCGAGAGGTTTACGTTCCATTATGGAAAATATTATGATGGACGTAATGTATGAAATTCCTTCCGATGATACGATTGAAAGTTGTGTCATTACGAAGGAGGCAGTGGAAGGAACAAGTCAGCCTTTTATAGTACATCGAGAAGCAATGCGCACGGAGAGGGAAAGAAAGGCGAGATAACTAATTCGAGCAGGGAAGGCTGCTTCCCCTGCTCGCCGCGCCGCCGATGCGCCACTTCAGTGGCATATTTACGATGCATCGGCGTGTACATAAAGAGATAATACGCCGCCTTGAGACAAAGGCGGCGTATTGCGTATTATGAGAGGATTTTGCAGATGGAACCTAGAACTGTAATATTACCGTTGGTGGCACTAAGAGGATTAACAATAGTGCCCAATATGATAATTAATTTTGACTTGAACAGAGATTTGTCAAAAAGAGCAATAGAACAAGCGCTTAACGAAAATCAAAAGGTGTTGTTGGTGCCTCAAAAAAATGTAGAGGACGAAAGCCCGAAACAGGATACATTGTATCAAGTGGGAACGATTTCCAATATCAAACAGGTTACGAAGCTCCCAGACAATATAGACAGAGTTATGGTTGAGGGTGTGTGCAGAGCGCGTATTGTGGAAGTTTTTGACAATGATGGACAGTATCTGAGCGCTTCTTATGAGGAATTGGATGATGCCGATCAGCTTGATCCCTCAGAGGAGGAAGCACTGACGCGCACGCTCAGAGAAGTCTTTGAAACATATATCAGGTTTTATCCTAAAATTGGAAAAACGGTTTGGAAGTATTTTCAGGAGGACAATAGTCTGGCGTTTTTGATGAATCAGATTATGATAAATACGCCTTTTACATACGATCAGAAACAGAAAATATTGGAGATTGAGAATATTTCTAAACAGTGTGAGGAACTGGTATCACTCATTATGAATGAGGCACAGATTGCCGCGATACGCACGCAGTTGGCGATAAAGGTCAGAGAGAAAATTGACAAAAATCAAAAGGATTATATTTTGCGCGAACAGCTAGAATATATTCATGATGAGCTGGGAGATACGGATCAGTATTCAGATGTGGAGCATTTTGAGGAGGCGCTCGAAAAGCTGAATGCAGATGCAGAAGTCAAGGAGAAAATAAAAAAGGAAATTGCCAGATTTAAGTCTGTTATGGGAGCAAGCTCAGAAAGTGCTGTAGAGAGAGTTTATATAGAGACACTTTTGGAACTTCCCTGGAATAAAACCTCAAAAGATAACAATGATATTAATCGGGCAGAAAAAATTTTGGAAAGAGATCATTATGGACTGGAGAAGGTCAAAGAACGTATTGTGGAATATCTCGCAGTACGGAGTCTGACAGGAAAAGGTGAAGCACCTATTTTGTGTCTGGTGGGTCCTCCAGGTACAGGAAAAACTTCTATAGCGAAGTCGATAGCAGAGGCTTTGAACAAAAAATATGTTCGGATATGTCTGGGCGGTGTGCGTGACGAAGCGGAGATAAGAGGACATCGAAAAACGTATATCGGCGCTATGCCAGGGCGAATCGCAAATGGGCTCAAACAGGCGGGAGTATGCAATCCGCTGATGCTGCTTGATGAGATTGATAAGGTCAGCAGTGATTATAAAGGAGATACTTCGTCAGCGCTTTTAGAGGTACTTGACCCAGAACAGAACTGTCATTTTCGGGATCATTATGTAGAGCTTCCACTTGATTTGTCAAAAGTACTGTTTTTAGCAACTGCAAATGATGCTGGAAAGATTCCAAGACCGCTTTTGGATCGTATGGATATTATAGAGGTCACAAGCTATACAGCAAATGAGAAATTTCATATTGCAAAAGAGCATTTGTGGGAAAAACAGCTCAAGAAAAACGGACTGAAAGATACACAGCTTACGATTAGCGACAATGCGATAAAGGCAATTATTGCAACATATACACGTGAAGCAGGCGTGAGAAACTTAGAACGAAAGCTTGGCACTGTATGCAGAAAGGCAGCGCTTGAGATTCTAAAAGAAAGGGCAGGCAAGCCCAAAAAGGAAGTGCAGGATAAATGTATCAAACTGAACAGCCAGCGTCTTGAAAAATATTTGGGGAAACCAAATTATAGTGTGGATATGGCGAACGAAAAAGATGATATTGGGATTGTCAGAGGACTTGCATGGACAAGTGTAGGCGGCGATACACTTCAGATTGAAGTGAACATTATGCCCGGCAAAGGTGAAATTGAGCTTACAGGAAAGCTTGGAGATGTGATGAAGGAATCTGCAAAAGCAGGAATCAGTTATATTCGCTCTATTGCGCCCAAATATAAGATTGCGCCGGAGTTTTTCAAGGAGAATGATTTTCATATACACATTCCAGAAGGTGCAGTGCCAAAGGACGGACCTTCAGCAGGCATTACAATGGCAACCGCAGTGCTATCTGCAATTACCAATACACCCGTAAAAGCAAAAGTTGCCATGACAGGTGAGATTACATTGAGAGGAAGAGTGCTTCCGATAGGCGGTCTGAAGGAAAAACTTCTTGCGGCAAAAACGGCAGGCATTACAACCGTTTTGGTGCCTGCAAAAAATGAAAAGGATGTGGCAGAGATTTCAAATGAAATTAAGTCAGGGATAGAGATCTGCTATGTGGAGTCTATGGATGAGGTGATAGAACTTTCTTTTGCAAAGAAAATCAGAACAACTGGAACCAGAAAGAGTAAGGAAAAAGCATAAACGCGAAAGCAGCATGACAGAAAGGTGATGTTAGATGATAATAAAAAATGTAAACTTAGAGACTGTAATTGGGATAACAAGCCAGATTCCTCAAAACAGTATGATAGAGATTGCATTTGCAGGGAAAAGTAATGTAGGAAAGTCTTCACTAATTAATGCGCTTATGAATCGTAAGTCCTTAGCTCGCACAAGTGCACAGCCAGGAAAAACACAGACAATTAATTTCTATAATATCAATGATGCGCTATATTTTGTGGATTTGCCTGGATATGGATATGCAAAAGTAGGTCAGAAGGAAAAAGAGAATTGGGGAAAAATGGTAGAGCGCTACCTTAGGCAGTCAAAGATGCTGAAAGCAGTATTTTTGTTGGTTGATATCAGGCATGATCCATCAGCAAATGACAGACAAATGTATGAGTGGATCCTTGCAAATGGATTCCAGCCTATCATTATCGCGACAAAGGCCGACAAAATCAATCGAAGTCAGCTTCAAAAACAGATAAAGGCAGTTAAACAGGGACTTGAGGCAAAAAAAGATACAATAGTGATTCCTTTTTCCGCACAGTCAAAACAAGGTAGAGAAGAGATTTATGAACTCATTGACAGCATGATAGAGCAGATGGAAGGAGAGCAATAGAGATGGATGGAAAAAAAGCCAAAAAAGAAAATCTGAAGCTCATTGTAAACTTGTTAATCTCGTTGTTTATTTTATTGCTTTGTATTTTTTTGGTGCCAAGGCTTGTCATGTTTTTTATGCCGTTTGTCATTGGCTGGCTCATATCCTGCATCGCAAATCCTCCTGTAGTTTTTTTGGAACGAAAGCTAAAGATAAGACGAAAGGCAGGAACGGTTGTTGTTATTATCGTTGTGATTGCGGCAATCACTGGAATGGGTTACGGATTGGGCGTAATATTGTGGCGGCAGTTATCCGGATTTGTTCAGGAAATCCCTGAGATGTGGGCGAGTGTAAAACAGGATTTTGATGATTTGGGCGTCCTTATCAATCAATATATAGGAGTTCGTTCGCCAAAACTTGCGGATTCTTTGAACAATCTTGGAAATACAATCGGAGAGATGATAACAAATATTCCTAAAAGCTTTGATTTCAGTACCTTTGAAGGTATGGGAAGCATGGTCGGAAATATAGCCAGTGTTATTATATCAATTATCATGTGTATGTTGTCGGCCTACTTTTTTATCGCAGATAGAGAATGGGTAACAAAGTTTGCTGATTCTGTTCTTCCAGAAAGCATTACGCACAAATATGAAGTATTTGCATCGAGTCTCAAGCAGGCAGTTGGTGGGTATTTTAAAGCACAGTTTCGGATTGAGATATGGATGTATGTGCTCTTGTTGGTGGGACTTACTGTGATGAAAGTCAAGTACAGTATTGTAATCGCTCTGCTTATGGCATTTTTGGATTTTTTACCTTTTTTTGGAACAGGGATTGTACTAGTTCCCTGGGCAATTGTGACGATGATAGGCGGCAATTATTTGAGGGCAATTGGCTTTTTGATCATATGGGGAGTAGGACAATTGTTCCGACAGCTAATACAGCCCAAAATTATGGGAGATTCGATTGGAATGGAACCGATTCCTACATTATTTTTACTGTTTATAGGTTATCGTCTTGCAGGTGTTGGCGGTATGCTGATTGCGGTGCCGCTTGGAATTATTGTTGTAAATATGAATGAGGCGGGATTCTTTGACACGCCAAAGTATAGCGCAAAGATTCTGCTTCAAAATATTAACAATTTCAGGCGGCTCGATGCGGACGAAATCCGGCGCGTTGACGAAGAAAATCACAAATAGTCCAGCAAAGAATTGTGGACGATATGGAGGAGGTACTTATGCTGAAAAACTTTAAGATTTTGCTGCAATATGAAGGTACCAAATATCAGGGATGGCAGCGTCAGGACTCAACTGGAAATACCATACAAGGAAAACTGGAGTCAATTCTTTGCAAAATGACAGGTTTTGAAACGGTTTCGGTAAATGGTTCTGGACGCACAGATGCAGGTGTACATGCATTAGGTCAGACTGCAAATTTCAAGATAGAAACAGACAAATCAAAAGACCAGGTAATGCATTATATCAATCAATATCTTCCTGAAGATATTGGTGTGATATCCATTGAAGAAATGCCAGATCGATTTCACAGCCGGCTCAATGCAAAGGGAAAAATCTATCAATATCGGATATGGAACAGTGAGCTTCCATGTGTTTTTGAACGCAGATATGTATATGGACTTCCTGATAAGCTTGATATAGATGCTATGCGGGCTGCTGCTGGACATCTTGTTGGCAAACATGATTTCAAGGCATTTACTTCCAGCAAAAAAAGTAAAAAATCAACAATACGAACGATCAACAGCATTGTAGTAGAATGTCAAGGAAAAGAAGTAGTGATTACCTATGAGGGAGACGGATTTTTGTATCATATGGTAAGAATTATAACAGGAACTTTAATAGAAGTTGGTCTTGGAACTAGAACGCCAAAATCAGTTGTAAAGCTTTTGGATAAGGATGCATCAAGGGAGATGTCTGGGGCACTTGTACCAGCAAAAGGACTGTGCCTTATGGAGGTGCGATATTAAAATACTGGCGCAATCTCTTAATCGAGTAGGGAAGTTTCCTTCCCCTACTTGCACGCCGGGCGTCCGTCAGCTTCTGCTGACATTTTTCCCTTGGACGCCCGTGTGCATAAAGAAATAAAGGGCCTGAAGCGGCTCTTTATTAAGTTATCAAAAAATTGGCACAGAGAGTGTAATTATCATAATCTCCAGTACCTCGGAAGTCAGAAACCGTTTTTTTGATTCTGTAATTGCCTGGTTTTAGTGTTCCATATAACCAGTCCCAGCAGATTTCCTGTTCTGAGGTATCATTGGGAGTGATGAGATATGCAGGTTGATTAAATGCATAATTTTCTATAATAACAGGTACTGGTTCCCAGGTATCATTTTTTTGCACCTCAATCACATAGTCTTCTCCATAATTCAGTTCGCCAGTTGGGGCTTTTGGATCATATTGATGAAACACAAATGTTGCTCCAGCAGGCGATACTTTTTTCAACGAAACAGACAAACCAATTTTGGGTTCTTCTGATTCACTGCTGTAAATATACACACTGCCTTCTTTGATATTAGGGTCAAATTGGATTGTATTGAGAATGTCGTCCACTTGGCTGCTGTATGTATCCCACCAGTCTTCCACGTAGTAAGTTAAAGCAACAATACCAGCATAATCCTCTTGAAACGAGATAAAATCCCAATAAACATGATTATCATAAGTGCCAACACAAGCAGGATTGCCGCCAATCATGGTCTGCTTTTCATCCAGTCCAGTACCACAGACTCCAAAATTATTTGTATATGCAAGTTCAATATAACCCGTTGTTACATCTTTAGGATAAAAGCGAATTCCATACATTCCAACCATTAGTTCGTCGCTGTCAACAGGATATGTGTCATAATTCCAACCATTAGGTACAGAAATAGAAATTTTTCCATATGGTCCTCCTTGTATTACTTCTGTGCTTGTGATAGCTGTGGTAGATACAATAGAAGATTCTTCTTCGGTAGATTCTGCTTCTGTCTGTTTTGTTTCAAAAGACTCTTTATTAGAAAGAGCAGCTATAGCAGTTTCAGAGATGTTTGCCTCTGGAAGGTTGGATGTAGCAGAATTTCCACAACCATTTAGAGTCAAGCCTATCAAAAGTGTTGTAATAATATAATATTTTTTCATATGTACGACCTCCTTATTTTTGGTATTTTAGAAATCTCTCTTATTTATATAGAAGGAAAAAGCAGCAATACGTTTTAGAAAAATAAAAAGATTTAAAATAATTTTGAAAAAATGAAAGGATTGTGAATTTTCATCCGTATTATTTATGAAACAGGAAATAAATCAAAGTGCACATTCTCAATTGGAGGTAAAAATCATGCGGAAAAATTTAACAAAAGTAGTAGCTGTAATGACATTGGCAGCAATTGTTGCAGGAAGTTCGTCAAATGTTGCGTTTGCACATCATTCAAGAGCGTACAGGACAACGGTACAGAATCCGACACCTGTTTGCTATGCAGACGGCAGTTGTGATGTAGATGGTGTATGCCTGTTTGGAGTAGACTGCGACGGAACAGTACATCACACAACGACCTATTATAGTGGAACAAGACATCATGGAGGTCATCATCACTAAAAGGTGCAATGCTGTATTTTGGAATAGGCTGGCGCAATAAGCATTGTATATACAAGATATCGTATGATAATTCCATTATATTTTTACCATATCTTGTATATACTTTTCTTAATGCACCAGCCTTGTTCTTTTGACAAATTATGGGGATTGTCAGAATACAAAATGGCAAGGCAGATGAGGGGGAAAACTTTTGAAAAGTACAGAGGATGTAAACCGTGTTATGGAAACTTATGCAGATATGGTACAGAGAATATGCTTTGTACATCTGAAAAACAAGCATGATACGGAGGACGTATTCCAAAATGTATATATGAAATACTTACTTTATGAGGGTTCCTTTGAGAGCAGCGAGCATGAGAAGGCATGGTTTGTACGTGTGACAATCAATGCCTGTACAGACTGGCTGCGGTATCTTTCACGCAGAAAATGGGTATCGCTTGAAGCATTTGGTGAGGAAAGTGTGGTATTGGATGAACAATCAAAAGAAATTCTGGAAGTCGTTCTAAAGCTGCCGGAAAAATACCGAAATGTAATCTATCTTTTTTACTATGAAGAGTATTCGGCAGTGGAGATTGCTAAGATACTTGGAAAAAAAGAAAATACGATCTATACATGGCTTTCCAGGGCGAAAGAAATACTGCGGGAAAAATTGGGAGGTGAATGGTCATGAGCGGTATTCAAAATGTGATTCAAAAAAGCATGGAGGAAATACAGGCATCCAAAGAGCTAAAACAAAATACCCTGCAGTATCTCGAAGAACAGCGAAGAAGACAGGAGAGAAAACTTTTTCATAGAAAACCATATCGTGCGCTGCGGTATGCATTGGCAGTAATTTGTATCTTTCTTCTGGCAGGAGCAGGCAGCTATTCTGTATACAGCAAACCTGTATCATACATCAGTATAGATGTTAACCCTTCGATAGAATTAGGAATCAACCGTTTTGACAAAGTAGTATCTGCAAAAGGATACAATCAGGATGGACAAGATATTCTGCAGCATGTTCCACTAAAAAATATTTCTTATATACAGGCGATTGATCGCCTTCTGCAAGATGCCTATTATAGTCGGTTTTTGACAGGCGATTCCAAATTGGTTTTGACTGTTATTTCCGATCAGGCGGATGTGATGCTGCAAAAAATAAATGGAAATGACAGTTTTCAGGATTATGGCGCGGTGACTTACAGCAGTGATACAGCCTGTATGACGGAGGCACACCAGCATGAAATGTCTTTTGGCAAATACAGAGCTTATTTAGAACTTTCACAGTATGACGCAAACATTACCGTAGAAGATTGTCATGGAATGACAATTAGTGAGATACAAGACAGAATCGAAACATGCAGAGGACATAACAAAGAAAATACGCAAAAAAAGCATTCTGAGTCACACAAAAAACATCATTTAGAAGAAGGATATTGAAAATTAACAGCCAATGCCAAAGCCTTGAGGGGGGTGATATTGGCTGTTATTGTTATAAATCATATAAGGAAATTGCGGGTGTGTAACTTTGTTTCAATGTGCTTTTTCACATGAGCTTAATCCTTATAGTAATTCAGCATATGTTCATAAATGTTTCTGGTCTGTTCTTCATCTCCCCACGATAAAGGGTCATCAGCATAGGACAGAATCCAAAATGGTTCTACATTCTGAATGTCTCCAGGAAGACTTTTCCATAAGCTATACATTCGGCTTGCAAAATATCTTATATCCGAACAATTTACGTAAACGCTTTTTAATTTGCTCATCAAAATTCTTCCAAACTGTTCAAGGTCAAGTTTTTTGTAATCAACATTCGTTTTTATATAAATAATAGATTTTTTGATATTTGTTTCCCATTCTAAATAGAGCAAATCATCATTTTCAGGATCGCTGAGAAATAATTCGTCAAGCCGTTTATTGTATTCATGTTCTGTTACAAAGCCCTCATAAAGCAAAATGGCATAAACGAATAATTCTTCCATGATATCGCCTCCAAATCTGATTTGTCACTGCCTCATTATATAGCATTAGATTGACAGATGGAATAGATTTTCTGAAAAACTTAATGACTGTTCTGTGGTGGGGGTGTATAATAGAATCATTATATTCTTATAATAAGGGGAAATGAATGAAAAAGAGAATAAAAATTGTTATGTTAGCTGTAACCACCGTAGTGTCGATATGTGGTTGTCAAAAGAAAGAACCAGAAAATAATACGATTGATTTTAACACAGCTATAAAAAACACACAGGAAGCAGATTCTATTGAATCAGGAGATTCTGTAAAGGAATCAGAAGCTTTGGAAAAGGAAACGCAATCTTCTGAGGAATCTATTCCGTTTGAAGAGACGAAGAATTCTAACGAAACAGAAGAACAATCAGCAGAATTTTCTTTAGCAGATTTGAGACAATACAAGTTTTGGTTTCTAAGTGGTGCAGGAGGCTGGGCAACCGTATTGCACATCAATCCAGATGGAAGCTTTTCGGGAGAATTTCATGACAGTGACATGGGATCAGCAGGAGAAGCGTATCCCAATGGAACAATCTATCAAAGTAAATTCAGCGGACAATTTACCCAACCTAAGCAGGTGAATGAGTATACATATGCGATGCAGATCGCAGAACTCAACTATGCGAAGGAGCTTGACACAGAAGAAATCAAAGATGGTGTGAAGTATTGTTATACAGATGTTTATGGTCTGGAAAATGCAGAAGACATTTTGATTTATTTACCAGGTGCTCCGCTTGATGAGCTTCCAGAGGGGTTCAGAAGCTGGGTGGGGTATTATGACCTTTCTATGACAACAGATACCGTGCTTCCCTTTTATGCGCTGAACAATGAAACGCAGCAGGAAGGATTTAGTGGGCATGATGTTGTCAAAGAATTCAAGGAATCAATGACATATACAGAGGAGTGGGCGGCTGAACTAGAAGCATCCATTGCAAATGATGCTCTGACAACACCGGAATATAACGAAAAAACAGGGGAGCTGTTCAAACTATGGGATAATGCACTCAATGAATTGTGGGAGGTATTGCAGTATACGAAAGACGCAGAGGAAATGGCGGCACTTACGACGGAGGAGCGTGAATGGATCGCATATAAGGAGCAGGAAGTTCAAAAAGCCGGCGCAGAATATGAGGGCGGTTCTATTCAGGCGATGATTGTGAATCAGAAAGCAGCAGAGCTGACGAAAGAAAGAGTATATGAACTGATGAAACAGATATCATAGAGAATGTGTCGAAGAGACGTTATTCTTTAGAGCCGTCGCGCAGCGACTTAAAAACCAACAAAAGCACAGAAGGCGCACGAGAGGAATTAACATGAGAGTCCTTTCGAATGAAAATTCCTCTCCTAAAGGTGCGCCGAGAGGGCTTTTGTCTTAAGAGCTGTCGCGCAGCGACTATAAATAGGAGGAACAAATATGTCAGAGAGCTTTCCGTTGGAGGAATTAAGAGCGTTATTAAACAAAGCAAGATCAGTGGATAAATACTGCAACCAATTTGGGGCGGACGAGCATAAGTACCAGTGGAATCCGCCGGCGTCTGTCGAAGAAGTGGAGGATTTTGAGCAGAAAATCGGTGTCAGACTGCCGGAAGAATACCGCAATTTTTTGTTATTGGCTGGCAATGGCGGTGCAGGACCTTATTATGGCCTGTTTTCTTTGCAGAAGATTTTGTATTGGGTAGAAGATAACATGGACCCCAAAAAAGAACCTGTGTTGTATCCAGGGATCGAGATACCACAGGTGGACGAGGATGAGTTTGAGGATGATGAAGAGGAATATGATCAAATGCTTGATGACGTGGAACAGGAAAACGATTCTGAGACAGAAGGAGAGGACTATCTACAGGGCTGTATACCGATTGGCAGTCAGGGAGATTCTTATTTTATGTATTTATTGCTGTCAGGTCCAAACGAGGGACGGGTTGTGTATGTGGAAAGCGAACTGACATACGTTTTCTTTCCAAGGGAACAGGGCTTTCTTACATGGTACAAAAGATGGCTGCGTGAAGTCAGCGGCGGATATCGTATTTTTTGGTTTGGAACCAATTTGGACGGCGATGAAGACACGCTTCGGGAGTGCTATCAAAATACCACAGACAAGGATGAGAAACGGCTGATTCTTTCGAGTATGCGCAAATTCCCAAGCCTGTCAGCGGCATCGAAAGCGTGGATTGTAGAGGTGGCGCAGGAGTATATACACGAATCAGATACCAGATGGCTGCTGGAGTTTTTGCAGATGGCAGATTCGAAAGAGCTGGATGCTTTTCTGGAACAGCGCTGGGAGCTGGGCCTGTATGATGGAATTATCTGGGAAATTTACTATGTTTTGCATCATTTCAAAGAAGAGAATTATGAAGAGGAACGTGTTTTTCTGGAATATTGGGGAAAACGGATTATGAAAGTACTGCCCCAGATTTCACAGGAAGACTGGTATATTGCATTTGAAATGTTCAAAAAATGTCCATGGCTGAAACTGCGCGATGTAGCAGGACTTTTGGATGTTGTGGGGCAGAAAGAAAAACCGGAATTACTGCGCACGTTCGGCAGGCTTTCAGATGCGGCGGAGAATTTAGATGTGTTTCTGAAGGAACTGGAAGAGCGGGAGAACCTTAAACTTTTGAATGCAGCGCTGCTTGCAGTGCCTGTAGTCAAAAGTGAAACGCTTCTGGCGGCGTTGGAGCGGGTCTGCGAAGAACTGGACGAAGAATTGCGGAAAAGTTATGATTTGGTTTACCGAAATGCGCGCGCTATGGCAGAGCATGTGAGAGACGAATTTATCAATCCCAAAATACCGGGGATTGCGCGCCCTAAGCGTATCTTTCTGCAAATAGGTGATGAGTTCGATTTGAAAGTGAACGAGGAGCATGAGGCAGGCGGCATTGCGGTTCATCCCTTTATCGCGCTGATAATACAGGAATCCTCTGGCGGCGTGCCTGCGACGCCGCAGGAGTGGGAGAAAACGCTTTTGGAGATCAAGACACTGATACTAAAGATTAGAAACAGGCACCTTCGTGTCGATGGCAGTACCCACTGGACTTATATTGTTCCGCCAGATAGACACATTCCACTGAAAAAGCCTTATTATTATGCGCTTAATGACTGGTCTTTGATCGGGCGGATGCAGAATTTAAAGAGACTGATAATTGAACAGATCTGCATAGAGGATTTTTCTTTTCTGGAGGAATGCAAAAATGTTGAGACGCTTTCTTTATACAATACTAATTTTTCTGACTGCCGTATCCTTTTGAAACTGCCGAAACTAAAAAAAGTAGATTTGCGTCTGTGCCGGCTGGAGCATGAGGAAGTATTGGAAAAGATGGAAATAGAGCTATTGCGCAGCGATTTAAAAATCAACAAAAGCACAGAAGGCGCACGAGAGGAATTAACATGAGAGATTTTGCGAATGAAAATTCCTCTCCTAAAGGTGCGCCGAGAGGGATTTTGTCTTTAGAGCCATCGCGCAGCGATTTAAAAACAATAAATTTGCCAGAATTGCAGCAGTATTTAAGTTCCATACAAGCACACCGAAATGTTATTTTTATATTGTTAACATCTGAAATGTATACGAAAAAAGGAACAGTCCGTAAAAATTGGCTGCACCAATTTTTTGAACAAAATGATGAGATAAAAGAATCGGTTCCAGGACCAGAGACAGGTGCGGCTGTAGAGGGGGGAATTGCAATTAAGGTGCCAGATTGCGGTTCCTTTGCTGCGATGGAAAAGAGCGGCAGCGTGGCTTCTTTAGATAACAAATCCAGCCTTTTTTATATGATGTCATACAAGAAAGAACATGTTGATATGGGAGACTATATAAAGGCTTTGGCATTGTATAAGGGAATCTTATATGCTGAAATACTTGGTGATAAACTTATGGTATCAGATAATAGTGAGGTTGATTTAAAACGCTGTGAAATTGATGCATATTAATTTTATTATTTTACTGAAAACAGGACTATAAATATACAATTTTTATAGTCCTGTGAGTTAGTGTGGAGAATAAGCAAATTACATATGCTGTGATAAAAAATATAAACTGCAGGCTCTTGCAGTTTATATATTCTTTGGTATAATTGAGAATAACTATCTAAAACAAAGAGAAAGAAGAAGCGGGAGTCCCAATAGACAAAATTTGTCAAGCAAGAGCGGTACCGCTGATACGAGGGAATGTGTATGGAATTAAAATGGAAAACTTGTCTAAGAGCAGGTGTTACAATTGTGCTGCTTTTTTTGGTGATACACTATTGGACAACCTTTGCAGGAATTGCAGGCGTTGCACTTGGTGCGGCAACACCGTTGTTCTGGGGGTGTGCGATTGCTTATGTTGTGAATATTCCAATGGACTTTTTTGAAAAGTTTTTAAAAGCGAAGAGCAAAAACAGGATTGTTCAGAAATTGTGCCGTCCAATTTGTATGCTGCTTGCTTTTTTTAGTATTTTTTTGATTGCAGTATTAATTGTACAAATGATTGTTCCAGAATTGTTAGGATGTCTGCAGATTATCATAGAAGAGCTTCCAGAAGTGCTAGAAGATGCAACACTGTGGTTAGAGAAAAACCTGCAAATCAGTGCACTGCTTCAAGGTGAGTACAGCTTATTTCATGGCAGCGAAACGGATTGGCAGCAAAATTTTGTCAAGATTGTCAATGTTTTGCTCAATGGTCTTGGCGGTATGATGGGAGTTGCTTCGGGCATTATATCTTCTGTATTTTCAACAGTTGTCACTTTATTGGTTGGTGTGGTTTTTTCTATTTATCTGCTGATTGGAAAGGAAAAGCTTGGCGGGCAGTTTCAGAAATTGTTTGCAAAATATCTGCCAGAAAAAGTAATAAAAAAGTTTTATTATGTTGCTGATATTTTAAATCAGTCTTTTCACAGTTTTATCGTAGGGCAGTGTACAGAAGCAGTTATTTTGGGGTTGCTTTGTATGGGCGGAATGTTTTTGCTGCGTCTCCCATATGCGGCTATGATTGGCTGTCTGGTTGGATTTACAGCGCTGATTCCGATTGCAGGCGCATATATTGGCGCAATTGTCGGCGCATTTATGATTTTTACAGTTTCACCTGTGAAGGCAATTATCTTTATTGCTTATCTGGTAATTTTGCAGCAGTTGGAGGGCAATCTGATTTATCCGCGTGTGGTTGGTTCTTCTATTGGTCTGCCAGGAGTATGGGTTCTTGCTGCTGTCACGATTGGCGGCGGTGTGATGGGAGTCAGCGGTATGCTGCTTGGTGTACCAATCGCAGCAACCGTTTATCAGCTTTTGAAGAATGATGTAACTGTTCCATAGAGGTTACTGTATTCGCAATTTCCTATAAAGTAAAAATTGAGCGCCAGCGCGCTCAATCTGCAAAAAACTTCGTTTTTTGTTTCAATGGTTACTGTATTCGCAATTTCCTATAAAGTAAAAAAGAGGAGCAAGATAATTTTCTTGTTCCTCTTTCGCTATGTGAGAATCACTGAAAAATTGTAGATTACGGTCTATAGTTTACCTGTCAACCGTAAATAGCACATATCGTTTTTCTTCTGCTGCTCTTTTCCAAAAATCAAGGCTATACTGAAGATTATCCCATGAATATTCAAAATCTTCTTCATCTAATTCCATTCCGTAGTCTTCTTCGTCTATCATATAATAGATTTTTCGGCATTCTTCTTTTGTCTTATTTGGAAGTGCTTTTGCGATTTCCGCTACTTGTTCTGGTGCTTTCAGTATCATATATTCATCCTCTTCGTCTTCGGGAATGATAACTTCTCCAGAAGGTTCACGCATCAGTCCATATATAAATTCCCCGCCAAAAATTACATTGCAGAGCGGCTGATATGTATTTTCAAAATTTAGGTTTCCATCAGTCAGCATCCGGTGCATGGCATCCCACGATTTGTCCAAATCACATAAATACTCACGGAATTTATCGTAAAAAAGTTCTTCGATTTCTTCATGCATATAGTCAGCACGGTCTTTTCTGTTTACCATTCTTAATTTTTCTACATCTTGTTCATTCAAAGCAAATAAAACAGCGATACATCCCATCTAAGAGTCCTCCTTAAATAAAAATATGATTTATTGCTGAAGTCTTTTTTGTATGGAAAGTTTATCCTCTTTCCAAGCTTCATACAATTTTTCGTTTTCTTCCCACAATGCTTTTAATTCAGAATCATCAGAAAGAATAGCGTCGATGGCTTTTACAGCTTTAGGTTTGAGTGAAGAAAAGTAAAGGCATTTTTGCAATCGCAGCCATTCCAATTCTTCGTCATCATACATATACGAAGTGTCATTGATAACGCTGTCAATGACTGCGGCTGATGCCAAAGCATACTGTGCGTCATCATAATCGACATATTCTGCCTGTATAACTTCATCAAAGTATTTTTCCATATCAGTAATGATATCTGGTGATGCTATAAGTTCAGCCAAAGCATCACATGCAGTATCATCATCAAATACACCATAATTCCATGCACCCATATCATGATCCTCCTATTATAAGTCGCTGCGCGACGGCACTAAAGCAAAAGTCTCTGCGACGCATTTAAGCGAGAGAAATTTTCATACAAAGGAACATGCATGAAAATTCTCTCAAGCGTCATTGAGACTTTATAATAAAGTCGCTGCGCGACGGCACTAAAGCAAAAGTCTCTGCGGTTTCTTAGTTGTTTTTATTGTATCACAATTTTGAGCGCATGGAAATACTAACATTTCTGGCAGCTCTAATGTTTAAGCTTGATATGTATCTGACATGGGAGTGAGTAAGTTAGGGGCGCTTTTGTAATAACTGATCATCTTTTTTCAAACACGCTCTGTCATTTCAAGTTCAGGATTTGTTAAAATAGTATTAATCATTGGTTCAGGATATTCTGCGAATAACGCAGGCTGTACCTTATGTGTATTTCTCCAAACAGCGTATTCTTTGGAAAAAATTTTATGATTTGGCATGGGAAGCTGCTGAAACAGTTCCTTGTCCCACAGATAGGCAGCAAGCTGATATAATCCATGCGCGGGTACACACAGCAATTTATCCATATCAGGGTCAAAATCTGCCCGCATAACTCCTTTACACATAAGTTCTAACTGCACGCCCGCTTCTTTCGGGTTTTTATCAAAGATTGCAAGTAAGTAAGCGACGGTCGCCCGTTCCCATTGGGGTCTTTTTCCCGATACAAATTTTTTTGCCCTTGGAATCGCGTAATCCAAAACACTGTCATCCTTGCGCCAAAGTCCGATCAGCATATTTGTGGCAGGCCGGTATACAGGAAAAATATTTGTTATCGGTTCTACTTTATGAGGGACAAGCAAATCCAGTGTTTTCATATTGCCCACTGCAAGAGACTCCAGCATTTCAAGAAAAGCCCGGTAATAAGAATCTCCGGACAGTAAAGCGACAAAGCTTCTGAAACAATTTTCCTGATAAATAAGGTTATTCAGCCTGTTCCAATCCTTTTCCTTCAGCACCTGCCCCAGACATTGCGCGTACGGAAAAAAACCAATCTTTGTGATAATGCTCCGAAATACCTTCCCTGTCTCACGATACTGTTCCATCATCAAATGGATATGTTCCTCGATTACTTGTGACAATTCTCCCCATTCGCTTTGATATTGTTCCATAATTCTTCTCCCTTCCACCACGAATCCCGACTTATTGACGAGTCCATTATACAGCAATAATTTTTCAGAGAGAATAGGTTTTATACAAAATTATTTTGGGACATTCCTTGTGCAGTGCTTTGTGTCCGATATTTAAGCGTCAGAGCTGATTTTCTGGTAACATCATTGATGTGTATGTGTATCGGAGGTATCATAAAACTGTCAGCAGCTTGATTGTTTTTGTATATAAGCGATAAGGTATTTTTTGAGAAAAGGAGTATAATTGAATATGAGAAAAATAGTTGCCTTTGATACAATAAAGGATGAGAATAATTTTTGGATTTGGTTTTTCGCTGCCCTTTTTCCGCTGTCATGGGATGCGGATACTGACCAGATGCTTTCAGAAGCCATAATGGACAACTATGAATTCGATGAAAAGTGGGCGGATGCATTTACAGGATATTATGATGGAATCTTTGATGAAAGTGATGGTTATATAGAAGATCCGAAAACCTTACAGATAGAATTGTCAGATGGAAAAATGCTGTCGATAGAGGTTCACCCAGGAGATATTTATTATTTTATCGAAGATAAGGAAATCGGCTGTATCGGGCCACACTATAAGATAAAAACGATTTCTTGGCAGGATTTTGCGATATATACAAAGTCCTGGACATATCAGCAAAAGCTTTTGCTGATGCCGATGCTTGGCATAAAAGAAGGTGAACAGACAACTTTAGAAGAATTGATTGTCAATGGTTTGAGGGAAGTAAAAGCTATTCGATGGGAGGACTACGAAAAAATCCGCAAAGGCATTGTTTTGAATTGCCTTATAGAATGATAGGATAATAATTTTTAATCATTTTTTAGTGGAAAGAAAAAACAGAATAGGCTATAATAATAAAAAATGTACTCTCGGAATACATAAAAAGAAAAAGGGGGAAATCCAATATGAATCCAATATTTGACAAACTTATGAATTGTTACAAAAGTGTGAGAAGCAAAACTGATTTTGTGCCCAAGGTGGCTTTGGTGCTGGGCTCTGGACTTGGTGACTATGCAGATAGCATAAAAATCGTGACAGAGATAGCATACAGTGACATTGAGGGATTTCCAGTATCAACTGTGCCAGGACATACGGGGAAATTTATCTTTGGATATGTGGGCGAAGTTCCTGTCGTATGTATGAAAGGGCGCGTACATTATTATGAAGGATATCCTGTATCAGATGTCGTGCTTCCAACACGTCTGATGAAGCTTTTGGGGGCTGAAATTCTGTTTTTGACGAATGCATCTGGCGGAATGAACAAAAATTTTAAGGCAGGAGATTTAATGCTGATAACCGATCATATTGGTATTTTTGCGCCTAATCCGCTTATGGGGCCAAATATCGATGAACTTGGAACCAGATTTCCGGATATGAGCAATGTTTATGATTTGGACTTGCAGGATATTATTAGAAACACAGCGAAATCAGACAATATTGACATACAGGAGGGTGTGTATGTACAGCTTACAGGCCCAAGTTATGAGTCGCCTGCTGAGATAAAAATGCTTTCTGGCTTTGCAGATGCGGTAGGTATGAGTACCGTTGTGGAGGCAGTTGCTGCAAATCATGCGGGTATGAAAATATGTGGTATTTCTTGTGTTTGCAATCTTGCGGCTGGTTTAAATCCTACACCGTTATCACACAAAGAAGTACAGGAAGCCGCTGACGCAGCAGCGCCAAAGTTCAAAAAGCTTGTGACAGATAGTATTCTTTGCATGGTTCAGCAGATGAAATAAGGAGAATTTGTATGGATAATAAAGAACTGATACATATCGCATTGGAAGCAAGAGAACAAGCATATGTGCCATATTCAAAATATATGGTTGGGGCAGCGCTCCTTACGAAGGAAGGCAAGGTATATAAAGGCTGTAATATTGAAAATGCCGCTTATACACCTACAAACTGCGCAGAAAGGACAGCCTTTTTTAAGGCAGTTAGCGAAGGGGAACGAAATTTTGAGGCAATTGCGGTTGTTGGCGGCTACAAGGGTGCACCTGTTGACTATGCATATCCATGTGGCGTATGCAGGCAGGTTATGATGGAATTTTGCAATCCCAAAAGATTTCGTATTATCACAGCAATTTCTGAGGAAGAATATCTGGAAAAGACATTAGAGGAGATTCTTCCGCATGGATTTGGACCAGAAAACTTATAAGGAATGACACATTATGGAGATTTTAATATTTCTTGTCTTGATATTTGCGGTATTTTTGTATGTTATGATTCGAGGAGCGATAGAGGAAAAGAATCAGAAAAAGAAATACCGCGAACAGATGAAAACGTTGTATGGCAGTTTTCAGGACAGAATTTATAGCGTAGAAGAAATCAACAAGATAGCAAGATATTATTTTCACAGACAGAAAGAAAATGATATTGATGAAATTACATGGAATGATCTCAGCATGGACAATATTTTTGCGCGCGTGAATTTTACGCAGTCTTCATCAGGAGAAGAATATTTGTATGCAATGCTCAGACAACCATTCATGAATGACAATGACGGCACAAAGTCAAAGATGGAAAAGCATATTCAGTATATGATGACGCATGAAGACGCTAGACTTGATACCATTATGCTTCTTAGGGAACTTGGACATACAGGCAAATATTCCCTTTTTGATTATTTAGAATATCTTGATCAGTTGGGTGTGCGCAGCAATATGCCACATTATAGCTGCATACTTCTATTGCTGGTATCCATTGCGATGATTTTCATAAGAACTTCATTGGGGGTGCCAATGGTAATAGCAGCGGCATGTATCAATATTGTTATTTATATAAAAGAAAAGGGGATAGCTGCTCCTTATGTGACAACGTTTTCGTATATTTTGCGTATGATTCACTGTGCTGATGGGATTCTAAAACAAAATTATGACTCTGCAATGGAAGATTATATCGCTGCATTGCGGGAAAAAAGGGGAAGATATCGGGATTTTGAAAAAAATTCAGGCATGGTGCTGAAAATGAATGCTTCGTCAGGAAGTATCAGTGAATTATTATTTGATTATATTAAAATGCTTACGCATATTGATATTATCCAATTCAACAAAATGCTTCACATTGTCCAAAAAAACAGGGCAGAAATCAGCGCGCTTGTTGCAGATCTTGGTTATATTGATGCGGTAATCTCCATAGGATATTTTAGGGCGGCGCTGCCTTATTACTGTACGCCTGCATTAAAGGAAGGATGCGACAGTCTTTTTGTGATGGAAGAAGGATTCCATCCTTGTATAAACAATCCTGTTGCAAATAGCTTTTCGCAGAACAGGGGAATGATTATTACAGGCTCCAATGCGTCCGGAAAATCAACGTTTTTGAAGACAACAGCAATCAATGCGATTCTGGCACAGACAATACACACTTGTGCTGCAAAATCATATTGTGGTAGTTACTTCAGAATTTTTTCATCAATGGCTTTAAGAGATAATCTCGACGGCGGTGAAAGCTATTATATTGTTGAAATCAAAGCGCTCAAACGAATTATGGATGCAGCGTCTGCTTCATCAGATAATCCGCTTTTATGCTTTGTAGATGAGGTTTTAAGAGGTACAAATACAGTAGAACGCATTGCGGCGTCAGCGCAAATACTAACGAAATTGTCCTGTAAGGGAGTGTATTGTTTTGCAGCAACGCATGATATAGAGTTGACACATCTTCTTGAAAAATATTATGACAATTATCATTTCGAGGAGGAGGTAAAGGACGGTGATGTTCTGTTTTCTTACCGGCTTCTTGAGGGAAGGGCACATACCAGAAATGCAATTAAGCTTTTGGAAATTATCGGTTTTTCGGAGGATATTATCGCTAAGGCAGATCATATGGCGGCAGCATTTTTGAGAGATGGCGAGTGGAAGGCATAAAGTCAGAGGTATGAATGGAGAAAAAGATGTTTGTGAAGATATTTACAGATGGAGCAGCAAGAGGCAATCCGGAGGGGCCTGGCGGATATGGCTGTGTCCTGCAATATGTAGACAGCAAAGGACAGCTTCATGAAAGGGAATTTTCGGCAGGGTACAAAAAAACCACCAATAATCGGATGGAGCTGATGGCAGTGATTGTTGGCCTTGAAGCGCTGACAAAGCCTTGTGATGTGGAGGTGATATCAGATTCAAAATATGTCACAGATGCATTTAACCAACATTGGATAGAGGGATGGCTAAAAAGAAATTGGCGCAACAGCGCAAAACAGGAGGTCAAAAACATTGATTTGTGGCAGCGGCTTTTGCGTGCGAAAGAACCACACAATATAAAGTTTACATGGGTGAAAGGCCATGCCGGTCATCCGGAAAATGAACGGTGCGATTTGCTGGCAACGACAGCGGCGGACAGTTCTGACAAAAGCAGTCTGTTGGACGATGAAATCGGGGAAATCATAGTATAATTTGTGATATTGTAACATAGGGAAAGGCACGGTCATTAACATGAAGAAAGTATTGTCCGTTTATTTGAGACCATATTATGGGCGAATGCTGATTGGGTTTATCATTAAATTTTTTGGTACGATTATGGATTTGTGCCTGCCTTGGATTTTGGCATATATGATTGATTCGATTATTCCACAGCGGGAGAAAGGACGTATTTATCTTTGGGGGATTGTGATGCTGATATGTTCGATATTAGCACTTACATTAAATGTGTTCGCAAATCGTATGGCTTCCAAAGTGGCAAGAGATACTACAGAAACAATACGCCATGATTTATTTGAGCGTATTCTGTGGCTTTCCAATGCAAAGACAGATGCGTTTACCAAACCATCTTTGATATCGAGGCTTACCACAGACACTTACAATGTTCATCAGATGCTTGGCAGAGTGCAGCGATTAGGTGTTCGGGCGCCAATTCTTGTGGCGGGCGGTATTCTTGTAACGTTGACATTGGACCCCGTTCTGACACTTGTATTGATATCTGTGATGCCGCTGACAATGTTTGTGACCTACTATTTTTCGAAGAAAAGTATTCCGATGTATACTGCTTTGCAAGAATCTATTGACAAATTTGTGCGTATGCTTCGGGAAGATATTGCGGGAATCCGCGTGATAAAAGCGCTTTCAAAGACAGGATATGAAGAAGAAAAATACGATGCCTTGAACAAAGAAGTGGTTACACTAGAAAAAAAGGCGGATATTACAATGGCGGCGGTGAATCCGGCCACCAACCTGTTTTTGAATTTAGGGCTTGTTTTTGTTGTACTTGTCGGGGCATACAGAGTCAATGCAGGAGTTTCGGAGGTTGGAAAAATTCTTGCATTTCTTACATATTTTACGATTATTTTGAATGCCATGATTAATATTTCCAAAATGTTTGTGATTGTCTCAAAGGCAATTGCATCAGCCGACCGCATTATGGAAGTGATTGATGTGCCGGAAGAAGTACTGCCTCAAATCTGCGAAAAAATATCTGAGGATAACGCCTATATTCGTTTTGATCATGTGACATTTTCTTATCATTCCAATACAATTGCAACGGAACAAAAAGTAGATTCGGATTTGTCGGATATCAGTTTTTCACTGCAAAAAGGAGAAACACTTGGAATAATTGGGGCAACAGGAGCAGGAAAAAGCACTGTGGCGGCGCTGCTGATGCGTTTTTATGAGGTGGATTCAGGAGCGATTTATATAGAAGGGGAAGATATTCGTGCAATACCAACGCGCCGTTTGCGGGAAAAGTTTGGTGCGGTATTTCAGAATGATACTATTTTTGAGGATTCCATTGCAGAAAATGTCCGTCTCGGACGTACACTGTCAGAAGAAGATATCAAACAGGCAATCGCCCATGCCAAGGCAAAAGAATTTGTGGAAGAGCCAGGGCGGGGATATGACAGCCGTATGAATGTGCGCGGAGCGAACTTAAGCGGCGGACAAAAGCAGCGTATTTTGATAGCAAGGGCTTTGGCAGCGCATCCAGATATTTTGATTTTGGATGATTCTTCCAGTGCGCTGGATTATCGGACAGATGCATCTTTGCGTCATGAATTGTCAAAATATTTTGCAGATACAACAAAGTTGATAATTGCGCAGAGAGTCAGTTCCATCATGCACGCAGACCATATTCTTGTGCTTGAAGATGGAAAGATGATTGGTTATGGAACGCATGAAGAACTTTTAGAAAACTGTGAGATATACCGTGAAATCAGAGATTCTCAAATATAAAATTGAGAAGAACTTTTGTTTTTGAAAAGAGTGGTAGTGTCAACGATTGAAATAGAAAAGACCGTTTTTAATCGCTGAGACAAATAGGGGAGTTATCATGGCAGAAGATCAAAAGAAGTATGAGAAGCCAAAAAATCGAAAAGGGGTTATCCTGCGTCTTGGACGTTATATGATGCAGTACAAATTTTTCTTATTGTCTGCCCTGATACTGACAATAGGGAGTAATCTGCTTGCACTGATGGGGCCTATGCTCTCCGGTTATGCGATTGATGCGATTGAGCCGGGACCTGGCAAGGTGGTATTTTCACGTGTATTTTATTATGCGGGACTTATGGTGCTGTTTTATCTGTTCTCATCAATTTTATCTTATATTCTGTCTATTTTGATGATACATATTAGCCGCAAAGTAGTATATCAAATGCGAAATGATGTGTTTGTGCATTTGATGGAGCTTCCGGTGGGATATTTTGACACACATCAAACAGGAGATATCATCAGTCGTATTTCTTATGATATTGATACCATCAACACTTCTCTTGCAAACGATTTGGTACAGATTCTCACAACATTTATCACAGTGATTGGGGCATTTGCTATGATGATTGCAATTTCGCCAAAGTTGGTGCTGATTTTTGCATTTACAGTGCCGCTTTCCATACTGCTGACTAAATTGATAACAGGAAAGACACGTCCGCTGTTTCGGCTTCGTTCCCGCAAGCTTGGTGAATTAAATGGTTTTGTGGAGGAAATGATAACAGGGCAGAAGACATTAAAAGCATATCATCAGGAAGAGAATACCATTCAAAAGTTTGATGAACGAAATGCAGAAGCAGTGGAAGCCTATTATAGGGCGGAATATTATGGCAGTGTCGTAGGGCCGGCGGTGAACTTTATCAATAATCTTTCGCTTGCTTTGATTAGCATTTTTGGTGCACTTTTGTTTCTTGCAGGACAAATGAGTATTGGCAGTATTTCTTCCTTTATCTTGTACTCAAGAAAATTTTCTGGTCCAATCAATGAGGCGGCAAATATTATGAGTGAACTGCAATCTGCTTTGGCAGCAGCAGAACGCGTATTTTATATGATTGATGAGCCAGCAGAAGTATCTGATAGAAAAGAAGCAGTTGCGCTATCTGATGTAAAAGGTGATGTTCTCTTAGAAAATGTGAACTTTGGGTATACAAAAGAACAGATGATTATTAAGGGATTGAATCTACATGCGGTGCCTGGAAAACTTGTTGCAATTGTAGGGCCAACGGGTGCTGGAAAAACAACTTTGATAAATCTGTTGATGCGTTTTTATGATGTGCAGAGCGGGCATATTGAAGTAGATAATCAGGAAATCTGTCATGTCACGCGTTCTAGCCTGCGAAAAGCCTATGCAATGGTTTTGCAGGATACTTGGCTTTTTCAGGGAACAGTTTTTGAAAATATTGCATATGGGAAACAGGGAGCAACACTTGAAGAAGTGACCAACGCAGCAAAAGCAGCGAAAATACATTCCTATATTAAGCGTCTGCCTCAGGGATATGACACCATTCTTACAGACGAGGGAACAAATATCTCAAAAGGACAGAAACAACTTCTGACAATTGCTAGGGCGATGCTCTTGAATGCGCCTATGCTGATTCTTGATGAAGCAACTTCGAATGTAGACACAAGGACAGAGCAGCAAATTCAGCAGGCAATGCGAAAACTAATGGAGAATAAAACATGCTTTGTTATCGCGCACAGGCTGTCAACAATTCAAAATGCAGATGTGATCTTGGTAGTGAATCATGGTGAAATTGTAGAACAGGGAACACACAAGGAGCTGATGGATCAAAAAGGATTTTATTACCAGCTTTATCGGGCGCAGTTTGAGTAACAGTTCAGCCATGCAAAAATGAATTGTCAGATTGTACAAACCGACAACTTATGAATGGGCATGGCAGAACAGTAAATGCTAAGTCTGTGTGAACAGTAACAACTGTTATCAATTTGAATAGAAAAAGTAACAGTTCAGCTTGACGATGCAATAGCCCAAGTGGTATGATATGGATAGCAAAATAGTTAATTTTAATAAATTGCTGGAATGATTTTTGCAGATTTTTTCCGGCAGAATGAGAGGTAGTATTGATGGCAAATTTAATAGAATTTTTTAGAATGGTGTTTTCGTATCTTTTGACATTTGCGGTGATTGCTGTTGTATCAGGAATTGGCGGATATGTAGGTGTCAAAGTGTGGAAGCCAAAGGAAAAATCAGAACAAGTAAAATAAACAAATAGTAAAATAACAAAAAGGTGTAAAGTCTTTTTATTAGGCTTTGCACCTTTTATGCACAACAGTAACAACATTTTCCTATTTGATTGACAATAGAACGGGAATGCTCTATACTATTATACAGACACAATATATAGTGTTTGTATAGTGAAATATATACAACATGCAATTGTTTTGCCATGTTTTTGCAAATTATCAAAAGATACAGTTTGGTGACTTACAAAGGGGCATGAAAGAACAGGTACCTTTATAAACGACAGTGAAACAGTAGAGGGAGTTAGATTGAAATGAGCTCAGAAAAAGATTATAGCAAGCTTTATCAGCCCAAAAGAACCGTCTATGTTGTGAAAAAAGACAGCAGCAAAGAAGCGTTCAATGTGCAGAAGGTGATTATTGCTGTAGGAAAATCGGCATATCGCGCACTGACAAAATTTACAGATGAAGATAAGTGCCAGATTTGCAGTCATGTTATCCAAAAAGTTGATGAGATGGATACAGACCAGATTCCGATTCCTGTGATGCATAATATCGTCGAGAGTGCATTAGAAGAGGTAAAGCCTGTTGTGGCAAAAAGTTATCGGGATTACCGAAACTATAAGCAGGATTTTGTGCGTATGATGGATGATGTGTACAAAAAGAGTCAGTCCATCATGTATGTTGGTGACAAGGAAAACGCCAACACCGATTCAGCGCTTGTCTCAACCAAGAGAAGCCTGATATTTAATCAGTTCAATAAGGAGCTGTACCAGAAATTTTTCCTGACAACAGAAGAGATACAGGCGTGCAGAGATGGATATATTTATATTCATGATATGTCAGCGCGGCGCGACACGATGAATTGCTGTCTTTTTGACGTGCAGAGCGTGTTGTCAGGCGGTTTTGAGATGGGAAATATCTGGTATAATGAACCAAAATCGCTAGATGTAGCATTTGATGTGATTGGTGATATTGTGCTGAGTGCTGCCAGTCAGCAGTATGGTGGATTTACAGTTCCGGAGGTGGACAAGATCCTTGCTCCTTATGCAGAGAAAACCTATCAGTCAGCCATCGAAAAATATACAGGACTTGGTATTGATCAGGCAAAGGCAGAAGAAGTGGCTTTGGCGGATGTACGCAGGGAGTTTGAACAAGGCTTTCAGGGATGGGAATATAAATTTAATACCGTAGCAAGCAGCCGCGGGGATTATCCGTTTATTACCGTGACAGCGGGCATTGGAAAAGAACGTTTTGCCAAGATGGCAACAATACAGATGCTGAATGTCAGACGAAAAGGGCAGGGCAAAGAGGAATGCAAGAAGCCTGTATTATTCCCCAAAATCGTTTTTTTGTATGATGAAAATTTGCATGGTCCTGGCAAACCATTAGAAGATGTGTTTGAGGCAGGTGTTAAATGCTCTGCTAAAACAATGTACCCTGATTGGCTGAGTCTGACAGGAAAAGGATATATTGCCAGTATGTACAAGCAGTATGGCAAGGTGATTTCTCCCATGGGATGTCGTGCGTTTCTGTCGCCATGGTATGAACGGGGGGGAATGCATCCCGCAGACGATAAAGATGCGCCGATATTTGTAGGACGGTTTAATGTGGGTGCAGTTTCGCTTCATCTTCCGATGATTCTTGCAAAAGCAAGACAGGAGAGCAAAGACTTTTATGAAGTGCTGGACTATTATTTGAATTTGATTCGGCAGCTTCATATCAGAACTTATGCGTACCTTGGAAATATGCGTGCCTCGACAAACCCTCTGGCTTATTGCGAAGGAGGCTTTTTAGGCGGACATTTAAAGCTTTCCGACAAGATAAAGCCATTATTAAAAGCGGCGACAGCTTCTTTTGGAATTACAGCGTTTAACGAGCTTCAGATGCTTTACAACGGAAAATCGCTTGTTGAAGATGGTACTTTTGCATTGGAAGTTCTTGAGTATATCAATAAAGAAGTATCACGTTTCAAGGAAGAAGACGGAAATCTTTATGCCATTTATGGGACACCGGCAGAGAATCTTTGCGGACTGCAGGTAAAGCAGTTCCGCAGCAAATATGGTATTGTAGAAGGGGTTTCTGACAGAGAATATGTGAGCAATAGTTTTCATTGTCATGTGACAGAGGATATCACGCCAATTGAGAAACAGGATCTTGAGTATCGGTTCTGGGAGCTTTCAAATGGCGGCAAAATACAATATGTGAAATATCCGATTGATTATAATATTTCAGCAATCAAAACACTTGTAAGGCGTGCGATGGATATGGGATTCTATGAAGGTGTCAATTTGTCACTGGCATACTGTGATGATTGCGGACATCAGGAACTGGAAATGGATGTGTGCCCGAAATGCGGAAGCAAAAATCTGACAAAGATAGATCGCATGAATGGGTATTTGTCATATTCGCGTGTTCATGGCGATACCCGATTGAATGATGCCAAGATGGCGGAGATTGCGGAACGCAAAAGTATGTAGGAACTGTAAATTCTTGGAGGTTGGAAAAATGAGATATCACAATATCACCAAAGATGATATGTTGAATGGAGATGGGCTTCGTGTTGTTTTGTGGCTGTCTGGGTGTGAGCACTGCTGCAAAGGCTGCCAGAATCCTATGACTTGGGACCCTGATGGTGGACTGCTGTTTGACGAGTCAGCAAAAAATGAAATATTTGAACAGCTTGAAAAGCCTTATATCGAAGGGATTACGTTTTCAGGAGGCGATCCGCTCCATTGTGCAAACCGTGACGGCGTAAAAGCGCTTGCTGCTGCGATCAAAGAAAAATATCCTGGCAAAACAATCTGGCTCTATACCGGTGATGTATGGGAAAATATTATGAAATATCCGCTGTTAAAATATATAGATGTACTTGTAGATGGAGAGTTTCAGCAGGATAAAAAAGATGTGACCCTGATGTGGAAGGGAAGCAGCAATCAGCGTGTGATAAATGTACAGGCAACGCTTGCACAGGAAAATAAGAAGGTGCCAGTGCTGCATTGTGGTGATTATGATGATATTCCAATGGGCAGAGAAACAACAAGTGCACAGCAAAAAAATATTATTCCATTTAGTGCAGATGGAAGCTGCGCAATCAAACGAAATGCATGTGAAGCATAATCATGAATGATAAAAAAATATAATATACTGTCAAATGACAGGGAGGATTGTTGTGAACATCAAGATAAAATACTTTACAGATAAAGTACAGAAGCTAGAAAAGATAGCAAAAGGAAACTGGATTGATTTGAGAGCATCAGAAGATGTTGTGATGAAAAAGGGAGAATTCAAACTGATTCCCTTGGGCATAGCGATGGAGATTCCGAGAGGATATGAGGCGCATGTGGTGCCAAGAAGTTCAACCTTCAAAAATTTTGGACTGATTCAAGTGAATCATCAGGGTGTCATTGATGGACCTGATCGGGAAACAGGAGAGGGCGGCTATTGTGGAAATGAGGATCAATGGTTTGTTCCGATGTATGCGATGCGTGATACGCAGATTCATCTAAATGATAGAATTTGTCAGTTCAGGATTATGGAACAGCAACCAGACATTGTATTTGAAGAAGTTTCAGAGCTGACAGGCGCAAACCGCGGCGGTTTTGGCTCAACAGGGAAAAATTGAGCGCGAATGCGCTCAATTTTTTGCGACAGCATAGAACATTTTGAGCACGCCGGTACTCAATTTTTCCAAAGGAACAGTAGCGATAACGTAGAACATTGAAACAAAAAGCAAAGACTTTTGAAAAAAAGGCTTTGCTTTTTGCAGATTGAGCACGCCGGTGCTCAATTTATTCCCTAGAATCAGGAAGCCGATGTCGGAATATTGCATGGCTGAGTTTTTGGTAGCTAAATGGAATAAGCGGGTACAAGTAGCTTTGCCCAGACACCATTTTGTTAGTGACAATGGCAAGGAAAAACAGTGCAACACCTGCAATATATCCCCAAAACTGGAAGAGTGCTGTCAGAACAAGATTAATCAATCTGAAAAACTTAATAGCATATCCAAGTTCATAGCTGGGGTGAGTATAATTTGCAATGGCTACAAAAGCCATATATAACATTACTTCTGCATTGAACCAGCCACTCTTTACAGAGAATTCGCCAAGAATCAAAGCCGCCATAACACTTAGAGGGGTTGAGAGCATATTTGGCGTATTGACGGCTGCAAGCCGAAGACCATCGATAGCCAGTTCCAGAATAAGAAACTGCCATATTAGAGGAACATTGATGTCCTCTTTAACCACAATAAAATCAAATGCCGGTGGTATCCAGTCAGGATTTTGCATCAAAAGCAAAAAAGTAGGTGTGATAAAATAAGTTAATATGAGAATCAGAAAGCGTGATAGTCTGAGATACGACCCTGTAATCGGCGGAAAATAAAAATCATCTGCTTCCTGTATCATATCTAAAATGCTGGTTGGCAAAATCATTGCAGAGGGAGAGTTGTCCACCAGAATGATAATATTTCCTTCTAAAATCTGTGCTGCTGCAACATCAGGACGTTCCGTATATTTGAATTTTGGAAATGGATTGTACCATTTTGAGGTAAACAGACATTCGGCAAGGCTTTCTTGATTGAGCGTAAGCGCGTCAACTTTGATATCCTTGATACGGTCACGTATTTTTTTGAGAAATTCTTTGTCAACTCTGCTGTCCATATAACACAATGAAATATCTGTTTTAGATGCTTTGCCAGCACTGAGCATTTCCATACGCAGATCCGTGCTTCTAATGCGTCGTCGTATCAAAGCGGTGTTAAACACAACTGTTTCTACAAATCCATCTTTTGAACCGCGCAGAACCTTATCTTTATCAGGTTCAGTTACCCCTCGTGCTGGATAAGTGCGAGAATCGATCAGAATACATTCGTCGAAGCCTTCTATAATAACAGCAAATACACCACAGAGAACATTTTTTGCAATTTCATTAAAATCTTTTGTCAGATCGACTTCAACATAGGGCATGAGTTTGTTGAAGTCCTCTGCAGTCTGCGGCATATTTTCAGCTTTTAATCCCATTAGAAACTGCAGAAGTTTTTGCATAAGAGCATCTTTGCAAAAACCGTCCACAAAGTAAAATACGGAATTTTTTTCACCAATCAAAATATCTCTGCTCACAATATCAAAAGAATTATCAATATGAAGCAGCTCATTCATGTATTTCTTATTTTCTTCAAAACTTTGATACATAGATACCATGCCTTTCTGAATCATTGATTATTTCTGAATATATAGGTTCAGTATGCACCAAAGATATAATTTTATCCGTACTTTATACATGCTTTTTTATCTTTTGTTCAATGAAGATTTACTTTTTTTGCAGTATTGGATATACTGAATAAAGTACATAGAACAAAATATACAAATTGGGGTAAGCAGTATGTATCAGATTGCAGTGTGTGATGATGAACCAGATATTTGTGATATGGTGTCTAAGGCAATCCGTGCATGGGATCAAAATGTTAAAGTAGAATGCTTTCCGTCTGGAGAAGCGCTAATTGCTTCGTATGGTTCTTTTGATGCAATATTTCTGGATATTGATATGAAAGGAATGAATGGGATTGAGACAGGAAAACGAATCAGGGAAGTGGACTGTGAGACAAAAATAATTTATTTGACATCATATCGGGATTATGTGGCTGGCGCTTTTGAAGTTCATGCATTTCAGTATTTATTAAAGCCTGTCTCACCAATGCAGCTTCGACAGATTTTAGACGAGTTGTTTCGCTATGTGAAAAAGGCAGATAAAATGAAAATATTGGATTTTCATACAAGTGATGGCTTGCTTTGTCTGGATACCGCAGAAATCTATTATTTTGAGTTTATAAACAGAAAAATCAAAATGGTAACGCATCAAGGCATTTATTGGATGACAGGAAAAATCAGTACGATTTATTCACGGACAAAAGTATTTGGCTTCTCGATGCCGCACAAAAGTTTTGTTGTGAATTTTCTTCATGTGAAAAACGTGAATGGTTTTGATATTTACCTTGATAATGGGGACAAGATTCCTTTATCACAGAAAAAGCAAAAAGAATGGAAACAGGAGCTTGCAATTTATTTATCAGAGCGCTTAGAACATCAAAGAAGGGAGGGTACTTGGTAATGTCGCTGATTTCTGATTATTTTTTCTTAATGGTAGATCTTGTTTCCCTGATAGTGTGTTCTGTGTATCTTGTATCAGCGTGTCAATGTACTGTAACTGCATATCCCCGATTTATGGGCAGATTTATAAGAGAATGCCATACTAGGAAGAATGTTCGTCGTATCATCAGAGGTATTGCCTGGCTGATTTATACATTGCTGGCGGTATTGCTGCCAAGGATTTTGCGTGATGATCTGATTACTATGGTGGGGCTTTCTGTATACTATATACTTGTAGGATATTTGCTTTATCATCAAAGCAAAGTTGGCATGATATACCAGCTTGGATTTATGCTTTCGATGTATGCAACACAGGTTATTTCTATCTTTGCTGCGATGCAGGTTGCAAAACATTTTTTACTGGAACTCAAAATATATGCCTATATGGTTATTCTTTTCAAAGCAAGTTCGCTGATTATGGTAACAATTCTTTTCAGGCAAATGCTCAAAAAAAGATATGTGACAATGCAGCCCTCTTTTGCTGTCAAAGGAATGTTTTTTGTACCACTAATCAGCATGGTGCTCATCTTTGTGTTTACAATCAGCTCAGATGTGTTTTTGCTAAGATATGGGTATGGCGGGCTGTTGTTGTACTGTGTTCTTATTTTAGTCATCAATATATACTGCCTTTATTTTTGGTATGATGTATCCAAAACCCAGGATTTAAAACATAAGATTGAATTGATGAAACAGCAGAATGAGCTGACGCATCAATTTTATGCAGATTTGGAGTCCAATTATATGCAGTCGCGCAAAGTGATTCACGATATCCGCAATCATCTTCAGGCATTGGAACAATCGCAGAAATTGACAGATTCCCATAATTATGTGGAGGACCTTCATCAGATGCTGAATGCATTGGGAATGGTTTATTATACGGATAACCGAATGCTCAATATTATTTTAAATAACAAATTAAAATTATTGCAGCCAGAGCAGTTTTCCTGTCATTTGATGGGAGTACGATTGGGTTTTTTGTCAGAAATAGATACGACAACAATATTTGCGAATCTTTTGGACAATGTATTGGAGGCAAAGAAGGGAAATGATGATTTCTGGCTTCAAATACAAGGGGATCAAATTCAGGATTTCTGTGTTATTAAATTATCAAATACAACAAAAGAGGCATACATACCAGGACAGTCTACAAAATCAGGGCATGAGGGAATTGGTTTGGAAAATGTACACAATGCTGTTGAAAAATATAATGGCGAGATGCAGATTGACCAAAAAGGGCAGATATTTTCGATCACATTAATATTTCCAGAATGTAGCTTGTAGAGTCTGCTGTGCCATCGCGCAGCGATTAAGTAAAGGCGCAAAGGCGCACAAGAGGAACTTTTATGAGAGTCCTTTCGAATGAAAGTTTCTCGTAGTACAGATGCGTCGAAGCGACATTACCCTTTAGAGCCATCGCGCAGCGATTAAAAATAGGAGGATTTATATGAAAAAGATATTACAAAAAAAGAATTGGATTCGCGTGGTTTGTGTTTTGTGTTTTCTGATAATGGCACTTACTGGATGCGGATCACAGCCTTTATCAGATCAGTTTGATGAGGATACTGTCAAAGAAAGCGCAGAACAGGCAGTGGCATATTTTAATGAGCGTGATTATCAGGCAATTATTGATATGGGAGATGATGTATTGAAGGAAAATATAACTGTAGAGAATTTTGCAGCACAGTGCGATCCCTATCTTGACAAATGCGGAGAATATCAGGAGATTGAAAAGACGATTGTTTTTGGGAGTACAGACAAGAGCACAGAAACAGAATATGCAGGAATTGTCATGATTGGAAAATATGAAAAAGGCACAATTCAGTTTACAATCGGATTTGATGAAGACATGAAAATTGTTCAATTTTTAATCAAATAATGGAGGGGTATAATGGATAATACAAAGGAACGGAAACAATTGATAATATATATTGCGATAGCATATGGGGTGACATATCTGATGGGGCTTCTTATGTGGTATGGAAATAGCAGACAGTTGGATTTAACGACTTTTCCGACTGCTCAGATGTTTTATCCTGCTGCAGGTGTGATGGCTGCTATTCTGTGCACCAAAAAAGATGATGCAATGGTTCCAAGGCTGTTCTATTGGTTTTTTGTCCTAGCAACAGTCGTGATGGCTGCTTTGGCAGTTCTTTCTATATGCAAGCCAAACGAAATAATAATTGTTATGGGAACTGGCATGTCCTTGTGGGCAGTAGGGCAGCAGTATCTTATGATAGCTGTATGTGTAGTTGGATGGGTTCTTCTGCTCATAACCAAAAAAGAAAAACGCAGAGCATATGGCTTGTGTTGGAATTCGGGAATTTCCTCCTGGTGGTATATTTTCCTTTTTATGTTGTTGTATTTTGGCCGTGTTGCGGTTTCTGTTGCAATTAGCGGAGAATTTGCTGCTTTTAGCAGTATTTTGAAAAGCGCTACTTTTTGGATTCAGTTAGCGGTATTGCCAGTTAATTTCTTTCTTTTATTTGCTGCATTTTTCGGAGAAGAATATGGGTGGCGCTATTATTTGCAGCCTTTTTTGCAGAAAAGATTTGGACTTCGCGGCGGTGTGCTGCTGTTAGGGCTTGTGTGGGGAATTTGGCATCTTCCAGTGGACCTGTTTTATTATACGCAGGATAGCCAATTTATGATGGTACTTACACAGCATGTTACTTGTGTGACACTTGGTATCTTTTTTGCATATGCCTACATGAAGACAAATAATATATGGGTTCCAGTGATTCTGCATTATCTGAATAATAATTTGGTTCCGATTATTTCAGGCAATTATTCAGCTAGTGTACTGGAAAACCAGACAGTAACTTGGAAAGATCTATTGGTTTCGCTAGTGATAAACGGTCTGGTTTTTGGAGGATTTTTGCTGACGAAACCATTTCGCACAAAAACACAATCGTAACAGTTCAGCTATGCCTATAAGATTGGATATACAATAAAAGTAACCATCTTTTAAAACCTGACATATTATGATAGTAACTATTGAAAAAGAACAAGGAGCGTCATAATTATGCAGGAATGGAAACCACAAATGCCATATATGGAACAGTTTCCTGTTGCGATGGCATATGTCCCTTGGCAGAGAAACTGCAATATGTATGAAAATCTTGATGAAGCCTTTAAAACAGGTACAATTTTCCCAGAACTTAACAAACCGTTTTTAGGAAGGAGAGTGAAGGGATGAATACAGGATTTAATACATGTACTGATACATGTTCAGAGAGAAAAAAGCTTTTAATTGAAATAAGCAAGGTTGATTTTGTATTGAAAGAGCTGAATTTATACCTCGATACCCATCCATTTGACCAGCAGGCCATGGAACATTTTAATCATTACAATATGATGAAAAACAGGCTTGTAAAGGATTATACGGAAAAATATGGACCGCTTGTTTTAAACTGTGTTGAGGCAGATGGAAGAGAATGGAAATGGGCCACACAGGATTGGCCATGGGAAGGAGGCTATAACTAATGTGGAATTATGAAAAAAGACTGCAGTTTCCAGTAAAAATTACCCAGACAAATCCTAAGATTGCACAGGTTATTATCAGTCAGTATGGAGGACCGGACGGAGAACTCGCGGCCTCCATGCGCTACCTTGCCCAGCGTTATACGATGCCGTATAACACAGTGGCAGGTGTACTGACGGATATCGGTACAGAAGAATTGGCGCCCTGATGATGGATATCATCAGAGGCGCAGTTGAATTTCGAGAAAAATAGGAGGATTGGACCATGTACCAGGGTCTGGGTTGTTTGTGATTCTTACAGGTTTTTCACGTTTGTATGTAATCTTATCAATGCAGCATTTGAGCAGGATATTTTTTGTTTCTGCATTAATAGAATCATTTTTTATCATGTCTAATGCGTCTGAAAAATGCTGAATTGGTTCTTCGGTGCTGGAAGAAGAGGGGAGAGATGCATAAGCTTCACAAAGAGCAGTGCTGACGATAGTTAACTCTTGTTGCACTTTACTATTTAAAATTTCAAAAACTTCTTTTGGCATGGATTCTTCACTGTATTTTTCCCATAGATTTAGTTCTTTTTGTTTTAATTCTTTTTGTTTGGATTCTAATTGTGTTATTATTTTTTGATGCAGACGATCCGCAGGACTATCGTTTTTAAATATTACTTCAAAGTCAGCAATGCTGAGTTTCAGAATTTCATAGACTTTGTTGATAATTTCATGATATTGACAAGAACCAGTCTGACAATGTCTTTGCCCATCACAGACAAGGCGTGGCGCAGCGCGGTCCGATCCATCTGGACGCTTATACGATTTTAGGGACATAGCCCGGCCACAGGTACAATACATCAGTCCAGCTAAAGGATTGCGTATTTTGGCAGTCGGATTTGCTCTGTGATTTCGTCCTTTTTTTGCCTGGGCGGCATAAAACAGCTCCTCCGATATGATTGCTTCATGTCTGCCTTCGTATATCAAAAAATCGCCTTCTTTTGATTTAGGACGTGTTTTAACGACTTCCTGGTTGTCAATCACAGTGACTACTTTTCGCCAATTCCATTTTACTTTTCCGATATAATGTATATTTGACAGCAAATCAGCAAGGGTTTCTGGGGACCAATGTGCGCCCTTGGGCGGCTGAACATGAAGCGCTTCTAAGTGATTGCAGATTTTTTGTCTGCCCATGTTTTGATGAACATACCATTCAAAGATCATACGCACGATATTGGCCTGTTCTTGATTCATTTTGAGAGTGGGACATTTTCGTTTTCCATCCATGATAATCGTGCGTTCATAGCCATAGGGCGGCACAGATCCAAGATAATTTCCCTGACTCACAGACAAAAGCCGGCCGCGGTTTAGAATCTTTTTTTGATATTCAAGAAATTCATTGCCGCGTTTGAGTTCACGTTCAAAGATATCGCGATCATATTCATCATGAAGGTTGTAAGTTTTGATTGGAGTGATGATCATTGTATTGGTATAGCGAAAAAGTTTGATGATGCGTCCTGCGTCTTCAAGATCCCCTCGGCTTAATCGCTGAACTTCGACAACAAGGACTGCTTTTATCTGCGGTGATTCAATAACTTTTAAAAGCTTGATTAGTTCAGGGCGGTCAGCAATTGTTTCGCCAGATACGATTTCTCTATAAATATGGTTTTCGGATATCGTTTGATGCATATTTTGCATAGCCCATTCCATTAAGATTGTCTCATGTTTGGATAATACTTCCTCAACAGAAAGCGTGGGATCATCAGACCGTGATTTGCGCAGGTAAATTAGAACCTCGTCTGGATGAAAAATTTCGATGGGGTACATAAAAATCTCCAGTGTGTTCTCTTGAAACTATCGTATGAAATAGAACATGGGCATTATTACATTGCCTTGCTACCGCATACAGAGCATATGAAAGACATAAAATACTTTAAAAATTGAATGGAATCGAAAGCTGGAAAGGATACAGATTAATGGATCAAGAAAAAATAAAGGAATTAAAAACATTTTCGTTTGGCAATGTGACAATCAATGTTCTGAAACCTGACATTTCAGAGAAAGAGTATCAAATTCGCCACAAAGAATTGGAAAGAGCTGCAGAAAATATATTGAAATCTTTAAAAAAGTGAGTTCCGGCAAGGATGTTCTTGACATTTGAAACATTTCATAGTATAGTGTTCCTGCTGAGTACTACTATATAAAAAGGCGGTGTAACAAGTGGATAATGCAGTATTAAGCGCTTTAATGGAAAAACTGATGCAGTTTGGGCTGACCCGGCAAGAGGCAAATATATATTTGTGCCTGCTGCGGAACAAAAATCTGTCAGGTTATGAGGTGTCGAAGCTTACAGGAATTTCACGTTCGAATGTATATAGTGCACTTGCTTGTCTTGTTGAGGAGGGAGCAGCATATTTATTGGAAGGTGAGACAAATAAATATACAGCAGTTTCAGTAGAAGAATTCTGCCAGAACAAAATACGGCGGCTCAATATCCTTAAACAAGAATTAATGTCACAAATACCGCAGATTGGAGAGGATTCTGATGGTTATATTACAATCAGCAGTCCTAGACATATTATGGATAAAATATATAATATGCTTGAACATGTTGAATACAGAATCTATTTATCAATTCCACAGGAGTATTTAGAATCCCTCAGAGCACATCTTGAGAAATTGATTGCACAAGAAAAAAAAGTAGTTCTTCTTCTGAATGAACTGCCAGATTCAGAAATTAAAGGAAGTATTACGTACTTGAAACAAAAGAAAGACAGGCAGCTTCGATTGATTGTAGATTCAAGCTATGTGCTTACCGGCGAGATGACAGGAAACAGTACAGATAGCTGCCTGTATTGTGGACAAAAAAATTTTGTGGATGTTTTTAAGGAATCCCTTAGTAATGAGATAAAATTAATAGAATTGACAAAAGGAGACGATTAAGAAATGAAAAAAGAAGCATTTGTTACAAAGGAACAGATTGAAGAGATTGCAAAGACATATCCAACCCCTTTTCATATCTATGATGAAAAGGGAATTCGCGCGAATGCGCAGGCACTCAAAGAGGCTTTTTCTTGGAATCCGGGATTTAAAGAATTTTTTGCAGTGAAAGCAACTCCCAATCCATTTCTGATAGATATTCTTCGTGAATATAACTGTGGCTGTGACTGCTCCTCACTCACAGAACTTATGCTCAGCAATGTATTGGGCATGGAAGGGAAAGACATAATGTTTTCCTCTAATGATACCCCAGAAGGAGAGTTTGTGTATGCAGCAAAAATAGGTGCTACAATCAATCTTGATGATATTACACACATTGAGTTTCTGGAGAGAATTCTTGGAAAGCTTCCAGAAACCATTTCATGTCGTTATAATCCAGGCGGACTTTTCAAAATTACGACAGATATTATGGACAATCCAGGAGATGCGAAATATGGATTTACAACAGAACAGCTTTTTGAGGGATTTAAAATTCTCAAAGAAAAAGGGGTGAAGAACTTTGGCATCCATGCTTTTTTGGCGAGCAATACAGTTACCAATGAATATTATCCAACGCTTGCTAAAACCTTATTTGAAACAGCAGTAAAGCTAAAAAACGAAACAGGGGTAAATATTGCGTTTATCAATTTGTCAGGCGGTATTGGGATTCCATACAGACCCGATCAGGAGCCAAATGATATCAAAGTGATTGGGGAGGGCGTAAGAAAAGTATATGAAGAGGTGCTTGTCCCTGCTGGAATGGGAGAGGTCGCTATCTATACAGAGCTTGGACGCTTTATGATGGGACCATATGGGCATCTTGTTGTCAAGGCAATTCATGAAAAACATACCCACAAAGAGTATATTGGTGTAGATGCATGTGCGGTAAATCTGATGAGACCCGCTATGTATGGGGCATATCATCATATTACAGTACTTGGAAAAGAAGAAGAGCCTTGCACTTATAAATATGATGTTACAGGTTCGCTATGTGAGAATAACGATAAATTTGCAGTGGACAGAATGCTTCCAAAGATTGAAATTGGTGATTATCTTGCAATTCATGATACAGGCGCACATGGCTTTTCTATGGGATATAATTATAATGGAAAGCTCAAATCTGCTGAACTTTTGCTGAAAGAGGACGGAAGTGTGCAGCTTATCCGGCGTGCAGAAACACCAAAAGATTATTTCGCTACATTTGATTGCTTCGATATTTATGATAGATTATCCCAGAACTGAGTGTCAGTGCGCTCAATCTGCAAAAAACCCCGGACAGGTTTTTCTTGTCCGGGTTAAATAATTTTACAAGTAGTATCACGTACAATCAGTTGTGGTCTGAGCAGAGATTTGGAGGCAGAAACCTTATCAATGAGGAGAAAAAGTGTAGAATAGGAGCATCGGCCAAGGTTTATTCGGTCTTGTCCGATGGTCGTCAGTGCAGGAGAAATTTCTTCTGCGATGGGAAGATTATCAAATCCGATAATGCTTAGTTCCTGGGGAACTTTGATTTCCAGATGCTCACATTCTTTGATTGCGCCGACGGCTAAAAGGTCATTACCGCATATAATAGCAGTTGCACCATGAGCAATTAAAGAAGGCAGGTGGTATTTTGCACTGTCTTCTACATAATAGCCATGAGCAATCAGATTTTCGTCAACTTTTAGTTTGTGATTGCGCATACTTGTGATGTATGCATCGTATCTGTTGTGTGTTACCATAGAATTCAGAGAACCATTTAAGAGGGCGATTTTTGTGTGGCCCAGTTCTGTCAGATGGTCAATTGCCATGTCGATTCCCTCAAAACTGTCTGTTCCAACATAAGCAACATTGGGATTTTTGATGATATAGTTGTCGAAAAGGACGGTCGGTATTGTTGTTGTTGATAGTTGGGTCATCCAGGGGTCCTTCAATGCAAATCCTATCAAGAATCCTCCGTGGAAATTATTTTTAACCATGTATCTGTCATAGGGGTCACGCAATTGCAGCATTGGTGTCATAGGAGTGATGGTCACTTCCCAATTGCTGCGTACAGCAGCTTGTTTAAAGCCAAGTATAATGTCAAATCCAAAATCGGTTGGATTTCTGTACTGCATATTTTCTATAAAAATACACAATCGTTTTCGGATTCCTTTTTTCATTTTTTTGGTAACATAGCCCATTTCTATGGAGGTATCCAGCACCAGCTTTTTTAACTCAGGGCTTATGTCATTTGCATCATTTAATCCCTTAGATACGGTGCTGGGAGCGATGCCTAGGCGGTCTGCGATATCCTTTATTGTAACCATTTCTAAACTCTCTTTCGAAAAAAACGTTTTCTAGTAATGATTTTACATGATAATAGACATGTTTTCAACTAAAAATTCAAAAAAAGATAAAAGGAATCAGAAAATTATTTGCAAAATCTGCTTCATGCGGTATAATTATGTAGAAAGACAGGCTGTTCTATAGCGCTGCAAAAGAATGAAAAGGAGTACATAAAAATGGATAATGCATTTAATTCACCGGCACAAGTGCTGGACGCAAATATGAAAGCAGGAGTAGGAAAGGCAAAGCTTCCTTTATTGAAATGCATACTGCTTGGCCTTATGGCAGGTGCATTTATCGCATTTGGCGGTGCGTCGAGCAATGCAGCAGTGCATAATATTGCCAACCAAGGACTTTCCAAGACGCTTGCAGGCTGTATTTTCCCAGTAGGTCTTATGATGATTGTGTTTGTCGGAGGGGAATTATTTACAGGTGATTGTCTGATGATTGCAGGGGTAGTTGACAAGAAGTTTGGCGTACTTGCAATGATACGGACATTGGTTGTTGTATTTTTCAGCAATATGGCTGGTGCAGTTCTGATTGCTACATTTGTATATTTTAGCGGGCTTCTTGACTATACAGATGGTGCATTGGGAGCATTTACAATCAAGATAGCTTATGGAAAAGCGACAATTACGCCATTCAAGGCAGTTTGTTCTGGGATTCTTTGCAATATTCTTGTGTGTATGGCAGTACTGATGGCGACTGCTGCCAAAGATATTGCTGGCAAAGTATGGGCGATTTTTTTCCCGATTTGTGCATTCGTTATTGGAGGCTGGGAGCATTGTGTAGCCAATATGTTTTATATTCCAGCAGGTCTTCTTGCCAGTATGAATGAGCATTATGTGGCAAGAACAGAAGAGCTGTACGGCATTACGGCGGATCAAATCTCAGCGAATCTTACAGTTGGCGGGTTTGCATCGAATCTGCTGCCAGTAACAATAGGAAACATGATTGGCGGTATGGTATTTGTAGCGCTTCCGCTGTATGCAATTCACAGAAGCAAGATTGTGAATAAAACAAAATAATGTCCATTTTCTAAAAATTGAATAAACACTTTGATAAATTAGGATATCTCCGGAACCTTAAAACAGTGCGGAGATATCTTATATTTTCTACAAATTATAATGGAGGTTTTGTATGAATGATAAATTAACAAGAAATGATATTAAAAAGATGGAGGAGGAAATCGAACACAGAAAGCTTGTGATACGCAAAGAGGCTTTGGAAGCGGTAAAAGAAGCAAGGGCACAGGGCGATTTGAGCGAAAATTTTGAGTACTATGCTGCTAAAAAATATAAAAATCAGAATGAAAGCCGTATTCGATATTTGGAGAAAATGATAAAGACAGCACAAATTATTGAGGATGATGCCAAAGAGGATGAAATCGGACTGAACAAGACTGTGGAAGTAGCGTTTGTAGAAGATGGTACAATTGAAACATATCGCCTTGTCACAACAGTGAGAAACAATCCGCTGAAGGGATTGATTAGCATTGAATCACCGATAGGAAAAGCGCTTGCAGGACATAAATGCGGAGATACGGTGCATGTGCAGGTAAGCAGTGAGTATGGTTATGATGTAGTAGTTCAGTCTGTGAAAAATACGCCCGATGATGATTCGATTGAATTGAGAAAATTCTAAAATAAATGTGAAGATTCTAAAACTTAAAAAAAGGTCTTGACTTATTTTTTTATCAAGCATAAAATGTTAGTACTCGAACAGTTTGAACACGAACAAATATTATTTAACAGCGTGGGAAAGAGGTGGATAAGACACGGAAGATTTCAATAAAAGTGGCTGCAAAATGCCGGATAAGGAGTGGATAGGGCATACAATAAAGGAATTAAATAGCACACTCAAAAAGAAGTTTTTAAGCAGCGGCACAGCAGCAGGTCTTGATGAGGTGACTCTGATGCACGGGTGGATTATGGGATATCTATATCATAACCGTGACAGGGCAATCTATCAAAAAACAATTGAGTCAGAATTTAATATCCGGCGTTCTACAGTAACTGCGATATTGCAGCTTATGGAGAAAAAAGGGTATATTCGGCGTTCGGCGGTAGAAGGAGATGCCCGGCTCAAACGTATCTTTCTGACAGAACAGGGTTCAGAAACTGCTATAAGGGCAAAAACTATGATTGACAGCATGGAGTGCGAAATCCTCGAAGGAATAAGCGGGGAAAAATTAGATATCTTCTATGAAGTTGCACAAAAGCTTATATGCAATATGAATCAATAAGCCTAGAGCGTGTCTTAAAATTGCTCTGGAATTGATAGATTGAATGCTTATTGTTTACAATGAATTATGCTTGCACACAAGGACTTGATTTGCACTCAGTTTTCAGGTGTAGCAGAAATGGAGGTTTTATATTATGCTAAAAGTATTAGGCGCACAAATTAAGGAATTTAAAAAAGATTCTTTGCTTACGCCAGTTTTCATGATTTTAGAGGTTGTCATGGAAATGATTATTCCGCTGCTGATGGCATCTATCATTGATGAAGGTGTCAATGCAGGGAACCTAAACCATATTTACAAAATAGGTGCTTTAATGATTGGGGTGGCACTGATTGGATTGTGGGCAGGACTAATGGGAGCAAAATATGGTGCGAAGGCATCTACAGGATTTGCCAGAAACCTTAGAAAGTCAATGTTTGAAAACATTCAGACATATTCTTTTTCAAATATTGACAAATATTCTACATCAAGCCTGATCACAAGACTTACAACAGATGTAACCAATGTTCAGAATGCATATCAGATGGTGCTGCGCATGGCAATGCGTGCGCCGGCTTCTATGATTATTGCTATGGTTATGGCGTTTTCAATCAATGCAAGGCTGGCCAGCATTTATTTGGTTGCAGTTATTTTTCTTGGAATCTGCCTTTCATTTATCATGCCAAGAGCAAACCGGTATTTTCGCCAGTTATTTGAAAAGTATGACGATCTGAATGCAAGTGTACAGGAAAATGTATCTGCGATTCGTGTTGTCAAGGCATATGTCCGTGAAGATTATGAGAAGGAAAAGTTTTCAAAAGCAAACCAGAATATCTATAACATGTTTCTGAAGGCAGAAAAGTTAGTTGTTATTAATATGCCGCTGATGCAGGTGACAGTGTATGGATGTATTCTTCTGATATCATGGTTTGGTGCCAAGACAATTGTTGCAGGAAATCTGACAACAGGCGAGATGATGAGCCTTTTAGCATACTGCATGAATATTCTGATGAGCCTTATGATGGTATCCATGATTTTTGTCATGTTGTCTATGAGTTATGCCAGCGCAAAGCGTATTTCAGAGGTTTTGACAGAACAGACAGATCTGAAAAATCCTGAAAATCCCGTTATGAATGTAAAGGATGGAAGCATTGTATTTCAAGACGTATCTTTTGCCTACAATAAGGATAGCAAACCTGTGCTGAATCATATCAATTTAGATATTCACACTGGAGAAACAATAGGCATTATTGGCGGAACAGGCAGTGCAAAATCAAGTCTCGTAAATTTAATAAGCCGTTTGTATGACGTTACAGAAGGAGAACTTTTGGTAGGCGGGCTTGATGTGCGAAAATATGATATGGAAGTGCTTAGAAATCAAGTGGCAGTGGTGTTACAGAAAAATGTGCTTTTCAGTGGTACAATCTTAGAAAACCTTCGCTGGGGAAACAAAGAGGCGTCAGAGGAAGAGTGTATTAGAGCCTGTCAGCTTGCATGTGCAGATGAGTTTATACAAAAAATGCCAGATAAATATAATACGTATATTGAACAAGGGGGTACCAATGTATCCGGCGGGCAGAAACAAAGGCTTTGTATTGCAAGGGCGCTATTGAAAAAACCTAAAATTCTGATTCTTGACGACAGTACCAGCGCAGTAGATACTGCGACAGATGCAAAGATTCGAAAGGCATTTGCAGAGGAAATACCAGATACGACAAAACTGATTATTGCGCAGAGAGTGAGCAGCGTACAACATGCAGACCGCATCATTGTTATGGATAATGGAGTAGTGACTGCATTTGGCACTCATGATGAATTGTTAGCGACAAGTCCGATTTATCATGAGGTCTATGAGTCGCAGACAGGTGGAAATGCGGACTTTGATCAAAATGGAGGTGACAACTAATGCCGGGACCAGGACATCCAATGAGAGGGGCAAAAGGACCAAAACCAAAGATTGAAAATCCGGGTAAGCTTTTCAAACGGCTTATAGGATATGTGCTAAAAAATTATATTTTGCAAGTAATCATTGTCGTCATATGTATTTTTGTCGGTGTGCTTGCCAATATTCAAGGAACATTATTTACACAGACTTTGATTGACGAATATATTATGCCTCTTTTGGGAACAGAAAATCCAGATTTCTCAGGGTTGGCACATGCAATTTTTAGGGTAGCGTGTTTTTATGCCATAGGGGCGATAGCTTCTTATTTGTATAACAGAATTATGATTCATGTCAGCCAGGGAACGATGCGAAATATCAGAAGTGATATGTTTAACAAGATGGAATCGCTGCCTATCAAATATTTTGACACACATCCGCATGGCGATATTATGTCAAGATATACCAATGATATTGACACACTAAGGCAGATGATTAGCCAGAGTATACCACAGTGTTTCAACAGTGCAATTACGATTGTCAGTGTATTAATTAGTATGATTATTCTGAGCGTGCCGCTGACAATCACAACATTGGTTATGGTAGCGATCATGCTGTTTGTTACCAAAAAAGCAACCGGACTTTCTGGAAGGTATTTTGTAGCGCAGCAAAAATCAATTGGTGCAGTGAACGGATTTGTCGAGGAAATGATGGAAGGGCAGAAGGTTGTGAAAGTGTTCTGCCATGAAGAAGAGAGTATGGCGCGTTTCAATGAGCTGAATGATGAGCTTTTTGAAAGTTCTTACAATGCAAATCAGTTCGCAAATATGCTTGGCCCAATCAATTCACAGCTTGGAAATTTAAGCTATGTAGTATGTGCGATTGTGGGCGGCGCGCTGGCGCTTGGAAATATTGGAGGGCTTACGCTTGGTGGACTTGCAAGTTTCCTGACATTCAACAAGAGCTTTAATATGCCAATTAATCAGGTAAGTATGCAGTTTAACTCTATTGTTATGGCGCTTGCGGGTGCGGATCGTATATTCAAAATGTTAGATGAAGAGCCGGAGGCTGATAATGGATATGTTTCCCTTGTAAATGCAGAAGAAATCAATGGGGAGCTTAGGGAAACACAAAAACACACTGGAATGTGGGCATGGAAACATTATCATAAAGACAGTGATACGACAACTTACCAGCGGCTGGAAGGCGGCGTCGTATTTGATGATGTGGATTTTGGCTATACAGACGAGAAAATCGTGCTTCACAATATCAAAATGTACGCAGAACCAGGACAGAAAATTGCGTTTGTAGGTTCTACAGGTGCCGGAAAGACGACCATTACAAACCTAATCAACCGTTTTTATGATATACAAGATGGAAAAATTCGCTATGACGGTATCAACGTCAATAAGATTAAGAAAGCAGATTTGCGGCGTTCCCTTGGCATTGTACTACAGGATACACATTTGTTTACGGCTACAGTAATGGAGAATATCAGATATGGTAAACTTGATGCAACCGATGACGAGGTTATTGCAGCAGCAAAACTTGCTAATGCGCACGATTTTATTGAGAAGCTTCCCGAAGGTTATCATACAATGCTGACTGGAGATGGCGCAAATTTGAGTCAAGGACAAAGACAGCTTTTGGCAATAGCGAGGGCGGCGATAGCCGATCCGCCTGCGTTGATTCTTGATGAAGCGACCAGCTCTATTGATACACGTACTGAAAAAATTGTACAGGACGGTATGGATAAGCTTATGAAGGGAAGAACTACTTTTGTCATTGCACACAGGCTTTCTACAGTCAAAAACAGTGATTGTATTATGGTGCTTGAACAAGGCAGAATTATTGAGCGCGGCACGCATGATGAGCTTATTGAAGAGAAAGGAAAGTACTATCAACTTTATACAGGCAATGCAATTGCTACAAGTTAATATTCGATTGTTCATAAATTGTTTTTCGTCTAGATTTCCTTGCTATTTTTGTATATAACTGATAAGATAAGATTAGAAAGAAAAAGTCATGTGATTCATTTTGGTATGATAAGCATGACTTTTGTATCCTATAAGACAAGCTTTTTGATATCTTTGGTTTTGATTAGAGGTACAATATACAAATGGGGTGAGGATATGGCATTCTCGAAGGGAAAGCGAATTGAAGATGAGACAAGCAAACGGATTGTTGACCTTGCCGTAAATATTGGCTGCAAGGAAGGCGCGGATTCATTGACAGTTACAAGACTCTGCAGAGAGCTGAACTGTGACAGGAGAGTGATTTATAACAGGTTTCGGGACGTGGATGAGATCAATATGATTGTGGCCCAGCGGTGCAGTGCAGAACTGGTTGCGAAAGCAAAAGCAGCAATGGATCCGCAGGCTTCTTATTATGACAATTTTATTGCTTTTATCGTGGCTTCGTTTGCCTATATCTATGAAAAAAATGCATATTTTCAATATTATACAGCTTTATATAGGATTACGGAAGATGGTATCCGAAATGAAATTCTTCAGAATTTGGCAGATATGATAGAGGCGGGGAAAGCATCAGGCGATGTGAGAGAAGACACAAACAGCTATCATGCTGCCGAGAATATGTGGCTGATTATCACAGGAATTGGCAGTGTTTTGGCATCTAATGCAAATTATAAGTACCAGGACGGACTGGACGCTATGCTGTTTGGTATCAAAGCGATTGTATCATATATGCAGTCGTAGTGTTACTTATTAACTGCGGATTTTGAATAAACTATAAGATAGCTTATCGGATTGTACCATAGGCTATCTTTTATTGTATTTAGTAGACTTTGGCTTAAGAGCTGTCGCGCAGCGACTAAAAAACAAAGCCACGAGATGAAAGAGAAATGCGACGAAGCGGCTTTGGCTTAAGTGCTGTCGCGCAGCGACTAAAAAATAAAGTCTCGAGACGAATGAGAGGAACTTAAAAGAGTGCTCTAACGAATGAAAGTTCCTCTCATTACAGATGAGTCGAAGAGATTTTATCCTTAAGTGCTGTCGCGCAGCGACTAAAAAAAGAAAGGAAAATATTGTATGAAAACAGTAAAACTTGGTAACACAGGAATCATTGCAAACAAAAATGGTTTTGGTGCACTTCCGATTCAAAGAATTGATACAGACAGCGCAGTAAAACTCATTCATATGGCGCTTGACGGGGGTATTAACTTTTTTGATACAGCCAGAGCTTATAGCGATAGTGAGGAAAAACTTGGGATTGCACTAGAAGGTGTGGACAGGCATAAATATTATATTGCAACAAAAACGGCTTCCAAAACGGGAAAAGAAGTTCTTGCAGATTTAGAGACATCGCTTCGTCTGCTCAAAACAGAATACATAGACATCTATCAGCTACATTGTGCACCCAAATGTTTTAGGCCCGGAGACGCTGATGGTGTTTATGATGCTGTATTGCAGGCGAAAGAGCAAGGAAAAATTAAACATATTGGTATTACAGCGCATTTGCTTCATGTTGCCCAGGAGGCAATCGAAAGTGGTTTGTATGAGACATTGCAATATCCGTTTGCCTATATTTCATCTGAGAAGGAAATTGAACTTGTGAAGAAGTGCGAGGAAGCAGGAATGGGATTTTTGGGCATGAAGGGATTAGCAGGGGGATTGTTGACCAATTCAAAACTCTGCTACTGGTTTGCGTGTCAGCATGAAGCAGTGCTTCCATTGTGGGGAATTCAGCGGGAAACAGAACTTGCGGAATTTTTGTCATATCAGGACAATATGCCAGAGATGGATGATGCGATGAAGGCTGATTATGAGACTGATTTGAAGGAACTTGCGGGAGATTTCTGTCGTGGCTGCGGTTATTGTATGCCATGTCCACAAGGCATTCGGATAAGTGATTGTGCCCGAACATCGCAACTTTTGCGTCGTTCTCCCTCCGCAGGGTGGCTGGGGACAGAATGGCAGCAGGAAATGGCAAAAATTAAAGAATGCCTTCATTGTGGTTTGTGTGCATCAAAGTGTCCATATGGGTTAGATACGCCAAAACTTTTGGAAAAAAATCTTGAGGACTATGAGAATGTACTGGCAAAGAAGGTAGATGTAAGCTGCTAAAAGCAGTATGAAAAGTTTGAGTTGACACCCGATTTGAGGCTGTTGGCAGTATGGAGGTTTTGTAATGGAGTTTGCATCAGTTTATCACAGAACAATCGATAATTATTGTTATATGTTGGACGAGAATCAGTTGATTATTAATTTGAAAACCGGATATGATGTGAAGGAAGTCAATATCATATATGGAGATCCATTTGTAAATGGTATTTTAGGCGGTGGAGAAGAGTGGAATGGAGACAAAGCAAGTGTTCCATTCAAGAAGCGTCTGAAATATCAAATTTGGTGGACAACAACGATAAAGCCAAAATTTAAGCGTCTGAAATATTATTTTGAATTGGTCACAGATTCAGAACGATGGTATTATTTTGAAGATGGTTTTGTTAGCGAGGAGCAAATGAATATCAAAGGCCGCAGCAGACAATGCTTTACAATGCCATGGATGAATCCGATAGATATTAATAAGGTGCCAGAGTGGGTGAATGAGACGGTGTGGTATCAGATTTTCCCTGATCGCTTTTGCAATGGCGATCCGTCTTTGAATCCCAAAGATACAAAACCATGGAAATATGAAAAGATTATGGGCCACAAAGATTTTTATGGCGGTGATCTGAAGGGAATGACAGATAAACTAGATTATCTAAAGGATTTGGGTATTACTGGTATTTATACAACACCGATTAATGAATCTCCATCTAATCATAAATATGACACAACGGATTATGAAAAAATTGATCCTAATTTTGGCGATGATGAAACAATGAAAACATTTGTTGAGGAGGCACATAAGCGTGGAATCCGCGTAATGCTGGATGCGGTGTTTAATCACAGCGGCTATTTTTTTAAACCATGGCAGGATGTGCTCCAAAATGGGCGCGATTCTCAATATTTTGACTGGTTTATGATTAATGAATGGCCATTGTCAGACAAGTGGGATGCAGCGAAAAAGGGGCAATTGTACACATTTGCATTTTTTGATGCTATGCCAAAATTAAATACCAACAATGCATCTGTGCGTTCCTATTTGGTAGGAGTCGTCAGTGAGTGGGTGCGTAAATATGATGTAGATGGTATTCGTATGGATGTGGCAAACGAAGTGTCCCATGTGTTCTGCAAAGAACTGCGCACAGCGGTGAAGGCAATCAAACCAGATATTTATATTTTGGGCGAGGTTTGGCACGATGCGATTCCATGGCTTCGAGGAGATGAGTTTGATTCTGTTATGAATTATCCCTTGGCTGGAAGTATGAAGGACTTCTTTCTTGATAAGAGTCTTTCCGGCGAGGATTTTGAATTTATGATAAACCGCTGTTATACCAATTATATGCAGCAGACAAATGATGTATTATTTAATATGCTTGATTCCCATGATACGATACGTCTTAGAAATGTGACAAACGGGCTGGATGAATACAATTGCCTGTTGGCATTGATGTTCACAATGCCAGGTACTACGTGTATTTATTATGGAACAGAGATTGGTATGGAAGGCAGATTTGATCCGGACTGCCGCAGGTGTATGCCTTGGGATGATATTGAGCAGGGAAAATACAATGAGCAGATATCAATAACAAAGCAGCTTGTGAAGCTCAGAAAAGAAGAGCCACTCATGCGGGAACGTAATTTTCATTTTCCGGCAGAGTATGCCAATCCCAGAGTCATTCAATTCCAAAAAATGGGCTGGGGAGAGACGTTAGAAGTCGTTGTCAACAGCAGTGATGTTGATATTGAGGTTATTATAGACAAAGACAGTAAAATCATGTTTTCACGCCGACTTGAAGGGGATGTGCTTCACCCTAATGGAGTCTGTATCCGGTATCTGAGCAATAAACAGAATATTTGATGGATTAGGAGAAGAGTTTATGCAAATTACGACGAAAAGCAATTATCGTTTTATCTCTCCATATACTATATTTCAAAGATGCGTGGATATTACAAAGGCATTATTAGCCAAAGAGCAGTTGATATTACTTTTTGGCTGTACAAAAAAAGTTAAATTTAACCTGTATTTGAGTGAAAAGCAGTTTTGCGAAGAATATAAAGATATTTCTTTTGAAGAATATAAAAATATACTATTTGAAGAAATTGCATTCATTATTGAACAAAATATCATTATGCCAGGTATAGAAGAAGCATCTTTGCCAGAATCTTTAAAAGAAGTCGGATTTAATGATTCCGAAATAAAAATAATGGTTCAGGAGAAAGTGGACAAAAGAAATTATGTGAAAGAAAATTTGGCTTTTGACAATGCTACATTGCGATATTTGTTTAAACAAAGTACAATGGAAAATAAATTGAGCAGTATCAAATATGAGATTAATAAATATGTATTTGAGGATAAAAAAGAACTATGTTATGCTGTAATTGAATTTGCATCAGCAGACAGGTTGAATGCGGAAAGATTTTCTCTTTTGTCAGGTGATGCAAGGGCTGTGCAAAAATCTAAGTTTGTGTGTGACAAGCAAGATTTGGATTATATCATAAATCAGTTACAGCAGATTAAGGAGAATTTATAATGCAGACCAAAGAAGAAAATATATTCAAAGATTCTTTTTTGATAGGAAATGAATATAGTGCATTTCTAAATAGGATATTTATAGAAAAGTATGAAAAACAGGATCAAAAAATGGAAGAACTGACTCAGAAAGTAGAAGATCTCAACTTTAAAGTGAATATGATTATTCCAGATGGATATAATAGTACAGAATATTCAAAGAGCAGCGTACTTGTCAGAATGGATAATATTATTCAAAGAAATCTCCTCAAAGATATTACAATAGAAGTGCAAAAAATGAAGGAATTGGAAGATATTGGTGATCAGGTTGCGTCTTGCGCATATATTTGTAATAAAATGTTATTATTATTAAAAGAATATAAAGAGTTGAATGAAAATAATTATTGCAAAAAGCTATTACATTTATTTTATCAGGCAGTGAAACGCAATTATTTGACATGTTTGTTTCATGAAAATCAAGTAAGCATTATGCTGAATATGCTTGAAGCAAGTAAAAACTTCTTTGTGGATGAGGAAACATACTGGGAGTTTGATGAACAGTTATATCATGCTGGACTAAATGTTTTTCCTGAGGAGAAGTAATATGCCTTGATCGCAGTAAACTGATCTGACATGGAGGAGTAATATTTGGATATATTGTTAGATACTACAATACAGATTGAGCGTATTTTTAAGCGAAGCAAAAGGGCGGCAATTGAGGATATGATGTCTCAGACTGTGGTTCCTCAACATATGTATTGGGTGAATTTAAAAGTAATATGGTTAAAGACTTTGTTACTCTATATAACATCATGCAAATTGAAAACAATCTTGCCGGAGTAAGGGACAATATTAATGATACTGTATTTCATCGTTCATTTCAAAGAGTATACTATGTGTTCAATGATTTGTGCAAAATGTACAATGATGATTATGACTTGATAAAAGAGGAATTGCGAACCTACCCTAAACGGTTGGAAAGACGGTTTTCTTATGGATTCAGAAATCCTTTATTAAATGAAACAAATTGTCATCGAGCGAAAGTACAGGTTCAATTTGTTGATGGAAAGGCGATTATTCCGGATGTAAAATGCACAAAAGAGGATGATTTTTGCAATTCTTGTATATTTTGGGATACATATAAAAAATATGTGGCTGGATTAGAAAATGAAGACGGCTTGCCGCAAAAAATGAAAAGTGCTTTACAAAAGATTGTCCAAGAAGGACAACCATTAAAGGGCAATATTTGTAAAAGTTTAGGTGATTGTATTATTTCGTTAGAAGCATTGCAGACAACAAAAAAGATGGTATGTACAACAAACATAGATGATTTTGAACCAATTTGTGATTATATTGGCATTGAAATTTACAAATTGTAACAGTTTATCCATACCCATTCATAAGCTGTCAGATTGTACATTCTGACAACTTATTTCATCTTGGGCGCGTACCCTATAAAATTAGGATATCTACTGAAAAGAATCTCGATACTTTTAAATATAAAATTTTGAGATTCTTTTTTTGTGTAATTAAAATAAAATAATTTTTTTAGCTAAAAACAGTTTAAAATTAGAATAAAATATGGTATCCTTTAGAAAATGATTTATTCAGGAGGAGCAGTAAAATGATAAGTTACAACGAAAAAGAAAGAATTTTTAAGCTTGATACGCCAAATACCAGTTATCTGATTGGGATTGTAGATGAGGAAAATTTTATCGGACATATTTATTATGGAAAGCGCTTAAGAGACACAGAGGCAGCATTTTTGATGCGTACAGGAGAACCGCCCTATGTGCCAAGCAAAAAAAATAGGGAAAGGTGTTCATTCTATGATTGTTTTCCTTTTGAATATCCGACAGGAGGTATGGGGGATTACAGAGAGAGTTGTTTGACAATCAGAACAGCGGACGGTCATACAGGTTCTATGCTTTCATATGTCTCACATGAGATTTTTGACGGGAAACCAGAATTGAATGGATTGCCGGCAACATTTGGAACCGAACAGGAATGCAATACACTTCGAATCATCTGTGAGGACAAGTATGCAGGAATGCAGGTGGAGCTATTATTTTCAGTATTTCATGACACAGATGTGATAACAAGAAGCGTCAAAATAACGAATATTGGACAGAAACATTTTTATCTGACAAAGGTATATTCTGCATGTATTGATATGGATAACAATGATTTTGATATGATTTCTCTGCATGGCAGTTGGGCAAGAGAACGCTATATTCAGAGAAAAACGCTTGGTTATGGAATTCAGAATGTCAGTTCTTTTAGGGGGGAATCCAGTCATCAGGATCATCCGTTTTTGGCATTGGTGGACAAAAATACAACACAAGAACACGGTGAAATTTATGCTATGAACTTTGTCTATTCAGGTAATTTCCGTGCACAGGCAGAAGTATCACAGTTTGGTTTTGTGCGGATGTCCATGGGAATTCATCCAGAAAATTTCTGTTGGAAATTGGAATCAGGCGAGAGCTTCCAGGCTCCTGAAGTGGTGATGGTGTATACAGACAAGGGATTTGATGCTATGACAGCCGCGTTCCATAAGCTGTACAAAAAACATTTAATCCGCAGTGTATACAAGAACAAAAAGCGCCCTATATTGATTAACAATTGGGAAGCTACGTATTTTGATTTTAATACAGAAAAATTGCTGTCTATTGCAAAAGAAGCATCGCAGCTTGGAATTGAGATGCTTGTCATGGATGATGGCTGGTTTGGAAAGAGAAATAGTGATACTTGTGGCCTTGGAGATTGGGTTGTTAATGAGGAGAAATTAAACGGCGGTCTGAAATATTTGGTGGATGAGGTGAATAAGCTTGGCATGAAGTTTGGAATCTGGTTTGAACCGGAAATGATATCACCAGATTCAGATTTATACAGAGCGCATCCGGATTGGGCAATTGCGATTCCAGGCAGACCTTCTACCGAATCCAGACAGCAATATGTACTTGATTTGTCACGAAAAGAAGTCGTTGATTATATTTATGAAATGGTTGCTTCAGTGCTTAGAAGCGCGAACATTGAGTATGTTAAGTGGGATATGAACCGACAGCTTTCAAACATTGGAAGTATTTGTCTGCCTGCTGACAGACAGGGGGAATTGTATCATCGTTATGTATTGGCAGTATATGAGATGCAAAGAAGGCTTACAGAGGAGTTTCCCAATTTGCTGCTTGAAAACTGTTCTGGTGGCGGCGCACGTTTTGACCCAGGTATGCTTTATTTCAGCCCTCAAATTTGGTGTTCCGATGATACAGACGCTATCGAGCGCCTGGCAATACAGGAAGGCACATCATTGATTTATCCGCTTTCTACTATGGGAGCACATGTATCGGACTGCCCAAATCACGTCCTTGGGAGAACGACACCTTTTGAGACAAGGGGTATCGTGGCACTGGCAGGAACCTTTGGCTATGAACTTGATGTAACAAAGATTGCGCAGAAAGAGAAGGACATGATACCAAAGCAGGTAGCATTGTATCATCAGTTTAATGATTTAATCCGCGAAGGTGATTATTATCGAATTGCTTCTTATCAAAAGAATCATTTGTTTGACTGTTGGCAGGTAGTAAGTGAGGATAAAATGGAGGCTTTGGTAACATTTGTTCAGGTTTTGAGCCGTCCGAACTACAAATCAAAACGGATTTTGCTGAAAGGGCTGGCAGAGGATAAACAGTATAAGGTATGTTTTGTCAATGATGAGACAATAGAATCCAAAGTATATAGTGGTGATACACTTATGAAAGCGGGGTTGTTGATACCTGGATTGTTTGGAGATTTCCAAGCAAGGCTGATACAGCTTGTTGCAGAAGCATAAGAGAAGTACGTTGAAACGGGGGAAGTCATGGTAAAAGCAGTAAAACTTGCAGATATAGCGGAGAAATTCGGTGTCAGTGTGGTGACAGTATCAAAGGCGCTCTCTGGTCAGAAGGGCGTCAGTGAGGAGCTGAGAGGAAAAATAAAAGCGCTTGCGGATGAGATGGGGTATACCCCTGTTCATTCTCCACAAGAAAAAAAACCAAAATCTTATACAATAGGTGTGCTTACGTATGAGCGGTATTTTACGGAGTTTGCTTCTTTTTATTGGAAAATGTATCAGGAGCTGATAACACATGTTGTAAAGAGGAATTGTTTTTCAATGCTTGAGGTGATATCTTACTATGGCGAGGACAATTTAGAACCCCCAAAATTGATAGAAGAACAACGGGTAGATGGGATTATTGTGATAGGAAAACCCAAAAAAGATTATCTTAAAATGTTGTATCAAAATAAAAAGATACCTATGGTTTTTTTGGATTTTTATGATGATGAGGAAATTGTAGATTCTGTGATATCAGCAAGCTTTTATGGAATGTACCAAATGACAGATTATTTGATTAAAAATGGACATACACAGATTGCTTTTGTGGGTTCTTTGATGTATACAGAGAGTATTACTGACCGCTATTTTGGTTACTGCAAAGCACTGATGGAACATGGTATTGAACAGCGCCCAGAGTGGGTAATCAAGGACAGAGGATATAGTGATGGAATTATGGGACTCAATTATACCTTGTCGCTTCCTGTGGATAATATGCCAACTGCTTTTGCCTGCAACAATGATGTAACTGCTTTTGCATTGATCAAACAGCTTGAAGAGATAGGGTATCATGTGCCAGAAGATATTTCTGTAGTAGGCTATGACAACTATCTGTATGCAGAGTTTGGTGATTCGCAGATTACTACCTATTCCGTTGACATGCCCAGCATGACGAAAGTTGCATTGAACCGTTTGATCAAACGAATGGATAACCTTACTACAAAAGTAAATGTACATGTAGTAAGCGGAAATCTAATCGAACGAAATACAGTTTCCAGAATAGAAAGTAAAGAATAGATAGCTACTCGATTACAGGTGTTTCCCTGCGGTATGTAAGTGGGGTGACGCCTGTTTTTTCTTTGAAAATACGAATAAAATGATTGGTGTTTTCAATACCGACAATTTGACCAATCACTCCTATTTTTTCATCAGAATGGAGCAGAAGATCCTTTGCTTTTTCGATTCGAACAGAATTTAGATACTGTAAGGGGGTATTTTCGTAATATTTTGAAAACTCTCTGCAAAGCCGGAATTTATTGATGTGATATTTTTGAGAAAGCTCATCTAAGGAGTATTGGCAGTCATAGGCGGTATCAAAACGTTTTTTCATGTCAGCGATATAAGAAGGGACATGATAAGAACCGTTAAGTTCCATGGAACGTGCAAGATAAAGCTGTGTATAAAATGAAACAAGATCACGGGAACGTATTAAAGCGTGGGCTTCATCATCTGTTTGGTTCTTTAGAAGCTGTTCCCACAATGCAAATGTATCAGAATTGGAAGGAAGGTGGAAAATACAGCCGCCAAGCAGTTCCAGTTTTTGGTGGTAGTAGCAGCTTATGGGCTCGCTGACAAAACATATGGTGTATTCCCATATATTGTGGCGACATACAAGTTTGTGCTTTCTGCGGCAGTCAATAAATGCAAGCGTACCCTTTGTGAGCTCATAGGCAGCATTGGTTTGGGCCGGATTGTCGCAAAATAGCATCCCAGCGCCTTTTGTTGTGTAAATCAGGCAAAAAGCATTCAGATTTGCTGCTTCATAGGAAAAAGGAGATGTAACAGAAACATCACGGCGGCTAATCATGTAAGGTAATTTTTCGATAAAATCAAAACTTCTGCTATAGGCATTTTCAAAATAATCTGAGAGAGAAAAGCGATTGCTTGTTTCTGAAGAAATCAAACAGTCAAAAAATTCGGAAATAAATAATTTATCTGGCATAATATCACATCTTTTCTAAAAATTATCAAAAATTGTGTAAAGAAATCCTAATCAAAGTATAACGTAAAAAAGAAGAGAAAGCAAGAATAGAATAAAAAGTGAAATAAAAAGCGATTAAATGCTTAAAAAATTAAAAGTAAAACTAAAAATAAATACCAATAACTTAAAAATTAAGTTTTTTTAAGTTACGAGGAGATAATAAATTGTATAAAATAGCTAAATATAATAATATATTATTGTAAAAATAAAAGAAATGACGAAAATCATCAAGAATTAAATATAAATAGCAAGAATAAGTGATGACTAAATGATAAGTTTAATTTAAACTAAAAACAAGTTAATTAATAAGGTTAACAAGTCACATCACATGAAAAATTTTTAAAGGGAGGGTTTCAGTATGAAATTCAAAAAACTTATGGCACTCGGAATGGCAGCAGTTATGACAATGTCACTCGCTGCATGCGGCAGCTCTGACAACACCACAGGGAATGCATCTAATGAGGACGCGGCTTCAACAGATGCAAATGCACCAGCAGACAGCAGCACATCATCAAACGATACCACTGACAAAACAGGTGTTCCGACAATTGATGAGATTACAGTTGGGGAGGACTACAAAGACCTGACAGCAAGCATAAAAGTGCTAACGAACAGAACAGATATTGTTGATACGGTTTATGCAGGGTATGCACAGCAGTTTATGGAGCTGTATCCCAATATTACGGTTGAATATGAAGGAATTACAGATTATGAGGAATCTGTGTCGCTTCGTCTTTCCGCAGGCGGGTGGGGCGATATCATGTTCATACCAACAGGCGTGTCAAAGAATGAATTATCAACTTATTTTGCGCCAATTGGTGATTACAACACATTAAACAGTATTTATAATTTTGTTGATGAAAAAACATTTGAAGGAACTGTTTATGGTATTGCAAATGGTGGAACAGCGAGTGGTATTGCATACAACAAGAAAATATGGGCAGATGCGGGAATTACAGAAATGCCAAAGACACCAGAAGCGTTCTTAGAGGATTTGCAGAAAATCAAAGACAATACAGAGGCAGTTCCTCTTTATACAAACTTTGCAGCAAAATGGACAATGGGTGCATGGGATGCATATACAGACTGTGCAGCAACAGGCGATCCTGATTTCCACAACAATATGCCTCATATGAAAGATCCATTTGCAAAGAGAGATGATATGACAGGTCCTTATGCAGTGTATTACATACTTTATGAAGCAGTAGCACGCGGTCTTGTTGAAGAAGACCCAGCAAGCTCTGATTGGGAATCTTCCAAGGGTGCTATCAACAGAGGTGAAATTGCTACCATGGTTCTTGGCTCATGGGCTGTAGAGCAGTTCAAGGAAGCTGGCGACAATCCAGACGATATTGGATATATGCCGTTTCCGATTACTGTAAATGGCAAGCAGTACGCTGGTTCTGGCGGAAACTATGCATTCGGAATTAATAAGGACGCAACAGATGAAAACAAAATCGCTTCTTTGTTGTATATGAAATGGTTGGTTGAAGAGTCAACAATTTATCTTGATGAGGGAAGCATTCCTGCACGCAAGGACGGAGAGTATCCTTCTTTGTTGGAAGCATTTGATGGTGTAGAACTGCTTACAAACACCGCTGCTCCAGATGGAGAAGAAGATCTGTTTGATGATGTGAATAATGAGAGCGAAGTTGGAATTAACAATAATGATTATCCAGACTGCGAGATTCTTGAGGCAGCATTGTATGGTACAAGATCACTGGATGAGGTTATGGATGAATGGAATCAAAAGTGGTCAGCAGCACAGGAATCGCTTGGTGTAGAAGTTAACAAATAAAGCATAAGTTACCTGCCAGGACAGATGGACGTATCCATATCTGTCCTGGTATTATCAAATATCAATAAAACTATGTGAAAATCATATTATGATATCGTTTCACATGACAATTTGCGCGACACCCAAATTTGCAGGGAGTTGGCAAAATGGAGGATTGAGATGGGAAAAGAAGGAATGGCAGGCGCAAAGTCTGATAAAACGTTTAGGGAATGGTTTGGAAGCAGGAAAGTCCAGAGATGGTTGGTTATTTTCACATTTATGTTTGTACCGTTGCTCTTACTTCTTGTATTTACTTACATACCCTTTGGTAAAATGATGCAGTTTAGCTTCTATAATATGAAATATATAGGGAAGCGTACCTTTGTTGGTTGGAAAAATTATATTGAAGTATTTAACCGTGCGGAAATTTTTAAATCGCTGCTTGTCAGTGTTTACTATATGCTTGGAGGATTTGTACAGTTGGCGCTTGCATTGTTCTTTGCAACAATGATGGTGTTCAAGGTAAAAGGAGAGTCTGTTTTTAAAGCGGCGATGTTCTTTCCTTACTTAATTTCAGGTATTGCAATTGGTTTTATCTTTAAGTTTTTTTATGCCAGAGGCTATGTGTTGGATTCAATTGTAGGATTATTTGGCGTCGCTCCAGAAAATATCCCATATTGGCTGCAAGATACAAAAATCAATAATATATCTTTGGCAGCAACTTCTGTATGGAGATATACCGGTCAAAATATGATTCTGTTTCTGGGAGCGATGATGTCCGTTGACGCAGATCTTTATGAGGCCGCATCGCTTGACGGCGCAAATAAGTGGCACCAGTTCAAATATATTATCTTACCAAGTATCAAATCAATTGTTGTTTTAAACATTATTTTGTCAATCAGTGGTTCTTTGAGCGCATTTGAACCGCCTTATGTTATCACAAATGGTACAATGGGAACAGGTACATACTTTGTTATCATGAACAGAATCGCACATGAAAACCAGAAAGTAGGTCTTGCCTGTGCAATGGCGATTGTACTGCTTGGTATTATCATTATCTTTACCGTGTTACAGAAACTTTTCTTTGCATATGTGTTTGACAATGGAACAGATGATGAATCAAAGGCAGCAGTCAGAAAAAGAAAAAAACAGGGCAGACAGTAGAAAGGGGTGGCCGCAATGGATCAAAAAAGAGAAAAGAAAAGTATAAGTAGTATCGCATTTTCCATATTTAAGTATATCATGTTGATTTCCGGATCCTTAGTTGCAGTGATTCCCGTTGTTGTCTGTGTGTTTACTGCATTTAAAACAGAAGAGGAATACCAAAGTACTTCTGCACTGACATTGCCAAAGAGCTTTCTTTATTTTGAAAATTTTAAGGTTGCTTTCACACAGGCGAATATGGCGCGCGGATTTCTGAATACGGCAATGGTTTTGGTGGTCGTTTTGCTTGCATCAGTACTTATCGGTGCCATGCTTGCATATGTTCTGAATCGCTTTAAGTTTCTTGGAAATGGAATGATAAGAAACCTGTTTATGTTTGCAGCGCTGCTTCCCGGCATTGCAATGCAGGTAACAATTTATCAGATTATGAATTCCCTTGGGTTTATCAATCATCTGTATGGTTATATGATTTGTTTGATGGGAACAGATATTATTTCTATTTATATCTTCCTTCAGTTTTTTGAGAATCTTCCGGTTTCATTGGATGAGTCTGCAATTATTGATGGCTGTACCTATTTCGGCGTCTTCTTCAAAATTCTGCTGCCACTGTTAAAACCGGCAATTATGACTTCTGTTGTATTAAAAGGTGTAGGCGTTTACAATGAATACTATGCGTCTAATTTGTATTTGCAGTCAAAGGAATTAAAGACAATATCAACGGCATTATATACCTTTACAGGACCTTATGGAAGCCAGTATAACTATATCTGTGCGGGTGTGTTGATTACCATTATACCAATCCTGATTATTTTCCTTGTATTCCAGAAACAGGTATACGGCGGTCTTGCGGCAGGTGCTGTAAAAGGTTAACCACAAAATCAGGAAGGAACATAGAAAATGGCAGATTTAAAAATACGATCAGATGTGGAACAGCATTTGATACAAGATATTATTCCTTTTTGGAAAAGCCTGCGTGACAACGAAAATGGTGGGTATTTTGGCTGGCTTGGTTATGATTTGAAACTGGACAAAAAGGCTGTAAAAGGATGTATTCTAAATAGTAGAATAACATGGTTTTTTTCCAATGCGTATACACTGTTGAAGGACGAGAGTCTTCTTGACGAGGCCAGACATGGTTATGAATTTCTAAAAAATGTTTGCTGGGATAAAGAAAACGGCGGGGTGTACTGGTCTGTCAATTATGATGGCACCCCAGAAGAAACTTTGAAACATACCTATAATCAGGCATTTTCCATCTATGCACTTTCTTCTTATTATGAGGCAAGCAAGGACAAGGAAGCGCTTCAAAAAGCGTATCAGCTTTATGAAATCATAGAAAACAAAATGCGTGATACGCTTGGCTATAAAGAAGCATTTGACGCAGCGTTTTGCGAGATTGATAATGAAAAGCTTTCTGAAAATGGGGTTATGGCGCAGAAGACAATGAATACACTGCTTCATGTTTTTGAAGCTTATACAGAACTATATAGAGTAGATCACAATGAAGCGGTTGCGCAAAAAATCAAATGGATGATGGATTTGATTGCAGATAAAGTTTATAATCCACAGCTTCACCGACAGGAAGTATTTTTTGATGCGGAATGGAATAGTATGATAGATTTGCATTCGTATGGACATGATATTGAAACAGCATGGCTTGTTGACAGAGGTGTAGAGGTACTTGGAGATGCAGAGATTCAAAAGAAAATGTTTCCAATTACCAGCGATTTGACACAACAGATTTATCAGACGGCATACTGCAATCATTCTTTGGCAAATGAATGCGAAAAAGGTGTAGTTGATACATGGCGTATCTGGTGGGTGCAGGCGGAAGCGGTTGTCGGTTTTTTGAATGGATATGAAAAAAGCGGCAACAAAGCATATCTTGACGCAGCAGAACATATCTGGAATTTTATCAGAACATATTTGATAGATGACAGAGATGGTTATGAACAAGGACGTGAGTGGTATTGGAAAGTCACAACAGAGGGTGTTCCTGACGAAAAGAAACCAATTGTAGAGCCATGGAAATGTCCCTATCACAATGGCAGGATGTGTTTTGAGGTAATAAGACGCGACAGTTGAGCCTGAGCATAGAGGCAAACAGGAAGGGTGAAGTGTTAATGGAGGTTAGAGATGGCAAATACTATTTTTGAACAAAATTATGCAATGGTAATGAAGAAATACGAGGAAACCGTCAGCCGAAAGAATATAAAAAGTGATTTTTATAATGGAATTTATGACCGCTATGAGTATCCGGTTTTGACAAGGGATCATATTCCGCCTTTTTGGAAATATGACATGAATCCAGAAACAAATCCGTTTTTTATGGAACGTCTTGGTGTCAATGCAGCATTTAATTCTGGCGCGATTGAGCAAAACGGAACGTTTTATCTGGTTGCAAGAATAGAGGGCAATGACAGAAAATCTTTCTTTGCGGTAGCAGAGAGCGACAATGGCATTGATGGTTTTCGGTTCTGGGATTATCCGATTTTGTTGGATGATATCTGTCCGGAGGAAACAAATGTTTATGACATGCGTCTTACAAAGCATGAAGATGGTTATATTTATGGTGTATTTTGTTCTGAGAGTAAGGATACAAGTGTCAATGACCTTTCGGCAGCAGTAGCGGCGGCAGGCATTGTCAGAACAAAGGATTTAAAAACTTGGGAACGCCTTCCTAATCTCAAGACGCTTCGTTCACCGCAGCAAAGAAATGTGGTACTGCATCCAGAGTTTATCAATGGAAAGTATGCGTTTTATACTAGGCCGATGGACGATTTTATTGACACAGGAAGCGGCGGCGGAGTTGGTTTTGGACTTTGTGATGATATTACCCATGCAGTGATTGATGAGGAAATTATAACCAGCAAAAGAAAGTATCATACGATTACAGAGGCAAAAAATGGTGCAGGTGCAGTGCCTATCAAGACAGAAAAAGGATGGATACATATTGCCCATGGTGTCAGGAATACAGCGGCAGGATTGCGATATGTTGTCTATGCATTCGCAACTGCCCTAGAAGATCCATCAAAGGTGATTGCAGAGCCAGGAGGATTCCTTATCGCACCACTTGGAAAAGAACGAATCGGTGATGTATCCAACGTTGTATTTACGAATGGAGCAATTGCAAGAGATAATGGAGAAGTTTATATCTATTATGCATCAAGCGATACAAGACTTCATGTGGCAGTTACCACTGTTGAGAAGTTGATGGATTATGTATTTCACACACCGCAAGATCCGCTTCGCTCTGTGGAGTGTGTGGAACAGCGATGTGCATTTATCAGGAGAAACCTGGAATTTATGGAGAAGCATCAATGAATGCAGCAAACTATGGGATTGATTTGAAAAAGGGTGTATTAAATAAAGGAAATTGGTATCGTATCGCACACGTGATGAAGAAGGCAATACAGGGAGAAGACATCACGGTAGGATTTCTTGGCGGTTCTATTACACAGGGCTGCAATGCTTCCGCGCCAGAAACCTGTTATGCATATTTGGTGTATCAATGGTGGTGTGAAAAATTTCCCAAATCAAAGATTGCTTATATCAATGCAGGAATTGGCGGAACGACTTCGCAGTTTGGGGTGGCAAGGGCAGAGAGCGACTTGCTGTCAAAAAAAATTGATTTTACCGTGGTAGAGTTTAGTGTAAATGATGAGGATAACAGCCATTTTCTTGAAACCTATGAGGGATTAATTCGAAAGATCTATTACAGCGAATCCAAACCGGCGGTTTTAATCGTAAACAGTGTGCGCTATGATGATGGGAGAAATGCGCAGACACAGCATATAAAAGTAGGAAAAGCCTATGATATTCCGTGTGTCAGTATGAAACCGACCATATATGAAAAGGTTTTGGATGGTACATTTGCAAGCCGAGATGTGAGCGAGGATGATCTGCATCCAAACGACCTTGGACATTGTTTGATGTCGGAAGTTATTACAGATTTTCTGGAAGCGGTTTATCAGGGAGTTATCTATACTTCGGTTTCGGATTTGGAAACAGAAATGGTTGTACCAATATCAACAAATGCTTATGAAGATTCGATACGCCTTCAAAATGATAATAGTGATGGAGTTATAACAATAAACGAAGGTTTTCTGGCAGACAAAGAACCGCAGCACAATATCCGTGAGATTTTCAGGTGTGGATGGACGGCACAAAGGAAAGGGGCACGAATCTGCTTTGCAGTGAAGGGAACCTGTATTGGCGTACAGTATCGCAAATCCGTCAGTAAGCCTGCACCAATTGCAAAGGCTGTGATAGATCATGATGAGACACATGCTGTCATTTTGGATGGTAATTTTGAGGAAACATGGGGAGATTGTTTATATTTGGAAACTGTGGCGGAACATCTGCCATATGGAGTACATATCGTAGAAATCGAATTGATACAGACACATAAAGAGGATAAAGTGCCGTTTTATCTAGTATCCATAATCAGTTCTGGAAAGTAAGCAGCAATATGTATTCTCGCACGATCAAGTACGAAGGGATTTCGGGAGTACACAAATAAAATGAATGGAGGATTTGAAGATGAGCAATGTAAAAATAATTGGTCCGGCAGTGCCCAATATGCCCTGGCAGGAAAGGCCAGAAGGGTTAAAAGATGCGCCTGTTTGGAGATATAATGAAAATCCTGTAATAGGAAGAAATCCTGTAAAAGGGGTGGCAAGAATCTTTAACAGCGCAGTGATGCCATATGGTGATGAATTTATTGGTGTGTTCCGCGGCGAACAGACAAACGGCGTTCCTTATATATATATGGGACACAGCAAAGATGCGGTTCACTGGGATTTTGATGAGGATAAGATTGAATTTGTGGACGAAGAGGGGCGGCCATTTATGCCAGTATATGCATATGATCCACGTCTTGTAAAAATTGAAGACACCTATTATATTATGTGGTGCGGAGATTTTTATGGTGCAGCAATTGGCATGGCAAAGACAACAGATTTTAAGACGTTTACGCGAATTGAAAATCCGTTTCTTCCATTTAATAGAAATGCAGTGCTGTTTCCAAGAAAAATAAATGGAAAGTTTGTGATGCTGAGTCGTCCTTCTGATAGCGGACATACGCCGTTTGGAGATATTTTTGTAAGTGAAAGTCCCGATTTGGTTTATTGGGGGAAGCACAGACATGTGATGGGCAAAGGAAACGAGTGGTGGCAGTCAGTTAAGATAGGCGGCGGCGCTGCACCAATTGAGACAAGTGAAGGCTGGCTGTTGTTCTATCATGGTGTAACAGGAACATGCAATGGTCTTGTATACTCGATTGGTGGTGCTATTTTGGATATTGAAAATCCTTCTATCGTGAAATACCGCTGCCAGAATTTCCTTCTGACACCGCAAGAATGGTATGAAGAGAGAGGGTTTGTGCCCAATGTCTGTTTCCCATGTGCAACAATTCATGATGCGCAGACAGGCAGAATTGCAATCTATTATGGCGCAGCAGACAGCTATGTAGGGCTTGCGTTTACAGAAATTGATGATGTTGTTGGCTACATCAAGGAAAATAATAAGCTGACAGAGTCGGATAAGGAAATAGGAAAAAGATAATTATAGGAATGAAAAAGAACTTCTAACGCTTAGCAGAGATTTTGCGGAGAAGTTCTTTTTTTAGGAAGGGAAGGTAATAAGCAAATGTTGCGAGAAAGATTAATTAGAGAAATACCAGAATTGAAAATCCATGGAAGAACAACTGCTTGCCTGGAACCGCTGACACTTTTTTGGACAGCCAGCGGCTTTGAATGCAACATATCGGGTACAGAACTTTCTGTGGAAGTGGAAGTGACATATGATACTTATGAACCATGGTTTAGCTATACCGTGAATGGAGATTGGGTTGGCAGACAGATGCTGCCAAAGGGCAGGTACTGGATTCCTCTTTTTCGAGGAATGAGCGCTGAAACAATAAAGAATGTACAATTTTATAAAGATTTGCAGGCTATGAGTGATGATGGGCATTCTTTTATTCATATTCATGCATTGCGGTATGATGGCAGATTTTACCCTGTTGCAAAAAAAGCTCTCAAGTTAGAATTTATTGGCGACAGCATTACTTCTGGTGAAGGACTTTTTGGAGCGAAACAGGAACAAGACTGGATACCAATGTTTTTTTCTGCATTGCGGAATTATTCTTATCTGACAGCAAAGGCGCTTGACGCGGAATATCGCATTTTTTCACAGAGCGGCTGGGGTGTTCACAGTTCTTGGGACAATCATATCAAAAGTGCAATTCCGCATTATTACAAAGAGATTTGCAGTTTGATACCAGGTGCGGAAAATAGGCAGATTGGAGGAACTATACCCTATGATTTTGGAAGCTGGCAGCCGGATTATGTGATAGTGAATCTGGGAACCAATGACGCAGGCGCTTTTGAACAGCCAGGCTGGTTGGACGAAGAGACAGGAAAATGGCATAAAATGCACAAAAATCCAGATGGTTCCTATGCAGATGCCGATATTTGTGTTTTTAAGAACGCAGTGAAAGATTTTCTGGGGATTTTGCGGCAGTGTAATCCCAAAGCACAGATTATCTGGTGTTATGGAATGCTTGGAATCCCGCTTCAAATGCCTATTTGCGAATCGCTCTCAGAATATGCGGTACAGACAGGAGACAGAAAAGTGACTTATTTGCAGCTTCCTGATACAGATGATATAAATGTTGGATCAAGAGAGCACCCAGGACCTTTGTGCCATCAGCAGGCAGCGGAGGTTTTAGCGAAATATATTAAGCGTTTGAACATGGACAAATAGGCAAGTTGATGGTATACTGAAGGCATATTCATTCGTAACAAAAAGAACATCATAATGAAAATGGAGGAATACGGAGCGTGAGCAATTCTAAAAACCAGGAAATTTTATTCATGAACCCTGTATTTAAGCAGAATATATGGGGAGGAAACAGATTGGCAACGGAATGGGGATATGAGATTCCCAGCGATACAACTGGCGAATGCTGGGCTGTTAGTGCGCATCAAAACGGAGATTGTGCGATTAAAGATGGCACATATGCAGGAAAGACTTTGAGCCAATTGTGGAGAGAAGAGCCGGAACTTTTTGGTAATGTGAATAGTGACAGATTTCCATTGTTAATCAAAATTATTGATGCCAGAGAGGATTTGAGCATTCAGGTTCATCCAGATGATGTATATGCTGCTAAAAATGAAAATGGATCTATGGGAAAAACAGAGTGCTGGTATATTTTGGACGCACCTGAAAATGCGACGCTTGTGATTGGACACAATGCAAAAGATAAGAATGAGCTTATTGATATGATCCAAAATGGCAGATGGACAGATTTTCTTCGTGAAGTTCCAATCAAGAAAGGCGATTTTATTCAGATTGATCCAGGAACAGTCCATGCGATTAAGGGCGGCATTGAAATCCTGGAAACACAGCAGAATTCTGATATTACATACCGTGTGTATGATTATGGACGACTGACAGATGGCAAGCCTCGTGAGCTTCATATTGACAAGAGCCTTGATGTTATCACAGTACCTGCGAAATCTGTAGAAGACAGCATTATTCATGTCAGAGAAGATGTAAAGAATCAGTTGAATTCATTGATATCCTGCCAATATTATCATGTGTGGAAATTGAATGTTGATGATAATATGCAGTTTGCGCAAGAGCATCCGTTTTTGATTATGAGCGTGCTTGAAGGAGATGGAACCATTAACGGGCAGAAAATCCAAAAAGGAGATCATTTTATCCTTCCCAACGGATTTGGACAAGTGCAAATCCAGGGAAAATTGCAGATGATCGCGTCAACAACAGCAGTCGAGTAGGGAAGGTTTATCTTTCCCTACTCAATTTATAAAAATTGCAGTTTGCTCGTAATGGGAGGAGTGAGGATATGATAAAAAGAAGCGGACGGATACAGTCAGTATTGAATGCGGCAATATTGACCGCGGCAGTTTTGCTTTGCTGTAGCAGCCAAAATGCTGTGTTTGCGGCGGAAGCCATACAAGAAAATACAACACCAACAACTGTGGAAACAGAAGAACCCATCAAAACAGAAACAAATGATATGAATGTAAATCCTATTGAAAAGAAACCTTTGGTAGTCATTGACGCTGGCCATCAAATAAAAGGAAATAATGAGCGGGAACCAATTGGCCCAGGCGCAAAGAAAACAAAAGCCAAGGTAACAGGTGGGACATCAGGCTGCGTAAGTGGTTTAAAAGAATATGAGCTAAATTTGATGGTAGCACAAAAATTGCGTGTTGAGCTTGAAGGCAGAGGATATAATGTGCTTATGATTCGAGAAACGCATGAGGTAGATATCAGCAATAGTGAGAGAGCGGCGATTGCAAATGAAGCACAAGCAGATGTATTTATCCGCATTCATGCAAATGGTTCGGAAAAATCTTCTGTAAAAGGAGCAATGACAATTTGCCAAACGAAGTCCAATCCATATAACAGTGCATGGTATCCACTGTCCAGAAAATTATCGGATTGTGTCCTAGATAATTTGGCCGAAGAAACAGGATGCAAAAAGCGGTCTGTGTGGGAAACTGATACAATGAGTGGTATTAATTGGTGTGAAACGCCTGTAACGATTGTCGAGATGGGGTATATGACAAATCCAGAAGAAGATCGGCTGATGGCAACAGAAGAATATCAGGATAAAATAGCGGTTGGAATAGCAAACGGAGTCGATGCGTACTTTGGATTATAGTTCAGCCATGCAAAAATGAGAAAAACGAGTGAAAATTCTCTCAGAAAAAATGCGTCGAAGAGACTTTAACTTAAGAGCTGTCGCGCAGCGACTATAAATAGGAGGTTTATAATATGCAGATAGTATCCTTAGAACAGGAGCTTAAGGAAAATAATTATCCTGGCAGAGGTATTGTGATTGGCAAAACGAAGGATGGAAAAAAGGCTGCAATTGCTTATTTTATTATGGGCAGAAGCGAAAACAGTAGAAACCGTGTGTTTGTGGAAGAAGGCGAAGGCATTCGCACACAGGCATTCGAACCCTCAAAATTGAGCGACCCAAGTCTTATTATTTATGCGCCAGTCCGCGTGCTTGGAAATAAAACAATTGTGACAAACGGAGATCAGACAGACACGATATATGAGTTGATGGATAAACAGCAGACATTTGAACAGGCGCTTAGGACCAGGATGTTTGAGCCGGACGCACCGAATTACACACCAAGAATTTCAGGAATTTTGCACATTGAAAATGGAAATTATAATTATGCGATGTCTATTTTGAAAAGTAATAATGGAAATCCAGATGCATGCAATCGTTATACATTCGCATATAGCAATCCTGTAGCAGGTGAAGGACATTTTATCCATACTTATAAGGAAGATGGGAACCCATTGCCAAGCTTTGAGGGTGAACCAAAGCTTGTAGAGATTTTGGATGATATGAACGCATTTGGCGATATGATATGGAACAGTTTAAATGAGGATAACAAGGTGTCGCTTTTTATCCGCTTCATTGATATCGAAACTGGAAAATATGAATCAAAAATATACAACAAAAATAGATAGAGGCAGAATTTACAATAGGAGTTAAAAGATGAAAGAATTAGAATTAAAATATGGCTGCAATCCAAATCAGAAGCCATCTAAAATATATAGCAAGACCGGAGAACTTCCAATCGAGGTGCTGAATGGAAAACCAGGATATATCAATTTCTTAGATGCTTTTAATGGATGGCAGCTTGTGAAGGAATTAAAAAAGGCTACAGGTCTTGTAGCTGCAACTTCTTTCAAGCATGTATCACCCGCAGGTGCAGCAGTTGGGCTTCCTCTGAATGAAATCGAAAGAAAAATATATTGGGTGGATGATATGGGCGAGTTATCGCCGCTTGCAAGTGCTTATGCAAGAGCTAGAGGAGCAGATAGAATGTCATCTTTTGGTGATTTTATTGCTTTGTCTGATGTATGCGATGTAGACACTGCTAAATTAATCAAGCGTGAAGTGTCTGACGGAATTATTGCACCTGGATATGAACCAGAAGCACTTGAAATTTTAAAGGCAAAGAAACAAGGAAATTATGCGGTTATCAAAATTGATCCAGAGTATGTGCCGGACCCTGTGGAAACAAAGGATGTTTATGGAATTACTTTTGAGCAGGGCAGAAATGAGCTTGTGATAGATAATGCACTGTTTTCCGAAATTGTGACAGATAATAAAGAACTTCCAGAACAAGCAAAAATAGATCTTGCAATAGCGATGATTACACTGAAATATACGCAATCAAACTCTGTCTGCTATGTAAAAGGCGGTCAAGCAATTGGGATTGGAGCAGGGCAGCAGTCTCGGATTCATTGTACTCGGCTGGCAGGAAACAAGGCAGATAATTGGTTTCTTCGCCAGAATCCAAAAGTGCTTAATCTTCCATTTATAGAAAAAATCGGGCGTGCGGACAGAGATAATACAATTGATGTATATATGAGTGATGACTATATGGATGTGCTCGCAGATGGCATTTGGGAAAAATTCTTTACAGAAAAACCAGAAGTACTGACAAGAGAAGAAAAACGGGCATGGCTTGATCAGATGACAGATGTATCATTGGGGTCAGATGCATTTTTCCCATTTGGTGACAATGTGGAACGTGCACACAGAAGCGGAGTCAAATATATTGCACAGCCTGGTGGTTCTATAAGGGATGACAATGTGATTGAAACCTGCAACAAATACAATATAGCGATGTGTTTTACAGGGATTCGGTTGTTTCATCATTAATCTGGAAACTTTATCGGAAGCTGACAGACGCATTGGCGATGAAAAGTCGGTGCGTCTTTTTCTTGGAAAAATATGTTTGTGGGATTTGATATGAGATTGTAAAGGAAAATGGGAAATATGAGCAAAGAGCCTGACTATGATAAAATTGTAAACCGCCTAAAAGTTGTTTTTGAAAAAAATGGCGTAAAAGAGGAAAGTGGTTTTCCCTTTTTTCAAAAGGCTAAGCCGGAGGACTTAGAATGCCTACTTCGCGTTTATGACTTTTTCAGCTATTGGACAAGTGTGTATCTTAATAATGAATTGAATTGCATCAAAGAGTGGGTTATACCTGAGCATATCATCGACTTTTATAAGAATTATGAACCATGTCAACAGCCTATGACGGAAGCTGGGATATCGTTATGTAACTTGGAACGGATTAAGGAAGAAAATTCATGCAGCGTTTTGCTGAAATACAAATTACTGATTATAGCAACCAGCATTGGAGGAAATCCTGTCTGCCTGGATTTTAACCAAATGAAAAACGATAACCCCGCAGTAATCATTATTGACAATGCAGATATTCCGCCCTTTGAAGAAATTGAGGAGTATTATTCCGAATATGAAGACATAGAGGAATTTATTCATACGATAAGTACATCATTTACCGATTTCCTATGGAAGTATTCGGCTGATGAATATGATGATTTTGAGGACATGTTTTTAGACGAAGACGAATAATTTCGGTTTGCAGGGCTGTCGGACAAGCATAAAACCAATAATTATGTAGAGATATTCAGTGGGAATACTTTTCCGAAAATGGAGAGCTATAACAAAGGGGAGGAGGCAAAGGCGTGATACAGGATTTAAAAAGTGGGATTTATCACAATGAATACAGGGAGCAAGGTCCTGTGGCGGGAGATTACATAATCTTTGCGAAAGGGCGCAGCATGCTTGTGAAAAAAGAAAGTGAAACGATTGTATTTCCGCGTTTTGAAGAGATTGTTTCAGAAATGGATTACATATACTTATTTGAAATTGTTATAAACGGGAAAATACAAAAATTCTTTCTTGGCGAGGCGGACATGGTTTCTGACGGTTTACGAAATGACTATGATTACGGTCAACAGAATATGTTTCGCACGAAGGGACCTGATTATATGGCGTTTGCAGGTATTACAGCATGTCAATTGGCAAATTGGTATGCATCTACAAAATATTGCGGCTGCTGCGGCACAGCATTGGTACATGATACAAAGGAGAGGATGATGCGCTGTCCAATATGTGATGCGGTGTATTATCCAAAGATATCGCCTGCTGTGATTGTAGGTGTCATTGATCGGCAAAAAGAACGGATTTTGATGACAAAGTATGCAGGACGTGAATACAAAAAGTATGCATTGATTGCAGGCTTTACAGAAATCGGAGAGACGGCAGAGGATACTGTAAGACGTGAGGTGATGGAAGAGGTCGGAATTCAAGTCAAAAACATTCGTTATTACAAGAGTCAGCCATGGTCGTTTACTGATACGCTCCTTTTGGGGTTCTATTGTGAACTTGATGGGGATGACACAATTTTGCTTGACAGAGAAGAGCTTTCGACAGGAGAGTGGTTGCATAGAAATGAGATACCAACGGTGTATGATGGTATCAGCCTGACAAATGAAATGATTATGCGGTTTAAAAATGGAGAAGAATAAATTAAACTAAAAAAATAAACAGCTTAGAAGCTGTTTATTTTATGCCGGTGGCCGGACTTGAACCGGCACGAGGTTGCCCCCGGCAGATTTTGAGTCTGCTGCGTCTGCCATTCCGCCACACCGGCAGATTTTATAATGTCGTAACGACAAAAATTATAATAGCACATTTTGACAGGATAGGCAAGTACTTTTTTTAAATTTTTTAAATAATGTATAGATTTGGTTACTTTTCACACCCGCGCCATGCACTTGCTGCATGGCGTCGGAGCAAGCGCCAAAATGCGTGCTTTTTAGCATTTTGTGTGCATCAATTGTTGCAATTCACACCGAAATCGTTGTAAGTATATGAGAAATCTGGCGTAAGTGTGAATTGTAACTAGATTTGAATTGATAAAGGTTTTGATATCCAACATCAAGGAGCGTATGAATTGGCACATTTTGAAATGATTTGCGCTATTGTTTATCAGTTAACAAGAAACCTTACGCCCGAAGAAATCAAAGAATCTGGTTTTGACAAATACTATGTTGATCATACATTGGCATTATGGCCGCAGGCAGCGGGCGGAATTCCATTTAATGCATGTGAATTTCAGTCAAAAGGGGATGTCATCACAGATTTGGTGGAAGATATGGCAGCAGATGCTGCGCTTTGTCATGCACAACAAAATTGTCAAAAACCATTTACTTTGTATTACGAAAAATACTTGACACAACGTATTACGAAAAATATAATGGTATGTAGATGCGAAAAGAGGTGTGCCTATGGAAAAAAGAGGGCGTCCAAAATCGGATGTTGTCAAAGAACGTATTGTGACTTTAAGGATGTCTGACGAGGAATATCATACACTAAAGGAATACTCCAAAAAACATCAGCAGACAATAACAGAAACAATCAAAACAGGGATCGATTTATTGTATAAAACACAAAGTGAATGACCAATATTATCATAATTTGTTTTAGAATAAGAAAGGAAGGAACAATATGGGCGGATTGGAAGACATGGATGATCTTGCGGCAAAGAAAAAGGATATGCAGGAACAGGAGATAGCAGATATTATCAAAATGCTGGACAGTAAGACAGAAAACGGAGTCAGCCGGATTAAAGTGAATGTGTCGGAAGGGCAGCAGGAGGGAACTGTAAGTACACAATATCACCATGGACGCTGTGATGTGGGCAGCCCATGGGCGCAGGGAACCGTAAGAAATTTTGGCTGTTAATAAACTTAGCGCACATTTGAAAATTGTTGATATGATTGAAAATGACAGAAATGAGGGATAAAATATGACATTAAACAAAAAGCCTGTAACAGGAATGAAAGATATCATGCCAAGTGAAATGCAAATACGGGATTATGTGATAGGTGTCATCAAAGAGACTTATGGCAGATTTGGTTTTACGCCGATGGAAACACCTTGTATGGAAAATATCGAGAATCTTAGCAGCAAACAAGGCGGTGAAAATGAAAAATTAATCTTTAAGGTATTAAAAAGAGGGGACAAGCTAAATCTTGAGACAGCGCAAACAGAGACAGATGTTGTCGATTTTGGTATGCGATATGATTTGACGGTTCCTCTTGTACGATATTATGCCAATCATGCAAGTGAACTGCCTGCTCCTTTTAAGGCGCTGCAAATGGGAAATGTATGGAGAGCGGACAGACCGCAAAAAGGCAGATATCGTCAATTTATGCAATGCGATATAGATATTTTGGGAGAAGAATCCAATCTGGCAGAAATTGAACTCATTCTTGCAACGACAACAACACTTGGCAATCTGGGATTCAAGAATTTTGAAATTCGAATCAATGATCGAAGAATTTTAAAGGCAATGGCAAAATACAGTGGATTTGCTGAAGCTGATTATGACAATATATTTATCACACTCGACAAAATGGACAAAATTGGTCTTGAAGGTGTAGAAAAAGAACTGACAGAAGATGGTTATGACTGTGAAAGCATCAAAAAGTATTTGTCACTTTTCAAAGGAATTCAAGAATCAGACAATGCCTTTGCATTTATTGGAGAACGACTGGAAGGCTATCTTGAAGAGGACGTAAAAATAAGCTTTGGCGAGATTATAGAAAGTGTAAATGCTACAAAGGGTGATTATTTTAAACTTGTATTTGATCCGACGCTTGTTCGCGGAATGTCTTATTATACAGGAACAATCTTTGAGATAGCGATGCCTGAGTTTGGCGGAAGCTGCGGCGGCGGCGGACGCTATGACAAGATGGTAGGCAGATTTACGGGCAAGGATGTACCTGCTTGCGGTTTTTCTATTGGTTTTGAGAGAATTATTTTGATTTTGCTGGAGAATGGGTTTCAAGTGCCAAACCAAAGCAAAAAAGTTGCTTATTTGATAGAAAAAGGTGTTTCAGGAACAGCGCTTTGTGATGTGATTGCAGAGGCGCAAAAGGCAAGGCAGGATGGAACACAAGTTCTTGTGGCACGCATGAACAAAAATAAAAAATTTCAAAAAGAACAGTTAATGTCAGAAGGATATGAGGAATTCAAGCAGTTTTATAAAGAAAGCTTGAAAAATTAAACGAGGGAGGAAAGGAACATGGCAGAGTCTATGAAAGGGTTGAAAAGAACCCACAGATGTACAGAACTTTCACTTGACAATGTCGGTGAAGAAGTTACCGTTATGGGCTGGGTTCAGAAAAATAGAAATAAGGGAGGCATTATTTTTGTTGATCTTCGCGACAGAAGCGGAATTCTCCAGATTATATTTGAGCAGGGTGAAGATTTGAGCCGTGCGGTTGATGGTGAAAACTTTGAAAAAGCGGAGTCGCTTAGAAGCGAATATGTTATCGCTGTAGTTGGAAAAGTAGAGAAACGCGAAGGCAATGCCAATGCTAATATGAAAACTGGGGATATTGAGATAAGAGCGACACAACTTCGTATTTTGTCAGAATCAGAAACACCGCCTTTCCCAATAGAAATCAATTCAAAGACAAAGGAAGAGCTTCGATTAAAATATCGTTATCTTGACTTGAGACGTCCTGATTTGCAGGAAAAGATTATTATGAGAAGCCACGTCACAGCAAAAATCAGAGAATTTATGACAAAAGAAGGGTTTCTTGAGATAGAAACACCAATTTTGAATAAGTCAACGCCAGAGGGAGCAAGGGACTATCTGGTGCCAAGCCGTGTACATCCAGGCAGTTTTTATGCGCTTCCGCAATCACCGCAGCTTTTCAAACAGCTTTTGATGTGTTCTGGGTATGACAGATATTTTCAGATTGCAAAATGTTTCCGTGATGAGGACTTGCGTGCAGACAGGCAGCCGGAATTTACACAGTTAGATATGGAGCTTTCTTTTGTTGATGTCGACGATGTGATAGAAGTGAATGAAAGACTGTTAAAATCTGTTTTTAAGGATATGATAGGAATAGACATATCGCTTCCGATTCAAAGAATGACATGGCAGGAAGCAATGGACAGATATGGTTCTGACAAGCCAGATACGCGTTTTGGTATGGAGCTTGTAAATGTCAGCGATGTTGTATCAGGATGTGGATTTAGTGTATTTACAGGTGCGCTTGAGAATGGCGGTTCAGTGCGTGGTATCAATGTCAAAGGGCAAGGGGAAATGCCAAGAAAGAAAATTGATGCACTAGTAGAATTTGCAAAAGGATTCGGGGCAAAAGGATTGGCTTATATAGCAATTCAGCCGGATGGCGCTGTGAAATCCTCCTTTGCTAAATTTATGACAGAGGATCAAATGTCAGCACTTGTAAAAGCCATGAATGGAGAAAATGGAGATTTGTTGCTTTTTGCAGCAGACAAGAATAAAATTGTCTGGGATGTATTGGGAAATCTGCGTCTTGAAATTGCCAAAAATCTTGGTATTTTGGACAAAGACAAGTTCAATTTCCTCTGGGTAACAGAATTCCCGCTGCTTGAGTGGAACGAGGAAGAAAACAGATATGTCGCAATGCATCATCCGTTTACGATGCCGATGGAAGAGGATTTGGACCTTCTTGAGACAGATCCAGGAAAAGTACGGGCAAAAGCGTATGATATTGTGCTGAATGGTACAGAGCTTGGCGGCGGAAGCGTTCGTATTTTCCAAAACCATATCCAGGAAAAAATGTTTGAAATTATCGGTTTGTCAAAAGAAACAGCAAATGAGCGTTTTGGCTTCTTGTTAAATGCGTTTAAATATGGTGTTCCGCCTCATGCAGGACTTGCTTTTGGGTTGGATCGTATGGTGATGCTGATGACGCAAGCCGAATCCATTCGAGAAGTAATTGCGTTCCCAAAAGTAAAAGATGCTTCTTGCCTGATGACAGATGCACCCAATCTTGTAGACGAAATTCAGCTTGAAGAACTTGGAATTGCCATTGTAGAAAAAGAGCAGGATGAAAGTCAGAGTTAAAACACAATGGAGATAAAAACAAAAAAGACAAAAAAACTGAAAATTAAAAACATTGCAAAAAAGAAAAGACTTGCACTTGAAATCATAGAACGGTTAAAAAATGAATATCCGGAGTCTGGCTGTACGCTGGAATATAATGAGGCGTGGAAATTGCTGGTAAGTGTGCGTTTGGCAGCTCAATGTACAGATGCAAGAGTAAATGTTGTGGTGCAAGGGCTGTTTGAGAACTACCCAAGTATTGAGGCATTGGCAGACGCAGACGCTGCGGATATAGAACGGATTGTCAAGCCTTGCGGTTTAGGTCACAGCAAGGCAAGAGACATCAGCGCCTGTATGAAAATGCTCCGAGATGAGTTTAACGGTAGGGTTCCAGATGATTTTAATCTGCTGCTAAAACTTCCCGGAGTGGGCAGAAAGAGCGCGAATCTGATTATGGGAGATGTCTTTGGAAAGCCTGCCATTGTGACGGATACACATTGTATTCGGCTAACAAATCGTATGGGATTAGTGGACAATATCAAAGAACCAAAGAAAGTAGAAATGATATTGTGGCAGCTAATTCCTCCAAATGAAGGCAGTGATTTCTGCCACAGGCTTGTAGAGCATGGGCGCGAAATCTGTACAGCAAGAACAAGTCCTTATTGTGACAGATGCTGTCTGAATGATATTTGCAAAAAAAATATATAATAATAATCAGTTAAAAAAGCGTTGTCGACAGGCAACGCTCTAGTTGCTTATAAAAGGAGAGTTATGCTAGAGAAAGAAAAACTTACATTTCATCCGATTACAATAGCAGACAGAGATTGGATAAACGAAAAACTTAAAGAAGAGAATATTGGTGCCTGCGAATATACGTTTTCCAATAATTTTGTCTGGGCAAAAGTATATGATGTACAAGTAGGAATGGTCTATGGATGTGGCGTGATTCGTTACCGGAATCAGGAGAATTTTGAATATTCGTTTCCATTTGGAAATGGAGATAAAAAGGCTGCAATTGAATTGCTTAAAGGTATTTGTGCAGCGCATGGCCATGGACTTCGCTTATATCCGATCGTTGAGAAAGGCAGGCTTGATCTGATAGAGTGGTTTCCTGGCGAATTTGAAATTGATTGCGATAGGGATGATTTTGACTATGTGTATACAGTGGAAAAGCTGTCTACACTCAGAGGAAAAAAACTGCATGGCAAACGGAATCATATAGCACGTTTTATGGATGATAATGATTGGCGATATGAAGCGATGACAAACGATAATCTTGATGCGTGTCGTGAAATGGCAAAAGAATGGATATCTCTTCGGTCAGAAAAGTGGAATGACGAAATGGAGCAGGAGATAGGTGTGTTGGAAATTGCACTTTCTCATTTTGATGAACTTGGGCTTGTAGGTGGTATTTTATATAAAAGTGAAAAAATGGTAGCGATTACGATTGGAGAGCCTCTGAATGCGGATACTTTTGTTGTACATTTTGAAAAAGCCTATCCAGATTTGCAGGGAGCTTATCCAATGATTAACCAGCAGTTTGTTTTGCATGAGGCGCAGGATTTTACGTATGTAAATCGTGAGGAAGACACGGGAGATTTGGGACTTAGAAAAGCAAAGCTTTCCTATTATCCAGACATTTTGCTTACAAAATATTATGCGGTGCAAAGCCATGTCGTTTTTGCAAATGAACATGACAGGGAAAATGTTATGAATCTATGGCAGACCTGTTTTGGAGATGACTGGAGTTATATCCAGTTTTATTTTGAAAATCGGTTTGAAAACGAAAATATGTTTGTGATTCATGAGGATGGAAAGCCAGTTTCTATGGCAAGCATGCTGCCAGTACAAATAACAATCAATGGGGAATGGCAGAGTGCAAAATATGTTTATGCAGTGGCAACTTTGCCACAATATAGAAAAAAAGGATATGCTTCGGAAATCATAAAACATGCCGCAGATAAATATAAAGAGCCACTAATTTTGCAGCCAGCAGAGGAAAGCTTACATGAATATTATAACAGCCTTGGATTTTCAGAAGGATTTGAGGAAAGCCCCTGCTGGGTATATGATGGAAATTGTACAAGAAGAGCATGTATCTTGGAATCAGAACAAAAATATGAAATTTTTAAGGCTGACACGGAACCATTAGAGAAGCTTGAAACGCTTGATGGTTGGGATATTTCTGACATTGGCGGAAAAGAATACAAGGAAGTAAGAGATCGGTATTTTGAAGGGGAAGCTTATGTCGCTTGGGATGAAAAGTCACTGGATTATGCAATTCAGGAAAATGAATTTTGTAATGGCAAAACATTATTGCTGACAAAACAGAACCAAAATCAAGATAATGCATACAAAGCAGTGATAATGTATCGAGTGGAAAACAATAAATTAAATGTGGTGGAAACGACGCTTGAGGATTCAGAACTTCAAGACATTTTGCCCAAGCTTCTAAAATATACCAATACAACGAAGGCATTCATGAGAAATATGGGTGGGATGATTTGGCTACCGGAGCATTTAAAAAGTCAAAACAGTAGCAAAGGATATCTTGGTTTAACACTTATATAAGAACAGTATTTTTGTAATGATTAAAATTAATCAATAAAAATGATTAATTTTAATCATTACATTATTTCATAATAGATGATATGATAACTTCACATTACATTCAAATAAAACGGAGGACTTATCGATGAATAACGCAAGCAAGTATGAAAAAACGTATTTTCTACCGCCGGTCTGTACATATGACTGGGTAAAAAAGGATGCAGTCACAGCACCGCCTATTTGGTGTTCTGTTGATTTGCGCGACGGTAATCAGGCACTGATAGAACCTATGAGCTTAGATGAAAAACTGCAGTTTTTTCAATTGCTGGTTGATATAGGTTTCAAAGAAATAGAAGTAGGATTTCCAGCGGCTTCTGATACAGAATATGAATTTATGCGTGCACTGATTGAGAAAAATATGATACCAGATGATGTGACAGTACAAGTATTGACACAGGCTAGAGAACATATTATCAAAAAGACTTTTGAGGCAGTTAAAGGTGCACCCCATGCAGTGATTCACCTTTATAATTCAACATCTGTTGCACAGAGAGAACAGGTGTTCAAAAAAAGCAAAGAAGAGATTAAGAAGATCGCTACTGATGGTGCAGAACTATTAAAGAAACTTGCTTCAGAAACAGATGGAAATTTCTCATTTGAGTATAGCCCAGAAAGTTTTCATGGTACAGAGGTCGATTATGCAGTAGAGGTGTGTAATGCAGTTCTGGATATATGGCAGCCTAACTCTGATAATAAAGCGATTATTAATATTCCAACAACTGTTGAAAATGCTATGCCACATGTGTTTGCTACACAGGTGGAGTATGTGCACAAAAATTTGAAATATAGGGATGCCGTAACACTTTCGGTACATCCGCATAATGACCGTGGCTGTGGTGTCTGTGATGCAGAACTTAGTATTCTTGCGGGTGCAGACCGTGTAGAAGGTACACTGTTTGGCAATGGTGAGCGCACAGGAAATGTAGATCTTATCACAGTTGCGATGAATATGTTTTCTCATGGTGTTGATCCGAAGCTGGATTTTTCTAATATGACGGAAATTAGAGAGAAGTATGAACAGTTTACACGAATGAAAGTACATGAGAGACAGCCATATTCAGGAGACCTTGTATTTACAGCGTTTTCGGGTTCTCATCAGGACGCGATAGCAAAGGGAATGCAGTGGCGTGAGGATAAGCAAACAGATAAATGGATGGTGCCATATCTTCCGGTTGATCCTAAAGATGTGGGAAGAAATTATGATGCAGATGTGATACGCATTAACAGCCAGTCAGGAAAAGGCGGCGTCAACTATATCCTGAAGCAGAATTTTGGCATTTCGCTTCCTTACTCTATGCGTGAGGAAGTAGGGTATCTTGTAAAGGACATTTCAGACCATGAACATAAGGTACTTTCACCACAGTGGGTTTATGATATTTTCTCCGAAAATTATTTGGATAATATGCCGCTGTTCCAAATAAACGAATGTCATTTCAAGCAGGTTGATGGAATTATGGCAGAAGCGATAATTACCTGCGGGGACAAAAAGATAACTGTTGATGCGAATGGAAACGGTCGTCTTGATGCTGTTAGCAATGCGATAAAACAATATTTTAATGTCAGTTACCAGCTTTCCGAATTTGAGGAACATGCGCTTACGCAAGGTTCTTCTTCAAAAGCGATCGCGTATGTTGGTATTACCTGCAATGGCGAGAAGTTCTGGGGAGCAGGAATGGATGATGATATCATAAAAGCATCGATTCATGCACTTTGTGTCAGTGTCAATAAGCTTCCGCAGATTCAGAGCAATGGAGCATGGCAGGATGAGCGCATGATGGAAATTATGAATTATATTCAGGGAAATTATCAAGAAGTTGCACTTAGTGATGTCGCAGAACATTTTCATTTGTCAGAGCCATATTTAAGCAAATATATTCATGACAAGTCCGGAAAAACTTTTGGAGATATTGTGATTAATATTCGCTTAAAGAAGGCAAAAACGCTTCTGAGAAACGGAAATATGACTGTTGAAAATGTAGCGTTGGCAGTAGGATATCCCAATGTAGAGCATTTTAACCGGATATTTAAGAAAAAAATGGGTATGACACCTGTACAATATAGAAAAGGCGGTCAATAGCAGCAAGACATGAAAGAAGAAATAAGAGCGATACTCCTGCAATATACAGATGACACCTACAAAGAGTTTTCAGCTAGCCTCGTCCCTGGAGCGAAACCGCTTCTGGGGGTGAGACTGCCTCAGCTTCGCACCATTGCAAAAGATATTGTTAAAAAAGGTACTGTCGGGGATTGGCGAGATGTGATTGTAGGATGCGGTGGAGAAAATGAGGACATTTACTTTGAGGAAACAATGCTTCGGGGAATGATAATTGGTTATGGAACAGCTCCAAAGGAGATATCCTGCAAAGAAGGAATGGACTATTTAGAAAGATTTATTCCACAGATTGATAATTGGTCTGTCTGCGATAGTTTTTGTAATTCATTCCGTTTTGCAAACCGATATAGGGACGAGGTATGGGAGTTTATGCAGCCTTATCTGTATTCTGACAAAGAGTTTGAGGTAAGGACAGCAGTTATTTTACTTTTGAGTCAGTATTTAAAATACGACAAAGATAATAAAAAAATCCCAAGAAACAGATATGTGAAAATGGAAGATATTCTTCTAAATACTTCTAATGAAAAACAATCTGTCAGCACAAAACAAAAATATCCTTATCTTGAAAAAATTCTGAAAGCATTAAACAGGGAATTTAAGCAAGGTTATTATGCGCAGATGGCTGCGGCATGGACGCTGGCAGAATCTTTTGTTTGTTTTCCATATGAAACATGGAGGCTGCTTGCAGAGGATTGTATGATAGATTCTTGGACCTACAACAAAGCGCTGCAAAAGATTCGGGAATCGCGCAATCCCGATAAGGAAGTAAAGGAGTTTATAAAGAATCATAAAATTTCTGTTTGAATCGGTAATATGACGTAGAGCCTCAAATATGCCTTGCTCACAGTCAGAAATTTGAGATTTCCAACGCATTTCATTGTAACAAACTGCTCTGACATGGAGGACAAGTATGAAAAAGAATATATTTTATTTACTGGCAGTTCTGTCTATCAATTTATATGGATGTACTACATTTGACAATAACAATGAGCAGCAAATACAAACATATATTGAGGAGATAAAAGAAAAGCAGGATAGCATTGAGGAGGAAACTGAAGCTCAGCAGAAAAAAGATATTGATTCAGATGAAACAACCGGCATGAATCAAATAGAAAGCATAGACTATCAGGATTATTCGGGATTTTGGACTGAGGGTGGTATTTCACATGAAGAACTCCTTCAAAATGGCGGTGTAGAATTTTATATTGAAATAACAAATGGCAATGAATTAAAAGGATATCTGTACGCACAGCAGGAAACTACAGAGCGCATTGCTGAGATAGAGGATATTGTGTGTGTGATTGAAGATGGAACATGTCGATATTCTTTTTCAGACGATGGATGGGGAGATAGCGGAACCTTATTGATTCAATTTGGACAGGATGAAATTGTGATTGAGGTTAAGGGTTATGTTTTGAGTGAAACAAATATGATTGGCTTTGGAATTGATAGAACATATGTTTTAACGCGCGCACAAAGTACAAGCAGTTCAGAAGTGGAATCAGAATTATCAGATTCCGAACCAGAGATAGAGATATTGGAACAGTATCAGCCGGATTGGACAGAAGACCAAGTACTAGCGGAACTTGGCAAAAGAATAAAATATTATGAAAGATGTGAATTTTATTTAGATGTATTGCAGTATATGGAAGTTGTCAGGGAAGTGACAGATATTTCTATGTACATAGATCCTTTATATGAAACGGATAAACAGTATTACGCTAAGGAAGATTTTCAAGATGTTCCGCAATTGATTATATATCTTGCAAAAAATGAGATTTATGCGCGACATGGATATATCTTTCAGAATGAGAGTTTAAACAATTATTTTAAGGGTCAACTTTGGTATGCACCATTGGTAAAAGCAGAAGAATTTGATGATAGTGTATTCAACGAATATGAAAAGGAGAATCTAAAACTTTTAGTGGAACTGTTACGATAATTTATAAAGGCTGTGGAAAATGTATAGACAAATTGAAATTAATGTGTTATCATTACAAACGTGATGTAACAATTTTGTAATATGTATTTTTGCACCCGTAGTCTAATGGATAGAACGGAGGCCTCCGACGCCTTTAATGCAGGTTCGATTCCTGTCGGGTGCACTTCCCTAAATGGGGTAAAGACTTGAGCGTGCCGAATAGGAGTAAATGATGGCGAAGGAAAGAAATAAGATTGAGCAGAATGATATACAGAATATAAATTCCAAATCAAATACAGAGGTATTGGACACAAAAGAGAAAAAAACAGATACAAGCAAGAGAGCAGCAGAAAGTAAAACAAAAAAGGAAGAAACTAGAAAAGAGGATACTGCTAAGAAAGAAAGTACTAGACAGACGAGTATTAGAAAAGAAAGTACAAAAAAAGATAATTTGAAAGAAGAAGATAAAAAGAGAAATACGACACAAATAAATAAGACCCAGAATGCCCAAAAAGAAAATAGTTCAGCCAAAAATAATCAAACAGAAATTCGTGCAGCAGAAAGAAAAACAGAACCAGAAAAAGAAATCAGAACAGACAACAATAAAGAAAAAAAAGAATCTGCAAGAGAGTCTTTCACCCAAAGAGAAAATTCGAATATGTCTTCTGAAAATCTAAAGACAATTGCTATCAATGCATTAAAAATTCTGCTACCAATTGCGGCCTGCGTCCTTGTTATTGCAGTGATTATTTCTTATGTAGGCAACAAAAACGATGAGAAGACAGAGGAATCTGTGCCAAGCACAGAAGCAGGAACAGAGGTTGCCTCCCCTGCTGCAATTCAGTCCGACCCCTTATCAGAAAACGCCAATGCAAATATTAATGAGCTTATGGACAGATTCTATACAGCTATGGCAAATGGAGACATGGATACTGTAAGGGCAATTAGGGATGCGAATGATGATACAGAGATTATTGCATTTCAGGAAAAAAGTCAGTTTATAGAATTCTATGAAAATGTGAACTGCTATACAAAGCCTGGGATTGAAGAAAATTCTTATTTTGCATATGTGACATATGATGCGAAAATTAAAGACATCGAGACAAAGGCGCCGGGATTGAATGCATGGTATGTTTATACTGCGCAGGACGGCAGCCTTAAAATAGATGGTGACATGGAAGAAAATATTCTCGCAGCATTCAAATTGGTGACAATTCAGGATGATGTGGTCGATTTATACAACAAAATTAATGTGGACTACAAAAATGCCATTGCGTCCGATGCGGCATTGAATGATTTTATGGAACAGCTGCCAGAACAGATGAAAAATTCTGTTGAAGACGCCTTAACACAGCTTGGAGAGCAGAATGCGGGGGAAGGCGATGCGGAGGCAGATGCACCTAATACGGACGCTTCACAAGAAAATGTTGAACAGAATACGAATCAGGCTGTGAATCAAATAGTAAGAGCAACATCAACAGTAAATGTACGTTCGTCAGACAGCGAGGAAGCTGACCGTATCGGAAAAGTAGATCTTGGTACAGAACTGACACGTGTTGAGGAACGAATAAACGGTTGGAGCAAGGTTATCTTTGAAGGTAAGGAAGCATATATCAAGAGTGATTATCTTGAAGTTGTTACAGCAGATACAGAGCAGCCAGAGAATTCGGCAGATGCAACAACGCCGACAACAAATACTTCGACAGGTACAACTGTTGTGGCGTCAACCAATGTAAATGTCAGAAACAATCCAAGCCAGGATGCAGACAAGATTGGTACGGCACAAGGCGGAAATTCATATGAGCTGTTAGAAGACCAAGGTGAGTGGTTCAAGATTAATTATAATGGACAGGATGGCTATGTGAAGTCAGAATTTTTTGAATGATAAAGGAATAGAGTATGAGAGAAAACCCATGTGGCATTCGTGTTGCATGGGCTTTCCTTTATAAGGTTAGACTTTTTGTATCGTAACCTTTAGCAACAATCGTTGTTTTTGGGAAAGGCATAGGTTAGAGGAATGTTTAAACAAAAGCGTATCGGTATCATGGGAACCGGTAAAATTGCAAAAATTATGGCAGGCACCATTAAAAAGATGAAAAATGTAAAATGCTATGGTGTGGCGTCAAGAAGTGAAGAACGGGCACGCGAATTTGCAAATGAGTATGGTATCAAAATAGCATATACTTCCTATGAAGAAATGGTGCTTGACAGTAAGATTGATTTAATATATATCGCAACACCAAATTCTGAGCATTATGCCAATATGAAGCTTTGCATAGAGAATGGGAAAAATGTATTATGTGAGAAACCATTTACAGTAAATACGAATCAGGCTGAAGAGCTTTTTGCACTTGCAAACGAGAAAGGTGTATTTGTGGCAGAGGCAATGTGGATAAGATATATGCCTATGCTCACAACAATAAAAGGCATTCTCAGTTCGGGAATTATCGGAGAACCTACAATGCTGACAGCAAATCTTTGTTACAACGTTTCTTATAAGCAACGCCTAACCGATCCAGAGCTTGCGGGAGGAGCATTGCTTGACTTGGGTGTGTATACTCTGAATTTTGCGGCGATGATGTTTGGAAAAGATATTGAAAAAATAGACTCCTCCTGTGTTCTTACAGAAACAGGGGTTGATGAATCAGAAAGTATTACAATCATCTATAAAGATGGCAGAATGGCGGTTCTTAATTGTACTATGAAGGGATTGAGTGACAGGCGGGGAGTGATATATGGCCCCAAAGGGTTTATCGAAATAGAAAATATCAATAATTTTGAGTCTGTCACAGTATATGATACGAATCGCAAGCCAGGGAAGCCTATAAAAGCGCCAAAACAGATAACAGGTTATGAATATGAGATTGATTCCTGCTTAGAAGCAATTGAAAAAGGGCAGCAAGAGTGCTGGGAAATGCCACATGAGGAGACAATTCGCATTTTGAAGCAGATGGATTCTCTTCGTTCACAGTGGGGTGTTGTTTATCCTTTTGAGAAGGAGACACATGATATGAACAGCGAAATAAAGGACGAAAAAGAAAAAATAGAGATTTTGACAGGTGAAGTAGAAGATACAATACGAGAGGATACTGATATACAGGCATAAACTGCTAGAATATGGTAATACTATAGCTATCCCAATCGATAAGAGTCAGAAAGGAAGATAGCTATGAAAAAAGATGATCAGGAGATTTTAAAGGAAGTTCAAAAAAATTCTGGTATGGCGATTAGCGCGATTGATACAATATCGGAAAAGGTTCAAAATGATGAACTGCTACATGAACTTTCGAAAGAAAGGCTTCTTTACTCTGTGATACAAAATAAGGCTACAGACAGGCTGCAAAGTGAACGTGCAGAAGGGTATCATGGCAGTGCGGTGCAGGATATGATGCTTAAGGGCGGAATACAGATGAATACCCTTACCAATTGTAGTGCGAGCAAAATAGCAGAACTTATGATACAAGGAAGCAACAGGGGGATTACAAGCATGTGGAAATCGATGAATCATCATCAAAACTCAGGGAATACATCTATGGAAATTGCAAACGAATTAATTGCTTTTGAAGAAAAAGCAATAAGCCGATTAAAGAAATTTTTATAATCGTTTGTGATTGTTCTGCTACAGGGTCTTGTATTGATGGTACAGACCTTGTAGATACATTTTGAAAGGATAAAACACATGGTCAGATTGAATAAATATCTAGCTGAATGTGGTGTATGTTCAAGACGTGAGGCAGACAGGCTGATTCAACAGGGGAAGGTGACAGTTAATGGCCAGCGGGCAGTAAGCGGTATGCAGGTGTGTGATCAGGATGAGGTAGAAGTAAACAGGAGAAAAATAAGACCTGTTTCATCAAAAGTGGTGCTTGCATATTATAAACCTGTCGGAATCACTTGTACAGAGAAAGATAAATATGCGGAAAAAACGATAGTAGATGCAATAAAATTTCCAGTAAGAGTCACTTATGCAGGACGTTTGGACAAAGATTCTGACGGGCTGATGATTCTGACAAATGATGGGGAACTGATACAACGTATGATGAAGGGATCAAATGGACATGAGAAAGAATATGTTGTAAAGGTTGATAAAGAAATTACAGAAGATTTTTTAGCGGATATGGCGAAAGGAGTATATTTAAAAGAACTTGACCAGACAACATATCCGTGTAAAATAACGCGCGTGGGCAAATATACTTTTAGGCTGATATTAACACAAGGACTTAACAGGCAAATAAAACGAATGTGCGAGACGTTGGGTTATAAGGTAAAAACACTTACGCGCATTAGAGTGATGAATATAGAACTTGGTGATTTAAAAAGCGGTGAGTACCGCGAATTGGACAGCAGAGAGTATTTGGAACTGTACAGGCTTTGTGGTTTATCACACACAGAATCATTTTAGATACCAAAAAGATCAATGTACTTTCGAAGTCTCTTTGGGCCTGTTCTTGCGAGAGTACATATCAATGTCAGGAGGGAAATATGGAGGATAACAAACAAGCTTTACATAGAATGAAAGAATTGGTGGAAACACTGAGAGAAGCATCAAAAGTTTATTACGCACAAGACCAGGAAATCATGAGCAATTTTGAGTATGATAAGCTTTATGATGAATTGGTGGCATTGGAAAAAGAAACTGGTATGGTATTAACAGGAAGTCCCACGATTACTGTGGGATATGAGGCAGTGGACGAGCTTCCCAAAGAAGCACATGAGACACCGATGTTGTCTCTTGGAAAAACAAAAGATAGAGAGGAGCTTAAGAGCTGGCTTGGTGATAAAGAGGGGCTTCTTAGCTGGAAATTAGACGGGCTTACGATTGTTATGACATATCAAAATGGAGCGTTGTTAAAGGCTGTCACCCGCGGAAATGGTGAAGTGGGGGAAGTTATTACAAACAATGCAAAAGTATTTAAAAATATTCCTCTGCGTATAAAACATCAAGGAGAACTGATTCTTAGAGGAGAAGCAGTTATTACGTATGATGACTTTGAAAAGATTAACAGCAACATCGAGGATGTGGACGCAAAGTATAAAAATCCACGCAATCTTTGTTCTGGTTCAGTCAGACAGCTAAACAATCAAATCACTGCTGAGAGAAATGTGAGATTTTTTGCATTTTCTCTTGTGAAGGCAGACGGTGTTGACTTTGAAAATTCAAGGGAAAAACAGTTTGAGTTCTTGGTAAATCAAGGATTTGATGTCGTTGAATATATGAAAGTTAATGCAGAAAATATTGTAACTGCGGTGGAAGCGTATGAACAGCGTATTCAGACATTTGATGTGCCATCTGACGGGTTGGTGCTAATCTATAATGATATTGAATATGGGCGTTCTTTGGGACGTACTGCCAAATTTCCGCGAGATTCAATTGCATTCAAATGGGCGGATGAAATCAAAGAAACCATACTGAAGGAAATTGAGTGGAGCCCTAGTCGTACAGGATTGATAAATCCGGTAGCTATTTTTGATCCGATAGAATTAGAAGGAACAACCGTCAGCCGTGCTTCCGTTCATAATATTAGCATATTAAAAGCCTTAAAGTTAGGAATTGGAGACAAAATTACAGTTTATAAGGCAAATATGATAATTCCGCAGATTGCAGAAAATCTTACTGCTAGTGATAATATAGAGATACCGCAAGTTTGTCCAGTCTGTGGCGGAGTGGCAGAAGTACGGGCAGTGAATGAGGTTCAGTCTCTGTATTGCACGAATCCGGAATGTGATGCTAAAAAAATTAAATCGTTCACGCTGTTTGTGAGTCGTGATGCGATGAGTATTGATGGCTTATCAGAGGCTACACTTGAAAAGTTTATAGCAAAAGGATTTATTCACCAGTATCAGGATATTTTTCATCTTGACAGGTATCAGTCAGAAATTGAAAATATGGAAGGATTTGGAAAACGATCCTATAAAAAATTGATTGATGGAGTAGAAAAATCTCGAAATGTGGAACTTCCGAAGCTTATTTACAGTCTTGGTATAGCAAATATTGGACTTGCAAATGCAAAAGTGATTTGTAAATATTATAAGTATGATATTGATGCGATGCGCCATGCAACAGCAGAAGAACTAAGTGAAATTGATGGTATTGGAGAAGTAATTGGAAAAGCATTTGAAGATTATTTTGCAAATGAGGGTAATAATATAAATTTTGATAATCTTTTACAAGAGGTTCATATTATAAAAGAAGAGATTGATGAATCTAAGCAGATATTAGATGGATTTACATTTGTTGTAACAGGAAGTCTTGAGCATTTTGGCAGTAGAAATGAGTTAAAGGATTTGATAGAAAAAAAAGGCGGTAAGGTATCAGGAAGCGTTTCATCTAAGACGGCTTGCCTTATCAACAATGACAATACTTCAAATTCGTCGAAAAACAAAAAGGCAAAGGAATTGAATGTTCCAATTCTTACAGAGGAACAGTTTATCGAGAAATATTTGCAAGAAAAACTTTCATAGTATGGATGTAGTTTGGTGAAAATAAGCGGACAGGAGAGTAAAAAAATGCCTATAAAAGTACAAAGTGATTTGCCAGCAAAAGAAATACTGGAGCATGAAAATATTTTTGTAATGGATGAAAACCGTGCAATGCATCAGGATATCCGCCCCTTGCAAGTATGCATTCTGAATTTGATGCCAGTAAAACAGGATACGGAGTTGCAGCTTTTGCGTGCATTATCCAATACACCAATTCAAGTGGATGTAACATTTTTGATGGTGACAAGTCATGTGTCCTTGAACACGTCTGTAAATCATCTGAATCGTTTTTACACAACATTTGAAGAAGTCAAAAAGAAACGGTTTGATGGACTGATAATAACAGGAGCGCCTGTGGAAGATATTGCATTTGAAGAAGTGGATTATTGGGAAGAAATCTGCGATATTATGGACTGGGCAGAGGAGCACGTAACATCTACGCTTCATATCTGCTGGGGAGCCCAGGCAGGATTTTATCATTATTATGGGATACAAAAACGTTTGCTTTCAGAGAAACTTTTTGGACTGTATTCTCATAAAGTGCAAAATAGAAAAGTGCCGCTTGTACGAGGATTTGATGACTTTTTTCTTGCACCGCACAGTCGTCACACAGAAACGCCGGCTGCTGCTATACATAATTGTGATAAGATTACAGTTCTTGCAGAGTCTGAGGAGGCAGGTGTATTTTTAGCATATTCAGAAGACGGAAAAAAAGTATTTGTCAATGGACATCCAGAATATGACAGATATACCCTTGATGCGGAATATAAACGGGACTTAAACAAAGGATTGCCAATCCACATTCCAAGAAATTATTATCCCAATGATGATCCGACCCAAAAACCCAGCCTGCAATGGCGTTCCCACTGCAATAACCTATATACCAATTGGTTAGATTATTACGTCTACCAGCAAACCCCGTATGAGTGGTAGGGAAAGGCTTGAAAAGGCTGTATTTATGAGGGAAAAGGAAGAGAATTCAAAGGTTATAGAAAATTAGATTTTTTATAGAAAGTTGTTATAATAAGTGTGGAGACAAACTGGAGATTTTTAGATTTGTAACTGGAGATAGCTTTTATATGTTATTAATAAAAATCATCACAAACTCGTAAAAATAGGGATACTGTAAGTCATAAAAACTTTGCAGTATCCCTAAAATTTAATACAATAAAATTACTTCATGGTCAAAGATTGAATGATCTTCAACGATTGATTCATGATATCATTATAGATAGCTAAATATTCATCAGGCAGTTTCATACCATATTCAATATTTTCAACTTCTTCCTCTGTATCTAATGTCAGAAGCCATGTTTTCAATTGGTTAAAATAGGTAGTGTGATGTACTTTATTCGATTTTTGTGCTGTATAGATTTGTTTGATTTCTTCAACACTATACAATCTGCAGCTGTCGCCATTACAATGATATGGCTGTGGAAGATTCAATGCTGCTGCAAGACGGAATAAATCATCAATATTATTTTGATCTGTGAGTGTATATGAAAAGTGCTCTAAAACCCCATTTATTTTAAGAGAAACCCCATTCGAAATAAGTTTTTGGCATTGTTCTGAAAGTTCTGTTAGTTTTTCTTCTTTCACATCATTAAGTAATTGGATTCTTTGTGTTTCAGTAAGAGGCTTTTGAGGAGCATCATGGTAATTTTCTGTATTTGTCATGATAATGCCATACTTTAAAGGATTATTAATATTATATTGGTGGATACAGTCTGTAAAATCCAGTTCTGTACCAGTATCATCATATAACCTAAAACCTTTTCCAATCAGCTTTGAATTATCAAAATCTTTTTGAAATCTAAGGGTTACTTTTGTTGTATTGTTTGGCATATGGGCAATACCATATTCGCTCAAATCAAAAGTATCACCATTTTCTAATAATAGTTTCATTGTTTATTTACCTCACTAAAAAGTAAGGATAGAAGAGGAGTTAGTTTCTCAATCTATCCCTGATTATGGTATTTTGATCTACAGGTTAAAATTATCAGTAGTATAATGGTTTGTCATCATAGCGCTCGAAGTACAGTACTGCAGATAGGAACTGTTCATTGTACTGTGCCATTGTGGATGGTGATTGTGCTGATATAGAGAATAACTTCATTTATGGCAACGTTCGGCGTTTCCGGCTGCGTGGTTTCGTCCTACCCCGTTGATACGGGTGGGTTGCTTTCTAGTGGATTGCTTTCACTCTAATCACATGAACAGGCGGAGAGGGTAAGCAGCAGAATGAGCAGTAACGCATTCGCCTCGAACCGTTTATTATTTTGTCGTTTCATAGTATCTTCCTTGAAAAATGATTTTTCCAACAAGAAAGGGCGCGTCACGCCCACGGAAAAACCGTGGACGCAATACGCCCGTTTGCTCAATATAAATATTGTTTTGAACAACACAAAAAGACAAACTCTGTCTGTCTGTCTGTCTGTCTGTCTGTCTGTCTGTCTGTCTGTCTGTCTGTCT
>OFGR01000004.1_pt1 | contig 191361 bp, 153 predicted proteins | sample 1521811 | NCBI WGS metagenome assembly OFGR01 (sample SAMEA3504098, study PRJEB24116) | mouse gut metagenome | biome: mouse gut; feature: mouse-associated habitat; material: faeces | place: Denmark | collected 2011 | reverse complement strand
GATCTACTGTGATATTCCGTATAAGAACACGACAGGCTATCAGCAGACATTCAATCATGATGAGTTTTGGGCGTGGGCTAAACAATGTTCAAGAGACAACATCGTTCTGGTATCAGAACAGGCATCCCCGGATGGATGGAAGTCAATCTGGTCGAAACCAGTTAAGCGAACGCTGGATAATGCGTCACGGATTGACATTATGGAACAACTATATATTTTTGATAAATAACAAGAAATACAAACATTGGAGATGATAATAGCATGACACGTATGGAACAAAAAAGAGTACATAAAATTCGACTTTTAAGCATTGCTGTGATGGTTGTTGCTTTGGCCTATATTCTTGCTTGTTGTACTGCTCCTATGCACCCTGTTCCTGCATTTGGTTAAGGTGGTACAGGATGGCAGCAGTAACTAAAACTTGGGGGGGCAAGCACTACCACTTGATAAAGGTTCTTTACGAACAAACGTAATATTCAATGATGATTGTATCAAAGGAATGTCATTGATGCCTGATGAATCGGTTGACTTGATTCTGACTGATCCTCCATACAATATAAGCGTTAAAAATAATTTCCATACTTTAAAAGGTAGACATGGGATTGATTTTGGAGAATGGGATAAAGGATTTGATTTAACTGGTTGGATACCTAATGCGATTCGTATTTTAAAAAGTGGTGGAAACATTATTTCTTGAGAAACCTGTGGAATGGGGTATTTGCAGCGGTTTGTTTATTGGCACTATTCAAGATTATTGACTTGTTCACATTACAGAAGTTTACAGGAAATCTAAAAGAAATATTGACGATTTTTGTTTTATGGACAGTTCATGCAATGACTTTATCAGCATTATTTCTTTTGTTGGAAACCTTAAAGATTAAAAAATTGATACCGGCAGTTATATTGTTAATAGAAGGTTTCACTTTTCTGAGTGGTTTCCATTTTAGAAAGAGTGCAAAGTATATGTTTGGAGTTTGGGGAATGTATGTACAAAGTGATTTGTATGAAGGTATGTATGGATTCTCTATGATAAGTGTAATGCTTGCTCAGGTTATAATTATCATAATCTGTTACCGGCTGGGTAGTTATTTGTTGAAAGGTAAAGAAGTGGAAGGAGTTTAAGATTATGGAAAGCATTATAAAAGTTGATAAGGTAATAAAAAAATTTGGTTCAGATATTGCTCTTAACAATGTTTCAATAGAATTTGAAAGAGGAAAAATCTATGGAATTGTTGGAAGAAACGGTTCTGGAAAAACTGTTTTATTTAAGACGATTATAGGCTTTTTAAAGCCTGCCAGCGGCAGAGTAATTGTTGACGGCAAAGAAATCGGTAAGGATACGGATTTTGCCGATAATATAGGAATTATTATTGAAACTCCCGGTTTTCTTAGTTCTTATAGCGGATATAAAAATCTGGAGTATCTTGCAAGTATTAAAAACATCATAGGGAAAGAAGAAATAAAGGAGAGCATGGAACGGGTTGGACTTGATCCGAATAGTAAAAAGAAAGTTGGCAAATATTCTTTGGGGATGCGTCAGAGACTTGGAATTGCTCAGGCTATTATGGAAAATCCGGACATTCTGATTTTGGATGAGCCAATGAACGGTTTAGACAATCAGGGCGTAGAAGATGTTAGAGAAATCCTTCTAAATTTAAAGGATGAAGGGAAATCTATTATTTTGGCAAGCCATAACAAAGAGGATATAGAAGTGCTGTGTGATGAAGTGTACGAGATGGATCATGGAAAGTTGACAGTTTCCGGGTAATTAGTCTCATGATGTAGTTCTGATATGAGTGGAATGCAGGCTTATTACATGGTATAATGGAGAGCGGAAAATTGAATTTTCACTTGAAATGTAAGAACAGTAAGGAAAGAAAAGAAACATGCTGGATATATTAATTGTAGAAGATAACAAAGAAATAGGTATTTTGCTGTGTGATTTTTTGCGTAAGGAGAATTACACGGTTAGTGTAGCCCAAACCGGTGAAAAAGCGTTGGAATTGTATGAAAAATATGGAGCCAAAGTGATTGTGCTGGATATTATGCTTCCCGGAATGGATGGATTTGCGGTTTGCTCCAAGATTAGGGAGACTTCCAATACCCATATTTTAATAGCCAGTGCCAGGGTGGAAAAGAATGATAAATTAAAAGGCTTAAATCTTGGTGCAGATGATTACATTGAGAAACCTTATGATATAGAGATTTTAATTGCCAAAATAAAAGGCATCTTTAAAAGAAAATATGGTCAGGCAGAGATTGTAGAAGGGAATATCCGTTTGAATACTGTGCAGCAGTCGGTCTATGTAGATGGGCAGAAAAAAGAAGTTACCGAAAAGGAGTTTGAACTGTTAAAGCTGCTCATCGAGAATAAGAGTGTAACTATGAAGAAGGAATATTTGTTCAATACCGTTTGGGGAAGTGACAGCGATTCGGAGATTCAGACACTGACGGTACATATTAAGTGGCTTAGGGAAAAAATAGAAGAAGAACCCAAAAAGCCCAGGCATATTATTACAGAGTGGGGAGTAGGGTATCGGTTTGAGTAAATTTAAATTTTTTATACTTTTGATTGTCATTGTTGAGATATTGCTTATACTGTCAACGAATATATTATATTTTCGACAAAACAATGGAAGTGAAGGGAAATTATATTTAGTAGAAGCGAGGCGTGTGATTAAGGAAATAGAAGAACAAAAACCGGAGGCTTCCGAAATAGAAGCAATGAGCTTCAATCAGTATGAGACGATTGCAGGAATCAGAGAGTTTGTTGCCGGAGAAGCCTGTGATAACGATTATCTGGTGGAAGAAATAGCTGGTAAACTGTATCGGATAGAATATGCAGAGGAAAGAAGTCAACGATTACCCTTGTACATCAACATCTCGTTGTTTGGGATGATGATTGTGACAAATATTGTGCTCGTGTATGTGTATCATAAGGTTTTAAAGCCTTTTTGGGATATGAGTAATTTATCTTATGAGTTGGCGAAAGGGAATTTGTCCATGCCTGTAAAAGAAGAAAAAAGTAAGCTGTTTGGGCGTTTCCTGTGGGGAATGGACATGCTTCGCGAAAAGTTGGAGGATAACAAGGAGAAAGAGCTTGCATTTCAAAAAGAGCGGAAGACATTGATTCTTTCTTTGTCTCATGATATTAAAACGCCGCTTTCTTCCATTGAATTGTATTCGAAAGCGTTGTCGGAGGATTTGTATGACACACAGGAGAGAAAAGATGAAGCTTTGCAGGGCATTGTAAGGAATGTGAAAGAAATAAAGGGGTATGTGAATGAAATCGTAACTGCATCCAGAGAAGATTTTCTGAATTTGGAAGTGCGTATGGAAGAGTATTACCTCTCAGAGGTTATGAAAGTCATGGTAAGTTATTACAAAGATAAGTTGTCTGTCATTCACACCGAATTTCAAGTGGATGAAATATCGGAATGCCTTGTCAAAGGGGATAAGAACCGTATGGTTGAGGTTCTGCAAAATGTTATGGAAAATGCCATAAAATATGGTGACGGTAAGAGTATCTGTATTTCGTTTGGGGAGGAAGAGGACTGCAAATTAATACAGATCGAGAACTCGGGGTGCAATCTGAAAAAAGAGGAACTTCCAAATCTTTTTGATTCCTTTTATCGTGGAAGCAATAGTACCGGTATGAAAGGGAACGGTCTGGGGCTTTATATTTGCAAAACATTGATGCGTAAAATGGGTGGGGAAATCTTTGCGCAAATAAATGAAGATGTTTTTAGGGTGACGATAGTAGTTAGAAAAACATAATGGGTATGAAGACTTCAGAGTTATATTCATGACTCTGAAGTTTTGCATTTAAGGATTATTTAATAATTTCTCTTGTAGAATCAATTCAGAAACAAGAGAAAGGAGTAACAGGATGTATCTAAACATACTAAAAAAAGATTTAAAACGAAAAAGGGCAATGAATCTTATTCTTCTATTATTTATTATTCTTGCCACAATGTTTGTAGCGTCAAGTGTAAACAACGTTATAAATGTTACCACAGCACTGGACCGTTATTTTGAAATGGCGAATGTGCCTGATTATTTTGTGGTTGCTATGAATAAAAATCTTGCCGTTGACATTGACGAAACGGTAAGATCGGCATGTGCGGTAGATCATTATGAAACGGAAGATATATTGTATTTATCGACTGAAAATTTTATCTATGAGGACGGGGATATCGTTCTCGAGCAAGGTACACATCTGGTTCAGAGCGATATTTATATGAATTATTTTCTTCCTGATGGCAATATCCTTGAAACGGTAGGGCAGGGCGAATTATATATGGCGGAAAGTAAGGCGGACGCTTTTGGTATTGATGTGGGCGATAAGCTTACCATAGAGGTAAATGGTGTGAGCCGTGAATTTGTTCTTGCAGATAAAATAAAGGACGCACTTTTCGGCTCAGGTCAGTCCACGATCACCCGTTATATCATAAGCGAGGAAGATTTCGCGTGTTTCCTTTCTGCAGAAAATGCGGAGGAATATTACGGTGGTACGCTTGTCTACCTATATTCTTCCAATATGGAAACGGCTCTGCCGCAAATAAAACCGCTTGTAGATAACAGCCTCCTCACAATGGATAAAGCCTTGGTGAAATTCTTCTATATTTTTGATATGATAGTGGTAGGTATTCTGCTTGTGGTAAGCATTCTGCTTATTATAATAGCATTTGTGGTTTTGCGTTTTACCATTTCTTTTACACTTTCCGAGGAATTCCGTGAAATTGGTGTAATGAAGGCTATTGGTATCGGCAATTTTAAAATCCGGGGTTTATACCTTGTGAAATATATGGGACTTTCTGTGATCGGTGCGGCCATCGGTCTTGCATTTAGCTTCCTTTTCGGTAAAATGCTTATGAGCATTTCCTCGCAGGCAATTATTGTCGGAAATCAGAGCCCGATTTTGGTAAACATTCTTTGTGCCGTTCTTGTTATCGCAGTCATTTTATTGTTCTGTTATGGCTGTACAGGCAAGGTTAAGAAATTGACGCCCATTGACGCAATCAGAAACGGTCAAACAGGTGAACGCTTTCGTAAAAAGAGTCTTATGAGTTTAAGTAAATCCAAGTTTCCGATGGCGCCTTTCCTTGCACTGAATGATATTGTAAGCAGTCCCAGACGATATAGTATTATCACACTCACATTCTTCCTCTGTCTTGCCCTTTTGCTGGTGCTTTCGGCAACTGTTTCTACTATGAACAGCAACAGTCTTGCGACAGCATTTGGATGGGCAGGTTGCGATATCTGTTTGGATAATAAAATAATTATGGAATGTATGCAGGAAGACGGACGCGAAAGGCTTGAAAAGCACCTTGAGGAAATGGAACAAACTCTTGCAGAAAGTGGCATTCCTGCAAAATGCTATCAGGAAATGATGTTTATGATGCCTGTATCTTTCGGAGAAAACGAGAGCAATATTGCTATTTATCAGGGCACAGGATCAACAATGGATATGTACGAATACACAGCAGGAATATCGCCGCAGAATACCGATGAAATTGCAATAACACGAATTGCTGCGGAAAATCTGGACGCAAATATCGGTGATACCGTTACGGTGAAAAACATTGACGGAGATAAGGAATATATTATTTCGGCGTTTTTTCAGTCTATGAATATGCAGGGCAGCGGGATCAGACTTCACAGTGATGCGTATATAAATTACGTTCAGGCAGCAGGCAGCCCCTATACGCAGATTGCTTTTACGGATCATCCTGACAGCAAGGAAATAGAACGAAGAATGGAGGAGATTCGGAGGATTTTTCCCGAATATGAAAATATAAGAACCTGTGCCGAAGCAGTAGCAGATATGCTCGGTATTACGGAAACTCTTGACGCAGTAAAATCCTTTGTAGTTGTTCTGTCAATCCTATTAGCCGCACTCATAACCGTACTTATGGAGCGTTCTTTTATCGCAAAGGAGCAAGGTGAAATCGCACTTATGAAAGCCGTAGGCATACGAAACGGAAAAATCTATGCATATCACACTTTAAGGTTTTTATTCGTGGGAATCATTGTAGTGATGATCGGTGAAATTTTCGCAATGCCTCTTACGCACCTCTGCATGGACCCGATCTTTGAAATGATGGGTATGGAGCTTGCACCCTCCTACGTTATCGATCCTGTTGAAATGTATCTGGTATTCCCTGTTGTGATTCTTGTTACAACAGCCGTAAGTGCATTCCTGACCTCAATTTACACAAGAAAAATCAAGCCCTCCGACACTGCTAACATTGAATAACATTGAGTAAAAATGGAATAAGAAAGGAAACTATTATGAATATCTTAGAAGTAAAAGACCTCTGCAAAACATATATCGTAAACAAACGCCAGAACAATGTTTTGAAAAATGTAAACTTTACTGTTTCTGAAGGCGAAATGGTAGCCATTATGGGTCCGTCTGGCTCGGGTAAATCAACTCTCCTGTATGCCGTTTCGGGCATGGATTCCATTAGCGCAGGCGAAGCAAAATTCTGTGGAAAGAACATTGCAAAAATGGGTGAAAAGGAGCTTGCAGACTTGCGTCTTGATGAAATGGGCTTTATCTTTCAGCAGATGTATATGCTTAAAAATCTGACCGTGCTCGACAATATTATTCTTCCTGCAGTACAATCTGATAAGAATACCGAAACACGTAAGGAAACGGCCCGACGTGGACAAGACCTGATGCGTAAGCTGGGTATTATTGACATTGCCGATAACGATATCAATGAAGTTTCGGGAGGGCAGCTTCAGAGAGCCTGTATCTGCAGGAGTATGATTAATATGCCCAGGGTTTTATTTGCGGATGAACCGACGGGAGCTTTGAACAGAACTGCGTCAAATGAGGTAATGGAGGAATTGGTAAAGTTAAACGAAGAAGGGACAACGATTATGATGGTAACCCATGATGCAAAGGTAGCCGCAAGGTGTTCCAGAGTGTTGTATATTGTAGATGGTAACATTAAGGGCGAGTATATAAGTCCTAAAGACTTAGAGATAGAAGAGAAGGATCGGGAGAGGCTACTAAATAGCTGGCTATTGGAACTGGGATGGTAAGTATATTTTTCCTTCCTTGCAGTCAATCCAACAATTAAGAGATCGGAAATCAGAAGAAGCAGTATGAAAGGCGAATCTGTGCACGAAATGCAGATTCGCCTTTGTTCTTTTACAGCAGCAGTATTTTGGCAGAACCGGTCTGCCATGCACAGGACAGCATTCCGATTATAGGCCAAGAAGCCTTCCGGCCTCCCTGCGGTATAGTTCCGGCAGATAGAATCTGGAATGAAGGTAAAGGGGAATGAAAGCTGGGGGAAGCAATTCCGCCAATATTTCTTCCATTGCTGGTTTTATGCGATCCAGCGCGTCATAGTTTTGGTGATAGTTTTCTTTTAAAAATGTAATGATTTCCTCATTTTCCGGGCACATATCCGCCCGAAAGAGCATATCCTGCACAGGCAGCCCGGTTACAAGAACTTCATCATATTGCTGCATGATATCCAGGAGCCGGGCGGTTATATCATTTTTGCGGCACAGGGGCAGATACAAATGGGGAATCAGATAATAGTCCTCCAATGTGAAATGCTCCGTGAGGAAATCCGCATCCCCAATGCCGTGGTAAAGAGCGAAAAAACGCCGGGGATAGCTATTCTGCGCGGCGTTGGGATTCCAGGCCTGTTCACAGCCGTAAAAGGTCAGATAGCGGGTGGTTTCCAGAAGGCCGTAAGGATTTCCCAGGGCAAAGGAAGCGGACCAGTTGGTGAAAATCAACCCGCCCAGCCGGTACTCTTTATTTACCTCTTTCCAGTTTGCCAGATTGAAAAGGCGTCTTGGCGCCACGGGATGATTTTGAGCGGCGCTGTCGTCCCAACAGCGCACAGACGGGGCCCCCAGCACCGCCAGGCCGGCGCGGCGGAATTTCTCCACAAGAGAAACCGCCCGCTTTTTCAGATTTCTTCCGCTGTAAAGCCATACGGCGACAATAATTCTTTTGTCTAATAAAGCAAGTTCCTCTTCCGTGGCCTCCTTTAACATATCATGCCAGATAATGGGTTGTTTCCCCAACGCAACGGCATATGCGGCAACCTGATTCATGAAGCTGATAAACAAAGCGCTTCCGCTTTTGCCGGAGGATCTGCACCGGGCGCAGGTACCGATATTCCGCACCTCATCTCCTCCAAGATGCAGATACCGGCTGTGAGGGTGCAGGTCTGAGATCTCCTTTAACAGTCGGCGGATCAGAGAAAGGGACTGCTCCTTCAGGGGACATAGTTCCGCCACATGGTTTGGCTGCTCCCGCAGACCGATAAATTCCGGATGCTTTAAAACATATTCCAGATGGCCATAGGTCTGCTGCAGAGGAATCACATCAATAAAATTTTCATGGGCGGCTTCCAACAGCTCTTGCAGCTCTGCGCCTGTGAGTCCGTGGGGATGGCGCAGCATTTTTAAATCCGTGAAGGGCAGTTTGTCCTCATATTCTATTAAAAGCCCATTTATTTTAAAGGAGGCCATGACCCGGATATACTCGATCAGATGCTGACAGGTAGGATGTATGGTTCTCAGATCATAATGGTCGATTCGCAGGGGGGTAAAAGCCCAGTCCCGGATCTGAAGCAGGGGAATTTCCCTGCCGTAAGATTCCAGAAGCTGCTTCATGGTTTGAATGCCGTAGAAAAGCCCGGCAGCAGTAGGGCTGTGCACCAGACAATATTGTTCGGTGACAGAAATCTCGTAATAATCATATTGCTCCCCGGAGGGGACTTCATGAAACCAATCGGAGGAAAGGGATTCCGGACGGCAAAAGGGGCCGCATCCGCAGAACAGGGCATAGGTTCCTTCCGAAGCGGCTTGGGAGGTGAGCCCGGCAAACAAAGCAGCCCCTCCTTTGACCAGACGGCTGTCATGCCCCGGCATACACAGAGTTGCCTCCTGCGGCAGAGTATAATGTTTATCCGGCTGAACTGTCAATTCTTGAGGTTCGGGAATCAGATTCATATATTCATCTCCTTTAAAACTTTTGCTTTTATTGTATCTGATTCTCTTTACTTCGTCTTATTCTATTTCACTTTTTCCTTGACCTATTCTCGTGGATTGCCATGAAAGGATTTGCGGTACTGCAGCGGGGTAAGACCTGTAAAGGCTTTAAAGGTGCGGTTGAAATGATTTACATTCTTAAACCCGGCGTCAAGGCAGATTTCCAACACAAAATTGTCTGTATTTTTTAAAAGTTCCATGGCCTTATGAAGACGTATCAGCGTCAAATGTTCAATGAAGGTTTTTCCGGTCATGGTTTTAAAGAGATAGCTGAAATAAGAAGGGGAAAGCAGCGCCACACGGGCCACCTGCTCTATGGTAAGGGCTTCCGTATAATGCTCGGCAATATATTTCAGAGATTCATCCAGCGCATCTTGATGTCTGGCGAAAACCTGCTGTTCCACTTCCTCAATGGATTGGTTGAACTTGCGGCCTAACAGCACCAGAAGAAGTAAAAGAAGCGCCTTGATGGACAGAATGAAGCTGTCCTCCCTCTGGTTGTATTCGGCTTCGATCTCCGAGAGAAGCGTTTCCGCGTTCACCTGGGATTTACCCGTGAGGTTCAGGCGGGGCCTTACTTCCCCTTCACTGACCAGGAAGGGTTCTATATATGCAAAATTGAAAAGAGATTTGTAATCCTCCATACTCATATTGTTGTCATGGGAATCCCCAAATAGAAATTCCGGTTCAAACTCCAGTTCAATAATTTCAAAAGCATTTTCCCCGTCCTTTATGAGTCTATGAGGAATATATGGGGGAATAATAAAAACATCCCCTTTTACAATGGGAAAAGTACTGGAGTTAATCTGATGGAATAGCTGTCCTTTCTTTACATAATTAATCTGGATCATTTCATGACGGTGCAGTTCGGTGGGATTATCCCTGTCACTGTAATGGCGTATGTACACAGGAAGCTGGCTTTTATTATCCTCCATGGTATACAGACGAATGTTCTTGTATTCTTCTCTGTCTGAGATAAACATATTCTGCCCTCCTTTTACAAAGCGGTGCTGTAATGGGATAGGACTTATACAATAACACAGATAAAAGGGAAAAACAAGAGGATAGTTTTGTAAAAGATAGCTAACGAAATCGTAAATAATATCAATTTTTTGAGAAAATATGTGGAGAAATGGAAAGATAAAAGATATTATAATAAATTCATAAAGGGAGAACTGCCGATGAAAAAACAAGAGGAAACGGAGTCCATAACTCTGATAAAAAATATTCCATATTGTGAAAGTATCCGGGGGGAGAACCCCGCATTGGATGCATGGCTTCCGGTAAAGCCGGGGAAAATATTGCCGGCCTGTCTGCTGCTGCACGGAGGAGGATGGACCACGGGGGACAAAGGGGACGAGCGGGAAAGGAACATGGCAAAAAAGCTGTGCAAAATGGGGTATGCGGCCTTTTCGGCCAATTACCATATGGCATTGTATGAGGAGGGGCCTTATCGGGGCAGAAGGCTGCAAAGTGCCTGGCCAAAATGCATTGAAGACTGTATGGAAGCCGTGTCTTTTATCAGAAGGAACGCAAATCAATTCTCCATAGATCCGGAAAAAATTGCCGTAATCGGAAGCTCCGCCGGAGGACATCTGGCACTCTGGCTTGCCACGGAAAAATCCTGCGGGATTTCCTGTGCCATTGCGCTTTACCCGGTGCCGGATATTCTGAAATGGGGAGGAGAGCTGTTGATGCCGGCACCTTTTGAAGAATCCCGGGAGGAATGGAGGAAAGCATCTCCGGCGCAGCGGCTGGAGCGCCGCCCCAGTCCGATTCTGTTGATCCACGGCGACCGGGATGAGACGGTGGATTTCAGGCTTTCTGTTGATTTTTATAATAAACTGCTGGAAAAGGAGTATGAGGCGGAAATGATCATTGTGGAGGGGGGACGGCATTCTTTCGATTTTTCGGCGCTGTCGGAGAAACAATTTCAAAGCACGGCCCGTTTTTTGGAGACACATTTTGGGAAGGAGTAAAGGAGCATGAAGAAAAAAGCTAAAATGAGTTTTGAGAGCAGGTTTCGACAGACCTGGAAGGACATAAAACGGGACAGGCTGCTGCTTCTGATGTTTTTACCGGGTTTGATTTATTTTTTTGTATTCCGCTATCTGCCAATGGGCGGGCTGATAATGGCCTTTCAGGATTTTGATATTTTCAGCGGCTTTTTGGATAGTCCTTTTGTGGGGCTGAAGCATTTCAGGACTTTGTTCAGCACCCCCCAATTTGCCCGGATTTTTATGAATACAATTCTGATCAGCCTGTATTCCATCCTCTTCAGTTTTCCGTTTCCCATTCTGTTTGCGCTGCTGCTGAATGAGATGAAATGGACAAAAATGAAGAAACTGACGCAGACCATCAGTTATCTGCCTCATTTCATATCCGTGGTGGTAGTGGCGGGAATGGTGGTGGATCTGCTGTCTCCGGGACATGGTGCGATTGCCCGGCTGATCAGTGTCATAACAGGGAAGGAAGCGCCTTACCTGTTGGCGAATCCTGCCTATTTCAGGACGGTATATATTGTAACGACTATCTGGCAGACAATGGGATGGAATGCCATCATCTTTATAGCGGCCTTGACGGGGGTGGACTATGAGCAGTACGAGGCGGCAACGATGGACGGGGCTTCAAGGCTTCAAAAGATGTGGTATATTACGCTGCCGGCGATCAAGCCCACCATTGTAATCATGCTGATTTTAAGCCTTGGCAAAATCATGGAAACGGGATTTGACTTGATCTTCCTTCTGCAAAACAGCCTGAATTTAAGCTCTTCGGAAGTGATTTCTACCTTTGTCTACAAGCGGGGTATTCTGGGAGAACATACGCTGCCGAATTACAGCTTTGCCACAGCGGCCAATCTGTTCCAATCCGTTATCAGTATGGTGCTGGTAGTGACATCCAATAAGCTGAGCAAAAAGCTGAGCGAAGTCAGTCTATGGTAAGGAGGAGTGGGGATGAGAAAGAAGAAAAAAACGGACGCCCTGGATCTTTTGATCCTGCTGATTATGCTGCTGGTAATTGCTGTGATGCTGTATCCTTTTCTGCTGATTGTAGCTTCTTCCCTGAGCGACCCGGTGCTGGTGATGCAGAATAAGGTGCATATTATACCCAAGGGCATTACCCTGCAGAATTACAAGATGATTTTCCAGAAGAGTGATATCTGGACCTCATATTTTAACACCATATTGTATACCGTAGTGGGGACTTTGATCGGGCTGGTTCTCACGGTGCTGACAGCATATCCTCTCTCCCGGAGCAAATTCACGGGAAAGAACAAATTTTCTATGCTCATCGCGTTTACCATGATATTTACGGGAGGAATTGTACCTAATTTTATGGTGGTGCGCACCCTGAACTGGATTGACACCATCTGGGCCGTGACGGTTCCCGGCTGCATGAGCGCATATTATCTCATCGTGACAAGAACATTTTTTGAGTCCATACCGTCCAGCTTGGAAGAATCTGCCAAAATAGACGGAGCAAATGATTTTCAGATACTGGGAAAGATTATCCTACCGCTGTCCGGGCCGATTGTGGCAACGCTGACATTGTTTTATGCAGTCACATATTGGAACAGCTTTTTCGGACCGCTGATTTACTTAAACAGTAAGTCCAAATACCCTTTGCAGATTATGCTGCGTTCCATGCTGATTGAGGGTAATATGGCAGATTTTGCAGGACAGGTGGACACCGGAAATCTGATGGTGGCTACCAGCATTAAGTACACTTGTATTGTAGTGACGTCTCTGCCGATTATCTGCGTATACCCTTTCCTGCAAAAGTATTTTGTAAAAGGCGTTATGGTGGGGGCAGTAAAAGGATGATAACAATAAAAAAGGAGGAGAGATTCATGAAAAAGAACAAAATCACGGCTGCGGTTATGGCGGTGGCAATGGCGGCGGTAATGCTGTCCGGATGCGGCGCGGAAACAGGGGATGTGAAACCGGAAAGCACTGCGCAGACGGCGGAAAATCCGTCAACGGAAACAGAAAACGATAATGCCGGTAATTCCACCATTGTGGACGGGCATACCAGAATGAACCAGGAGGTTACATTATCTTATCTCATTTACGAGCATACGGACTGGCCCGTGAAAGATGACACCCCGGTGAGAGACAAGATGTTTGAGGCCACAAATGTAAGGATTGAAAGCATTGTGGCTCCCGCCACTAATTTTGACGAGAAATTTAACGCCAACATCATGGCCAAAAAACTGCCGGATCTGATGATGGGAAATAACATCAACACCTTAAATGAATACGGCCAGAAAGGAGTGTTTCTTCCGCTGGAGGATTTGATTGCGGAGTATGCTCCCAACATCAATGCGAGACTGGATGAAAGAGCCAGAAAGATGGTTACTGCAAGCGACGGACATATTTATGCGCTGCCGCGCTTCGGCCAGGACCGTCTGAGGACGGCATGGCTGATCCGCAAAGACTGGCTGGATGATCTGGGACTGGAAGTGCCTGCCACCACAGAGGAGTGGATTGAAGTACTGCGGGCGTTTAAAGAGAAAGACCCGGGAAATGCGGGAGACCGTCTTGTGCCGTTGATGAACCGCTCCGGAAGCAGTGTATTTTTACTCTACAGCGCGCCTACCTTTGGTCTGCATCCTGAAAGTTATACCAAAATGGGCGACAGTTATGTGCTGAACGCGTATACGGAAGAATACAGAAACATGGTGGAATGGTATAGAACGCTGTATGAAGAAGGATTGTTCGACAAAGAATTTGTAACCACCAGCAGCAAACAGTGGGAAGAGGCCATTTCTGCAGGATATGTGGGTGCTTTTGTGGATTTTGCCAATCGTGCCGATACCTTTACCGCTGTTTTGAGGGAGCAGGATGAAGACGCGGAGTTTGTGGTGGCGCCGCCCCCGGTTGGCCCTACGGGCGTTCAGGGTGTTCCTTCCTACTCGGATATTTTGACTACCACCTGTGTTTCCATTTCCAAGGACTGTAAAGATGTGGAAGCGGCTCTGGCATGGCTTGACTATCTGTATTCCGAGGACGGGTCATGGCTGACTTCCGTAGGCATTGAAGGAGTTACTTATACAGGCGTGGATGAAAACGGCGCCCCCGTATGGACGGAGGAGATCGCGAACAATCCCAACAATATGTCCATCACATCCAAGTATGGCATTCAGCAGCAGATGTGTCCCAGAGTTTTGACAGAATATGAATTCCAGCTGATCCAGGGACCTCTTACGCTGGCGGGAAAGGAGCTGTGTGAGCCTTATTATGTGGATCCCTATTTCCCCGTTAAGTATACGGAGGAGGAAGCAGAACAGATGACCAATTACAATTCTGCGGTGACGCCTGTCATCAATCAGTATACGGACCAGTTTATCTCGGGAGCGCTGCCCATGAGCGAATGGGAGACCTTTCAAAAGGAGTTAAAGACCCTGGGAGCAGAGCAGATGGGCGAAATCTTTACTGCGGCCCAGAGCAGGATGGGGGAGTAAAAGGAGGAATCATCCATGCAGACCTATTATGACAGCTTATGTGTAAAGACTTATGACAGCAGAGAAGAAATGGGGGCTGCCGCGGCTAAGGACGCGGCGGCCTGCCTGAAAAAACTTCTGGAGGAAAAGGAGGAGGTGAGCTGCATGTTTGCGGCAGCTCCTTCCCAGAATGAGTTTCTGGAGGCGCTTCTGAAAGAACCGGGTATAAACTGGCAGAGAGTGCATGCCTTTCACATGGACGAATATTGCGGACTTACACAGGAAAGTGAAGGAACTTTCAGCCATTTTCTGTGCAGCGCCATATTTCACAAAAAGCCTTTCTGCTCCGTAAATCTGATCAACGGAGAAAAGGATTTTGAACAGGAATGTGTACGTTATGAGGCTCTTCTGCAAAAATATCCCGTGGACATCGTCTTTATGGGAATCGGAGAAAACGGACATATAGCGTTTAACGATCCTTCGGTGGCGGACTTTCAGGACAAGGCAGTGATTAAGAAAGTAGAACTCGATGAAAAATGCCGCAGGCAGCAGGTGAATGACGGATGCTTTCCCTCTCTGGAGCAGGTGCCTGCATACGCATTGACGGTAACGGTTCCCGGTCTGATGAAAGCAAAATATCATTTCTGCATTGTGCCGGGAAGCCGTAAGGCGGAGGCGGTGAGAGACACGCTTACAGGGCCTGTGGCAGAAAGCTGCCCCGCAAGTATTCTGCGCCTGCAGCCCAGGGCCTGTCTGTACTTGGACAGAGAATCCGCTTCCCTGCTTTAAGGCCGGCCGGTAAAGGAGGATGCTATGCTGTTTGGTACTTCAAAAAAGATAATAACGCCGTCTGCACCGTTACGGCTGGCGGGCTATGCCTCCCGGAAGGAATGTTTTCAGAAAGTGGAGGAGGATATCTATGTAAGAGTCCATGTACAGCGCACGGCGGAGGCACAGCTTGTCTTCATATATGGGGATTTGCTCTGGTGGAATACGCAGTTTACGGATATTGCCCGGGTGAGACTGAAAAAGGAACTTGGACTTGACTGGGACAGCCTGTTCTTTGTGGCTTCCCACAATCATTCCGGGCCGGGAACCGGAAACAGCTTTATTCCCCAGCTGGAGCAGGCAGAAGAGGGTTATAGGGATTCTTTGCTTGAAAAGATTGTGGAGGCGGTAAAGGAAGCCCTGGAGGATCTGGACGAGGTGACGGTATGGCGTTTTGACGGGAACTCGGAGCTAAATGTTTTTCGTAGGATGAAGTTGGGGAACCGGATTGAGATGCGTCCCAATTTTCAGACGCCCAGCGATACACATCTGACGATTCTGGGATTCTTAAACGCGGACGGAGATATGAAAGGGCTTGTGGTCCATTATCCCTGCCATGCCAATCTTTCCGGACAGAATGTCCTGCATCCGGACTATCCCGGGATTGCTCTCGGTTTTTTGGATCAGGCATATCCGGGATCTGTGTCCATGTTCTGGCAGGGCTGCACGGGGGATCTGAGACCCAGAAATGTATTGGGTAATCATTTCGCGGAAGGGGATTATGAAAAGGCAAAACTTTTTGCCGCGGATTTTGCCGAGGACTGCAAAAGGACGCTTTCCCAATCCGGAAGAAAGATTTCCGAAAAATTGTCCGTACATTCCCGGGAACTTCTGCTTCCGCTGGAGAACCGTAAAACCGATGAGGAACTGAGAGAATGCCTGACTTCCCATGATGAAATTCAGAGAAACTGGGCCGGGAAGGTATTGGAGAAGGGGAATCCGGCATTTGAAAAGCTGAGAATGAAACATGTGAAATACGGAGAGGAACTGGAGGTTTATTTCTTCGGGGCGGAAATGTCACAGGAATATGCCCTCTGGGCAAGGCAGCAGAATCCCGCGGCAGTCTGCACGGCCTATACGGACGGCATGACAGGCTATATCTGTACCGCCCGGCAGATTTCCGAAGGAGGTTATGAACCGAAAGATTCCGCAAGATACTTTGCTCTGGGAGGCACTTTCCCCCCGGAGGTTGAGGAGCTGATTAAGGACAAGATGAAGGCTTAAAAGGTAAGGTGATTGAAATGACAGAAGGAAATGTGATGGATATGTATTACCAGGAGGTTCTGGGAATCATCCGGGAAATCCATGAGGAGGAAAAGGATCATATTCTTGCGGCGGCAAGAGCCATTGCCGAACAGGTTAAAAAGGACAGGCTTGTCTATATCTGGGGGCCAGGAGGACATTCCAATCTGGCTGCAATGGAAATCTTTTTCCGCGCCGGCGGCCTGATGCATGTCAGCGCCATATTGAATCAGGACACCATGCTGTCTAACGGCGCATTGAAATCCATGCAGGTGGAGCGTCTGCCCGGATATGGCAGAATTGTGGTGAACGATTATGGCATCGGGAAGGAGGATTTGCTGATCGTGGTCAACGCATACGGGATCAATTCGGCCACCATAGACGCAGCTTTGCAGGCAAAGGAAAACGGTGCTTCCGTAATCGGCGTCAGTTCGTTTACACATGCGCAGAATTGCCCCTTAGATCATCCGGCAAGACATCCGTCGAAAATGAATCTGCATGAAATTGTGGATTATCCGGTAGACTGCAAGGTGAAGGTGGGAGACGCCACCATTACCCTGCCCGGATTCGAACAGAAAATCGGAGCCCTGAGCACTTACGCAAACGCATATGTTTTAAATTGCATTGTGGTAGAAGCCATAAACAGACTGGTGGAAGAAGGGGTGAATCCTCCTGTATGGCGAAGCGGCAATGCACCGGGAGGAGACGACTGGAATAACAGGTTTTTAGGACGTTTCCGAGACAATGTGAGATGTCTGTAAAAAAGGGAGAGGAAGAAATGGAGAGGTATTTATTCCAAAATGCTGAAATTATTTTTCCCACAGGAATCAGGCCGGGGCAGGTATTGACGGAAAACGGAAAAATCAAGCAGATTTTCGAGAAAAACCAACCGGTGGCCCCGGCCCCTGGTGTCAGAGTGGTGGACGCGCGGGGAATGTATCTCTCGCCGGGCTTTATCGACATTCATACCCATGGAGGAGGCGGAGCGGATTTTATGGACGGGGATCCGGAAAGCATCCGCACCGCCTGCAAAATGCATATGGCCCATGGAACCACGGCCATAGTTCCCACCACCATGACAAGTACAAAAGAGTCATTGCTGAATTGCCTGGAGTTGTTTGAAAAGGTGGAAGCACGGGAAGAGGAACTGCCGGAAATTCTGGGGCTGCATTTGGAAGGGCCTTATTTTTCCTATGGACAGCGGGGGGCACAGAGCCCGGAAAACTTACGAAACCCGGAGCCTGAAGAATATGTAGAGGCATGTAAAAAATCTTCAAAAATCTGCCGTTGGTCCTTTGCGGTAGAACTTGAAGGGGCGGAGGATTTTCTGCAGTTTCTCCGGGAAAAGGGGATTGTGGCATCCCTGGCCCATTCCGATGCCGACTGTGAGCAGGTAAAGCGGGCATGTGACCAGGGATTGAAAGCGATGACACATTTCTATTCCGGTATGAGCGGCGTTACCAGAAAGAATGCTTACCGGGCTGCGGGAGCCATTGAGGCCGGATATCTTCTGGATCAACTGTTTGTGGAGGTAATCGCCGACGGATGTCACCTGCCGGGAGATTTGCTGCAGTTGATTTATAAGATAAAAGGGGCTCACAGAATCTGTCTGGTCACTGACTCCATGCGCGGCGCGGGAATGCCGGAGGGCGAATATATTTTGGGGGGAAGAGAAGGAGGAATTGCGACCATTGTGGAAGAAGGAGTGGCCAAGCTGCCGGACCGCAGCGCCTTTGCGGGAAGTGTCGCTACCATGGACCGCCTTGTACGTACCATGCATGAACTGACAACGGCCCCTCTTCATGAAGTCATCCATATGGCCTCCCTGACGCCGGCCATGCTCATGGGGATCGACGGGAAAAAAGGTTCCGTAAGTCCCGGAAAAGACGCGGATTTGCTGCTGCTGAACGAAAAACTGGAAGTGAATCTTGTGATGGTGAGGGGAAGGATTATGTCTTTTCCTGAGTGAATATTTTTGTATAACCGCAGACATTCCTGCCTTTCTTTATGAAGGGCAGGATTTTTGTCTGCTGCCGTGCAAAAAGGGCATTGTGTGAGAAGCCAGGGGAGAGAGGGGATGGTATGATGGGTACATCAAATATAAGGAGGTGCGGCTATGCACGCATGGGAAGCAGTCGATCAGTCATTAAATTTTATTGAGGAACATCTGAAGGAGGATATCGCTACGGAATATCTGGCAGATTCGGTGGGCTTGTCTCCGTTTTATTTTCAGCGTCTATTCAGGAGACTGGTGAAAAAACCGATACAGGAATATGTAAAACTCCGCCGTCTGGCAAGGGCCGTCGAAGCATTGAAGGATTCCGAACAGCGAATCCTGGATATTGCCCTGGAGTATGGATTTTCCGGCCATGGAAATTTTACGCGGGCTTTTAAGGAAACCTATGGGATTACACCCGAAGAATACAGAAAAGAACTGCAGATGCTCAATACATTTGAGAGACCGAAAATTTCCATGAATTACATTTTAATAGAAGAAGGAGTTCCTCTGATCGTGGGGGGCATGGTTTTGGAGATCTGCAGAAAGACCCTGGAGCGGCCGGAGCACTATCTGGGATTTGAAACGGAAGTAAAGATTGCCCGGCAGGCGCCGGTGGGTGAAAGTATCGGTGTGGATGTCCCCGGCCAGCTTTGGTGTAGATACCACCGGGAGAAACATTTCGCCGCCCCATATCTTAAAGGGGGCATGGAAATGGGAATGTCACATTCCGCAGATCCCGGACAGGGGACATTCTTATATTTTGCCGGAGGACTTGCCAAAAACGTTCCGGATATCAAAACGGCTTTGGATAAGTCGGCAGCAGGTTTTATCGAGAGGGAGCTTCCTGCAGGAGAATATATTGTCTGCAGAATTGAGGCGGAAAACTTTGAAGATTTGGTGACAACCGCGCTGGACCAGGCTCATAAGTATCTTTTTGAGACCTGGCTCCCCCATCATGACCTGGCCACAGAACCCTTTTCGGCAGAAAAGTATGATCGGGATATGAAAGATATGGACTGTATGGAAATCTGGGTCAGGAGGATTTAAAAAAATTATTTTTCCTGTCACAGGGAGGAAGAAATACTGTCTAATTCAATATACGGAGAAAATTCTGCCAGGGAGTGCCGCAGAATTGGTTGCCGGGGCAGGAGCGTTCTCCATGGGCTCTCTGTATAAAACCATTCGCGCTTCAGAAAAGAGGAACCATGAATTCATTCACAAAGGAAGAACTGTTGGATCTGATTACAAAGGCCACCGCAGGAGACAAGCCGTCTCTGGAGGCGGTGCTGCTCAGTGTGCAGGATCTGGTATTTAACCTGTCCCTTCGCATGTTGGGAACCTTCCCGGATGCGGAAGATGCGTCCCAGGACATTCTTCTGAAGGTTATGACGCATCTGTCATCTTTTAGGGGGGAGAGTTCCTTTTCCACCTGGGTATTCCGCATCGCAGTGAACCATCTGAAGGACTACAAAAAGCATATGTTTGCCCAGTTCCCCTTAAATTTTGAGTTCTATGGGGAAGATATCAAAAATGCCAGGACAGAGGACGTACCGGATCTGACGCAGAATGTGGAGAAGGCGGTTCTTGCGGAAGAATTGAAGCTGTCCTGTACCAATGTGATGCTGCAGTGCCTGGACCCCGACAGCAGATGCATTTTCATTCTGGGGACCATGTTTCGGCTGGACAGCCGGATGGCCGGGGAGATCCTGGGAATCACGCCGGAGGCCTACCGCCAGCGTCTGTCAAGAGTGCGTAATAAGATGGCTGCTTTTCTGACGGAATACTGCGGCGAATACGGGAAAGGAAAATGTCACTGCGCGGACAGAGTGAACTATGCGATCCAGAGTCATCGGATCCAGCCCGCACAACTCTACTTTCAGACCGCAGTGCCGGCCCGGGTGATGCTTGATGTGAAAGAGGCCATGGAGGAGATTGACGCTCTGTCTCAGGAGTTTTCTTTCTGCAAGACGTATCAGTCCCCGGAAAATCTGAAAAAATTTATAGAAGATTTTTTACACGGAACTTCTTTTTCTGTTGTTGGGAATAGTTAATGCACGCATCGGAAACCGATGAACATACCAGAAAGGAACAGATATGAATACCCGGATTATTTTGGACTATCTGAAAAATTTAAGTGAAAATAACAATCGGGAATGGTATCATGCCCACAAGGCAGAATACAAAGAGGCAAATGCCCGGTTTGAGGCATTGGTGCAGGAGTTGATTCTGCAGATCGGAAAATTTGACAGCAGCATCCTGCCCAGGGAAGCAAAAGAATTAACCTTTAAGCTGGTGAGGGATACCCGCTTCAGCAATGACAAGTCTCCCTATAATCCGGCCTTCCGGGCGCATATCGGCCCCCGGGGGAAGCTGCCGGTGCCCGTCGGATATTATCTGGTGATCAAACCCGGGGGACAGTCTTTTCTTGGAGGAGGGCTGTTTGCGGATATGTTTAAAGAGGCCACCTCCATGGTTCGGGACTATATTGCGTCAAACGGCGGGGAATGGGAGAAGATCCTTCATGACCCGGATTTTCAGAAGGCGTTTACCCTGCGGGGAACGGCTTTGAAAAATGTGCCTGCCGGTTATGACAGAGAGCATCCCCAGGCAGAGTATTTGAAGTATAAAAGCTGGTATCTGGAATATCCGCTCGGGGATGATATGGTTGCCGATGAAGAAAGGTTTCTGGAAGAGGCGGTAAGGCTGTTCCGGCTTATGAAGCCCTTCCATGATTTCCTGAACCGGGCACTGGAAGGCTTTCAGATGCCCGCAAGATAAGGGCAATCTATCGCTGCAGTGCCGCAGTATAAATCTCGCATACGGGAAACGTGATTTTCACCAGTCCGATGGCGACGAATTCGCCGCTGATTTTTTGGAATTCCTTCAATATTAAGTCGCTTGCCCGGTAAAATACGCTGTCCTCATCCTCCCTGGTGAGCGCCAGCGTGCAGTGCGGCGCCCAGTGATCCGGGCAGTACCATTCCCAGCCCCTGGCGTCAAAATCTTCCAGGGATTTATGTAGTTCTTCCTGCATCCGGTACATACTTTTATTCATAACCGGGGATGCAAAAATGGTTTTTGTGTCGTTGAACATGCCGACGGAACCAATATAGGCGGGCGCCACCTTATGGCTTTTGGCAAAATCCTTTAAACGCTGGATACATTTTTCCTCATCCACGTCATTAAAGCAGGCCAGGGTAAGGTGGGGCCTTGTTTTCCATTCCAGGAATTTTGTGCTTAATTTTTCATCGGCCACTCTTTGGGCCAGAGCGGAGAGTTTCTGCTCCGTAGCCGGGTCAAAATATAATTCTATTGCATATTGCATGTTATTTCTCCTTCCTTATTTAAGCTATATTGGTTTTGTTCAATTACTTTTTTGCCCAGCAATGTGATTGACTGTTTCGGACATTTGTTGATACAGCGGTAACACATTGTGCATTTATCGCCTGAAACCGCAATTCCGTTTCTGACGGCAATATTACGCATGGGACATAGCTTTTCGCATAAACCACAGCCAATACATTTTTGGGAATCTATTTTCAGTTTATCCGTATATTTTTTTGTTTTTTCCCAAAAGTACAGCCTTTGTCCGAATAGACCTGCTAAATGAGATACAATTCCCAATCCCTCCTGGGGGGCTTTTCCCTTTTTTAGTTTGCTCACGGATTTATATATTTTTTCCTCTGCTTAACAAACGAGCCAATATTCCTGCACCGTCCCCACTGAAAAGTGCCATTGTTGCAATAATAAAGATGGTTTTGTTTTTCCATATATACGAATGATCAACGATGAAATCCTGCAGTATTTTCGGAATATTGCTGAATTGTACAGGATAGCCCAGGACAATTTCGTTGTGCATAGATATTTTCTGCACTGCATCCGCCGATTCAATAGAAAATGTCTCTCCCGCCGGATAATATGCCTGCATAAATGTTTCAACGCAATATCTGGTATTACCGGTTCCGCTAAAATAAATCCCGATCATTTGGCTTTCACCTCATTTTTCTCTTCCAGGTTCTTTATGCGCTTTTTCAGGGCGCACAGTTCGGCATCCTCCGGATGGACATTACCGTGAAAACCATATGGAAAAATAATATATTCTATATCCTCACACAGAAGATAATTCTTGAATAATGAATAAATGTTTTGGGATACAGCGTATTTTGCAGCATCCGTAAAAGGGAAAGGGTTAATTGCACGACACCAATCGGCATCTACATAAGCACATTTTTCATATTATCCAAATCTCCATATCATTTATCTAAAAGGAATTGATATTTGTAAGGTTTTCAGCATATTATATTATTTAGCAGGCTGTCCAGTTCATGAAAATTATTTACAATATTACCAGTATAATTCTCATTATCCCGGTTGAACAAAACCGTTTTGATTCCTGCTTCCTGTGCCGCGTTTAGGTTCTGTACGCTGTTATCAACAAAGACACAATCCTGCGGATCGCATTGCAGATGCTTGATTGTATAGGCGAAAATCCGGTTTTCAGGCTTACGCATATGAATTTCTCCGCTGATAATACTTTCTTTAAAGTATTTTTTTAGTCCATGTAATTCAAATAAATATTTACTCCATTCCTTCACATCATTTGAAAGCAGGACAAAATTGTACTGCCTGTAATTGCGTTCGGCAAACCACAAAAACTCCTGATCTAATGTCAAAAAATTAGTCAGATAATCTCGCATTGTTTCCGCTGGATTCGGATATCCCAATAGGGAAAGAAATTCATCAGAACATAATTCTCCGTTTCCCGCTTTTGTAAATAAAAATTCCTCACGGAATGCTTTTGTAAGTCTCTCATGTTCATTTCTGTTAAAATGCTCAAATGTGTATGGGATAAAATATCCTTTACTTTCCTTTATGATTACACCATACATATCAAGCAGAAGTGTTCGCTTTTTTTCCATAAGAAATCATTTTTCCTTTCACAAACCTGTATCCGGCAGTGAGGTTTGCTTCTCACATTTTTTCCCTGATCAGGCTTTGCACTGTTCAGAGGGAAGGTATAGCACAAGGGAAACTTACTTAAAAATCATCAAATTACAATCGGAATTTACCGCTTGCTTCAGAAATTCATTATATAGCACATCACTCAGATTATCAAGGGAAACAAGGGAAGCAGCAATGAGCAAACAGGGGGAAGCCGGAATGGGCACAAATGGCGAAATGCGAAAAGGGGTTTACACCGGGCGGGCAGAGAAGTATACTGATGAAAAAACAGGGCCGCCTGTGGAATTCGGGGCGGATTGAAATTGACAAAGGAGGAAGAGATTCCGTGAAAAAGCATTTGATATATTCAGGAAAGTTGTTGTGGGTGGCTCTGGCTTTGCTGGGCCTGTCCACAGTGGGAGGCTGTGGGAACAGGAATCAGATCCCTTCAGAGACGGATATTTTATGGGGGGAAGGAGCCGCCGGGGCGGAGAATGCGGCGGGGGAAAGTCCTGCTGGGGCAGAGAATGTGGCGTGGGAAAGTCTTGCCGGGGCGGAGAATGGGACAGGGGAAGGCTTTAACGGGGCAGATTTCCCGGCGGAAGAGGCTGCCGCTGAGGCGGAGGATGGGTACGCGGAAGCGGAGTATATAGCGGCGCTATACCGCGACCTTTATGACCGGGTGATGGAGGCTGACACTCTGGGAAGCCTGGAAAGCCTGCAGGCCATTGTGGGCAGGCTGGGAGAAAATGGATATGCGGCGGTGGACAGTGAAAATCAGGTGGATATGACGGGGGCGGAACGGGCTGAGGCTTTCTGCAAAGCAGTGGAGGCCGGGGAGAGCGGGGAACTGACCGTTGTTGTGGTGGCCTCCGGGGGAGGATTTCGGAAGTACGATTTCCGAACAGAGGACGGCAAAGTAGATATTGTCAGAGGCTACTACCAGTATGGCCCGGAGGGACGTCTGGAAGAGAGAAGCATTGTGGGCTATACCGCCAGCTTCTGGGAATATACGGAGGATGGGTATCTGCTGTTTTCCGGGAGTTATTATTCGGAGGAGGGCTATATTCTTACACTGAACGACACGCCGGAATCCGCAGCGCTGCGGGTGCGTCCCCTGGACGCGAAATGCAGGGCGTTAAACCGGCAGTATATTATGCCGGTGGGATATGGCAGAAACAATTTGTTCCTCACGGATTGGAGCGGGGAAGATTTGGGAAGCCTGGATTTTTACGATCTGTTTGACAGACTTTACCCGGTCTGTTATGGCAGGGCCGTTCCCTACGGCGGACCGGGCGGCTCGGACCGGGAGGCATCCCGGCGTGTTCCGGAGCAGGAGTTCGAGGAAGTAATCATGGGCTTTATTCCTGTGAGGACAGAGACATTGCGGGCAAGAACGGTGTATTTCCCGGAGGAGCACAGCTACGGATACCGGCCCAGAGGGTTTGAGGAGGCGGAGTACCCGGAAATCCCTTACCCGGAAGTGGTGGACTATACGGAGCGGGAAGACGGTACCATCCTGCTGACAGTGCAGGCGGTGTACCCGTATGAGAATACCTCCAGGGCATTTTCCCATGAAGTGGTGGTCCGTCCGGGGGAGGGAGGCAGCTTTACCTATGTGTCCAATAAAATGCTTACGCCGGCGGAGGACTGTGACCTGTGGTGGCATACCGATCGCCTGACCCGGGAGGAGTGGGAGGAGAAGGAGCGAGAGGAGAATGACGCAGAGGGCGGCTCAGGCATGGATGCGGATAGAGAATCCACGATAGGGGGTGGCCCATCAGGCAGTGAAAAGGCCCGGGAGGAAATGCAGGGCGGTTCGTTCACGGAGAAGGAAAAGCGGGAATTGGAACGCCAGGCACTGGAGGCAATGGAGACGGTGGAGGACGCGTACCGGATTGGGGAGGAGGGGGACTCTTCCAAAGACATTACGGAAAAGGAAGGGTTTTCCCGGGAGCGGTGCAGGGAAATTACTATATTGCTGGGCCGGGCGGGATATGTGAGCGTCTCCCACGAGGCGGATATGGAAAATTACGAAAAAGTGGAGGATTTTTACGCTGCCTACCTGGAAGACAGGGCGGCGGCGGTGACGGTGTATAATGTCAATCCGGACGGCGGTCTGGGAGCCACCACCTTTATGTACCGGTCAGGAATGCTGCAGGCTTATTATGTGGAAACCGGATGGAGCCGGGAAGGGAGAGCAGAGATCAGGACCGCCTATGCCAACCTGGTGAAAGAGATCCGGCTGACAGAAAAAGGATATTTTATCTATGCCTGTGAAAATGTGCCCGCTCATGCCAATCCCTGCCAGTACTGGCGCATAAAGCCCCTCTCGGAAAAATGCAGGGAGCTGACTGGGAAGTATGTGTTCGGACTGCGCTATGAGGACTATCCCCTCCTTACTACCGATTGGGACGAAAGCAATGTGGAGGAGATTCTGGAACCCTGTATGTTCGGGGATATATACCACATTGTTACAGGGGAACCTCTGGAATTGACAGACGGCAGAATACCGGCGGATCTGTTCGAAGAAGTGATGACGACCTGCTTGCCTGTCACAATAGAGCAGCTGCGGATAAAATGCGGATACGACCCGGACACCCGCAGTTATCCCTATGAGATGATCTATCCCAGTCTGTGCGCACCCTTTGGGGAGGTGGTGGACTATCAGGACAATGAGGATGGGACCATCCGTCTTTTTGTGGACGGGGTTTGGCCCGACTATTTTACAGACAGCGCTTTCCGTACCTGCATTGTGGTACAAGCCTTTTCGGACGGTACATTTCGGTATCTTTCCAATCGGCAGAGTTGAAGAGTATTTTGCTGTTTCTGCTTTGTATGATGCGTAAATCGGCACATTCTTCTAAAAATGTAAGGGAATATTTGTGGAATTAATGAAAAATAGCAGAAAGAAATTGACAAACGACCTCACAGCGGATAGAATCTAATTTAGAAGAATAAAGATAGCAGAAAAGAAAATTCAGGTTTTCACCGGCTGCTCAAAGGAGGCATGGAATGGATACGGTTAGTAAGCGGTTAAAGGATACCATAAGGAACGCGATGCAGGAGGACAGGACATACAGCAATGAGTCAATTCGTCAGCTGATCTATGGCAAGACGGGAATGAAGTACGGGACGGATTATAAAGAGACACATTTTGCCGGCTGCCTGAACGCGCTTAAGAAAAGCGGGGAGATTATTCAGGTACAGAGAGGGGAATATAAAAAGGGAAGAGCCAGGGCGCAGGAGGGACCGCAGCAACAGGACTTTTCCGAATCTGCATCCAGGGATGTATCGATGGACCAGGTAAAAGAAGATATTCTGCTGTCTGTCCAACAGGAACTGACATACCTGAGATCTGTCGCGCAGAATATCGTCCTTTCTTTCGATGCTCCCAGGGAGGATATTCAATATATGCTGAAGCTGAAAGAACTGGTCAGGGCTCTGGAAGATTTCCAGCAGCAGATAGACGCATAGGGAGGGAATAAGGTATGCGGCAGCCCTACTATTATTTTTTGAATCGTAACAAAAATGGCGACGGTTTTCTGGAATTGCTCAACGGCGAGATTTTTGTGGACAAAACAGGTCTGATCGAGATAATCAACAGCAAGATTTCAACCAAGGAAAAGTGGATCTGTGTGAGCAGACCCCGGCGCTTTGGCAAAACCATGGCTCTGGAAATGCTGGCGGCCTATTATACCAGGGGCATTCACACCGAAAATCTGTTTCAGGGATTGAAAGCCATGGAGGGAAGGACTTTCTACAAGCATTTAAATGCCCACAATGTGATATATGTCAACTTTAACGATTATTTTGGAAAGGATCAGTCCGCAAGCCAGGGGATCGCCGCTTTTTCCGCTCACATGATTAAAGATTTGAACCATGCATTTCCCGATATACTGGGAGATGCGGAGGATCTGGCCTTATGTTTGGACATGATCTGCCAGGTGACAGGGGAAAAATTTATATTTCTGGCAGATGAATGGGATTGCATTTTCAGAATAAGAAGAGGAAAAAAGGAAGAACAAGAAGAATATCTGGAATTTCTCAGAACTCTTTTTAAAGATAAAACATATCTGGAACTGGTTTATATGACAGGAATCCTGCCAGTGAAGAAATATAACACCGGCTCTGCGCTGAATATGTTCCGAGAATTTACCATGTTGGAACCCAAGCGGCTCTCCCCCTATTTTGGATTTACAGAGAGCGAAGTTGAGGAATTGTGCAGAAAGCAGAATAAACTCACTATGGGAGAACTGAAAGAATGGTATGATGGATATGCCATGGGGGAGTGGGAGCATATCTATAACCCAAGATCTGTGGTGGAGGCATTGAACGAAGGGAAATGCTGTGATTATTGGAACAAGACAGGGGGCTATTCGGAACTGGAGGAGTATATCACTCGGGATTTTGACGGGTTGGGAGAGGCAGTTACCCGGATGCTTGCGGGGGAGGAAGCCGAGGTCAATGTACTTGGTTTTTCCAATGACCTGGACAGCTTTCAAAATAAGGACGAGGTGATAACGGCTCTGGTTCATCTGGGATATCTGGCTTATTCGGCGGGCAGGGTCCGAATTCCCAACAGGGAGATAGCAGAGGAATTTGCCAATTCCGTTAAAAAGGTATTTACACGCAAAGTTTGTTGCAGAAATGTTATTTGTCAAGTATAATGTACATTACAAATGATAAGAAGCTATAGATGGGGACTTTAAATTATGAAAAAACCGTTATATATTCTCTTCAGGCATCTTGCGCCGCTGATTGAGCAGGCAGGAGAAAGTATTTTTGTGAGCCTTTTATTGATCAGACAGTTGGCGCAGAAACGCGGATCATCTGTACATGGAGCCCCATCATCTGATTCCCATGGCAAAGACAGAGCATTTCGGCGTGAGCCTGGACCGGGAGCAGAATATATTTCCCTCTGCAGCAACTGCCATAATCAGATCCACTATGGCACCAGGGAGGATGTGCGGCGTATTATCTCCCTGCTGTTCAAAAAAAGGCAGCGGGAAATTGGTTCCATATTGGGGAGAGATATCACCTTGGAGGAGATTTATCAAATTTATCATGTATTGTGAGAGACATAGAGGGGACTCGCTATGAAGCGTTTATTCCATATCCTTCCGGCAGATTTTTTCAAGCCTCTGACAAGTAAATACAGGCAGGAATACGCAGACTGTATACTGCGGCTTTTTAATGCTTTTAAGCCGGAGATCTCCTACGGTGTGAACCGGGAGATTGTGGTAAAAGAATTGGCGGATTATTTCGAGGCCGACGATGTGGAGATGAGCTTTGACGGCGAGACCTTTGTGTCCGATGCCAGGGAGAAGGCCAACGGGGTTATCGCCATGCTGAAAAAATGCGGCTGGATCGAGTATGAGCAGGAGACGAATCATCAGATCAACGTGGTGCTGCGGGAGTACGCGATTCCCATGATCGAGGGCATGAACCGGGTCATCCGGGAGGAGGAGGCGGAGTATCAGGGGATTATCTCCCAGATCCATGCCAGCCTGCAGAACGAGGAATTGTACGGCAAACCCTATGAACTGATCATCCGGGGCGTGCAGGAGAACACGGAGCGGCTGCTGTCGGAACTGAAGAAATTGAATGCCAGTATCAAGCGGCATATGGACGCACAGACCAATGATATGGATGCCGCAGAAATTCTGAATCATTTCTTTGATTATCATAAAAATATCGGTTCCAAGGCGTATCTGCGCATGAAAACCAGCGAAAATATCTCCTATTTTCGAACGGCCATCATAGAGCGGATTCAGTGGATCATGGAGTCTGCCGATATCATGGACCGGGCGGTGGCCGGTTATATGGAAGTGGAAGAGACGGAGGATGCCGATCTGGCCTATGATCAGGTGATAGCCATGCTTATGGATATCAAATCTTCTTTTTACCGTCTGGACGATATTATCGAGGAGATTGACCGCAAACATGCCAGATATATGCGGGGAGCGGTGATGCGGGCCAGATTCCTGCTGGCCACAGGCAGTAATCTGGAGGGAAAGCTTTCCCGGATTCTGGATCTGTATGTAAAGCGAATCAATGGGGAGGAGGAGCGCGCGGAGGAGGATTACCGGGAATTGTTTTCTCTGTATCCCCAGAATTACCTGTCCCCGGAGTCCCTGCAGACCATACCCGTCACCAAAAAGCTGGGAACCATCAACGGTTTTTCCCAAGGCCCGGGTATGAGCGAGGAGGAGCGTCTGCTGTACAAGGAGGCGCTCAGGGCCAGGAACCGCAGCCGTTTTTCCCGGAAAAACATCAACGATTATGTGGCCGGTCTTCTGGGAGAACGGGACCTGCTGCCGGTAACGGAGGTGCCTGTGGAATGCGCCAGAGATCTGATCCGCATTATCTATATAAGCATTTATGCGGGAAACCGTTCCAATAATTACACCATCCAGAGGAGCGGGGAACGGGTGGAGATAAAGGGGTATTCCCTGCCTTATTTTGATATCGTAAAGGTATGAGAGAGGAAAAGGCAAATGTTTGAGGAAATCATGGAGTCTACGGCTCAGAAAGAAAAGTTCCGCACAGCCGCCAACAAGCTGCTGAACCAATGCTTTCTGCTGCGCAGGCGGGAGGACACCAAAAAGGAGTATGTTTATGTCCGGCAGAACCGGGAACTGTTTGTCCCCTTTTTTGACCTGCTGGGATATGAGCTTCGGATCAACGAGGACCAGGGAGTGATCGGCATTGTGAACCAGTTCGGCACGGGGCGTCTGGCCCTGGGCAAATACGAGAGTATCTTCCTGTTGATCCTGCGCATCCTGTATGTGGAAAAGCGCAAGGAACTGGGCGCTTTTTCCGAGGAAGCAACCGTGCTGATGGAGGAGATTCGGGAGAAATACGCCATGCTCAGGATCAAGGCCAAGCCCATGCTGGACAAGGGGATGGAGCGGCAGATGATCAGCCTGCTGCGCAGATACAATCTGATCCAGAGCCTGGACGGCGATGTGAGCCGGCCGGAAGCCCGGATCGTTGTCTACCCCTCCATCCTTATGGCGGTGGCAGTGGAGGATATCAACGATTACTATGCCATGACGGAACAGAAACTGCAGGAGTATGCCGGAGGAAACGGGAATGGAGAACCAGAAGAAGATTCTGACCAGAGTACAGTTGATTAACTGGCACTATTTTGAAAATGAGCGGGTATCCTTTCACGGCTCTACCTTAGTCAGCGGAGAAAACACCGCAGGAAAATCTACTATATTAGATGCCATACAGCTGGTGCTCACCACCAACACCCGGCGGTTCAACGTGGCCGCCAATGAGAGGGGCAACAGGAGCCTGAAAGGCTATGTCCGCTGTAAGGTGGGGAATGTGGGGGAGACATATCTGCGGAAAAACGCGGTACCGGCCAATGTGGCTCTGGAATTCTATGAAGAGAAGGGAGACCGCTATTTTGTCCTGGGTGTACATATGCTTTCCCCGGATGAGGAGAGCCAGGTGACCACACGCTGGTATGTGGAGGAGTGCAGGCTGGAGGATCTGTCTTTCCGGGTGGAGGGCCGGGCGGCGCTGGCGGAGGAGTTCCGGGTAAAGGGCAGAAAGTTGTCTTATATCGAGCAGAAAAATGCTGCCAGAGACCGTTTCAAACGCCGCCTGGGGAACCTGGACGACAAATTCTTTGATATAATTCCCAAATCCCTGGCATTTAAGCCCATGGATAATGTAAAAGAATTCATCAACAAATTCGTGCTGTCGGAACAGCGGGTGGATGTGGTTTCCCTGCGGGAGAATATAGAGACGCTCAGCGAACTGGAGGGGATTCTGGAGCGCTCCAGGAGGCAGCAGGGCGCTTTGGAGGAAATTCTGGGCAAATACGGGGAGATCGAGGAAAAGGAAAGGGGCATCCTGGTCAACGATTTGCTGCTTAAAATTGCGGGCCGGGACGCCGCCGGGCTGGAGGTGGAGAATCTGGAGAAGGACATCCGGGTAAAACGCCAGTCCGTGGAATCCAACCGGGAACTCACGGAGGAACTGGGCAAACGGCTGCGGGCTCTGGAGGAGCAGATTCTGGCGATTCATGTGGACAGGCAGTCTAATCAGTCCAGCCGTCTGTTGGAAAAGGCCCAGAGCCGGATCGGGGAATTGGAAAACGATATACGGGAAAAGCAGGAAGAAGAGAAGAGGCTGAAAGAACAACTGAGACATCTGCTGACCTATCTGCGGGATCTGGCAAAGCTGGATTACAGGCCGGTGAGCCGCCCGGAGGCGGAACTGCTGGGAAAGGCGGCAGAACAGCCGGAAGGGGCGCCCCCGCAGGAAGAGAAAGCCCGCATCGTAGAGAAGCTGGAGGCTTTCGCGGGGAAAGAGCAGAAAGAGATTGAGGAAAACTGGGCGGTGCTGACCGCGGAGATGAAACAGATTTCCCAGGAGATTACGGATTGCCAGGAACTTCTTAAAAAACTGGAGAAGCGCCTGCTTCCCTACCCGGAGTATGCCGTCAGGCTGAAAGGGCTGGTGGAAAAGGAATTTTCCCGCAGGGGCATTCGCTCCAATGTATATTTTCTCTCCGAACTGCTGGAGATCACGGACCCTGTCTGGAGCAATGCAGTGGAGGGTTATCTGCATACCCAGAAATTCTACCTGGTGGTGGAACCGGAGCACTATGAGGCGGCGCTGGAAGTCTATGCCCGACACCTTAAAAATATCCATACCGCAGGTATTATCAACAGCCGCAGGCTTCCCGGGGAACAGGAGGTGAACCGGGATTCCCTGGCCTATGTGGTAAAGAGCGAGAACCGCTATGCGAAAGCCTATGCCAATTATATTCTGAGCCGTGTGACCCGGTGCACGGACATCCATGACCTGGAAAAGCATTCCATTGCCATCACGCCGGACTGCATGCTTTACCAGGGGTATGTGGTGCGGCATTTAAACCCCAGAGACTATGAGAATCCCTTTATAGGTCAGTATGCCTACCGGGTACAGATTCAGAACGTAAAAAAGGACATTGAGGAAAAGACTTTGCGGCGAAGTGTTCTGCGGGAGAAGAGCAATCTGTACGGCGATGTGCGGGAGAGCGCCCGTAAGGTGAATCTGGAACTGCTGCATTTATATATGTACGCGCCGGACCGGTTGGAGGAATACAGGAGACAGATGGCCCAGGCCAGGGCGGAACTCAAAGAGGCGGAGCGCGATCCCACTTTGATAGAACTGAACATGAAACTGGAGGAGAAGGAGAAGCAGCGGGATACTTTGGCAGAGGAAAGGGAGCGGCTGATCAAAGAGTCCATACGGTTGGACAATCTGATAGAGATGAGCCAGGAGAAGATGGCTGAGAAGCGGAAACTTCATGAGTCCCTGCGGGAAGAATTGGAGAGGCTGGCGGATGCGGAGGGCATGGCTTACGGGGACGCCTGGGAGAAATATCTTCAGAACCGAAAATCCAAGAGTGCCCGGGAAATATCCCAAAACTTTGTGGCTTCCGGCGCCAAACTGATGAAAGATAAGGAGGAACTGGTGAACGGCAAGGGCGGCCTGCTGGCGCTGCAGACCCGGTTCAACCAGGCCTTTGCGCTGGACTTTTTAACGGGCCAGGGAGCCGTCTCGGAATACAGGGAGGCTTTGCAGAAGCTCCGGGGTGTGGAGATCGTGCGCTATGAGGAAAAGCTGAAGTCTGCCAGAGAGGATTGCGAGCAGATTTTCCGAAGCGACTTTCTGTCCAAGATGAAGGAGAATATAGAGAGCGCTAAAAATGAGTTCCGCAGCCTGAACAGGGCGCTGGACAGCATTTACTACGGGGATGACAGTTACCGCTTTAAGATCAGCTTTGACAAGCGCAAGGAAGGACTCTACCATATGATCACCTCAGAGAACAACCAGGAGGGTATGAATCTGTGGAGCAACGAATTTGAGGCGGAATACCGGGAGGAGATGGCGGACCTGTTCGCCAAGCTGATGACCAGGGACGACAATGGTGAGAAGATCGTGGAGGAATATACGGATTACCGTTCCTACCTGGACTATGATATTGAAATTCACAAAAAGGACGGTTCCGTGCAGCGGTTCTCCGATATCTATGGAGAAAAGAGCGGCAGCGAGACCCAGGTGCCCTATTATGTGGCCATCGCCGCCTCTTTTTACCAGCTTTACCGCTATGGCAACAGCGTGAGGCTCATGCTGCTGGACGAGGCTTTTGACAAAATGGATGACGAGAGGATACAGTCTATGATGGACTTTTTCAATGGACTGGATCTGCAGGTGATTCTGGCAACCCCTCCGGCCAAGATTGAAGTCATCGGCGAGAAAGTGGGAACCATCCTCACGGCCATCCGGGTGGGGCAGAACAGCATTGTGGAGGAATATGACCTGTGACGGACAAAATGCAGAGCAAGGTGCTGGAGCATCTGCTGGACTCCTATGAAAAGAGCAAGACCTTCCAGGGGGAAAACCTGGTCAACCAGAACTTCTCGGTGAACATCGGGAAACTTTTTCCCAGATATCAGGACGATGCGGAGTATGACTATTTCTGCCAGGTCAATCAGTCCATGGAAGAACTGGGAAGCGCATCATTGGTGACGCTGGAGTACCAGGGTCGGGGGATTTTGAAAAAAGTCCGGCTGAACCTGGAGAAGCTGGAGGACTGCTACAGGCTCCTGGGGAGAATGCCCCGCCGACAGGAGCAGCAGGAACTGACGGCATTGTGGGAGGATTTGCTGTATTGGGAGGAGGGGGCCGGGCCGGAACGGATTTTGCCTTTGCTTCGGTATATAGAAGCACAGCGTGTCAGGGTCAGGAAAAATCAGAATGTGGAGTATTATGGCCATGATCTGGTGGAGTACCGGGATCTGCTTACGGCGGCCAGGGCAGTTCTGGAGAACCGGGAGGAAGTATTTGTCCGCAATTTTTCCATACAACTGTTCCACGATTCCAAAAGGCTGGAGCTGTTGGCGCCCAGGCTGGAAGCCCTGCTGTACCAGTATGGGGAGTTCCAGGAGAGAGGAAATGTGTTGGAGGAATGCGGTGTGGTCCATACCCCCACCTATGTGATGATGAAGGGCAATGGGGTGCTGAGGCTGGGAGATTGCGGCCAGGGCAGACGCCCGGGAGGGCGGGAGCCGGAACCTGCCCAGAAGATTGATCTGTCCAGGCTGAAGGGAGATCTGGCATTGTCAACAGAGTCTCTTCGAAGTATCACGGAACTGACGGTATGGGGCGGGCGCGTGGTCACGGTGGAGAATCTTACCAGCTTCCACGACTATCCTGCCGGGGAAGACTTCGTGGTCTATCTGGGGGGCTTTCACAATAAGGTGAAGCGGGATTTTCTGGCGGAGCTGTATCGGCAGAATCCCACGAAAGAATACCGGCATTTCGGAGACCTGGACGCCGGGGGTTTTTATATACTGGAGCATTTGAAGCGGAAGACGGGGATTGGCTTCCGCTCCCTGTATATGGACGTGGCCACACTGCGCCGGTATGAAAAGGACCAGAGGCCCCTCACCGAGAATGACAGGAAGCGCCTGCAGCAGCTTTGGCAGATGCTGCAGGACCAGAAAGAACGGGGAGAGTGCCTGGAGGACTATGGGGAAGTGATAGCCTATATGCTGGACAGGGGATGTAAGCTGGAGCAGGAGGCGGTGAGACTGGGCGGCTTGGAACGGGAGGAAGATTTGTGAATCGGAGGAGTTGTGGGCTGGAAGCGCTGTGAATTGGAAGTGCTGTGAAGGAAGGCGCTGAGAATTGAGGAGCTGTGGGTTGAAAGCACCGTGACAAGGGCAGAACCAGAAAACCGGTCTGAAACGCTCTCCATGAACCGCAAGTGCCGCAGGAGGAGATATGCTCCATCCTGCGGCATTTTTTTCGTTTTATATTACTTTATCCAGTCTTTTGTATACTCCACAATTTGTTCCAGATATTCAAAGTGCAGATAATGGCTGCCATCCAGTCGGATGAGTTCTCCCCTGCCGTTTGCAGGAAGCACATCCCAGTGCAGTTGTTCCCAGGAGGACATGAGTTCGCAGTTGCTGCTGGCCACGAACAGCAGGACATCGGCCTGGTCGGGGAATCTCATGCCCCTTGTGTTTTCCACATTGGCATCCAGATGTTTTAACTCGTTCATGACGGTGCCGTTGTAGGCATTGTCCACGGACAGAATCCGATAAGTCTCCAATTCCTTTTCCGTATAGGGATAGGAGGGATCCGCATAGATGGCGCTGCGGTGATCACCTATGGAGGTAAGCCTGGCAAGCCCCACTCCGTTCATGGCTTTCGTCAGGTAAGCGGATAGCCCGTTGAGGGCCGTCATGCTTATGGGAAGAGGCTGCTCATCATTCATGCCGGGTACAGAGGGGTCTATGCCCACAAAGCCCCTGACCTCTTCCGGGTACTGGTTGGCCCAATAGAGAGAATACAGTCCCCCGATGGAATGCCCCATCAGGTAATACTCCTCATATCCCAGCGTCTCCACACAGGTATGTAGTTCCTGTACAATATTGTCAATGGTGCGGTCCTGGTCCGTCTGATCAGACAGCCCATAGCCGAAGGGCTCTATTGTTACCACGCAGTAGTCCTGAGAAAGGGCAACGGCCAGGGGCTCCAACTCCAGCACGGGGGAGGCACAGCCGTATCCCGACAGCAGTATAATCACCGGATTGGCCTGATCTCCCTTTATGTCCACCCGCATGCTCTTACCGTCCACCGTTACCGCCTGGCCGTAGGCGTCCTGCAGTTTGGGCCTGGCCAAAAGCCTGCACACGGCATTGACGATTATTCCGAGAAGGATGACCGCTGCCAGCAGGATCAATAGCCACTTTAGTACTTTTCTGATCTTTCGCCACATGTTAAATTCCTCCTTTAAGTATTTGATGGTATATGTCTAACTTGTGCCGCTATGTTATTGCGGCCTGCCGCAATGGGTATATTATAGAGCGTGGGGATTGGACTTGCAAGGGCATTTTATGTAGTCCATATTCTGAAATGGAATGGGTGGGGGATTTGAGATAGGTACAAGGTTTGGATTTGGGGTTAATAGGTTTAGCAGGAGGCGGAACAGTGGAGATTAAAGTAAGCTATATATTCTTTTGTAAATTAGGGTACATTATAGATTGTAAAAGCAATAATAAAGGTATTTTTTTTACCCGCTGAATTGCTTATGGTGGACTAAAAAAGGCGTTGCAAAAATGTAATGTGTACAGTATAATTGTGTAAAATATATGCATTGTCATAATGGGAAGGATATTTAACAATATACTTTTTGCTCAAAGAGGAAAAGGAATGTGATTGAAAAAATAATGGAAGCATACGAAGTCACGCTACCTACCAGGAGGAAAAATAGTTGGAATTAACTGGTGAACAGAAGGAATTTATAACATGTGCACTTGCAGGAAATAATATTCTAGTAGATGCCTGTGTGGGCAGTGGAAAAACTACTGCAATACAAAATCTGTGTATGGAATTTCCGAGAGATAAAAAGATATTGTACCTTACTTATAATAAGCTATTGAAGATAGATGCAAAAGAGAAAATAAAAGGGAAAAATGTGAATGTTACCAACTATCATGGGTTTGCGTTTGTATGCTTAAAACGAGCAGGTATTAATGCCGGAATATCTGACCTAATTCAGAAATTTAATAATCTGACACCACCAATAGGCAGATATGATTTGCTGGTGCTTGATGAGTACCAGGATATAGATCAGGAAATTGCTGATATGCTTATGTATATAAAACAGAAAAACGTAAATATGCAAATAGTGGCTGTTGGAGATATGAGGCAAAAAATATATGATAAGACAACATTGGATATAGAGGAGTTTATTGAGAGTTTTATCGGAAAACATACGGATTTAGAGTTTACGAAATGCTTTAGACTATGTAATTCGTTGGCTGAAAAACTGGGACGTATCTGGGAAAAGAAAATAGTTGGTGTGAATGAAGCGTGCACAGTTATAGAGATGCCTAAAAAGGATATTATCAGATATTTGGCTGAGCAAAATCCAGCAGATATACTTTGTCTGGGATCAAGAAATGGCTTAATGTCATCTACACTAAATGTATTAGAGGAAAAATACACAGAGAAATATAATAAAACCACCGTTTACGCCAGTATTTCTGATAATGACAGATCTGGCGTGACAGAGCCAACAAAGGAAACGGCAATTTTTACAACCTATGATAGCAGCAAGGGATTGGAGCGCAGAATATGTGTAGTGTTTGATTTTACGGAGAGTTATTGGGCCATACGAAGGGATATGCCGCAACAAAAATACGAAATATTACGAAATATTTTTTGCGTTGCTGCCAGTCGGGGTAAAGAAAAAATTATTTTTGTCCGCAGTGACGAGGAAATGTTATCAGAACAAACTTTATCCTCAAAAAATGAAGCGAGCACAAAGTTAGAAAATGTACAAATATCTGCCATGTTTGATTTCAAATATAAAGAGGATGTGGAGGAGTGCTATAGGCTTCTGGAAGTGAAAAGAATTCATAGAGAAGACAAGAAAATAATTCAGATAGAAAATCACGAAGCACTAATTGATTTAGCGCCTTGTATCGGAATTTATCAGGAAGCGGTATTTTTTGACAAATACGACATTGATAAGGATATTGAGTTGTATAAGCAGATTAATGCGGACAGAAATATTGATGCTGCAAAATATCATACATTGGACAAAAAAATATTATACCTAATATCCTTGGAAACAAATCAAAAAAGGTATATTATGCAGGTTAACAGACCGTTGGTAGAAGAGGACCAAAAAGAGCAGTTAAAAAAACGGTTAAACCAAGTACTTTCCCCGCATGATGAATCTCAGCAAATATGCGAAATACCATTTGCGGAGAAAAAGGATGGTAATTTTGCCTTTGCGGCAGTAGGATATGCAGATGTGATAAAGGGCAGGACTGTATATGAATTGAAATTTGTGTCAGAATTGACACATGAACATTTTTTGCAGTGTGCTTGTTACGTTGTAGCTAAAAAGTTAAAAAAGGGAATCTTGTGGAATACCAGAACTAATGATATGTATGAGATATCAATACCAAATACCAATGCCTTTTTGGATGCAATTACAAAAACAATTACAAAGCATCAATTAGTAAAGTACTTTAAGCCGAAAGGGGATATAACGTGGCAGAAAAATTTGCGGTTATAGACACAGAAACAAATTGGCATAACGAAGTAATGTCTATCGGTGTCGCTATTGCGGAAAACGGAGTGTTTGAGTCGATAGATGAAAAGTATCTCATTATTGACGAGGCTGCAAAAGTCGGAGGAATGTTTTCATATGCTCTTTTAATCAAAGGACAGAATCCGATGATATGTAGAAAATCCAAAGCAATTGAGGCACTAATTGATTATTTGAAGTTAAATAATGTGAAGTCTATTTTTGCGTATAATGCATCCTTTGATTTAAGATGCCTTCCTGAACTGCGTGAATTTGATTGGCATGATATCCTGAGAGTGGCGGCTTATAGGCAATATAATCCTGCAATTCCTTTGGATGCAAAATGTTGCAATACAGGACGATTGAAGAGTGGATATAAGGTTGTGGATATGCTAGTCATGTTTGGGGAGAAGGAGTATTGTGAATTACATAATGCATTGACAGATGCGGTTGATGAATTGCGGATCATGAAATATTTGCAGCATTCGATATATAAATATCCGAAGCTGTAGAAAGGAAGAATATTTTGACTGTGCAAAAGATTTTGTGGGGACATTGGGATATAAACCGTTTAAAGTAACAAATTTAAGTTGAATATTTCGGGCGGAGAGACATTTATAAAATGGAAAGCACATTCCTCAAATGGGCGGGGGGGAAAAATTGGTTTGTAAGAGACCAAATTAACCGGGTCCCGCAACACTATAACAGATATATTGATCCGTTTCTTGGAGGTGGTTCTCTATATTTCTATTTGGAACCTCAACAAGCAATTATCAATGATATTAATGAAGAACTAATAACAACATTTCGAGCAATTAGGGATAACTGGCAGGATGTTGAGAGAAATTTGAAAATACATGCACGTAAACACAGTCAAGAATACTATTATTTGGTGCGCAAGAGAAAGACACAAAAAGATACAACAACTGCTGCCCGTATGATTTATTTAAATAGGACATGCTTTAACGGCATTTATAGAGTAAATACACAAGGAAATTTTAATGTTCCGATTGGAACACATACAAATGTTCTTTTGCCGACAGATGAATTTCAAAAGCGTTCAAATATATTACAAAATGCGCATGTCGTGTGTGAAGATTTTGAGCCAATCATAAACATGGCCAGACATCATGACTTTTTATTTTGTGACCCTCCCTATGCGGTAATTAATGAAGATCACAGATTCGTGGGCTACACTCAACAAACGTTTGATTGGAACGATCAAATTCGGTTAGCGCATGCTCTTGAAAGAGCCAGATTGAGAGGAGTAAAAATCATCATGACTAATGTAAACCATCCTGCAGTTAAGGACTTATATCAAGACACTAATTTTATATTAGAAGAGGTTACACGTTTTAGCAGCATCGCAGGTGGAAAAAAGGGACGGCAACAGTATTCCGAGTTAATAGTGAGTGCTAATATTTAGGGAGGAAAATTATGACAAATTTACAAAAGTTAGTGGAACAGTCAAATTTGCAAAACAATCCTATCATCAAAATTAAAGAATTTATTGATCAACAGAATGAGTTTAAAAGAACGCATTCTGTTGAGAAATGGCGATTTGTCGGATACGTATTGGACATAAGCTATAGTGGAGCAGTGATTATAACAAATGATACATATAAAATTGCGGTGGGGGGAATCCCAAGAGGATCATTTTTAATATTAGTTCCTGCTGACTTTGCAAAAACTCAGCCTCATTTTTCCCTTTTAAGGGTAAAAGGGGTATCTGCAACTCCGCTAACGCAACAGGTACAACAGACCTATTTTGAAATGCATAAACGTTCAATGCCGGAACTGGATCTGTGGACACAGGCCGATTTGCAGTGGGGAGCTTTGCAGTGTGATGTTTTGGGAATGTTTTATGGAAATCCACAGAGTGTTGATAAACTCGTATTTTCAGGGGATGTAAATAATATTGTAAGTGCACATAGATATGAAGTTTATGCGCCTAATGAAAGTTTATTAAACTTAATCGTTAATGGTACTGTTCAGTCAGAATTTCAACAAAACATCGGAACTTTGAGAACGATGGAGTGCATGTTCGGCTTGGAAAAGCAGGATTCTGATAATATTCCAGTAAATATCTCTATGAAGGATTTTATGGGATGTAGAACTGCCATGTTTGGTAAAACGCGTCTTGGAAAATCTAATGTGGTAAAGTTAATTGCGCAGGGAATGATAGACGCGACAAAAGAGCAAAGAAATGTTGGACAGCTTATATTTGATATAAATGGCGAATACGCTAATGACAGTGATCAGGATAAAGTATCTCTTAGATCAGCTAATTCGGTAATATGTGAAGTATATGCTCTGACTCAGAGAGGGGGAACCCCGTCCAAACAACTCAAGTTAAACTTTTATGAAAATCCAAGTTCGTGTAAAGATATTATAGGTACATTTCTTAATAAGGATAAAAGAGAGTCAGTTTATATAACAGATTTTGCAAGTGTAACGCTTCCGACAGAAGAAGAAATAGAAGAAATGGAAATGGGAGATAAAATCCGTGCAATTAGAAGAATACAAATGTACTGGTCAGTATTATATGAAGCAAATTTTTCGGTTGATGAAAAAAAACTTAAAAATTTGAAATGGATGCGTGCAGGAAAGACCAGTGCGCTAGCCCCCCATTATGGTGACAAAATACGAGAAAAGGTATATGGAGAAAATGTCCCGGCACAACCGTCGTCATTGGCAGAAATATCAAGGGAGTTTGAAGCCTTTATTCTATATTATAGAAGAAATGGGAAGAAATTGACGGATGACAAGGGGAAGGATGTTTTTTCCAAGGATGATATATCCATATTAAATTTTTTGTATCCCGAGTCTGGCAAGGGGCCGATCATGTTGTCCAAATATAAAATATACCATTCCTCGGTCGCAGGTGACTTTGTTACAGAAATAATTGACTATCTCTATCAGGGAAAAACGGTTATTTTAGATTTAGGAAATGCGAGTGATGAGATTAGAAAATATTTTTCAGATTTATTATCCCGAGCTGTGTTTAACAAACAAGAGTTAGAATTTGTGAATAATAATTTGGGTGATAGATACATTCAATTATACTTCGAGGAAGCACATAATTTGTTTCCACCTCAGACCAAAGATAATCAGGATGTGTATTCCAGATTTGCCAAAGAAGGTGCTAAGTTTCATATAGGTATGGTTTATTCAACACAGTCGCCATCAACAATCAGTAAAGAATTACTGGTACAGACAGAAAATTTCTTTGTAGGGCACTTATCATCTTCTGATGAGACTAAGGCTCTCACTAGAATGCAAGTTGCGTTTGAGGGAGTGGAGGAGGATATACTGCGAACAAGAACTCCGGGATTTATGAGAATGTTGACATTATCAAATAGATTTGTTATTCCAATTCAGGCAAATTTGTATAGTCCACAGAAAGGATGATAATATGGCATATGCATCTGATGGGAGATTACCTTTTGAGAAAGCGTCAAAGTTGGGGCATCTGAAAGTGATTGAGAGTGAATGGGTCAAGGCTCTTATTAAGGATTTTGAAACTTTTGACGTTGCAGAGAAAGAAAACTATAACAATCAAATTTGGAAGGGATTTGATTGTCACAGTGCAGAGCCGCTAAAGCACATTTGGGTTTCTGATGGGTCGTATGTTAGTGTGGTGGAGAATAGAAAGGAATTAGCATTTGTAAAAACAGCGCTTATGACCATTGAACAAAGCAAAATAGAGGCAATAAATAAAGACTACCCTCATCCCATTCTTATGCGAAATATTATGACAGAAAGTGCTTTGTTCCATGCCACAGTTTTTCCACTTAAGAATTTGAAAAGTTCAAAGGGAAATATATATAATACCGTCAGACATATTATATTTGACTCGATTAAGGAGGATGAGGATGGATTATACTTTGAAACTCTAAAATGGATAACATATAAAAAGTGGAATGGGCAGAATGAAAACTCGCCTAGTTTTGAATGTCCTCATTGTGGCAAAAAAATAGAAGGGGGATTGGAACATAATCTTGACAACTCAATATGTCCACATTGTAGAAACGAAGTTCTCCTCACTGATATGATAGGGTTTCATTTGGATATGAATGATGATAGCGCACCGATTGCCGTTGCCTCCTCCTATATGCTTATTATGGAACTTCTGATGCTATTTACTGTCATTAGGCTACATTGGACTAATAAAGATAAAAAGATTGTTTCGGAAACATTATATATTAAAGACGGTCCGATGGCACTGGGACGACAGTATTCTAAATTAGTGCCATTGATTAGAGAGTTTTTGCAGTTTGCAAAAGATAATAACAGGTTAATACACATTATAGGATGTGAAAAATCGGGGGCTTATTTTGATTATTTAAGCATTGTGTCTAATTTCGTAAAGTTAAAAAGTAATGGATTAATGTACGCAGTGCTTAATCATGGATATATAAGGAAAGAAATACAGCGTGCTCCAGATCATGTCAATCCGTATGGCTTAAGAACTAATTGGGGAGAAAAAGTGTTTGTTGTTATAGATGAAAACACTCATATGGTGTTAAATATGACAACCGGAGAATATAGGCCAGATGATTCGTTTCCAGCAGATAACGATATTATAGGATTAAAGCGAATTTTGTCTACACTGCCATCTTTAGTTAGTCGAAAATATGAAGGAGCACTTTATCCGATAGAATTAGCAAATGGTATAGCGTCCATGTCTAATTATCCATCTGCTAAAATATTACAAGATTTTGTTAGGGACTCTTTAGTATAAGGCTTGAATAGTGTTTATATCATATCTCTACAAGTGTATTTGACGATGACAGTTGATACATTTGTATAATTATTGTGGAGGTACTTTGTGCGCAATCTGCCATTAACCCTTGAGTATTACAACCAAAACGCCCACTCCTTCGCCGCCTCAACCGTCTCTGTGGACTTCACCGCCACCCAGGTCCGCTTCATGGCCCATCTCCCCCAAGGCGGTTCCATCCTGGATTTCGGCTGCGGCTCCGGGCGTGACACAAAACACTTCCTGGCCCAGGGCTTTCAAGTGACGGCAACGGACGGTTCAAAAGAACTCTGCAAATTTGCCAGCCAATATACAGGCATTGCCGTAAAGCAGATGCTATTCCAGGAACTGGACGCAGTGGAGCAATATGATGGAATCTGGGCCTGCTCCTCTATACTGCATCTGCCTTTGGATGAATTAGTCCTTGTGCTGGGAAAAATGGCAAAGGCCCTAACTCCCCGAGGTATAATCTACACATCTTTCAAATACGGCAATTTTGCAGGAGAGAGGAACGGTCGATATTTCACAGACATGACAGAAGATTCTTTTGCGGCTTTGATGCAAAACATCACATTACTTGAGATAGAGGAACAATGGATTACATCAGATATACGGCCCGGGCGAGGTGAAGAAAAATGGCTCAATATAATTCTGCGGAAAAAATAAAAGTTTCGGACAGACAAATGGATCGCGTAAAAGCCGATGGCCTGATCATAGAATTGACCGATGTAATGACCGGGGGCAGAGATCAGCAGCGCTATTTGTTATATCAGCTGCGAGAAAGCCTCAAAAAGGCAGACAGGGTAGATATAATTGTTTCTTTTCTGATGGAGTCCGGAGTTCGGATGATCCTTAAAGACCTCAAAACTGCTTTAGATCGAGGTGTACAAATAAGGATCCTCACAGGAAACTATCTTGGAATCACTCAGCCATCGGCGCTTTACCTGATTAAGAAGGAATTGGGAAACCGGGTAGATTTGCGGTTTTACAGCGACAAACAGCGTTCTTTCCATCCTAAGTCATATATATTTCACGGTAAAGACTTGAGCGAAATATATATTGGTTCCTCCAATGTTTCTCGAAGTGCCTTGACTTCGGGAATTGAGTGGAATTATCGTTTTACCAGTGAGGCAGACCCAAAGAATTTCCAACTGTTTTACGACACCTTTGAGGATTTGTTTTTCAATCATTCCATTATCATAGACGATGGGGAACTTCGCCGATATTCCAAGAATTGGCACAAGCCTGCGGTATACAGGGATATGAGCCGATACGACAGCCATGAGGAGGAAATAGAAACCAGAATTGAACCCCTGTTCCAGCCCAGAGGCGCACAGATTGAGGCATTGTATGCTCTGGAGGACAGCAGGGCGGAGGGAGCCACAAAGGGGTTGGTTCAGGCGGCAACAGGCATTGGCAAAACCTATCTTGCGGCGTTTGACTCCGCAAAATATCAGAGGGTATTGTTTGTTGCCCATCGGGAGGAAATCTTAAAGCAGGCGGCGGCTTCCTTTCAAAACGTGCGACATTCCATGGACTACGGTTTTTTTGACGGCAAGCATAAGGACAGAGACAAGTCGGTTATCTTTGCCTCTGTAGCGACTTTGGGCAGATCGGAATATTTGGGAGAGGAATTCTTTTCCAGAGATTATTTTGATTATGTGGTTATTGATGAGTTCCACCATGCTGTCAATGATCAATACAAAAGAATCGTGGAGTATTTTAGGCCCAAGTTCCTGCTGGGATTGACAGCAACACCGGAGCGGATGGATGGCAAAAATATTTATGAAATCTGTGACTATAATGTGCCCTATGAGATTTCGCTGAAAGACGCAATTAATAGAGGTATGCTGGTACCGTTCCGTTACTACGGTATCTACGATGAGACAGATTACTCCGGCTTGCATTTGGTAAAGGGACGCTATGACCAGAAACAGCTGACAGATGTTTACAAAGACAATGCCCGGCGATATGACTTGATATATAAACATTACAGAAAGTATCGTTCCCGGCGTGCCTTGGGTTTTTGCTGTTCGAGACAGCATGCGGAGAAGATGGCAGAGGAATTTTGCAGACGAGGTATTCCATCTGTTGCGGTGTACAGTAATGCAGAGGGGGAATTTTCCGAAGACCGGGAAAAAGCTGTCCGGCAACTGCAAAACCAGAAAATACGGGTTATTTTTTCCGTGGACATGTTTAATGAGGGAGTGGATATTGCTTCTCTTGATATGGTGATGTTCCTGCGGCCCACAGAATCTCCCACAGTTTTCTTGCAGCAGCTGGGCCGTGGACTTCGAACATGCAAGGGCAAAGAATACCTAAATGTGCTGGATTTTATTGGAAATTATGAGAAAGCAGGCAGAGTGGTAACTCTGCTGGGAGGAGCAAATAATTCTGTCTCGCAGGAAAAAGGTGGTCGTGATGAGATAGAATACCCGGACGATTGCATCGTGGATTTTGATATGCGCCTGATTGAATTGTTTCAGGAACTTGAAAAGAAATCTTTGACCATGAAGCAGCGAATTTGTCAGGAATATAGACGGATAAAGGAGTTGCTGGAGGGAAAGGTGCCCACCCGGATGGAATTGTTCACACATATGGAGGATGAGATTTACCAGTACTGCATGAAGCATACCAAAGATAACCCTTTCCGCAGATATCTGGAATTTCTTCATGAAATGCAAGATCTTTCACCGGAGGAAGAGTTGCTTTGGACTGGTATTGGGAAGGAATTCATCTCCTTAATAGAGACTATGGAGATGCAGAAGGTCTATAAGATACCCATTCTCTACAGTTTTTATAACAAAGGAAGGGTCAGACTGGCAGTAACGGATCAGGAAGTACTTGACAGTTGGAAAGAATTTTTTAATACAGGGACTAATTGGAAAGATTTTGACTCTGATATAACCTATGAAGCCTATAGGAACATGACCGACCGACGGCATCTAAGCAAGGCTAAATCCATGCCCATCCGATTTCTGAAAGCCTCTGGCAAGGGTTTCTTCGTAGAAAAGGAGGGTTTTGCTCTGGCCCTGCGTGAAGAGTTACAAAGCTGTATCCAAAACGAAGCATTAAAACTACATATGAAAGATATTCTGGAGTATAGAACAATGGAATATTATCGGAAGAGATATACAAAAAATAATTTTGGAGATATTGTACCGTGAAAATAATAAAAGCCGCCGCCGTAATCTGTGACTCATTTTCCAACATTCACAAAATATTTGCCACAGCCAGGGGATACGGAGCATTTCAGGGACAAGGGGAATTCCCGGGTGGCAAGATGGAAGAGGGTGGGACATCTCAGCAGGCTCTTGAAAGGATTCATCGACACCATAGAATATGACTACCCGGATTTTCATCTCTCCATGGACTGTTTCTGGTGTGAAATTATTTCGGGACAGTTGACGTTGAAGGAGGCAAAGGAAGCCAGGTGGCTGACCTGGGACATGCTGGACAGTGTGCCAAGGCTGCCTGCGGATATCGTCCTGATCGAAAAAATCATGGCAGCATCTGCACCGGCGAACAGGTGGCAGGCTTTACGAACCTCCGCATCGGTAAATTTGAGGAGGCCATGTTGGTAAGGGATGACCGGGAACTGCGGGAGTTTATGGAAAGGTATGGCATCAGTGAGATACACAGGGAATATTAGGGATTGGATAAAATACCGCCAATATAAAGAAAGGAAATAGTTGTATTTGCTTCAAAATACATCATACAAGAAAGAATAAATGAAAAGGAAACTAAAAATATTTATATACAAGTACATTAATTACGAAGTAATTAATGCAGTCATAGCAGCTTTAACTATTTTGACCGTATGTATTAAAAGCAATATGAACAAAAATCAACAAATCCAAATCATTGATTGGACAATATTTTCTTCTATTGTTTTTGCGTTGCTGATGACAGCTATATCCAAATTAATCCACAATATTTTGATGAATAGACTGGAGGATTCCATCAAACTCACAAATGACTATGACGAACTGACACGAATGTACAAGAATCAAATGGTTTCTTATGATAATTCGTCTGCTTCAAAAAAGAATTTGCGCAAAGTGGAAGAGAGATGTAAAGCAAAAATATACATTCCTATGGTATGCGAACACAAATTGCAACAATGTGTAATTGATATTCAGGATTCAAATGATAGATATGAACTTCCGAACATAATTCGGGAGCATTTTGACGAGTTGTTTCAGATCCATTCGACATCTAAAGTTTATAATAAGCTAAATGTCAGAGTGGATGATTGGACGCTTAATAACAAAAAATTTGTAATGAAAACATCCAGAACAACGTTTTTTGATTCGCTGGTAACGAACCGCGCAATGGACTATCGCTGGAATAATGGGCTTACAGTTCGCGAACAATATGAATTTGGACCGATTTTGCATACTTTAAAGGATTCCCACTTATCTAATCATTTGGGATTTAACGGATTTGTGATATCTTCGGATGGATATATTTTTTTTGTAAAAAGAGGAAACAAGCTATCCATAGGGAAAAGAACCTATTGCAATAGCGTCAGTGCAAGTCTAAATACAAGCTATGCATTAAATGAGTCGGGGCATTTTACAGAAGACGGACTAATAAACAGCATTATATCAGAAATAGATAATGAGTTAAAAATTCCGAGAGAAGGACTGGAAAAGTTTTGCTTTCGGGAACATATAATTGCGGCTTACCGCGATATTGTGGAAGGAGGAAAACCGCAGCTTTTATTTTATGTACATTCAAAATGGAAAAAGGAAGAAATAATAAGTAATTTTAAGATCCAGACAAAGAGAGAAGATAAGAAAAAGGATACAGAATGCCGAGAAGATGGTAGAAAATTTTTATGGATACATAAATCAAAACTGGATCAGATATGCATTTTGCCGGAAAAGATTGTCCATGAAGGAAAATCCTATCGTATGATGCCGGCCGTTGCCGCATCCATAGTTATTTTCATAGAGCATTTAAGGTGGCTTAACCAGAAAGAAAAAAAGGAATCTAAAGGACATTAGTGAGTTGGCCCAATAAGATTAGTGATATCGATTTCATATTTCCATGGAGTAAAAATGAAATACTTAAAACAATTCCTGATCATACTGACAATTTCCTTCGCGGGAGAAATCCTGCACCAGCTGCTGCCCCTGCCGGTTCCTGCCGGCATCTATGGCATTCTGCTCTTGTTCGCCCTGTTAAAAACGGGTATTCTCCCCCTGGCCTCCGTGCGGGAGACGGCATGTTTTCTGGTGGAGATCATGCCCGTCATGTTCATTCCGGCGGCGGTGGGCATCATGGACTCCTGGGGGATTATAGCCCCGTCATGGCTGGAGTATCTGACCATGACGGTGGTTTCTACTGTTATTGTCATGGCGGTGTCCGGCCTGGTGACACAGACGGTTCTGCGGGTACGTTCCCGGGAAGTCCTGCAGGAACCTTTGCAGACACATTCCCAGGAACCCTTGCAGACCAGCATGTACCAGGCGGGGGCGGAACGGAAAGCGCTGCCGGAAGAGGCCAACGCAGATACAGATGCACCTGTCCCGAAAAAGGAGGAGCAGAGCCATGAATGAACTGATCAGGACGTCCGCTTACTGCGGCGTGGTACTTTCCCTGGGTACTTACTTCCTGGGAAGCTGGCTGAAGAAAAAGCTGAAATGGAGATTTCTGAATCCCCTGCTGCTTTCCATCCTGTTTACCGTAGTAGTCCTGTTGGCCGGCGGCGTGGACTATGACAGTTATAATCAGGGGGCTAAATACCTCAGTTACCTGTTGACTCCGGCCACGGTCTGTCTGGCGGTTCCGCTGTATGAGCAGTTCGAAGTGCTGAAAAAGAACTGGCAGGCAGTGCTGGCGGGCATCCTGGCGGGAGTGGGAGCATCCCTGCTGTCCATCCTGGCCATGGCGGTGCTGTTCTCCCTGGGGCACGAGGAATATGTGACATTCCTGCCCAAGTCCATCACTACGGCCATCGGCATGGGCGTTTCGGAGGAACTGGGCGGTTATGTGCCGGTAACAGTGGCGGTCATAATCATCACCGGCGTGCTGGGCAATGTGCTGGCGGAGCCGGTACTGCGGCTGTTTCGCATTCAGGCACCCGTGGCAAAGGGGATTGCGCTGGGCACCGCTTCCCACGCCATCGGGACCACCAAGGCTATGGAGATGGGAGAGGTGGAGGGAGCCATGGGCAGCCTGTCTATCGTGGTCTCCGGGGTGCTGACGGTAGCGGGAGCCTCTTTGTTCGCACTGTTTTGGTAGAGTTCTAACAACCCAGCAGCCGATTCATTTCCCGTACCTCCCGCCTCTGGGAGACAATGATCTCTTCCAGCATGGGCTGCAGCCTGGGGCAGACGCAGTATCGCAGGGCATTTTCCGCCATATAGATGGCGCCCTGATGATGGGGAATCATCTCCCGCATGAAGTTGGCGCTGATATTGTTGTCGGAGCAGGCATTGTTCATTTCAATGTGCATGTTGCGGGTAATCTGCCGGAAGCGGTGCTGGTACAGGCACAGGTCCTGGCTGGAATTGATCAGTTTACAGCAGGGTTCCAGCGCCTCTTTCATTTCATCTATGCCCCTGGCCTGCATGGAGACGATATTTTCCGCCATGATGCGCAGGGGGGCACAGGGATTGTATTTCAAAAGGTTTTTGGACATTTCGATAGCCGCCATATGATGGGGGATCATCTGTACGATGAAATTGTGGGAGAGGCTGTTGTTCAACTCCGCTCCCTCCATTCCTTGGATCATTTCCTCCAGAATTTCGTAGAATCTGGCCAGATAGTTCTTGGTGTCTTCTTCAAATTTGCAGATATTGGTCATATGGTTTCGATTTCCTTTCCAAAAAACAATCTTAAATATATTTCCTGTCAGCCCAAAGGCTGTATCCGGAGGCGGGCCGCCCCATAAAGCCTCTGCTTTAAGATATGCGCGCCGGGAAGATGGGTGCGCATTTATAAAAAAGCGTTATAATTCCATCTGATGCATTTACAAACATAATATTCTGATATATAATACTTGGAGAATCGGTGACAACTACATATAATAAAGTATGAAACGCCAGCAGCCCTGGGGCGAAAGAGCTGAAAACGCCCGTGGACATACAGGGAGCGGCATTGACATTCCGGTTCTCATCGGGAAGCAGATTTCGGAAGATCATTTCCAAAACCGCCGCAAGATGATACGGAAAGGGGGACAAAGATGCAGCTGCCGGAGAAGATTCGCACACTGATCCCGGAGGAGACATACAGGCTGGACGAGACAGGCATGTCCGGTTCCTCGGTGCTGCTTTTCAGGGACAGGGTGCTGAAAATACAAAAGCGAAGCAGGGAATCGGAAAATGAACGCCGTATGATGGCATGGCTGCAGGACAGGCTCCCGGTTCCCCGGATGCTGGCTTGGGAAGAGAAGGGGGATACTATTTATCTGTTGATGAGCAGGCTCCCCGGAGACATGGTGTGCGGGGAGGCATACAGGGAGGATCCCGCCGGGCAGGCCCGGCTGATGGCGGAGGGGTTAAAAAGGCTATGGAATGTGGATCTATCCGGCTGCCCGGGGGACTGGCGCCTTGAACATAAGCTGGCCCAGGCCGGGGAGGCAGTGCGAAACGGCCGGGTAAATCTGGACAATGTACAGCCGGACACCTTTGGCGAGGGCGGTTTCAAAGACCCTGCTGCCCTGCTGCAATGGCTCTGGGACAACAGGCCCCGGGAGGAACTGGTTCTGTCCCACGGGGATTACTGCTGTCCCAATGTGTTCCAGCACGAAGGCAGACTCTGCGGCTATATCGACCTGGGCAGAACGGGTATCGCCGATAAATGGTGTGACATAGCCCTGTGCTACCGTGACCTGTCCAACGATTTCGGCGGTCTGTATTATGGCGGCAGGGCCCATGAGGGCTACGATGATATGCTCCTGTTTCGGGAACTTTGCCTGGAACCCGACTGGGAGAAGATACGCTACTATATTTTACTGGACGAGTTGTTTTAGCAGGGGAAGCGCCAAAGCGGTGTACAGCGGCGGTGAAGCGGCCGGGGAAACGCATCGAGTACCTGGCGGATGGCAACAGACCGGTAAAAAGCGGTAAAAGGGATAGGTGGAATGGAGGAACGGAATATGGACAAAATACGAGTGGCAATGCTGCAGATCATGCCCACGGGCACCATGGAAGGGAATCTGGAAAAAGGGCTGGAATATTGCCGGAAGGCCAGTGAACTGGAGGCGGATATTGCCCTGTTTCCGGAGATGTGGAACTGCGGCTATCGGATTCCGGAGGACAGGGAGACGCTGAGTGCCCTGGCTCTCACCCGGAAAAGCCCTTTTTTGGAAAGCTATCGGCAGTTGGCCCGGGAATTGAACATGGCCATAGGCATTACTTACCTGGAGGCCGGCGAGGGCAGAAAGCTGCCCAAAAATTCCATTACTTTGTTTGACCGGCGGGGCCGGGAGGCATATACTTATTCCAAGGTACACACCTGTGATTTCGGGGAGGAATGCCGGATCGGGCAGGGGGAGGATTTCTATGTGGCGGATCTGGATACGGCGAAGGGCAAGGTCAAGGTGGGCAGCATGATCTGCTATGACAGGGAATTTCCGGAGAGCGGCAGGATCCTGATGCTGAAAGGGGCGGAGATCGTGCTGGTGCCCAACGCCTGTCCCCTGGAGCAGAACCGTCTGGCCCAGCTGCGGGCCAGGGCTTATGAGAACATGATGGGCATAGCCACCGTGAACTATCCCCAGGGGCAGCCGGACTGCAACGGCCATTCCAATGCCTTTGACGGCATAGCCTACAATTCGGACGGCAGCGGTTCCAGAGATACTTTGCTTCTGGAGGCGGACGGGACGGAGGGGATTTTCCTGGCAGATTTCCCCATCAGGGAGATGCGGGAGTACCGCCGCCGGGAGGTGCACGGCAATGCCTACAGGAGGCCCAAGAAATACAAGATTCTGCTGGCGGAGGATGTACTGTTTCCTTTTTACAGGCCGGAAGCCAGACGTTAGACAGGAGAAGTAGCGAAGGAACTTCGGCTTTTGGTGCTGTTGCGCAGCGACTGGTTCAGTTAAGAAATGTCAAGAGGAAATTAAAACAGTCTCGGAACGGAGGTGCCCGGAAGAAAATGTCAGCTGGGAATTGTGCAGATGATATTTTCTTCCCCTGTAGGGGCACTGAAGTGCAGAGACGGAACTGGAATGAGAGGAGAAAATTATGAAAAAGAAATTATGTGGTATTCTGGCGGTCTGTCTGGCTGCCGTGACAGTGTTGGCGGGCTGCGGAAAGCAGGGGCAGGGTTCGGAGCCTGTTCCCGGCGGACAAACCCAGGGCGGGGAGAGCACTCCCGGGCAGCAGGAATCCAGCCAGCCCGCTGTTTCGGAGGAATTGCTGTCCGGCAAGCACCATATTAAGATCAACATGAAAGACTATGGCGTCATCGAGGTGGAACTGGATGCGGACCAGGCCCCCATCACCGTGACCAATTTTGTAAACCTGGCGAAGGCCGGCTTCTATGACGGTCTGACTTTCCACCGCATCATCGAAGGTTTCATGATGCAGGGGGGTGATCCTAATGGCAATGGCACCGGGGGATCGGATCAGGAGATCAAGGGGGAATTCAGCGAAAACGGCGTGGACAATTCCCTGTCCCACACCCGGGGAGCCATTTCCATGGCCAGAACCAATATCCCCGACTCCGCCAGTTCCCAGTTCTTTATCATGCATCAGGACGGCACTGCCCTGGACGGCAAGTATGCCTGCTTCGGCTATGTGACCAGCGGCATGGAGATTGTGGATGAAATCTGTGAGAACGCGGTGGAGACGGACGGCATGGTTCCCGCCGAGTACCAGCCGGTGATCGAGAGCATTGAGGTGGTGGATTAGAATACGGACGCTCTGGCGGTACGCATGAAAACGGGGGAGCAGGCTTCTCCCCCGATATGCGGGAAAGAGGAGAGATGAACGCAGTCTACAGGGACATTTTCAAGGCGATTCATGAGGGAAAATGGCTTAGCATCGAATATCGGAACCAGGAAGAGCGGCTGACCAAGTACTGGATCGGCATCCGGGATCTGGATGTCCACAGGGGAATTCTGTTCGTGGACGGCCTGCATCTGGGAAAATATACGGTGGCCGATCTCCGGATCAAGATTGACTCCATCCAGTGTTCCCAGGTGGTGGAGGGTTCTTACTGCCCTGTGAACCAGATGCTGGTGGAGGATATTTATCTAAATCCCCACAAATATAAGACATTGTTTGACAACACGGCCAACTTGAAGATCTTAAGCTATCTGGAGATGTGCAACCGTCTGGATACCACTCCCTATATAGCGGATTTTGAGTTGGTCCGCTATTTGGACCGGGAAAGGCTGGTGGGGGAGGTCTATGAACTCAGCGAGGAGCAGTTTCGGGAGATCGTGAAAAAGTTTCAGTACAAGACCCGCCAGCCGGAGCGCCGGGACGGCTCCCTTCGGCTGCAGCAGCTTGCCATGAACGTGCTGAGCGTCCATTTGCCCAGGGGATTGCATGTGCTGGCCTACCGCAGCCTGAATCTGGACATCAAGAGGCGGGTGCTGCGCCCGGACGAGGAGATCACCGTGTGCACGGAGTTTACGGTGGACGGTTCCACGCAGAGCATCCGCAGATATCTGGACGCGGAGGATTATGAACTGGTACGGGACTTTGCCGGAAACCAGGAGCGGATCAAGGACTGCGTCAATCGGCACACCCGCAGACAGAATGCCCTGGTGGACGATATGCCTTATATCATCGGCCTGGGCATGGACATTGCCCTGGACCTGCACAAGGAATACAAGGCCATTCTGAAACTGTACCGGGAGAACCGGGTTCCCGTGCCCATCAAGGCGTTTTTCGGGGATTTGCTGGAACGCCCCAGGGCCCGGCAGGCCAGCCCCATCGCCCTGATCAACCAGCGGGTCAACATGGACCAGCTGCTGGCCATCAACAATGCCATGAAATACCCGGTGGCCTATATCCAGGGCCCTCCCGGCACGGGTAAAACCAACACCATTCTCAACACCATCATGACGGCCTTCTTCAATGAAAAGACCGTGCTTTTTGCTTCCAACAACAATCATCCCATAGACGGCGTATGTGAGAAACTCACCGGTCTGGAATACCGGGGGAAGCCCATTGCTTTTCCCATCCTGCGGCTGGGCAACCGGGAGGTGGTGCGGGAAGCCATTCTGTATATCCGGGAACTGTACCGGCGCACCCGCTCCGTCTCCGTATTTGAGAGCACGCTGGACCGCAATCGGGACGAACGGAAACAGCGGGCCAGGAAACTCTCGGATCTGTTGAAAAAATATGATGAGGCGCTGGACCTCCAGGAGCGGGGAGAGACCATCCGGCGTCTTTTGGAATACCAGGATGGACAGCAGATGACAGCCCAGATGCTTCCCTTTCAGGCAGACCTGGGAGGCAGGCAGCTTAAACGGATCAAACAGCGTCTGGATACCCTGGGCAAGGTGTCGGAGGAGCAGGCCCTGGCGCTGGTGGACGATGATGTGGAGGAATTGAAAAAATATCTCTATTATACCGGGGCCGGCTATATGAAACGGCTGGACGACAAAGAATTTGAGGAATTACGGAAGATTCTGCAGGAGGAGGATCTGGACAAGGCCACGGAGGCTTTTGCCAAATATCTGGGGGAAAAGAAAAATCTGCTGCGCCTGCAGAAAATTTTTCCCATTATCGCCACCACCTGTATCTCCGCACATCGTCTGGGGGAGCCGGAGCCTTTGTTTGACATGGTGATAATGGATGAGGCCAGCCAGTGCAATATGGCGGTATCCCTGGTGCCCATCCTGCGGGGCAACAATCTGATGCTGGTGGGGGATCCCCAGCAGCTGAGCCCGGTGATCCTGCTGGACGAACTGACGGGGGAAAGGCTGAAAAAGCGCTACTGTGTTACCGAGGAGTATGATTACCGCAGGAATTCCATCTACAAGGTCTATTTGGCCTGCGATGCGGTGAGCGATGAGATCCTGCTGCACAACCACTACCGATGCCATCCCGAAATCATCGGTTTCAACAATAAAAAGTACTACAATTCCCGTCTGCAGATCAAGACCGTCAGCCAGGAACCGGTACCCCTGGAGTATCTGGACATGCAGGACGCCCAGGCGGGCCTGAAGAATACGGCTCCGGCGGAGGCAGAGGCCATCGCCGCCTATGCCGCTGCCCACAGGGAGCGTTCCATCGGTATTATCACCCCTTTTGTGAACCAGAAGCTGCTGATTGAGCAGGCCTTGAAGGAGGCGGGGGTCACGGGTGTGACCTGCGGCACGGTCCACGCCTTCCAGGGGGATGAGAAAGAGGTGATTCTGTTTTCCACGGCTGTCACCGACCAGACCCAGGCGGGTACATATGAATGGCTGAAAAACAACAAGGAATTGATCAATGTGGCCACTTCCCGGGCCAGGGACAAGCTGGTGGTGCTGGGCAGCCAGAAGAATCTGAGCCGCCTGCACCAGGAGGAGGGGCAGGACGATCTGTACGAATTGGTGCAGTATGTGCGCAGCAGCGGAAAGACCGCTGTAACCCCTAAAAAGGCCAATTCCCGGGCTCTGGGGGTCAAGCCTTTCAGCACCGCCACCGAGGAGGCTTTTCTGCGGAATTTAAGCCATGCGCTGAGCAATATCTGGCTGAGCCAGAGCCGGTACGCGGTACATAAGGAAGTGCCCATTTCCCAGGTGTTCCAGAGTAATGATACCTTTGACGATCTGTTTTATACAGGCCGGTTTGACTTTGTGGTCTACGAAAAGCAGGGGGAGCAGGAACTGCCCATGCTGGCCATCGAACTGGACGGCAAGGAGCACTATGAGGACGAGGTGGTGCGCCGCAGGGACGAGAAGAAGAACCGGATCTGCCGGGAGCATCATTTACAGATCATCCGGGTCGAAAACTCTTACGCCCGGCGGTATAACCATATCAAGGACATTCTGCTGGAGTACTTTTCCAAGATGCATTAGTGTGAGAAGAACGGCATTTCTCCGCACAGAATCATGGGGGTTAGAACGGAAAAAGAAAGGAAGCAAAGCATTGCAAAAACAGGAAATACTGAAGAAATATTTTGGCTACAAAGATTTCCGGCCGGGCCAGGAACTGCTCATCGACAGTCTCCTGGCGGGGCGGGACGTGCTGGGCATCATGCCCACCGGGGCGGGCAAATCCATCTGCTATCAGGTACCGGCCCTGCTGCTGCCGGGGATCACGGTGGTAGTCTCTCCCCTGATCTCTCTGATGAAAGATCAGGTTCAGGCCCTGAACCAGGCGGGGGTCCACGCCGCCTATATCAACAGTTCCCTGACGGAAGGCCAGATTCGGAAAGCCATGGAATACGCCGCGACAGGCAGATACAAGATTATCTATGTGGCCCCGGAACGCCTGGAGACCTGGGAATTTACCTGCTTTGCCCGGCAGGCCCGGATCAGTATGGTGGCGGTGGACGAGGCTCACTGTATCTCCCAGTGGGGGCAGGATTTCCGGCCCAGCTATCTGAAAATCGTTTCTTTTGTGAAAAAGCTGGCTCCCCGGCCTGTGATCGGCGCCTTCACCGCCACGGCCACCAGTCAGGTAAAAGACGACATCATCGCCGTGCTGGGACTGGGGAATCCCCAACTCCTGATCAGCGGCTTCGACCGCCGGAACCTCTTTTTCGGCGTGGAAACTCCCAAAAGCAAATTGAGTTATGTACAGCAGTATATAGAGAGTCATCCCGGAGACAGCGGCATCATTTACTGCGCCACCCGCAAGAATGTGGAGAAGGTGCATGAGGCTCTGCTGGCCAGGGGCATTGCCGCAGCCAGGTACCATGCGGGACTGACGGCCCAGGAGCGCAGTGAGAACCAGGAGGATTTTATCTACGACAGAAAACCGGTTATCGTGGCCACCAACGCTTTCGGCATGGGCATCGACAAATCCAATGTGCGCTATGTACTCCATTTCAACATGCCCCAGAGTATGGAAAACTATTACCAGGAGGCGGGCCGGGCAGGCCGTGACGGTGCGGCATCGGAGTGTATTATGCTCTACTCCGGTCAGGACGTGATGGTAAACCAGTATTTGCTGGACAACAAGGCTCCCAACGAGGAATTGGGCCCGGAGGAGAACGCGCTGGTGCGGGAGCGGGACAGCCAGCGGCTGCAGAGCATGGTGGGATATGCCCGCTCCACCAACTGTCTGCGAAAATATATTCTGGAATATTTCGGGGAATACGGTCTGCAGCGCTGTGAGAACTGTTCTGTCTGCCGGGGGGAATATGAGGAGCAGGACTGCACGGAGCAGGCCCGGCAGGTCGTCACCTGCATTCTGGAACTGCGCCAGCGCTACGGCGTTAATGTGGTGGCCGGAACGCTGCACGGGGACAAGCGCTCCAAACTGCTGGCTCTGGGGGCGGACCGCTGCTCCACCTACGGCGTCTTACAGGCCCTGTCCGAGGACCGGATCAAACGGATCATTCGGGAACTGGAGGAACGGGAATATCTGGAGTCCACGCCGGACAAATATGCCGTCCTCAAAGTCTGCGCCAGGGCCCAGGACCTGCTGGAGGGCAGCGATTCCCTGATCCTGCGTTTTGCCAGAGAAGAGGAAGGTGCTGCTGCCAGAACCCGGAAAGCCCGTAAGTCGGATGTGCTGAACAGCAGGGGGCTGGAGCTTTTCGATGTGCTTAAGAAACTGCGGATGGAACTGGCCCGGGAGGGCGGCGTACCTCCTTATATGGTGTTCAGCGACAAGACCCTCACCGATATGTGTATCCGCCTGCCCTTTGACAAGGGAGAGATGCTGCAGGTGGCGGGTGTGGGAGAGAAAAAGTATGAGCGTTATGGCCAGCCGTTTCTGGAGGCGGTGCGGGAATTTACCCGGGGCCGGAAAGAGAAAACCTCTTTCGGAGAACAGGGTATGGACCGTTTTTGTTAAACTGCGGCCTCTATACGCTTATATTCCATCAGCGTGATCTGCCCCGTGTGTGAGGCGGCAAAAGTCACTTCATCCACCCCCACCGGGTTGTGGGCATCCACATAGGGCATGAGGGTGAATGTAATATGTACCGTGGGATTGAGGGCTTGAGGGTCGGACTGCAGCTCTTTCAGGGTTACATAGTACCAGGACACGGTGGGAACTTCTTCTCCCTGCCCGGAGTAATAGGCCCGGCAGGCTTCCTGGATATGGGACAGATAGCTGTTGACCAGGGCCATATCCGACAGGGGCAGCGAAGTCCAGTCCGAAGTATACGGAAAGGCCAGGGCATTGTCCTCCGCCGCCTGGGATTTCCCGATGTTTTTAGTGGTGGGCAGAACGCAGATCACCAGACATGCGATGCCCAATATGGTCCGCAGTTTGATATGTAAGATTCGGTTCATGGGGGCTCCCCCTATGTGGAATTGCTTTTGTGTTATTCTATGCGGCAGCAGGCAGGAGGGTGCATGGCTTATGGGGGTGGAAAGGGCATTGCTGCTTTGTATAAAGATAAAATACCATGATAAGCGGTTAGGCAGGAAAAGAGAGACTTGTAAGAAAAGATTTTAGATGAAATGTGGTCAGGATATGCTATAATTAAGTTGTTAGTCCCTCCAGTGTAAAAGAAGTTCCTTCAGGAGTGGCGCCGGTTAGAATGCAAAGCCATGGAAAGAGACATGTCATGCCATATAAAAAACAGATTATTTTCGGCATCTGCCATGCCATTGTACTAATAATGATATTTTTATCAGGCTGCGGGAAAGAAAAAGAAGAGGACGTGGACGAAAAGGCTTTCGGCGTGGACTTTACGCAGACGCAGGCGATTTCCCGCCCTGAGCAGGTAGTCTGCGGTCGTGAGTGTGTCTGGGCTGTCACGGCTGTAAAGGGCGACTGCATTTACCGATTGGAGTATGCCTCCGGCGAAGCCGCCGCCGTTGAGATTCCGTGGCAGCAGGAGAAAGAGGAAAGCCTGATCAATATCGCACAGAGGGACGGAACACTCTATGCGCAGGTTTATCTGCCGGAGGAAACTGTTTTTGAGATTCGAAAGTATGTGGGAGGGACCTGGCTTAAGGTCACTGCCTTTGAGGCTGTTGATGAGGAGTGGCAAAACCTGGGGAGCGGCCTTTATGTGGACTCCGAAGAAAAAGTTTATCTGGCTGGCCGGGGCAAAGTTACCCGTTTCGGAGAGGAAGGAAAACCGGAGCAGGAGTATCGGCTGGGCGGAGATGCCCGCTTTTTCCTGGAGAATGAAGAAGGCGTCGTGGAATGCGTGGCTGTAACGAAAAAAGGAATTGCCTTATATTGTCTGCAGGAAGATCAGGCGGAGAAACAATGGGACCTGGAGGCCTATACGCTGCGCCCCGTTGGCCTGACTGGTTCAGATGAGGGGCCGTTGTGCCTGGCCACGGAGGAGGAACTGCTGTTTGTCGATGAAGGCAGCGGCAGGTTGTTGGCCCGTTCCGATCTGACAGCCTGTGGGGTTTCCTCTGTTTTGGCGGGGATCTATGACCCGCAGGAGGAAAGCCTGCGGCTCTATGGGAAGGAAAGCGGCGGGAATCTGTGCTATAGTCTGTTGAGTCATCGGGACAACTTCGGGGAACAGCGTGCCGAACTGGTCTATGGAACCATGCGATACATGGGGGTCACGGAGGAAGTACAGGCGGCGATCATGGAATTCAACCGAACCAATGAGGATTATTATATCAAGATTAGGAATTATAATACCATGCGGGGGCCGGAGGATCAGGAGTGGAACTGGTGGGATGATTTGCTCCGGCTTCAGGCGGACATGGCTGGCGGGAATGCGCCGGATCTCATTGAAATGGCGGGACTGGGACGTTATAAGTCCTACGCCGGGAACGGTTATCTGGAGGATCTGACCCCATATCTGGAGCAGTCCCCCTATGGAGATGACCTGATCTGGAACGTGCTGAACGGTTTTAAAGTGAACGGGGGTCTGTATCTTGTGACACCGCATTTTGCGGTGAGCGGTGTTGTAATAAACCCGGAATATGCCGGGATGGCCGAACAATGGAATACCGGGGCGTTGTATGAGATGATTGAGATAAATCAGTGGGAAAAATCTCTTTATATCGGCTCCCGTAATCCGTCGTATTTGTTGGAGTATCTTATGCGCGGCATGTTAAACGACTTTGTGGACTGGGAGAAACGGGAAGCCTCGTTTGAGACGGAGGAATTCTTAAAGATACTGGCGCTGTGCAGGGAGAGCGGGAAATGGGCAGGCACGGACTTGCCTTCAGGGGAATACCGGGAACTGCAGGAAGGCTTGCTGGTGGGCGAGGCTTATCTGTACAGCTATAGCGCCTATTTGAACTATGTAGATGTATTTGGCAGACAATGCAGGGTCTATGGTTTTCCCAACGCTGCCGGGCAAGTATACGGAGTGCATATGCAGAGCGACAGCTGCGCCATCTATGCGGGGAGCCGACACAAAGAAGGAGCCTGGGCCTATATTGAAAGCCTTCTTGGGAAAACGCATCAGATGGGGGGTGGATATGAGTTTCCCATTTGCGGTTCCTGGCTGAAGGCGTTGGAAAAGACGGAGAGAAACGATGTCATAATCGTAAACCATTTGGAAGAGCAACTGACAGAGGCCCAGATCCAGATGATAAATGATGTGATCTACCAAGGCGAGTTTGCGTATATGGAGGTGGATTCCTATATCCGCAGTATTCTGCAGGAAGAGGCGGCGGCTTATTTCGCAGGGGACAAGACCGCAGAGGAGACGGCCCGCGTTATCCAGAGTAAGGTGCAGCTTATTTTAGAGGAATAGGACGGAAGGGCGGACATATGCATGGCGCCCAGGGGCTTGCGTCCCGGGAGGAGAGAGATATGATAAGGGAAAAAGAAGGGATATTCCTGCTGGAAACCAGGCACAGTTCGTACCTGTTTGAGGTCATGGAGACGGGGCATCTGGAGCATCTGTACTATGGAAGAAGGATCCACCCGGGGGACGGGGCGGCGCTGCGGGAAAAGCATGCCTTCGCGCCGGGCAATGGGATCTATTATGACGACAGGCACAGGCATTTCAGCCTGGAGGATGTCAGCTTGGAGATGTCCTCTTATGGAAAGGGGGATATCCGGGAGCCCTTTATAGAAATAGTACATGAGGACGGCAGCTTTACTTCGGATTTTCTCTACGATTCCTTTTCCATTACGGATACAAAGCCGGCGTTTGCCACCCTGCCCGGCTCCTACAGCGAGGACGGAAAGGTGGAGCATCTGCTGGTGACGCTGAAAGACCGGGGATATGACCAGACCCTGGAACTGCATTACTATGTATATCCGGAATGCGATGTGATCACCAGAAGCGCCAGGCTTGTGAACCAAGGGAAACACCCGGTGACGTTGAAGCGCCTTATGAGCCTGCAGTTGGATTTTGCCTCCCGGGATCTGGTGTTTACCACCTTTACCGGCGAGTGGGCCAGAGAGATGAAGCGCACGGACATTCCCATGGGGGCGGGCAGGCATGTGAACGCCTCCTATGCCGGGGTGTCTTCCAGCAGGGCCAATCCCTTTGTGATGCTCTCCGGGGAACACACCACGGAGGACGCGGGGGACTGCTACGGATTCAATCTGGTCTACAGCGGCAATCACTACGAGGCGGTGGAAGTCAGCGGTTTCGGAAAAACCCGTTTGGTGGCGGGGATCAATCCCCAGTCTTTTTCCTGGGAACTGAGCCCGGAAGAAGCCTTTGAGACGCCGGAGGCGGTGATGACCTTTTCCCACCAGGGATTCAATGGCATGAGCGGACATATGCACCGTTTTGTCAGGGAACATATCGTGCGGGGAACCTGGAAGAAAAAGCTGCGGCCCGTACTGCTGAACAGTTGGGAGGCGGCCTACTTTGACATCAACGAGAGGAAGCTGCTGCGCCTGGCCCGGGCAGGAAAAGAGGCGGGGGTGGAACTCTTCGTTATGGACGACGGCTGGTTTGGGGAGCGCAGGGATGATACCCGTTCCCTGGGAGACTGGTATGTGAACGAAAAGAAACTTCCCGGCGGGCTGCGGGGGATCTGTGAGAAGGTGAGAGCCCTGGGGCTGGAGTTCGGCATCTGGGTGGAGCCGGAGATGGTGAATGTGGAGAGCGGGCTGTATCGGGCACATCCGCAGTGGACCCTGGACATCCCCGGCAGGCCCCATTCCGAGGGGCGCAATCAGCGCATTCTGGATCTGGGCAATCCGGAGGTGCAGGCATACATCATCCAGGAGATGAGCAAGGTGTTCTCCTCGGCGGAAATCGGCTATGTGAAATGGGATATGAACCGCATATTTTCGGATGTCTATGCCAAAGATCTGGAACCCCGGGAGCAGGGAAAGGTGTTTCATCGCTATGTGTGCGGCCTGTACCGCTGCATGAAGGAATTGACGGAGCGCTTTCCGGCAATCCTGTTTGAGGGATGCAGTTCGGGAGGCAATCGATTTGACTTGGGGATCCTGGCGTATTTTCCCCAGATCTGGGCCAGCGACAATACCGATGCCCTGTGCCGGGCGGAGATTCAGAACGGCTACAGCTACGGCTATCCCATGTCCACGGTCAGCGCCCATGTGTCCGCCTGCCCCAACCACCAGACCCTGCGGGTCACGCCTTTGGAGACCCGCTTCCATGTGGCGGCCTTCGGCGTCTGCGGCTATGAGTGCAATTTCTGCGATATGGGAAAAGAGGAACTGGCGGCGGTAAAAGCGCAGATCGCTCTCTATAAACAGTGGCGGGAAGTTTTGCAGTTCGGCGATTTTTACCGGGGCAGGAGTTTCGGAACGGGCGGACACAGCGCCATCAGCCCGGGCAGTTCCAATACCATGGAGTGGACCTGTGTGTCTTCGGACCGAAAGAAGGCGGTGGGGATGCTGTTTCAGAAGCTGGTGGTGCCCAACGATTCTTACGCCTGTTACCGGGCCAGGGGACTGGAGGAGGAGCGTTGCTACCATTTCTACAACCGCAGCCTGCAATACAATCTGAAAGCCTTCGGCGGTCTGGTGAATATGATCGCGCCCATTCACATCCGACAGGGCTCCCTGGTGGAAGAGATCGCCTCCAGGCTGGTGAAACTGGAGGGGGAGACGGAGGACTGCCTGGTATATGGGGATGAACTGATGTACCATGGCGTAAAGCTGAAACAGGCCTTCGGATCCGTGGGATACAGCAGTGAAGTGCGAATCTACCAGGATTTCGGTTCCAGAATGTATTTTATGGAGTGTGCGGAACACTAAACCAGCATATTCCCGTAGAGCACACTGCTGCAGGAAAGGACGCTTCGCGGCCCTTCCTGCAGCACCCGGTTTGTGCGCACGAAGGGGGTATGCGGAACTCTAAACAGCATACCCCCGTAGAGCGCACTGCTGCAGGAAAGGACGTTTCGCGGCCCTTCCTGCAGCACCGGGCTGTGCGCGCGAAGGGGGTATGCGGAACTCTATTAGGAGAATGGACATGGATAACGAAAAGCAGACCAAGAAAAATCTGATGTATTTTCCTCTGGGAACAGTGGGGCGGGACGCGGTGTACTGTCTGATCAACAGCTACCTGCTGACCTTTGTATTATTCACGCATTCCCTGGACGGGGCCCAGCTTGCGGCGGTGACGGGGATCATGATCGCGGCCCGGGTGTTTGACGCCCTCAATGATCCCATTATGGGCAATATCATTGAGCGCACCCGGTCCAAATTCGGCAAATTCAAGCCCTGGCTGTTGGCGGGGGGCCTGTCCACCTCGGTGGTGATCTATCTGCTGTTTAATGTCAGGCTGCAGGGATGGAGTTTTGTGTGGTTTTTTGCCCTGTTGTATTTTGGCTTTAGCATTACCTATACCATGAGCGATATCTCTTACTGGGGCATGATCCCGGCCCTGGGCTCCGATGCCAATGCCCGGAACCAGTTTACCTCCAGAGCCACGCTCTTTGCCGGCATCGGCAGCACGCTGGCCGCTATTCTGATTCCTCTTTTTACGGCGGGTTCAGGGGCCATCGGCGGCAGCACGGCGGTGGCCTACGGATGGATTGCTCTGGCGATTGCCATATTGGGGCCGCTGTTTATCCTTTTTCCCCTGCTTGGAGTGCGGGAGCATCGGGAGAGCAGCCTGCCGGCAGAGCGGGAAAAGTTTTCCCTTTTACAGGTATTCCGCACCATCGCCCGCAATGACCAGCTGGTGTGGGTCTCGGTGATCTTTCTGATTCAGCAGGTGGGAAACGGTCTGGTGATCGGAGGAATCGGTTCCACTTACATTTATTTTACCTTTGGCTACAACGGCGGGCTGTATTCTCTGTTTACCACGGTGGGCATGGCGGCCACGGCCTTTCTGATGATTTTTTATCCGGCCATCTCCCGGCGTATCCACAGGAAAAAACTGATGGGTGTCATGGCGGTGATTTCCGTCGCAGGCTATGGAATGATGCTGGGTTCACTGGCGGTTCCGGGAACCGGCATGGGCAGGTTCTGGCTGCTGGTGCTGGGGTATATGCTGTCCAATTTTGGCCAGTACTGCTATTATCTGATCATGATGATTTCCATTATGAACACGGTGGAGTACAATGAATACAAATTCGGCACCAGAGACGAGGGAATTATCACGTCCCTGCGTCCCTTTATCACCAAGATGAGTTCCGCGCTGATCGTGGCCATTACCTCCGCCACATATCTGCTCTTTGGCGTCACCGGCTATACCAATCGGATTTCCGATCTGGAGCAGCAATGCGCCCAGGGGCTGCTCTCCGAGGAAGAGAAACTGGCTCGGATATCCCAGGTGATTTTCGGGGCGGAAGGCGCCCAGGCCGGCGTCACGGCGGGACAGAGCGCGGGGCTGATGATTGCCATGACGGTACTTCCCTGTGCGCTGATGCTGCTTTCTTACTTCTTATATAAAAAGAAGTATCGGCTGGACGAGGAGTTGTATGACAAGATCTGCGGGGAACTGAATCGGAACTGAGGAGGCTGGGATGATGAGTGAACTTTTGGAATTTGCCGACAGAGAGGAATTCAGAAACTGGCTTTCTGAGCACTGCCTGTCAAGCGACGGCGTATGGCTGCTGTTTGGCAAAGCCGGCGGGCCGAAAACAATTAAGGCGGGAGAGGCGCTGGAAGAAGCTCTCTGTTTTGGATGGATAGACGGCCAGATGCAAAGCATGGACGATAAAACCTACAAAAAGTATTTTTCCATGCGCAGGGAGAAGAGCAAATGGTCCGAGAAAAATAAGGCATTGGCCCAAAGTCTTGAAGAGCGGGGGCTGATGACGGATTTCGGCAGAAAGAAAATGGAGGAAGCCAGGAAGAACGGTCAATGGGACGCCCCGAAATCCACGGCGGTAACGGAGGAACAGATTGCCAGGCTTTCCGAACTGCTGCAAGGATATGAGCCTGCCTGCACCAATTTCCGGGCCATGTCCCCGTCGGTAAAGAAAACCTACGCCCGGGCGTATTTTGACGCTAAGACAGACGCCGGGCGGGAAAAACGGATGGCCTGGATGGTGGACCGGCTCAATAAGAACCTGAAACCCATGTAAGAGCGGGGAAGACGATCCAAAATGAAGGCAGCGGACAGAATTGAGGAAAAATATGGGAAAAGCAGCACGGAAGCTGGATTATGACAGCACGTTGGGAGAATTGTACCGCAGTCCGGTGGGGCATGACGCCCTGGCCCGGGTATTGCTGCAGCTGGGGCTGCCGGAACGCGCGCTTACCAACCGGGCCGTGTCCGGCCTGAAGTTGCGCACCGTGGCGAAACTGGCGGGGAAGAAGCTGGGGGCAGGATTTTTTGACGCGCTGCTGGAACTGGTGAACGGCGAAAAGGACCAGCCCTGCTCCGCAAAGGGCAGAGTTACGCCCAAGTGGTGGAAAGAGGCGGTCTTTTACCAGATCTATCCCCGCAGTTTCTGCGACAGCAATGGGGACGGGATCGGGGATCTGCAGGGCATAATCGGCAAGCTGGACTACCTGCGGGAACTGGGAGTGGACGCCCTGTGGCTGTCTCCCATCTACGATTCTCCCAATGATGACAACGGTTATGACATCCGGGATTATGACAAAATCATGGAACAATTTGGAACCATGGAGGATTTCATGCAGCTGCTTGACCAGGTACATCGCCGGGGGATGCGGCTGATTATGGATCTGGTAGTAAACCACACCTCCGATGAACACATCTGGTACAGACAGGCCCTGCAGTCCGGCTCCCCCTACCGGGAATACTATTTTTTCCGGGAGGACGACGGCAGCCGCAGGCCGCCCAACAACTGGACTTCTTTCTTTTCCGGCCCGGCCTGGAAGTATGAGGAGGAGACGGACAGTTGGGCGCTGCATTTGTTTTCTCAAAAGCAGATGGACCTAAACTGGGACAATCCCAAAGTGCGGGAAGAGATTATCGCCATGGTGAACCGCTGGCTGGAGCGGGGAGTGGACGGCTTCCGCATGGATGTGATCAATTATATTTCCAAGAGGGAAGGGCTGCCCCAGGGAGATGAGACCATCGGCGGCCTGATGGGATATTACGGCATCGAGCACTATTATTACGGTCCCAGGCTTCATCAGTACCTGCGGGAAATCCGGGAGAGGGCCTTTGCGCCCCACGGGGCTTTTTCCGTGGGAGAGACGCCGGGTCTGGGAATGAAAATGTGCCAGCTTGTGACGGGGGAAGAGCGCGGGGAACTGGATATGGTGTTCTCCTTTGACCACCTGGAGACGCCGGGGCATGTGCGGTTCCAGGACTATGCTTATGATCTGAATTATTTCCGGGATTATATGATAGACTGGATGGAGCATTACGGCAGCAACTGCTGGATGTCCCTCTTTTATAACAACCATGACAATCCCCGGATGATCAGCAAGATCACCAAAGACGCCTCCTGGCATACGGCACTCTCCAAACTTCTGGCGGTGATGCAGCTTACGCTGAAGGGGACGCCCTTTATTTACCAGGGGGATGAGATGGGGCTGGCCAATTACGCTTTTACCTCTATGGAACAGATTACGGATGTGGAGGCAAAGGGGTATTATGCCGAACATATAGGGAAGGAGCCCCGGGAGAAAGTATTTGCGACAGTTCTGGCGGGAACCCGGGAGCATGGGAGAGTACTGCTGCCCTGGAATAAGAAAATGCCCCCTTGGCATGAGGGGCTGCGCCAGGAGCCTAAAGAGGAAGTGCTGTTGGCTTACAGAACGCTGCTGCGTCTGCGGCATGGGGAAAAAGCCTTGGTCTACGGAGGATTCAGGGTCCTGTGCCGGAGGAAGAACCGTTTCGTGTATGCCCGGGGACTGGGAAAGCGGGTCTATGTGGTGGACTGCAATCTGGGCAGCAGGCCCTGCCGGCCGTTCAGGCTCAGAGGAAAATGGCAGCTGGTATACGACACGGCGGAAACCGTAAAAGACATGGCGGCGGACAGCGGGGAAATGCTCTGGGGATATGAGGCCCGGATCTGGCGCAGGGCGGACGAAGAGTGAACGGCGCGGGTAATTTTTGAAATATGCGGAACATAAGTTAAAAGAGCACAAAAACAGGAGAAGGAACCAATGAGATTGATGCTGTGTTATATCAGAAAGCATTTGGGCATGTTTCTGGTGGCGGTGGTGTTTCTGGCCATAGAGACCTTTGCGGATCTGCTGCAGCCCACCTTCATGTCCTATATTGTGGACCGGGGCGTCAAAGGGGCAGATGTGGGATTGATCTGGCGGTATGGCCTGATCATGCTGGGAATCACCGCCATGGGGGCGGTGGGAGCGGTGGTGCGCAATACCTATGCCAGCCGGACTTCCCAACTCATCGGCAAGGAGATACGGCTGGCCATCTACGAGAAAGTACAGGCTCTTTCTTATGAGAATATCGACCGGCTGCAGCCTGCTTCCATCATCACCAGGATCACCAATGATGTGACCCAGATGCAGAACTTTATCAACGGCATTATGCGGATCATGTTAAAAGCCCCGGTGACCTGCGTGGGGGCAGTGGCGCTGATTATTTTTCAGATGCCCCGGCTCCTGCCTTTGATGCTGGTAATTCTGGTCTGCGCCGGCCTGCTGATCTACGGCAATATGAAACTGGGCTATCCACGGTTTGACAGGATGCAGAGAAAACTGGACGGGCTGAACCATACCAGCCGGGAATTCCTGAGTGCCATCCGGGTGGTGAAGGCCTTCCGGGCCGAGGAGCAGGAACAGGAGAAATTTCAGGAGGCGTCCCTGCAATTGGCGGAGGCGGGCATCTCTTCCATGCGGGTGATGGCCGTATTCGGCCCCTTGATTAATCTCACGGTGAACGGAGGGATCGTGGTGATGCTGTGGCTCTCCGGGCGGGAGATGGCAGGAGAGATCGGGCAGCTTATGGCCTGTGTCAACTATATGACCCAGGTGCTGTTCGCGCTGGGCATGGTGTCCAATATCCTGAATTCCGCCGTCCGGGCCGTGGCTTCCTCCGCCAGAGTGCAGGAAATCCTGGACGAGACGCCCGCCCAGGCGGAAGTGTCCGCCCGGAAAGAACTGTCCTCCCGGGCTGAGGCGCCGTTCTCCGATGACGGAAAAAGGCGGGAGCCCGGCGGCTCTGTCAGCATCGCCTTCCGGCAGGTTTCCTTTGCCTATGCGGGCACGTCCCGTCCGGCGGTGCAGGAGGCGGATTTTACCGTCCGGGAAGGGGAGACCGTGGGAATCATCGGCCCCACCGGGTCGGGCAAAACCACATTGGTGAACCTGGTTCCCAGATTCTATGACGCCACCCGGGGACAGGTGCTGGTGGAGGGACGGGACGTGACTCTGACCCCCACGGAGCAGCTGCGCGGTTACATAGCCGTAGTGCCTCAGAAGGCGCTGCTTTTCTCCGGTACCATCCTGGAGAACCTGCGCTGGGGAGATAAGGAGGCCACGCCGGAGGAAGTCCGCCGGGCGGCAGAGGCGGCCTGTGCGGAGGAATTTGTGTCCAAACTGCCGGAGGGCTATGACACTCTGCTGGGGCAGGGTGGTGTAAACCTCTCCGGCGGCCAGAAACAACGCCTTTCCATCGCCAGAGCCCTGCTGAAAAAGCCCCGGGTACTGATCCTGGACGATTGTACCAGCGCCCTGGACGCCACCACGGAGGCCAGGGTACTGGCGGGAATCCGGCGGGAGTCCGCAGGTATGACGGTGCTTCTGGTGAGTCAGCGCATCGCCACGGTGATGAAAGCCGATCACATCCTCTGTATGGAGGACGGGCGGGTCTGCGGTTTCGGATCCCATCAGGACTTGATGACAGACTGTGAACCCTACAGGGCCATCTACAATTCCCAGATCGGAGAATAAGGACAAAATCCGAAGAATAAGGATAGAATTTGTTGCGGCAGGAGGAACTGATATGGATAAAAATATGGCGACGCCCCCTTCCCAGCTGGGGCGGGCAAGGGGCGTTCCGGCAGTGAAACCCAAAGATATGAAAGGTACTTTGGTCCGGCTTTGGCAGTTGACCCGGGGCCACAGGAAAGGGCTGGGCTGGGTTCTGATGCTGTCCGGCCTGGCTTCCGGCTCCGCCGTCCTCTCTCCCTACCTCATCGGCAGGGCGGTGAACTGCATTGATGCCGGTGAGCCGGGCCTGGCGCTGCTGGCAGCGCTGGCGGGACTGTATCTGGGAGACTGGCTGATCCGTTTTTTGCAGCAGTTCCTTATGGCGGGCATCGGACAGCGGATGATCTATCATATCCGCACCAGTCTGTTTTCTCATATGGAAAAGCTGCCCCTGTCCTTCTTTGACACCCGGCAGCACGGGGAACTGATGAGCCGCCTTACCAATGATGTGGACAATATCAGCGTCACCATATCGGATTCTCTTACTCAGCTTATGACCTATGGTTTTACCATCATCGGCATCTTCTGTGTCATGCTCTGGATGAGTCCGCTGCTCACCTGTATCGCCCTCTTTGCGGTGCTGCTGATCTTTCTGCTGACCCGGGCGGTGACCAGGCGCACCAAGGTGCTGTTCCGGCAGCAGCAGGCCATCCTGGGCAGACTCAACGGACAGGTGGAAGAGAGCGTATCCGGCATCAGCATGGTCAAGGCTTTTGGCCAGGAGCGGGAGATGGTGGCGAAGTTTGTGGAAAATAACGATGCCTTCTGCCGGGTGGCTACCAAGGCTCAGATTGCTTCCGGCTATCTGATGCCCATGATGAATGTGATCAACAATCTCACCTATGTGCTCATCGCCATAGCCAGCGGTCTGATGGCGCTGGGAGGAAAACTGACCGTAGGCGAGATTTCCAGTTTTCTGCTGTATTCCCGGCAGTTTTCCAGGCCCTTTGTGGATATCGCCAATATATACAACAATTTTCAGACGGCGGTGGCTGGGGCGGAGCGCATTCTGGAGATTCTGGACCAGGACGGGGAGCCGGAGGATGCGCCTGGGGCCAGAAGCGCGGACGGGGTACGGGGAGCCGTGCGTTTCCGGGACGTGACCTTCGGCTATCGGCCGGATCAGCCCATTCTGCGGCATATCAATCTGGAGATCTCCGCGGGGACCCGGGTGGCGGTGGTGGGTCCCACGGGTTCGGGAAAAACCACCCTGATCAATCTGCTGACCCGATTCTATGACGTGCAGGAGGGGGCCATCCTGCTGGACGGCTGTGATCTGCGGCAGTACCGGCTGGGAGAACTGCGCCGGGCCTTTGGGGTGGTGCTTCAGGACACGGCGCTGTTTGGCACTTCTATCCGGGAAAATATCAGTTACGGACACCGGGACGTGCCGCTGGAACAGATACAGGAGGCGGCCCGGGCAGCCGGAGCGGACGGTTTCATCCGCAGGCTGCCCCAGGGCTATGACACGGTGCTGCACCAGGGCGGCGCGGAACTGAGCCAGGGAGAGCGGCAGCTTCTCACCATCGCCAGAGCGGTGCTGAACCGTGCTCCCATCATGATTCTGGACGAGGCCACCAGTTCCGTGGACACCGTGACGGAACAGCATATCCGCCGGGCCATGCTGGACATCACCCGAGGGCGTACTTCTTTTATTATCGCCCATCGTCTGTCCACCATCCGGGATTCCGACCTGATTCTGCTGATCCGGGAAGGCCGGATCGCGGAGCAGGGCACCCACCAGCAGCTCATGGCCCTGGAAGGGGAGTATGCCCGGATGTATCGGACCCAGATGGGGCAGGGGTGAGGGGACAAAAGGGGCTGGAGGGGGGTGGATGGAAAACGCTTTCGTCCCCTTATCTACAGGGATTTGAAAATATTGGAAAAGAGAAAAGTAAAGTTTGACATTCCCCGTGAATGGTGTTATGGTAAAATCAGATGTAATTTCGGATAAAGGAGTAATCGACCATGGGGCAGATCAATAAAGGAAAGATATTCAGGAGGCTGACGACCAATATCGTGACGCTGGCAATGCTCACGATAATTATCATCATATGCATCGTATCCATGCGGTCTGCCATAATGAGGAACTCGGAGAAGCTGGGGAGTAATCTGGTCAAGAATTACTCGGCCACGGAGATGTCCAATCTGGCCACTTTCCAGTCCTTCCTGCATTTGTGTACGGACTATGTGGAGTCCTACGAGGCCCGGGGGGCTACCCTGGAGGAATTGGAAAGCGGACTCTATGTCTTTATGAACGGATTGCTGGAGATGTTCGGGGAAGAGAATATTTCCGTCTACGGCAGGGTTCTGGACGGTACGGCCACTATTTCCTACGGCCTTTCCGTAAGCGATGTGGAGGCTTATGCGGCCCGGCAGCAGGAGTATTACGCAAGTTTCATGCAGGCGGACGGGAAAGTTTATGTATCCCCGGCCTACATGGAGGAGGGCAGCGGCCAGCCTGTGGTTACACTCTTTCAGAGAATTTCTGCCAGCAACAGCTTCCTGGCCATGGATATCCGTTTCTCCGGCTTTGAGGCCAACAATGTGGAGATGGACCTGCCCAATCTGGCCAGCTATTATCTCTGCGACAGCCAGGGGACGCTGTTTTTCTACAAGACGCCGCTCCGGCATACATATGAGGAGTTCCAGGAATTCATGGATTCCCTCCTGGCCAGGATTGACCTGGAGGCAGGGGACGGTGCCCTGGAGCGGATCACAGCCATGGATAACCATGAGCGGAATGTATATTATCATGTGCTGGATAACGGCTGGGTGGCCATTCTCACCATCCCGGAGGCCGAACTGCTGGCGGGTGTAGATACCTTTAACAAGGTCAGTGTGGTGCTGATCCTGGTGGGTCTTGTGGCCGTGGTGGTGATAGGGGTGCGGGATTATAAGAAGGAGCGTCAGGCTCTGCAGCTGATGTCGGAGAAGGAACTCATTGTCAAGAGCAACCGTATCTCCCAGAGCGCCATGGCCAGCACGGCCCTGGCCTACCAGGCTGTCTATTACCTGGATCTGCAGGACTTCAGCTGCCGCATGATTTATCCCATCCAGGGGGACAACGGGCCCGTGGATTACCGTCAGGCTATGGACGAACGCTTTGGAGGGGACCGCGTTGCGGAGGAATCCAGGGAGGATCTGAAGCAGTTCCTGAGCCTGGATTATATGACGAAGGAACTGGCAGGAAAAGAACATATCAATATGAAGTACTGCCAGAAAAAGGCCGATGGCAGCAGCGAGTGGTGCCAGATCACGCTGGTGGCCTGCGAGACGGAGAACGGAAAGCCCCAGGCGGTGACGATGACCATCCGCAGCATAGACGAGATGATCAAAAACGAGGAGAAGCAGAAGGAATTGTTTGCCCTTGCTGCCGAGCGGGCGGAGGCTGCCAATTACGCCAAGTCTGATTTCCTGTCCAAGATGAGCCACGATATCCGTACGCCCATGAACGCCATCATCGGTATGACGGCCATTGCCGGCGCCCATATCGACGACCGGGACAGGGTGGTGGACTGTCTCTCCAAGATCACGGTGGCCAGCCGTCATCTGCTGTCCCTGATCAATGAGGTGCTGGACATGAGCCGCATCGAGAGCGGCAAGGTGGTACTCACGGAGGAGGACTTCAATCTCTCCGAACTGATTGAGAACCTGCTTACCATGGTGAAGCCTCTGATCAAGGAGCACAACCATGATTTGAATGTGAAAATCAACAATATCTCCCATGAGAATGTGTTTGGCGACAGTCTGCGTATCCAGCAGGTGTTTGTCAATATCGTGGGCAACTCGGTAAAATACACTCCGGACGGCGGCAAGATCGACATTACCATTTTCGAGAAGCCCACCAATAAGAAGAAAGTGGGCTGTTACGAGTTTGTATTTGAGGACAACGGCATCGGTATGTCGCCGGAATTTGTGGAAAAGATATTCCATCCTTTTGAGCGGTCCGACGATGAGCGGGCACTGAAGGTTCAGGGCACCGGATTGGGCATGGCCATCACCAAGAACATCGTCAATATGATGAACGGCGATATCAAGGTGGAGAGCAAGCTGGGGGAGGGTTCCAGGTTTACCGTGACCATCTTCCTGAAACTGCAGGAGGAAGATCTGGACTCTGCAGCGGAACTGGCGCAGCTGCCCGTACTGGTGGTGGATGATGATGTGGATGTCTGCGAGAGTACGGCGGGTATTCTGCGGGATATCGGCATGGACAGCGAATGGGTGTCTTCCGGCCAGGAAGCAGTGGACCGGGTGATCGAGAGGCATGAGGCCGGCAACGGTTTCTTTGCCGTGATCGTGGACTGGATGATGCCGGGCATGGACGGCGTGGAGACCACCCGCCGGATCCGCCAAAGTGTGGGGGAGGACATTCCGATTATCGTATTTTCCTCCTATGACTGGACGGAGATCGAGGCCCAGGCCAGAGAGGCCGGGGTGGATACCTTCATCGCGAAGCCGCTGTTTAAATCCAGGCTGATCTCGGTGTTCAAAGAGATTGTAAACGGCGACAAAGAGGAAGAGACCAAGGATGTGCTGGCGGATATCGCGGAGATGGACTACTCCGGCAAGCGGGTGCTTCTGGTGGAGGATAATGAACTGAACCGGGAGATTGCCCAGGAGATTCTGGGCATGACGGGACTGCAGATCGAGACCGCCGAGAACGGCAGGATCGCTCTGGACATGGTGACAGCTTCCGCAGACGGGTATTATGACCTGGTATTTATGGATATCCAGATGCCCGTTATGAACGGTTATGACGCGGCCCGGGGAATCCGGGGGCTGGGACGCGGCTATACGGATCAGCTGCCCATTATCGCCATGACTGCCAACGCGTTCGCGGAGGATGTGGTGATGGCCAAAGACGTGGGCATGAACGAGCATATTGCCAAGCCGCTGGATATGGAGAAGCTGGAGGCCATTTTGAAGAACTGGCTGTGACGCAGCGGAATTCCGACAGGGAAAGGAAATCGGGGATTATATGAGCAGAGAGACGCTTCTTCAGGAAAGCAAGACGATGATTGACGACCTGCTCCAGGCGGCCAACGGCCTGATCGAGATGGCCAACGGCGAGTTGGTGGACCTGGGCGAGGAGCCGGTGGAGGTTCAGGTGCTGGAACGGCAGCCGGAGCAGGATCCCGGGATTGATCTGGCGGAACTGGAGGCCCAGGGGCTGTACGAGGCCCAGCTGCAGGAGGTGGAACTGGGCCTTAAGGATAATCTGCCGGTACAACTGTATGCTCAGAACTGCTACAACTGGATGCAGATGAAAGAGATCCGGCTGGGGATGCTGGCCAAAGTGGACGTCAAGTGGTACACCAACCCCCTGTATAACGCGGAGCAGATGCATCAGATCCGGCTGGGCCTGGAATACGGCCTGGACGTGTCGGGTTATGCCCGGCTGATCTACACTGTGTCGGACATGTACAAGAGGCGTCATGTGCTGATGGAGGAGAAGTACAGGAGCGGCGGAGGCGGGCAGGAACGGATCATTCTGGACGACTTTACCCGTATCCAGCTTCGGCTCAGTGCGGATCTGATGGAGGCGTGGATCACGCTGCCCAAAACGGACGGGCGCAGTTATACCATAGCGGAACTGCGCCGTCTGTTGAAAAAGTACGAAGTGCGTCACGGCATCCAGGCGGAGGGTCTGCGCCAGGCCACCATAGAGGATGCCAGGGGCAATGAGATCCTGATTGCCCGGGGAGTACCCGCCATGCCGGGAAGGGACGGCCATTATGAGCTGTTCTTTAATCGGGAACTGCCGGATGCTCCGGAACTTCTGGCGGACGGCAGCGTGGACTATACCCATGTGATCGTAGCGGATACTGCCCTGCCGGGACAGAAGCTGGCCCAGTACCGTCCTGCGGGCAGAGGGAAGCCGGGCATGACGGTGACGGGCATTGCCATTGACGGCGCCAGAGGCAAGGAACTGCCTCCCCTGACCGGCAGCGGCATTGTGGCGGACCACGAAAACCGAATCTATTCCGCAGCCATCAAGGGCTATGTGACCTATGACCGGGAGAGCAGCAAATTGAACGTGATGCAGACCTATCTGGTGAACGGGGACGTGAACAGTTACACCGGCAGCGTGGTTTATGACGGGACCATCCATGTCAGCGGTTCCGTCAGCGGTAAGGCCCGGATCTGTGCCACAGGCGATGTGATCGTGGACGGATTTGTCAGCGGCGGCACCATCGAGGCAGGGTACAATGTGATTCTCCGGGGAGGCGTTAACGCTGCGGAACAGGGCAGCATAAAGGCCGGCGGCCAGATCATGGGCAAGTTCTTTGAACGGGCTAATCTGGTGGCGGGCGGTGATATTGAGGGGAATTACTTCCTGGACTGCAATGTGCGCTCCGAGGGGAAGGTGGTGGCCAAGGGCGGCAAGAGCCGGATCATGGGCGGCGAAATGACGGCCAGTGCCGGTGTGGAGGCCAAGATCGTGGGCAACTACGGCAGCACCAAGACGGTGGTAGTGGTGGCCAATCTGTATGAACTGACGGAGCAGCTGCAGGATATTAAGGAGCGGCAGAAGAAGGTGGCTTCCGAGCAGGAGAAACTGGCGGAAGGCAGGGAAAAGCTGGAAAAACTCATAGCGGAAGGCGCTGTGAGCGACCAGCGGATTTACCAGAAGATTTTGCAGGCGGCCGCAGTGAAACAGAACGAGTGGACGCTGCTGGAACAGAGGATGGAACATCTGAAAACCGTGAAGAAAAATGCCATGCTGGCAAGCGTGAATGTGCTCAAGGAATTGCGCCCCGGGACTTTTATCACCATCAACGGCGTGACAAAGATGATCACCGAGGCGTCTCCGGGGGGCACGCTGACGGAGAAAGTTCTGCTGGATAAGAAAAAATGATGAGGTGTATCAATGGAGGAGAGGAATATCATATTGATTGCGGGCGGGAACGAGGAGAACCGCAGATTGCTGGGAGAGCCTCTGTCCAACGCCTATGACATTATAGAGGCGGGGGACGGCAAGCAGGTGCTGGCCGAGATCCAGAGGCGCAAGGGAGAACTGGCGGCCGTGCTGTTGGACTGGGATATGCCTCTGGTGGGGGCCTACCAGATTCTGCAGGTGATGCAGTCCAAGGGTATGACGGAACATATTCTGGCGTTTGTCACCACGGTGGAGCCGGATCCGGATATCGACAGCAAAGTCTACAGCCTGGGGGCGGTGTCCGTGCTGTGCAAGCCCTACGGAGAGGCCATGATCCGCAGGCAGGTTCTGAACCGTCTGGAGGACGCCGCGCAGATTCGAAGTCTTCGGGCGGAGGTGGCGCAAAAGGAAAAGCTGGTGCAGGACAGCCTTAAGAAGCTGGACGGATTTTATGACAATCTGCTGGACGCCATCGGTTCCGTGATGGAATATCGGATTTCCGAATCGGACCAGCATGTGAAGCGGATTAAGGGCTTTTCACGGATTCTGGCGGTGGCTTATCGAAACGAATTTCCGGACTGCGGCCTGGACGAGGACGAGATCAACCGCATCGTCAGAGGGTCGGTGATCCATGACATCGGCAAGATCGCCGTGCCGGACGCGGTGCTGCTCAACCCGGCTAAACTCACGGAGGATGAACAACAGATCCTGAGAAGCCATACCACCAAGGGAGAGGAGATTATGCAGCAGCTGCGGGAGGTGCAGGACGAGGAACAGTACCGCGTATCCTGCGAGATCTGCCGCTGGCATCACGAACGGCATGACGGCAGAGGGTATCCCGACGGGCTGGAGGGTGACGAGATTCCTCTGTCCGCCCAGATCGTGTCCATCGTGGACGTGTACGACGAACTGGTGTCAGAGCGCATTTTCAAGAAACCCGACGACAAGGAGACCGCGTTCCGCAAGATCATGGACGGCAAGTGCGGGGTTTTTGCCCCTAAACTTCTGCAGTGCTTTGAGGCATCTAAAAAACTTCTGGAATTATTTTCCGACAATAACTGACCGCGCGCCGTGGGTTTGTCCTCTGGAGGACCCACGGCGCTTATTTTATAATTGCCTCTAAAGTATTTTCCCTTTTGTCCGATAAATTTAGTAACAAGAATGAAGGATCATTCTGGAAAGGAGGAGTCGGATATGAGAATAGAGGCGTATAACCAGGTACAGCAGTTATATCAGGCAAAACGCACAGGAAAGGCTCAGAATTCCCCCGCGGCAGCTAAAACGGATAAATTGCAGATCAGCAGTTTCGGCAGGGATATTCAGGTAGCCAAGGCGGCGGTTGCTGCAGCCCCTGATGTTCGCGAGGAGTTAACGGCTCCGATCAAGTCGAAGATACAGGACGGAACCTATGATGTCAGCAATGAGAATTTTGCTGAGAAGCTGATGCAGAAGTACTGGGAAATGAGGTAACTTTCGGTGGCTAGCTTGATGGAGAACCTGATTGCGGTGTTGCAGCAGGAATGTGAGGAGTACAACGGGCTGCTGGAATTATCCGATCGCAAGACGCCCGTTATCGTTGCGGGCGATCTTGATCAATTACAGAAAATCACGGATGAAGAGCAGGAATGGGTAGGCAGGATCGCCCATCTCGAGAAAAAGAGAGCGGAGATCACTGCCGACATTGCTGATGTGCTTAACAAGGATGTTAAAACGATGAAGCTGAGGGATCTGGTGCAGATGCTCTCAGCCCGCCCGGCGGAGCAGAAGCAGCTTTCGGAGGCCTGCGACGGATTGCGGGAGGCAGTGGATCAGGTGCAGGCCGTTAACGAGCGGAACAGGGATCTGATTCAGCACAGTCTGGAATTGGTGGAGTTCGATATGAATATTTTGCAGTCCATGCGGACGGCTCCCCAGACGGCTAATTATAATCGGGAAGCATACAATGCGGGCGCAGCCATGGGGATCGCAAGCCCCGGTTTCGACGCGAAACAATAGTTAAGGCAGAGGTGATGTCATATGTCATTATTTGGTAGTTTATATATAGGAGCATCTGGATTACAGACCAGTCAAAATGCGCTGAATACCACAGCGCATAATCTAACTAATGCGGATACAAAGGGCTATACCCGCCAGCAGGTACAGCAGGCAACCAGGTCCTATGTAACCCTGTCAACCAATCCCCACGCCGTATCCAATTATCAGACCGGCCTGGGAACCTTTTATTCCAACGTAAAACAGGTGAGGAATTATTTTCTGGATAAGACCTTCCGCAAGGAGTCCGGCAGGAGCATGTTCTACCAGGTGTCTACGGAGACCATGGAGGAGATGGAGAGTCTGCTGGGGGAACTGAACAAGGAGGCCTTCCAGACCACCATGGGGGATCTGTGGAGTTCCGTGCAGGAACTTGTTAAGACACCCTCCAGTTCTGTGTGCCAGGGGCTGTTTGTGCAGCGGGCGGAAGAATTTTTGCAGCGTTCGGCTCATATCTATGACAGCCTGTGCGATTACCAGAACAATTTGAATGAAAAGATCCGGCAGAAGGTGAATCTGATCAACAACTACGGAAAACAGATTCTGGAACTGAACGACCGGATTCGAAATATAGAGGTGGGGGGCATAGAACATGCCAACGACCTGCGGGATGTGCGCAACCAGATTCTGGATGAACTGTCGGAGCTGGCGGACATTAATTTTTCGGAGAATATATACGGGGATGTGTCCGTGCAGATCGAGGGCGTAGACTTCGTGAAGGATAACACCTGCTTTGAGATCGGGCTGGACGTGGATGAGACCACCGGTTTTTACACGCCCTTCTGGCCCCTGAACGCCAGGTTCACGGAGCGGGAGGACGGCAGCCGGGATTATGATATCCGGGGAGCGGAGGTGTTTGACCTTACCCTGGAGATCTCCACGGATCTGGACACGGATATCGGCGGCCTGAAGGCCATGTTGTACGCCAGAGGGGATCACCGGGCGGATTATACGGACATTGAGCGGGACTATGACGCCGTGTCCCAGTCCGTTATTATGAACATGCAGGCGGAGTTTGACCAGCTGGTACACAATGTGGCGGTTAAACTCAACAGTATTCTGGCGGGAGCTGCCGGGGTTAAGACCATGGATCTGACGCTGGCAGACGGCACGGTGCTCCGGGGCGTGCAGGCCTGCGAGGACGAACCGGGCGGCTATATGCGCCATGAGGATGGCAGTCCCATCCAACTGTTCGCCAAGGTTACCACGCCGGGTTACCAGAAGGTTACCGCAAAGGTGACTGACGAAAACGGTAATTTAGTCGAAAAGGATTTTTGGGTATATCAGGAGGAACATTTAGGGAGCGCGGATCCCGACAAGAACGATCCCATGCGTCCCGAGACGGTCTACAGTCTGAAGAATCTGCAGATCGACCCGGAACTGAAGGAGTCACCTTCCATTCTGGGCTTTATGAAGGGGACCACCGAGGACAGAGAGACTGCGGAGGCGTTGAGCAATGCTTTCACGGAGAGTATCTATACGCTGAATCCCAATGTGAAAAAGACCTGTACCTTCATGGAGTATTACAACGACCTGGTAAATCAGGTAGCCAACAGCGGTTATGCGTTCCGAAGCGTTCTGGCGAATCAGCAGAACACCGTGGAAGCCACCAGCAATGCCAGAGAGCAGGTCATCGGAGTGTCCTCGGACGAGGAATTGTCCAATATGATCAAGTTCCAGAATGCCTATAATGCCTCCAGCCGGTATATCAATGCCATCAGCGAGATGCTGGAACATGTGATCAGCGCGTTGGGCAGATAGAATCTGTTTCTTAGGGCAGAATGATTTTACCGGGACCTGTGGGGACCGAACAGATGCGGGACATAAATATGGAAAGACGAGGATAAGGAAATGCCTTCACAATTTTTTGGACTTAATATCGCATATACGGGGCTTCTGGCCAGCAACGCGGCCATGAACACCACCGCCAACAACATTGCCAACGTGCAGACCGACGGCTACAGCCGCCAGCGGGTGGTGCAGCAGGCCAGCCAGGCCATCCGGGTGTTTCAGACTTACGGCTGTGCGGGCGCGGGCGTGGAAACATTGGCCATTGAACGCATCAGAGATGAATTCTACGACACAAAATATTGGAATAACAATGCCAACGCTGGTGAGTACGATATCAAGCAGTATTATATGAAGCAGTTTGAGGCGTATTTTGACGATGATGGAAAAAGCACCGGGTTCAAGACCATTTTCGACAAGATGATGATCGGCGGCATGCAGGAATGGAAGAAAGATCCCAGCAGCACCAACGCCAAAAAGCAGTTCATCGGTACGGTGGGCCAGCTTACGGAGTATTTTAACGGGTTGGCGGGTAATCTGCAGAAGATGCAGGCGGACATGAACCAGGAGATCAAGCTGAAGGTGGAAGAAATCAATTCCCTGGCCGGGGAGATTGCCACTCTGAATAAGCAGATCAATGTGGTGGAACTTTCCGGCACCAAGGCCAATGAATTGCGGGACCGCAGAAGCCTGCTGCTGGATCAGCTGTCGCTGATTGTGGACGTGGAGGTGAAGGAATTTCCCATCATGGACGTAAACCAGCCGGACCGGGAGACGGGAGCCCATCGCTTTATCGTGAAGATTGCCGGAGGCCAGACTCTGGTGGACGGCAATGAGTACAACGGATTGGAGTGTGTGGCCAGGACCAGTTATGAGAAGGTCAACCAGACGGATATCGACGGCCTGTATGATGTATACTGGGAGGACGGCCAGAAGTTTAACCTGTACAATCCCTCCATGGGCGGGAACCTGCAGGGACTGGTACAGATGCGGGACGGCAATAACGGCGAGTATTTTAACGGAAAAGTAGAGGAGATCGGGGGCATAGAGCCCGCGGACAGTCCGGACGGAAAGTACCATGACACGGTGACCATCAGTGTGACCCAGGGATATCTGCAGGACCTGAACTTCTCCAATCTCTCCGATCAGGGCGGCATCATTACTTTGGGCAACAGGGATTACTATTATGATTCCTGGACCGCCGAGTACAGCTATGATGACAATGGGAACAAGGTATGCAGCTATACCTTCACTCTTTCCGACAGTTCCAAGAATCCTTCGCGTCTTACCAATGACAGAGTGGGTAAGAATGCCAGCGTGGGGACGGGGCTGAAGTATCAGGGTGTGCCCTATTATATGAATCAGATGAATACCTGGATCCGCACCTTTGCCCAGAAGTTCAACGACACCCTGAAAGAGGGATACAATGCCTACGACAATCTGGGATGCAATCTGCTTACAGGAAACATGGCGGCCAAGGACGGCCAGTTTAATCTGGTGGATGAGTATCGTTACGACACCTTTACTTATGAGGACTACAAGAAAAAGGTGGATCAGCTGATGGCGGGAGGCATGACCGAGGCGGAGGCCAAGAAAGCTGCGGCTCTCAAGGTATCCGACCATGATGACAGCTATTACCGGGTGACGGCCATGAACTTCAATGTGTCGGTGGCCGTGGAGGAGGATCCGGATCTGCTGGCCCACCGCTATGTGAAGGGAGACGGGGCGGAACAGGACGATTTGCTGGATGATTTGAAGTCCATCGCCACCGACAAGGACAAAATGAGTTTCCGGGGAGGTACGGCTTCGGAATTCCTGCAGTGCATACTGGGGGATGTGGCACTGAACGCCAGCCGGGCCTATACTTTCCAGAGAAATTTCAGCGATATCAGTGATATTATTAATACCCAGCGCATGTCCATATCCGGTGTGGACGAGGACGAGGAGGCTGTAAACCTGGTTAAGTATCAGCACGCATACGGTTTATCCTCCAAGATGATCCAGGTGCTGACGGAGGTCTATGACAGACTCATCCTGGAGACCGGGGTGTAGTGTGAGAAGAACTTCTAACCACTCGCAGCAAAGGCTGCTTCGCGAAGAAGTTCTAAGTCTCACACAGGAGAATGCCTAAAATACGGCATTCTTCTCATGGGAGTTAGTGCGAGTTATGGCAGGGCCGGCGCAGCCAAGCGTGCCGGAGGAACGGAAAAGAGGTAAATCTATGAGAATAACCAACAAGATCATGCAGAACAACAATCTGGCGAACATTAACACCAACAAAATATTGCAGGATAAACTCAGTACCCAGATGTCTTCGGAGAAGAAAATCAGCCGTCCCTCCGATGACCCGGTGGTGGCCATCCGTGCTCTTCGTCTGCGGAGCAATGTGACGGAGGTGACCCAGTACTACAGCAAGAACATTCCGGACGCGGACAGCTGGCTGAATGTGACGGAGGAAGCCATTAAAAATCTGGCGGAAGTGATCACCGCCATGCAGAAGCAGTGTACCAAAGGCTCCAACGGCGATTTGAAGACTTCCGACAGGCAGACCATCATCGAGCAGCTTAAAGCCCTGGCGGACGAAGTATACAGCACCGGGGACGCAGACTATGCGGGCCGCTATGTGTTCACCGGCTACCGCACGGATACGCCCCTGAGTTTCCAGGAAGCCACGGAGCAGAAGTACAGCATCACGGAGCAGTTGGATAAGAATGCCATCGGGCAGATTTCCATCATCACCACCCAGGGCGCCGACGGCAGTGATTTGATGGATATGACCACCAACAACTACGGCAATATCAATGTGACTAAGGATGATGTGCAGGAGGTCAAGGCCTATCGGTTCCAGCTTGCCTACGGAAGCTGTGATGATACGGTGCCTGTGTTAAGCTATCAGGAGAGGCAGCCGGACGGCACTTATCTGACCAAAACCATCACCGCAGAGGTTAAGCATGACTACGAGTCTCCTTATCAGGCGGCTGCGGAGGCCACGGGAGAGAAGGCTATCTTTGTACCGGAGACAGGAGAATTGCTGCTGTCCGGGGATGCCTATGACAAACTGATGGCCACCAAGGACGATGTGTCCACCGCAGGGGTCAACGAGGGAGAGATCCAGATCACCTATGAGAAGTCCAAATGGGTCAAGGGTGATCTGCGGCCCGAGCATTATTTCTACTGCAAGGCCGATCCGGGCACGCCCGAGGAGGAAGTTTACAATGAAAGTTACCTGACTTCCAGACTGGAGCGTCAGGATATCGAGTATGATGTGGGATTCAATCAGACCATTCGGATTAATTCCACTGCGGACGAGTGCTTCAAGCACGGCATCGGCAGAGAGGTGGAAGACCTGGTGAACGCCATGCAGGAAGTGGTGGACGCGGAGAAAATCGTGGCGGATATGACTGCTCTGCTGAAGGAGTCCAGCGGAGCCACGGCGGATGCAATTCAAAAGAAACTGGATGTGGCCCAGAAAGCGCTGGATCTGAAAAAAGATAAGGCCCAGAGGATGTTTGAGCACGGCATCACTTCCATGCAGGGCTATCTGGACGACACCAATGTGAGCCTCACCAACGTGGGTACCCGCAGCAGAAAGCTGGAACTGATCGAGAACCGTATGCAGTCCCAGAAAACCACCTTTGAGACCTTGCAGAGTGAGAACGAGGATATTGATATCGCCGAGGTCATCATTCATCTGAGCAGCGCCAAGCTGACTTATGAGGCAGCTCTGATGGCCACCGGCAAGGTGGCGCAGACCAGTCTGCTGCAGTACATTTAGCGTGACCACAGCCTCCTTTATAGGAGGCTGTATAACTCTGGCGATACCAGTATATATAAAAGGAGAAGGGCAATGATAATTGAGACGAAGGCTTTTGGCGAAGTAGAAATTACAGAGGACAAGATCATCACATTCCCGGGCGGCATCATCGGATTTCCCGATCTGAAGAGGTTTACTTTGCTCCACGATGAGGAGAAGGGGGTGTCCGCGGGGATTCGCTGGCTTCAGTCCCTGGAGGAGCCGGGTTTTGCCATGACGGTGATGGATCCCCTGGTGGTGAAAGAGGATTACAATCCTGAGATTGACGATGAACTGCTCTCCGGGATCGGCGAGGTGTCCCCGGATAATCTGCTTGTGCTGGTGACGGTGAGAGTTCCCTCTGACCTGAAGCAGATGAGCGTCAACCTTCAGGGACCCATTGTCATTAATGTAGACGAGCGCAAGGCCTGCCAGATCATCGTGGACGCGGATGTCTATCCGGTGCGGTTCCCCATCTACGAGATCCTGCAGTCCAGAAAGGCAGGTGACTGAAATGCTGGCATTATCCAGAAAGAAGAATGAGGCAATCATTGTCAACAACAACATAGAGATCACGATCCTGGAGGTTAAGGGCGATCAGGTGAAAATCGGCGTTACTGCCCCCAAGGAAGTGCCCATCTACCGCAAGGAGGTTTACGTGCAGATCCAGGAGGCCAACCAGGATTCGGTTAGTGCGGACGGAATGGCGGCGCTGAAGGACTTTTTGGCATAAAAACCGTGGGAGATTTGTGCGGTTTTCATCTTTTTTACCAAAAAAATCTTAATTTTTTTATTGCCGCGTCCGATAAAAGCTATAAGAAACCAATAAGTGTCGTATAAGGATGACGACATGCAGAGACACATGGAGGTGTAATTATGGCAATAGAACCCTTAGGAAGTATTATGAGTGTACAGGCCCAGGGCGTGAACGCTCCCAAGCCGACAGCACAGCCCAAGACGACTGGCGCCGAGACCCAGAGCGGTACCGCTTCGGAGGCGGCCCAGGTGGACGCCACTGTGAACGTGGTGGCGGAGGGGCAGAGCAAAGGCAATGCCAACGGCAACAGCAACGAACAGCAGCAGCCCTCTAACGAGCAGCTCAGGCGCGCCGTGGAGCAGCTGAACAAGAACATGATGGCGCATTCGGAAGCCGTGTTCGGCATGCACGAGGGGACCAACCGGGTGACAATCAAGATTGTGGACAAAGACACCAAGGAGGTACTGAAGGAGTTTCCCCCGGAAAAGACGCTGGATATGATCGCCAAAGTATGGGAGATGGCGGGCATCCTTGTGGATGAGAGAAGATAGGAGGATAAAGATATGGCAATGAGACTTTCCGGACTGATGTCCGGCATGGATACGGAGAGTATTATACAGCAGCTGGTGGAGGCCAAGAAGACCAAGGTGGATAAGACCAAAAAGGCCCAGACCAAGCTGGGGTGGAAGCAGGATGCGTGGAAGAGCCTGAATACCAAGCTGAAGAATCTGCAGACCAAATATCTGAGCAGTATGCGTTTTACATCTGCCTACAGCAAGAAGGTGACCAAGGTGTCCAACCCCAATGCCGTGAGCGTGCTTACCGGCGAGGACGCCATGAACGGTGTGCAGTCCCTGGAGATTAAGAGGCTGGCCAAGACCGGTTATCTCACCGGGGATGTGGTGAAGGCGGCCGACGGGGGCAAGGTAACAGCCCTGACAAAACTCAGTGATCTGGGCATAAGCGGCTCCGGCTCCATCAATATAGCCACGGGCAATACTTCCGTGGATATTCAGGTAGACGGCAATACCACTGTATCAGATGTACTGACCCAGCTGAAAAGCGCGGGCTTGAACGCCAACTTTGACGAGACCAACCAGAGATTCTTTGTGCTGTCCAAGGAGTCCGGCGCTGCCAGCGATTTCAGCATTACGGCCATGGATCAGGGCGGTCTGGGCGCATTAAAAGCCCTGGGACTGCAGGAATCCCTGGATCCCGACAAGGGAGGGGCCACCTGGAAAGAATATGAAACCTATTCCAAGTATTATGTGGCCGGTGACAGGGCGGCAACCCTTGCCAACATGCAGGGGATGATCGACAAAGAGGTACAGTCCAGGACAGACAGTTATCTGGCCAAATATAAGGATCTGGTAGCTTCCAAGGCGGACGCTCAGAAGAAGACAGACGAGATTAATAAGAAGTATGCGGACGCAGGCAAGACGCTGAAGACTGTGGATGAGTACAAGGCGGATCTGGAGGCCAAGGAAAAGGAAATTGCTGAGAAGGAAGAGGCTCTGAAAGCGGAGACCGATCCCGACAAGAAGAGGGCTCTGGAGGAAGAGTTGGTAAACTTGAAGAAGGAAGCCAACGAGATCAGTCTGGAGAAACATGATGCGGAAATGCTTAAGAGTTATGGCGAATCTATTGCAAAGGCCGATGCCGATATGGCTGATATCAAGCAGTATGTGGATATCACGGAAAATGTTGTGGATGGGGAGACCGTTTACAGCGCTGCGGCCACAGCCAAGCTGACGGGGCAGGTGGAGGACCGCTTCTACGACAAGGCAAAGTTTGCGGCCGATGTGGTAGCTGATCCCAGTTTGGTATCCGGCGGTGCTACCAAGGTAAACGGCCAGGATGCGGAGATCTATCTGAACGGTGCAAAATTCACCAGTAACACAAATACCTTTGCCATCAATGGTCTGACGTTCACGGCTTTGAATGAGACTAAGGACGGCGAGCAAATCACAGTGACCACCGAGCAGGATACCGACGGCATCTACGATATGGTGAAGAACTTCCTGAAGGAGTACAACGCCATTATCAATGAGATGGATAAACTGTACAATGCAGATTCTGCCAAGGGATATGAGCCTCTGACCACTGAGGAGAAGAGCGCTCTATCCGAATCGGAGGTGGAGGAGTACGAGAAGAAGATCAAGGATGCTCTGCTGAGAAGGGACGAGAATCTGAGCAGTGTGAGTTCGACGCTGAAACTCGCCATGTCCAGCGGCTTTGAAGTGGGTGGCAAGACCATGTACCTTCACGACTTCGGCATTGAGACTCTGGGATATTTTGAGGCGGCTGACAACGAGAAGTACGCGTATCACATTGCCGGTGACCCGGATGATGCCAATACGGCGGGTAATCCCGACAAGCTTAAGAGTATGATCGCCAACGATCCGGATACGGTAATCAGCTTCTTTACCAAGCTGTCTCAGAATCTGTATGATGAGATGAGCGAAATGTCCAAGTCTGTAAACGGATATCGTTCCTACGGCAGCTTCTTCGACGATAAGAAGATGAAGGCGGACTATGACGACTATACCAGCAAGATCAAGGATCAGGAGCGGAAACTCAACGATTACGAGGATAAGTGGTACAAGAAGTTTGCCGCGATGGAGACTGCCCTGGCCAAAATGCAGAGCAGTGCCAGTGCCGTAACTTCCCTGTTAGGAGGCTGATGACATGGCAATGCCCGATGCTTACGCACATTATAACAACAGCAAGGTACTCACGGCATCCCCGGCGGAATTGACTTTGATGCTCTATGAAGGAGCGATTAAGTTCTGCAATATAGCGATTGTGGCCATAGAGCAGAAGAATGTGCCCAAGGCCCATACAAACATTGTCAAGACCCAGAAGATAATTGACTATCTGCGCCAGACGCTGGATATGAATTACCCGGTGGCCCAGGACTTTGAAAATATTTATGTCTACCTGTCCCGGCGTCTGGTGGAGGCTAACTTAAAAAAGGATAAGGAGGCCTTGGAGGAAGTCAATGGGCATCTGCGCTCGGTCAGGGATACCTGGAAAGAGGTAATGCGGATTAATCAGGTGAAAGGGGCTAACTGATGGAGAGCCAGTTGAGCATTTTGCAGGAGAGCCTGACGGCAAAGCGTCAGGTACTTCTGGAGATACAGGAGTATAACCGAAAGCAGGAGGCAGTCTTTACTGCGGAAGAGGTAGATATGTCCCTCTTTGACGAGGCCATAGAGGAAAAAGGCCGGCTGGTGCAGAAGCTGACCCAGTTGGACGAGGGATTTGAGGCCATGTATGAGAAGCTGGCCAAAGAACTGGAGCACAACAGAGATAAATATGCCGGTCAGATCCGTGTACTGAAGCAGCAGATCAAGGAGATCACGGATCTGGGAGTATCCATACAGGCCCAGGAGGCTCGGAACAAATCCCTGATTGAGAGTTATTTTTCCAGAGAGCGAAGCAATATGCACAGGAGCCTCCAGAATTCTGCCAAGGCTTATAATTTTTACAAAAGCATGTCCAGTTTGAGCGCGGCGGGCAATCAGTCCTCCTACGACAGCAAGCAGTGACAATGCGCAGTATCCCCAATCTATATCGCATTTACCGGGGCTATATAAAATACAAAAATCGCTGAAGTCATATGGCTTCAGCGATTTTCAGTATAACTCAGCGCAAGACTTCTCCCAATGCGGCCAATATATTGTCCATTCCGTTGTCCGGGGAAACAGGATGTTCCTCCAGATAGCCGATGATATAATCCAGCCGGTTGACAGGAACATTGGCGGCTACCAATCCCGCCAGCACCTGCTGCAGCAGGGACAGGCTGACCTGCTGCGGGACTATGCCTTCCACGGCGGCGGGATAGCGCCGGCGGGTCATGTCCACCAGATCGGCAGTAAGCTGGCGGTTCAATATCTGATCGTAGTGCCGCAGGATGGTCTCAGACAGAAGCATTACAATGCATTCCATGGCGGAGATTTCCACATATCCTTCCGGCACGGTCTCCTGCCTTTCCTGCCATTCTCCCTGGAGCCATACCGTGCGCCATTCGGCTGTGGGGAGCGCATCTTCCCGGGCATAGAAATACAGGGGGTATTCCGACCGGATCGGAGCCTCCACTTCCCGTCCGTGGAGCAGAATGCGGTATTCTTTTTCGCCCAGGGTGATATTGTCCCGGAGCTGTATGACGGGAACAATGATCCCCATCCGTTCTCCCAGCTCCAGACGCATCTTGTGAATCAGGGCATAGTTGTTGTTATTTTCCGCTACCAGCATATCCACCAGTCCCATTCCCACCTCCAGCACCAGGACAGGTTTCTGGATTACATTTTCAATCTCCGCCTGTCTCTGCACCGACTCCATATTTCGCTGGGAGAGGGCGGAAGCCTGATGGCTCAGCAGATAGTCCGTGGTGCAGTCCATAAGCTGCGCAATGAAGCGGATCATCTCTGCATCGGGCAGACTGGAGCCGTTTTCCCATTTGGACACTGCCTGGGGCGTGACTCCCAGTTTTTCGGCTATTTTCTGTTGGGTGTAGCCCCGGTCCTGACGGAGCCTTGTAAAGCGTTCTGCAAATTCTGCAAGCATGTTGTACCTCCTCTTTATTGAGTTTGATATTTGTGTCTAATTTAGAATAGCATGAGTCTCAATGGAATACAACCAACTGTTGATAGAATATGTTGACAACTATAAGTTGTGCAATGGAACTGCTTTACCACTGTTCTTGACATAAAAGGTTCTTTGGACGTATAGTATTCATAAGAACTTTGGAAAGGCAGTTTCACATTTGACTGATTCTGCCCGCAGGGAGAGAAGAAGCGTATGGCGTTGGAGGAGCAGGGAATAAAGGACCGAGAGCCGAATGGATGGAGCAGGCTGATCCCGGTGGGAGTGGCAGTTGTTTTGATCATGGTCATATTGGCAGTGATGGCTCTGGGGCACAAGAAGGGTGAAGAGGGCGGCAGGACAGAGGAAAGTGGTATAATCCAGGTCCCGGACAGCAGTTCGGAAAGCGCTGGAGGCAGTGGGGAGCAGAACCGTGGGGACAACAGAGCAGACAACAGCGGAGAGAATATTGCGGACAGTGAAGAAAAGGATCCCCAGAATCCGGCAGGGCAGGAACTTGGCAGTCAGGTGGATGTAGCCCAACTGCTGGTATCCCAGCGGGTACAGGAGGAGCAGCGTATCACCTTGGGCATCGACGTATCCCGATACCAGGGAACCATAGACTGGAGCCAGGTGGCAGGGACGGGGATTGATTTTGCCATGATCCGGGTGGGCTACCGCAGTCCGGAGGAGGACAGAGGGATCTATGCCGACACCAATGCCCGTTACAATATGCAGGAAGCCCAGGCAGCGGGGATCCAGTTGGGTGTATATTTCTTCTCCACCGCTGCCACGGAGGAAGAGGCCCGGGAAGAAGCCCTGTGGGTGGCAGATTACATTTCCCGGTATCGGATTACCTATCCTGTGGCCTTTGACTGCGAGGGATACGAACAGGAAGGCAGTGTGCTTTATGATCTGAGTAAGGAGCAGCGGACGGATATTGCCATTGCCTTTATGCAGGAGATTTACACCCAGGGATATACCCCCATGTTCTATGGATCCAGCTATGCCATGACAGGCAGCAATCATTGGGATATGGACAGGATCGAAACGTCTTATAAGGTGTGGGTATCCCAGTATCCGGCCTTGCCCTATCCGCAGACAGAACGGTCAGCTTACGGGGGAATCCATGCCATGTGGCAGTATACCAACCAGGGAAGCCTGCCGGGAATTTCTCAGCCTGTGGACGTGAATGTGGCGTATTTCGGTTATGAGGAGGCGGCGGATGCGGTGAACGGACAGGCCCCGGACCAGGCTTATGCCGATGCGGAGGCTTTGCACCGTTTTGCGGAGGTGGATGAGACCGTGACTTCCAAGGACGCTACCAATCTGCGGAATATCCCAAGCCAGGGACAGGACAGCACGGTGCTTTGGACTCTGAGAAACGGGGAGACAGCCCGGCGCACAGGGGTGAGTGACAGCGGTTGGTCCAGGCTGGAGTATCAGGGTCAGCTTTGTTATGCGGTGTCCAGTCTGCTGACCACGGATCTGACCTATCGTCCGGCGGGGGCAGGAGACATGGCGGGATCGGAAGATATGTCAGAGTCGGGGGCTGCGCCGGATTCGGAGGACGGGATCAGGACCAGATTTACCGACTGCTATGAACTGATGACAGCCAAGATAGAGACCAATCTGCGGGCACTGCCCAGCGTGACCAACCCGGAAGCGGTGGTGGTGGTCACCATCCGTTATGGGGATGTGGTGACACGTACGGGAATTAATGCGGAACTGGGATGGTCCCGGGTGGAATATGGAGGACAGGTGCTGTACTGCGTGAGCAGTTATCTCACGCCCGCTCCGGCCCAGGAAGGACAGGAGGAATAGAAGCTATGGCAGGTAATTTGACTACGCTGTGCTATATCGAAAAAGACGGTGCCTATCTGATGCTGCACCGGGTAAAGAAAGAGCAGGATATCAATAAAGACAAGTGGGTCGGTGTGGGCGGACATTTTGAATCGGGGGAGTCCCCGGAAGAATGCCTGCTGCGGGAAGTGGAGGAAGAGACCGGACTGTTTCTGACGGAGTATCGGCTCCGGGGAGTGGTCACATTTATCGCGGACACTGTCCCCGGGGAATATATGTTTTTGTATACGGCCACAGGCTATACGGGAAATCTTCAGACCTGCGATGAAGGGGACCTGGAGTGGGTGGCCAGGGAGAAAGTGCCGGAATTGCCCATCTGGGAGGGGGACAGGATCTTTTTCCGGCTATTGGAAGAGCGGCAGGATTTTTTCTCCCTGAAGCTGCGGTATGAGGGGGATACCCTGGTGGAGGCGGTGCTGGATGGAAACGAGAAAATGGTCTGAGGAACCGGATGGTGTAAACTGTCGGCCAGAGTGGGCCGGAGGCGGGTATGCCTTTTGTGAAGAGGTACTGTCCGGCGTCACTGCGGCGGCTGGCCAGATCCTGGGCCAGGCCCTGACGGGAGTATATCTGCATGGCTCTCTTGCCATGGGATGTTTTAATCCGGATGGAAGCGATATAGATCTGATCCTGGTGATAAACCGGGAGATGACGGACCGAGAGAAAAGGCTTTTTATGGAAGAAGTGGTGAAGTGGAACTGCCGGGCGCCCCAAAAGGGGCTGGAACTCAGCGTGGTAAAGGAAGAGTTTTGCCGGAATTTTGTCTATCCCACCCCCTTTGAACTGCATTTTTCCCCTGTGCATCTGAAATGGTGGCAGGAGGATCCGATGGGATATATCCGGGGGATGAAAGGTACGGACCCGGATCTGGCGGCCCATTTTACCATTTTACGGAAATATGGGATTACCCTGGCGGGAGCGGCTGTGGAGGAAGTGTTCGGGGAAGTTCCCCGGGAGGCGTATCTGGACAGCATCCGGCGGGATGTGGAGAATGCCTTGGAGGATGTGTGTAAGGAGCCCGTGTATATCATTTTGAATCTGTGCCGCGTGGCCGCCTTTGTCCGGGAAGAAAGAATCCTCTCAAAAGCGGCAGGCGGAGAATGGGGACTGAGCCGGCTGCCTGAGAAGTATCATAAAATAATCCGGGACGCGCTGGCGGCATACCAATGGGATGAGGCAAAGGTATTTGACCCGATTTTGGCCCGGGAATTCTGCCGGGAAGTTTTGACACTGATCCACTCCGATGGAGAAAGATATTCCTAAAAAGATACAGTAAGTTCACAGAGCATTGTATACTTGGAATATCCGGGCATAAAAGACATTTAATTAGGAAAAATGAGAAAAATACTTGACTTTCCACCTGGTGGAAGCTGTATAAAAAAGGTACCGGACAGAGAAAGTCGCAAAAAGAGACAGTAAAACCCCGAGGGGATATGCGGAACTCCAATCAGCATATCCCCGAAAGGCACACGAATCGGTATACGGACGCGGGTGCGGGCGGATGCCGATTCCCCAAGGTGTAGTGCCGAGGGGATATGCGGAACTCTAATCAGCATATCCCCGGAAGGCACACGAATCGGTATACGGACGCCGAGGCGGCCGGATGCCGATTCCCCAAGGTGTAGTGCCGAGGGGATATGCGGAACTCTAATAAGGAAAGGAATCCACAGGCCATGAAGATCAAACAGGTGGAGGAGTTGGTGGATATCACCCGTAAAAACATCCGTTTTTATGAGGAGCAGGGACTGCTCAGCGTGGGACGGGCGGAAAACGGCTACCGGGAATATGGGATGGAGGATGTGAAACGCTTAAAACAGATTCGTCTGCTGCGCAGGCTTTCCGTTCCCATTGAGGATATCAAGCAGCTTTTCGGCGGAAAGTATACCCTGGAGGATGTGCTGGAGCGACAGGAGGTACAGCTGGAGCGTCAGAAAGAAAGCATCCGAAGGACGCAGCTGTTCTGCAGGCAGCTGCTGGAAGGGAAACACCGGCTGGAGTCTCTGGATGTGGACGGCTGTCTGGAACAGATGGATCAACTGGAGCGGGAAGGGATGATGTCTATGGATGGGACACACAGGGATATTCATAAGAAAAAGCAGCGGGGAGCCATACTGGGCGCAGGAGTGATACTGCTTCTGGCGCTGGTTTCGATGGGGATTATTTTGAAAATGTCTATGTTCATAGAACCGCTGTGGGTACCACTGATTTTTCTGGGTATTACTGCGGTGACTTGTGTGGGCGTGGTGGCGGCTCTGCTGAGCAGGCTGAAGGAGATTAAAGGAGGAGAAGAAGATGAAGCTTCTAAGTATTGAGTATATTCCGGGGCGGGAGATTGAGGCTCTGGGAATGGTAAAGGGAACTGTGGTGCAGACCAAGAACATTGGCAGGGACTTTATGGCAAGCATGAAAACCCTGGTGGGCGGCGAGATCGTGGGATATACGGAAATGCTGAATGAGGCCAGACAGATTGCGGTGAAACGTATGGTGGACGAGGCCAAGGAGTTGGGCGCGGATGCTATAATCGGCATTATGTATGGCTCCTCCCAGGTTATGGCCGGGGCGGCGGAAGTAATTGCCTACGGCACTGCCGTAAAATATAAAGCATAGGGAGTCTGCGGAACTCTAAAACGGCATTCCCTGCACAATGTGCGGAAAACTAAAATAATAAAGAGGATGAAATCATGTCAGATCAAGTTATGATACCCAATGTGCCCATGGCCAGCATTATCGCCATAGCAGTGTCCCTGGTAGTATCTGTGGGACTGCCCATCGTTCTGTGCATTCTGGTGTACAGAAAAACCAAAGCCCGGATTTCCGGATTTTTTATCGGAGCGGCTGCCTTCGTTTTGTTTGCTCGGGTGCTGGAGCAGATTCTGCACGCCTTGGTGCTGGGAGCGGCAGGCACGGCTATTACAGGAAATACATGGCTCTATGCCCTGTACGGCGGGCTGGCGGCAGGAATTTTTGAGGAGACCGGCCGTTACCTGGCTATGAAATTATGTATGAAAAAGAGCCTGAATAAGCAGAACGCCATTATGTACGGCGTGGGCCATGGCGGTATCGAGGCAATCCTGCTGGCAGGCTTGGCCTGTGTGAACAATCTGGTGATCGCAGTGATGATCAACAGCGGGCAGGCGCCCATGCTGCTGTCCATGAGCGGCGTGAACGAGTCCGTATATCAGCAGGCTCTGGGGCAGCTTATGGCTGTGGCCACCACCCCTTCCTGGCTTTTCTATATGGTGGGGCTGGAGAGGATCAGCGCGATAATCTTCCATATTTCCGCCTCCTATCTGGTATACCTGGCGGTGAGCAGGAAAAAGCCGCTTTATTATCTGCTGGCAATTCTGGTGCATTTTCTGATGGATGCGGCAGTGGTGGTCATCGGAAAATATCTGCCTGTGTTGCTGGTGGAAATACTTCTGCTGTTGGGGAGTGCCGTATTTGGCTTTGTGATCTGGAGGATGTACCGCAAAGAGCAGGTTCCCACTGCCTGATAAAAGAAAGCAGATCATAACCTGAAATGGGGGTTGCGTTTTTCTGCTTTGTGTTGTATAGTAAAAATATAAAATTTAAAGGAGGAAAATTGTTTGTCTATTGTGTCTGTAACGGAGGAAAACTGCAGGTAAATATTGCAGAGGGTATGTGTGCGGCTGCTTTATGTGGGTGCTGACACACTGGAAGTCTGCCCTCATTTCTGCCTTACAATGTGCTGACAAACATTTTCGAATCCGATTAGACGGGAGATTCAGGAGCATGGCTGTATGGTCATGCTCCTTTTTGCCGGGAAATCCGTCGGGAATCCCTGCGCTCTCAAATAATCCGGACCATGAAGCAAGCCTGTAAGACGGCAGTTTCATGGTCTTTTTGTCTGCCATGGGGCAGCACTGAAAAAGAAACGGAGGGTTTGAGATAGAGGCCGGGCACCAGATAAATCTGCCCCATCCGGATTGCCTGATGATTAAGGAATTACAGAAGGGAGCCCTGGAGCAAATCAGCGGCCTTGTGGATTATTCCTTTTATGAAGCGCTGCAGGAGGGATAAACGGAAAAATCTTTTGACTTTTGTATTGGAGGAAAAATGGAGAATATAAAAAATACATCCGGTCTGGAACTGGAAAAAATAAAGGAAATCTGGGCGGGATTGGCATTGACTGCCGCCGCCCGGGCCAAAATAGAGGAGGCCGGGCCCATCCTGGCGGAGAGACAACTCCAGGCGGCCCTGCGGGAGACCACGGAGAGCCGTCAGCTTCTGGAGAAATTCGGTACGCCGCCTCTGGTATCCCTGGAGGGGATGGAACAGATTCTGCTGGTGGCGGAAAAGGGGGATATGCTGGGGCCGGAGCAGCTGGAGCAGGCGGAAAGCGCGTTGGCGGCGGTGAAGCGGATGCAGGATTATCTGTCCAGAGGACAGCAGTATCAGATTCCGCTGGCTTTCTATGGGGAAAATCTGCAGCCCCTGGAGGAGATACGGCAGCAGATTCATCAGCAGATTCGGGGCGGGCAGGTGGAGGACCATGCCACCAGGGAGTTATTCGACCTGCGCAGCCAGATCCAGCGCACCCAGGAGAAGCGCAAGGAGAAGGCGGAGAGCGTACTGCGCACTCACAGGGACTGTATGTCGGACAGCTTCTGCGTCACCCGGGGCGGACATCTGTGCGTCCCCGTGAAAAAAGAATATAAGTTCCGTGTGAGCGGCAGCGTCATAGACAAATCCGCCACAGGCAATACACTGTTCATAGAGCCGACGGCGGTACAGAAATACGAGGAAGAATTGTCTCTGCTGCAAATCCAGGAGGACAATGAGCTGCGGAGGATTCTCTATACCCTGACGGCCATGATCGGGGATCAGCTGGAGGCGTTTCGGGAGAACAGCCGGATCATGGAGCGGTTGGACTATGCTTTTTCCAAGGGGAAACTCAGCATGGAATGGGACTGTGCGGCGCCTGTGGTGGGTACGGACCGAAGGATCAGGCTGACGGCGGCCAGGCATCCGCTGATGGACCGCAGGGCAGCCGTGCCATTGGATTTTACACTGGGGGAGGAGCTGCGGGGCGTGGTAATCACCGGTCCCAACACCGGGGGAAAAACAGTGGCACTGAAGACCGTGGCGCTGTGCTGTATGCTGGCCCAATGGGGGCTGCATGTGCCCTGCCAGGAAGCCTGGGTGTGCATGAACAGCCAATATCTGTGCGATATCGGGGACGGCCAGAGCCTGTCGGAGAATCTGTCCACCTTCTCGGCTCATATCACCAATGTGCTGGATATTCTGAGCCGAGTCAACCCGGAAAGCCTGGTGATCATGGACGAACTGGGCTCCGGCACGGATCCCACCGAGGGCATGGGGATCGCCATCGCCATCCTGGAGGCCCTGCGGGAAAGCGGCTGTCTGTTCCTGGTCACCACCCACTATCCGGAGGTGAAAGAATATGCCGCCCGCACCCAGGGGGTGACCAATGCCCGTATGACCTTTGACCAGGATAGCCTGCAGCCATTGTACCGCATGGTGATCGGGGAGGCAGGGGCTTCCTGCGCCTTTGCCATTGCGGAAAGGCTGGGCATGTCCCGGGCCATGCTGGACGTGGCGCGGCAGGCCGCCTATGGGAACGCCCCGGCGGCCCAAAGCCCGCTCATACAGACTTCCGGCGGGCCCCGTATAGAGAGAGACCGTCCTGCTCCCCGGCAGAAAGACCTGTCCGGAAAGTTTCGTCTGGGGGACAGTGTGATGCTCTACCCGGACCGTAAGATCGGCATCGTCTGCGAGCCGGTGAACGACAGGGGCTGTCTGAGGGTACAGCTGCCGGACCGTAAGATCTGGATCAGCCACAAGCGGGTGAAACTGCATGTGGCCGCCGACAGGCTATATCCGGAAGATTATGATTTTTCCATTATATTTGACACGGTGGAAAACCGCAAAAAGCGCCATGATATGGAGCGCAAGTATACCGGCGATATGACCATAGAGTACGGAGAGTGACCGGAGCCAAAAAATGGATTGCTTATAGAGCAGAAAAAAGTTATAGTATAACTACAGGGAAGGCCGACGCAGTGAAGAGCGACAGAAAGCGGGGTGTATTATGGCCAGAATTATCAGTATAGGACGCCAGGATTTTGAAAAGATCAGGATCAATAACAATTTCTATATCGACAAAACGGATTTCATACGGGAGTGGTGGGAATCGGAGGACGATGTAACGCTGATCACCCGCCCCAGACGCTTCGGCAAGACGCTGAATATGAGTATGCTGGAGCAGTTCTTCTCGGTGGATTATGCCGGGCGCGGGGACCTGTTTGAGGGGCTTTCCGTCTGGCAGGAGGAAAAGTACCGTCGGCTCCAGGGGACATACCCGGTGATTGCGCTGAGTTTTGCCAAGGTAAAGGAGACCTCCTATCAGGAAGCCCGGAAAAGAATCTGCCGGATCCTTTCGGATCTGTACAGGCAGTTTGACTTCCTGTGGAACAGTGAAAAGCTGACTCCCCGGGAGAAAGAACTGTACCAAGCAGTCTCCGATGATATGGAGGATTATGTGGCGGCAGAGTCCCTGAACGCCCTGTCCAACCTTTTGATGCGGCATTATGGCAAAAAAGTGATCATTCTGCTGGACGAATATGACACGCCCATGCAGGAGGCCTATGTGAGCGGATATTGGGATGAACTGGTGACATTTACCAGAGGTCTGTTCAATGCGGCTTTTAAGACCAATCCTTATATGGAACGGGCCCTTATGACCGGGATTACCCGGGTGAGTAAGGAATCCATGTTCTCTGATCTGAACAATCTGGAAGTGGTGACAACCACCACGGAAAAGTATGCGGACTCTTTTGGCTTTACCGAGGAAGAAGTGTTTGCAGCCCTGGAGGAATACGGTCTGTCGGAGTATCAACAGCAGGTTAAGGACTGGTATGACGGATTTACTTTTGGGAGCAGAAGAGATATTTATAATCCCTGGTCCATTCTGAATTTTCTGGATGAAAAGAAAGTTGGCTCCTACTGGGTCAATACCAGCTCCAACAGATTGGTGAGTAAGCTGCTCCAGGAGGGAAGTCCCAGTGTCAAGAAGAATTTTGAAGACCTGCTGGCAGGAGGCGCACTTGAACTGGAGATAGACGAACAGATTGCCTACAGTCAGCTTTCCACCAAAAAGAACGCCATATGGAGCCTGCTGCTGGCCACCGGGTATCTGAAGGTATGGGAAACAACCTTTGTGGAAAGGACAGGGCGCGCATATTATAAGCTGGTACTGACCAATAAAGAGGTTGCTATCATGTTCGAGGACATGGTGCGGGATTGGTTTTCTGAGAACGACTACTACAATGACTTTATCAAAGCCCTGCTGCTGGGAGATGTGGCGGCCATGAATACTTACATGAACCGGGTGACCAGGGAAATGTTCAGCTATTTTGACACAGGGAGGAATCCCTATAGTGAGCCGGAGCGTTTTTATCATGGTTTTGTGTTGGGGCTGATGGTGGAATTATCGGACAGATATGTGGTTACCTCCAATCGGGAGAGCGGCTTTGGCCGGTATGATGTGATGCTGGAGCCCCGGAGGGTGGCGGAAGACGATGGGATACTTCTGGAATTTAAGGTACAGAGTGAGGGGGAAAAGGAACTGTCGGATACGGTAACCCAGGCCCTGCGTCAGATCCAGGAGCGGGACTATCAGGCGTCTCTGGCGGCAAAGGGGGTGCCGGAAGACCGTATACGGAAGTATGGATTTGCCTTCTGCGGAAAAGAGGTGCTGATCGGCGCCAACCAAGAGCAGCAAGAGTTTGAATAGGGGCTGGATATTAAGGCTGTCGCGCCAATAAGCGCGGCAGTTTTTTGGAACAGAAAAGTGATATATCCAAGGGTTTAAAAAGGCGGCCGGTTGCCCGGCCACCTTTTTTTTGCTTTGCCAGTGCGGCAGAGACTGTATCTGTTTATTTCTGCCTTACGGAGCACTGTTGCCTGAGACGGAGGAAATGTCATCCTCTTTGTATTCCGGTTCCGGCGCATTGTTGCCGGAGACAGTGGGTACATTGTTAACAGAATCCTCGTTTTCGGACAAATCTGCAGGAGGAATATGTTTGCTCTCCTCACCTGTTGCCATTAAGTTGTTGGATTTGTATAAGCTGGTAGTAGTAGTTCCCTCTACCTTAATATCCGTTACTTTGACATAGGTGACGTCCTGGTTCATATACCAAAGCTGGATGTTGATGTTTTCATTGGTTCCGGCATTGGGGATCGTCCATGTCCAGGGGTTGGAGGTACTTTCAATCTGTCCCGAGTCCTGCCAGCTGCCGGAGGCGTCATTGGCGCCCAGAGCACCGTTGAAATAACTGCCGTCGGTTTCAAATGTCACGGAGACATTGACAGTGTCGCCATCCGCAAACTGCCCATACTGGATGGGAGAGAAGGAATAGGTGTAGGAATTATTTGTCCCCTCCGCCGCATTTTTATCCTGTATGGCCTGCCACTCTTTATAAGTAAAGGTATAGATGGCGTCATCCGGTTCCTGCGTGCCGCCGGAAGCGGAAATCCCAAGGGAGATAATTCGTCCCCCGCTCCAGGCCCCCAACTTGATATGGGTAACTGTAGAGCCTGCCTGGATCCCCAGGGCCGCCCGCAGTTTAGCCGCAGTGGTTTTCACGGTAACTTCTTTTGTAGCGTTGCTTCCATCGGCTTCATATCCTGAAGGGGCATCAATCCAGTTGCCGTCCACTTCCGCACCCCAGCCAAGTACGCCCCAGCCGGCATGGGAGGGATCATCGCAGGTATATACAAGGGTGATCACTGCATTGTCTTCTGCATCCAGCAGCCAGGAGACATCGTCACTCTCGTAGGATTCATCAGCCTTGCCGCCTTCAAATATGGTTATAACCGTTGCGGGATCATCCGGTTCACCCGGCTCTTCCTTGTCGGTTACTGTGATCACGCCCGAAATCGTATCACTGGGTGAGAATGCGTAATCGTCGGCAGAAATCTGAACTACGTCTGTGCTGTTATATTCGCTGCACTGAATGGTTCCGCTGCCTTCCCTGTGGGTGGATCCGTTAATATCCAGTTTATAGGAGTAGGTTCTGCCGTTATATTTGCTGTTCACATGCCAGATCTGGAACAGGAAACCGCCGAAATCACTGATATCGGTGATCTGGTTGATATCCATGATATCCTGAATCGTGGCTGAAAATTCCAGTTTGCCGGCATCGCCGTTTACGCTGTTCCAGCCGCTCCAATCCCTGGAAAAGCCGTTGAACGCCAATTGCCAGCTGGAAGTATCCATCTGCTCATCCTCATCGGGTTGATCGTCATCTCCTCCGCTTTTTTCTGCTGTCACTGATATATTGTCTATTTTTACATAAGTTCCCTCGGACCACCATATGCTGATTTTGATATCGTGCAGCTTGGAAACGGCTCCAGGCACTACCAGGGTGCAGCTTACTTTGCTCCCTGTAGAAGATTCAAAATCACTCTGTGTCCACTCCAGGCCCGGCATACCCACGGAGCCCTTGAAGTAGCCGTCACCGGACAACTCCACAGTCACAGTCACAGTGTCCCCCGGGCTATACTTGCAGTAATCAGACGCAGTGCGGTACTTTGTAACTTCTCCGCTGTGGAAGGTGTCGTCATCGTTGGTGTCCACGATGGTGCCGCCCTTGGTTACGGTGATGGAATTCAGTGCCACTTTGCCGTTCATCCACCAAAACTCTATCTTGGCCTCTTCTTTGGTGCTTGCTGCCACCACCAGTTCACAGACCACAGCGCCGCCGTTGCTGTTATAGTTGGCGCTTCTGTATGTGCCGTTTACATCATTGACGCCTACGCAGCCATTGTAGATATCGTTGGAATACAGTTCTACCCGGATGGTAATGACGTCCCCGTCCTCAAATTCGCAGTAGTCGGAGGGCATGAAGGGGTAGGAATCGTTCTTGCTGGTGGAAGTATAGAGCAGTCCCCGGACTTCCTCGTGCTGATAACCCCATTTCTGTATCTCTATGTCAATGTCCAGTACGCCTACGGCGGTGCCGCCAATATACCAGACGCCCAGCTGTACCGAGTCGATTACAGGTGAGATATCCAGAACCCAGGTGGAAATGCCGGTATCGGATTCGTACTCTGTCTGTGTCCACTCATAATTGCCGCCCACGGCGGTGCCCAGACTGCCGGTGAATTCCCCGTCGCTTTCAAGGGTAACGGTGATTCTTATTTTGTCACCGAATTTGAAAGAAGGATTAATCACTGAGGGAGCAAATTCAAAATTACCCTTGTCTGTGAACATAGTGATATAATCGCCATGGATGCCGATTTCCTCTTCTAAGATGGTAACCGTGATGGAATGGATGCCCACGGAAGTGCCCCCCACCCACCAGATACCGATGTTGGAATAGTCCGAACTGGGCTTCACGGTCCAGGTCAAAGTATATCTGCCGCCTTCGTTATATTGGTATTCCTTTTGGTTCCAGGTGTGATCTTTTCCCACGCTGGCGCCGATGCAGCCGTTGAAATCCCCATCGCTCTCCAGCACCACGGAGATCTTCACCAGATCTCCTACCTGGTACTGGGGATTATACTCGGAAAAGGTAAACTCAAAGGTATCCTGTTCCGTATATGTGGCCAACTTACCGATCACGGCGGGTTCCACTTCCTCTACGGTCACGTCTATGGAGATGATTCCCACAGGCGCGCCGTCTGCAAACCACAGATTCAGCTGGGCATTGTCCACACTGGGCGTTACTGTCCATGTGACGGTTCCCTGACCGGCCTGGAATTCAAATTCCTCCTGCTGCCATTCGTAGTTGGAACCCACGCTCACGCCCACACAGCCGTTAAACATGGCAGTGCTCTCCATTTCTATGGTGAGCGTAATTCTGTTGCCTACCTTATATTCCGAATTATAATCGGAAAAATTGAACTCAAAGCTGTCTCCCTGAGAGAGCTGTGACAGGTAGGTCTCCGTGGTCAGCGCAACTTCCGCCGCTTCCGGTTGGGAAGTTTCCTGCGTCTGTTCCGGAATTTTTTCCGGCTCCGCCGTGGCCGCCGGTTCGTCAACTTCGGACTCTTGTACCTCGGAAGTAATGCTGCTGTCCACAGGCACATCCTCCGGTTTTTGCCCGCATCCGCCAAAAATAACAGTGATCAACATCACCATGGCAATGATGGACGTGAGCAAGAGTGTTTTTTGCTTTAACATGATACCCTCCTTCTCTTGGTTAGGTAAAAAGAAACTAATTACCTGATTAACTAAACTAAACACAGTTTGTCGTTCTTGCCAAATCTCCCCCTTGATGCAAAACTTTTTTCTCTTTTTTATACAAGAGAAAATTTCTGCTGTTAGATTTTCAAGAAATTTTTATATATTACACTATACGCTCTACAGATTATTTAGTCAATAATTTTTTATACTATTATTTGATCCAAAGGAAGGAAAACAAAAAGTTATCTATATTTTAGCTAATAAAAGATGCGAAAACAAACTAATTTGAAATTAAATAGGGTTAGGAACAAAAAACAAAGTATTTTTAAAATATTTGTATTTTCGAAAATGGTTTGTAAATAGAATGACTTTTTGCAGTGCATATGGTAAAATTATGAGAATATGAATCCGAGAGGCTCAGGGAATATCAGGAGGGCAGGCAAATGAAGAAGAGATATAGAGTGAACGGCGCCGCCATATTTATATTGGCATTGTTTTTGACAGGCTGCGGGAAGGCGGGAAGGCTGGATGAGGGGAATTGCCCCTGTGTGGTCAGACTGCAGGATATCCCCCGGGAATTTAAAATGCTGGAGGAGAACCTGCAGGAGCAGTTGGAGATCAGCGTTACTCTCGAAAATATTACTACGGAGCGGCAGTATCGGTTTGAGTTGAACACAGAGAACGGCTTTCAGCAGAATGCTTCGCTGAATCCCGGCATCTACAAGGTAAATTATTGCAGCGGATCCCCCTATTTCCTCAATATGGATATAGCGGCGGTCCAGGCGGACCTGGAAGTGGGCCTGGACAGGGAAAATGAGATCACCGTCTATATACAGAATGAGACTGCATTTTCGGATCTGGTTTGGGATATGCAGCCGATTCGGGAAGTAATGCAGTCGGATAAATTTTCCAGGCAGATCCAGTGGGGCGGGCAGATGATAGATCTGGAAAATATTCTGGATTACATAGAGTTCAGCAGCGATCAGACAGTGAGGGGATATGATCAGATCACTTTGTTTAATCAGGAAGCCTGCGTTCGGGTGACTTTGCAGAATCAGACCGCTCAGGAGGCGTCCTGGAAAGAGTGTGAATTAATTAAAGTACAATTCGAGAGACCCAATGTAATATTCGGACAGGGCGCAAAGGTGGGAATGCCGGTGCGGGAAATTGTTCACGCCCGGGAAGGAATATACGGTACGCCGGATTCCCTGACAGGTTCCATACTCTTTGCGGCAGGTGTGGACGCAGTGGGAATCGTTTATTATGATGAAGCCTCTGGTGACAGATTAACGCTGGAGAGCGGTCACGACGGGAAAGAAATATACCGTATCACATATGAATTGGCCATATATGAGTAGTGGGGGGATACCATGAAAAATGTTCTTAAGATAATAAAGATTAATATACTGGCGATTCTGGCATTTCCGCTTTTGGCGCTGGCCACAGCGGCGAAGCTGGCGGCCAAGGCATTGGAGAAAACAGTCACAATTATCGGCGCTGTATTTATTATGCTTGGCATTTCACTGATATTTGAGATTATGAAGAACCCGTCCCAATGGTTTAACGGATTTTTAGTTGTCATTGTCTGTCTGGTCCTGGGGGGTATTTTTACCGTTCTTGTCACATGGATTCTGGGACTGATCTCCGGTGTGGTCATGGGGGCGGTGGCCATTGTTATTTCCCTGCTGAATGGCTTGTATGAACTGGTATACGCGGGGTACACGGCGCTGTACCATATGTGTAAGGCGGATTATGTGCAGATCAGAAAGGATGGCAATGGCTTTATCAGCGGATTGTTCTGTCTCTTTTTCACGCTGCTCCGGGGGATCAACCGGGCCGTGATTTTGTTCGTTACCCATGCCATCAAGATACTGGCGCTGGTCAGCATAGGGATTGTGATCGGTTCTCTTTACCTGTGCAACCAGACTGTGCAGGAGAGTATGGGGATCAATCTATTGGCGTATTTAAAGCTGTTTTCCGCGTATCCTCTTGTGCATGGCTCCGTGCTGTACCTGGCATCCATGACCGCCGTAGTGGTGATCCTTATATCCCTGGGGCTGGAGTGGAGCGAGTGGGGCAGGGATATGGAACTGTCCACTTCGGATTATGAGAAATATATGAATCACATATTGGAAGGAAGAGAGGAGATGGGGCAGGAGAGTATTCAGGGCATGCATGGACTGGATGAGAAGCGGCTGGAAAAATGCAGCCGTTATCAGGACCTTCTGCATCGCCATGCGATGGACATTGAAGAATTTGTACAGAGAATATACCCGATCGTGGAAAAAAGTGACAACTACATTCTGCGTTCCGGCTGGAGCGAGTATTTCACCACATTACAGGAGGTAATGGATCTGATGGGCCAATATGAGGGAGGAATTCCCGTGGAAGCGTTTGAGAAGCTGATGCCCCGGATCGACAGAATTGAAGAATTGAAACAGACCATAGAAAAGCAGGCCGCCAGGGCCGGGACGGAGCAAAAGAGCGCCGCGGCGGCGGAAAGCGGATTTTTTGGGGGATGCGATACATTGGATAAGCTGGAAAAGAGATACCGGGCTCTGTGCAAGACATATCATCCGGATACGGAGGCAGGGGATGAGGATACCTTTAAACGGGTAACGGAGGAGTACGAGAAACGGAAAGCGGAGATAAACGGGTAGCGGATTTCCGGGATACAGAATCAGGAAAGGAAAGCATTGGGTAATGAGGTTTGAAAGAGAGACAACAGTGATCGCGAACCGGGATAAGGAATGGGGCTGCGCAGCGGCCGCCGCCATGGAAAATCTGGAGCCTGTCACGTCTATGGAAAATATCCCCAGGGGCTGGTCCGGGGATGAGAAATATAAAATAACCGCCGCCGACGGAACAAAGTATCTGCTGCGGATTACACCGAAGGAAACCTCCGGATCATTGGGCGACGATACTTTGGGGGGACGGCAGTATACAAAACAGCAGCATATGTTTCAGATACAGCAGAGTGTGGCGGTCCTGGGGGTGCCCATGTGCAGGCCTGTGGCCTGCGGCCGGTGTGAGCAGGGTTTTTATGATATACAGACCTGGGTTGAGGGCAGGGATGCGGAGGAAGTGATTCCGCTCCTTTCCGATGCGGAGCAATATGCCTGCGGACTGGAGGCGGGCAGGATCCTGAAAGTGATACACAGCGTACCGGCGCCGGAGGAGCAGCCGGACTGGGAGACGCGCTTCAATGCCAAAATGGACCGCAAAATTCAAATGTACCATCAGTGCTCCCTGAAATTCGACGGAGCCGATGACCTTATCGCCTACATAGAGGCCAACCGCTCCCTGCTGAAAGGCAGACCCCAGTGTTTTCAACATGGGGATTACCATATTGGTAATATGATGATTGAGAAGGACAAACTTGTCATTATAGATTTTGACCGTTATGACTTTGGGGACCCCTGGGAGGAATTTAACCGTATCGTGTGGTGCGCCCAGTGTTCACCTCTTTTCGCGTCAGGTATGGTGAACGGGTATTTTGACGGAGATGTACCCATGGAATTCTGGAAGCTGCTGGCCTTGTACATCAGCAGTAATATGCTCTCCTCTGTGGCCTGGGCGGTTTCGTTTGGGGAGGAGGAGATTCAGACCATGCGAAAACAGGCTCAGGATGTGCTGAACTGGTATGACCATATGAAGAATTCCGTGCCCTCCTGGTATAGCAGAGGATATTATCTGCAGTATATGGACGGTCTGCCCTACAAGATGAAAGCGCCCTTTGATTTTGGCTTTGTACAGGAATACGGAAAAGTGTTTAAAGTGTATGATGACCAGGATTCCGGGAATATCTGCTTCGGAGTCTGCGGAGAAAGAAAAAGCGGCCCGGCTCTTCTGCCAGAGAACAAAGGGGAACGGCACTTTGTGAAGTTTGCGGGAGCGCCCACGGAGCGTTATGAAGGCACGCCCGGAGAGGCCGTTGAACGGCTGAAGGACACGCTTCCAATCTACCGGGATTTAAGGCATCCCAGCCTCATAGAATTGGTGGACGCCCGGGAAGCAGCAGGGGGCTTTGCCATGGTATTCAAATGGGCGGAGGGGGACTGCATGGGGAGGATGTATCCTGCGCAGCATCAGAGATTCATGAACATGCCTTCGGAGGATCGATTGCAGGTTTTCCGGGATGTGGCGGTTTTTTTGGAATATGTAAACAGCCGGGGATATGTGGCCATTGATTTTTATGACGGAAGCGTGCTGTACGATCCTGACGGACAGGGGGAACCGACAGCCCCGGGTCGGAATGCAGAGAGCACCAGGAGGGGGCGGACCACCATATGCGACATAGATTTTTTCAGTAAAAAGCCATATTTTAACAGCATGGGCCGCATGTGGGGCAGTTCCTCCTTCATGTCTCCCGAGGAATTCACTCTGGGCGCGGAAATTGATGAAATCACCAATGTTTACACGGCAGGGGCTTTTGCGTTTGCCCTGTTTGGAGGTTATCGACGGGAAGCTGGCACATGGACCCTGGGGCAGGCGTCTTTTGAGGTGGCCAGACGGGCCGTGTCTGAGGACAGAGGCAGCAGGCAGCAGAGCCTCCGGCAGCTTCTGCAGGAGTGGGAAGCGGCTCTTGAATTATAAACGATAGGAATAAAATAATGCAGGAAGGAATGGGGCAGGATGGAATACAGGGAATTTTGCACGGAATATATGGATCAGGTGAGGGCCATTTACGAAGAGGAGCAATGGAGCGCCTATTTAAATGATGATGCCAGGCTGGAAAGGGCCTTTGCGCAGTCCCTGTACATCCTGGGCGCGTTCGACCAGGGACGACTGGTGGGATTTGCGCGCTGCGTGGGAGACGGAGAACATATTCTGGTGGTGCAGGATCTGATCGTTGCGCTCTCATATCGGAGACAGGGCATCGGTACCCGGCTTTTCCGGGCTGTCTGGGACCGCTATGCGGAAGTGCGGATGTTTCATGTGGTGACGGATCTCAGTGACCCGGTGGACAATCATTTTTACCGTTCTTTTGGAATGAAGAAGCTGGAAGAGGGGAGTATGGTCTCCTATTTCCGCTGAGGACGGAATTTGTTGACAGGCCCGGACCGGGGGCCGGATAGGGAGGAAACAGGACAGATGGCACAATATAGGTTATTACAGGAAAAGGAAATAGGAAGAGAGTTATTCCGCAGCTTCCTTCGGCATCAGGACGTGACAAAATGCTGGCGGAGAGTGGAAGGGGAATGGGTGATCAGGGAGGATCCCTTTGTGGACGACTGGTCGGAGGCGGATTATGAGACGCTGTTCTCCTGTCTGCGAAATACCCTGACCACCGGCGGCTTTGTTTATGGCGCATTCTGTGACGGCGCGCTGAAAGGCTTTGTCTCCGTGGAGCCGGGCCTGTTTGGCAGCAGGCGGGAGTACATGGACCTGTCCAGCATCCATATTTCCGAGGATATGCGGGGACAGGGCCTGGGGAAACAACTCTTTCGGGCCGCCGCAGATTGGGCCCGGGGAAAGGGCGCAAAGAAACTGTATATATCCGCCCATTCCGCAGTGGAAAGCCAGGCTTTCTACAAGGCCATGGGCTGTGTGGAGGCTCAGGAGTACCGGCAGGATCATGTGGAGAAAGAACCCTTTGACTGTCAGTTGGAGTGCAGTCTGTAGTTATATGCCCTGCATGGTGAGCGATATCTTCTCCAAAGCCTCCCACTCCGCTTCGGACATTGCAGAGAGCATGGAAATATATCTTTTTTTGAAGGAATCTTCAGGGCTTGCCAGCACTGATCCTATAAAGGAAGCGATCCGTTCATCCCCGGTCCTCTCCAGAAAGATGGTCCCGGTTCCCTGGCGCAGCCAGTTCTCGTTTACATCAAATTCCCGGCAGATCAGGGATATGACCGAATCTGCCGGTTCATTTCTTCCCACTTCATAATTGGCGATACCGCCCCGTTTTATTCCCAGCCTGTCGGCAAATTCCTGCTGGGTCAAATCCAATTCTTTTCTGATTCTTTTTATTCGGTCTTTCATGGATAATCCCCCTTTTCTATGTTTCATTATATATTGGAAAGATTAAGTCGTCAATCAAAAATGCAACAAAATCACATTTTATGTTAAAAAAGAATTGACAGCAGGAACAAAAGCACGTATAATAAGCATAGAAAACGAACAAATGTTCGAAGTTTTGCTTTTAATGGAAGCTGTGAAAAGGGAATATGAAATTATAAGGAAAGGAGTGGAAGAATATGGTATCAGGAAGAAATTCGGAAGGGTATTCCGATCCGACCGCGACTGCCGCCATTGAAAGGGTGAGCCGGGAGGAGGGTCTGACAGACAGACGCGCGCGCAATCTGGTGCGGCTTTGGAAGCGCATGGCGCGGGCAGCAGGATTTGAACTCACAGCCAGAATCCGGTTGAAAGATATTCGTTCGGGAAGGGAATTTCGGTGAGGAAAGGGAAGGGAATTGTTATGGGAGAGCAGAGTTTTGATGTTACAAAAAGCCTGTCGGCGAAGCAGTATTTGGAGCAGCTTGAGATAATTGATGTCAAGATCAGGCAGATGGAGGAAGAATTGGAGTCCCTGCGGTCAAACGTATGCAGTATAGGAAGCGTTGAGTACGGCAGGGAGAAAGTACAGACCTCCCGTCCCAACGACCCTCTGGGTCATGCAGTGACCAGGTATGTGGCCCTGCATGATGAGATCAGGGAGGGGATGAATCGGTTTGCCGACATTAAGCATCAGGTAGTCAAGGAAATACAGTCTCTGAACAATGCCAATCATATCCAGGTGCTGTTCAAGGTGTATGTGCAGTACAAAAGCCTGAAAGCTGCCTCCAATGAAATGGGAATGTCTTATCAATATGTGAGGAAGATACATCAGTCAGCATTGGACGCATTTAAGAGTATGCATCCTGATATGCGCTATCTTACTTAAGACGCAGGGTTGTTTCTTGATAGAACTATGCCGATATAGATTAAGAATCCTATTAGTAAGAATTGACAAATATGTATAAAAATGCTAGAATAATACCATAAAATTTGACAAAACGGGCATGGCGGTTTTTGCTATAGAAGGAATACCTTTGAGCCCGGCACAGCCGTTTATTATATTGTTATGATGAGCGGCGTTTTTTTGGTATAATGAGTGAAAATGTAAGACAAGTATGCTGAGCAGGGAAATCAAATTGCTATCTGTACTGCAGCACGGTACTGTCTTATATTTTACAATTATATGTATTTTAGGAGGAAGACTATCATGAACAAGAAGAAGACAGCAGTTGAGGTGTATTTATCTACAGTGTTTAAGTGGGGACTGATCATATTGGTCAGCGCATGTATGTGTGCTACTGTTATGTTTAACACTGAAAAGATGTTTGGATTATATCCGACAGTACCTTGGCTTGCAACTGTTGGTTTGGGTATAATGGATTCGATTTTTTTTGCTGCTGCTATACTTATAGTAAAGTCTTCATTTGATAAAGATGGATATTTAAAAGAGGGAAGACTGAGAATCGGCAAGATTTTTTCAGTGGTAGTATTGGTTATTCAGTGGAATTATCTGTTGTACATGTTGCCGACCAGAACTTTTTGGGGTTTCCTGTTCTTTTTCCTTATTCTGATTGCATTCTTTTTGGATATCAGGATGCTGCTGATAAGCGGTATTATGTGTATGGTTTCTCTGTTTGTGGGTTGGTTCATACGGGGGACAGAGCTTCTTCCTGTAAAGGACGAATTATTTCTGACAGATATTATTATGTGTTTGGTGGCCCTGGTACTGTCGTTAACCGGACTGATTATTTTTGTTTTCCTTGTTGCTCATTTTTTAGTAAATGCGAAAAAAGACGAATTGGAGAAGAACAACGAGCAGGTCACAAGTGTTCTTGCCGCAGTACAAATGGTATCTCAAAACTTATCTACGGCAGGCTTAAAACTTTCTCAGGTATCCGAAAATGAAAGCGCTTCTGCACAGGAACTTGCAGCCACAAGCGAACAGCTGGTAGAAAGAAGCAATCTTTTGAGGTCAAAAACCGATGAGAGCATGGAAAATCTTAGTGAGTTAAGTAAATGGGAAAGCATTGTTGCCAGTAATGTACAAAAAGTAGAAAGTACTTCCAGAAATCTGCTTGACAAGTCAAAGGAGAATGAAAAACTTTTAAATGATTTACATATTATTAATGGTGAAGTGTCGGAGTCTATGGAAATTACTACTTCCATTACCCAAAAGTTATCCGAGGCGGTTCAGGAAATAGGGGTAACCTTAAAGCTGATCAGTGACATTTCCACTTCGACAAATCTGCTTGCCTTAAATGCCTCTATCGAAGCGGCAAGAGCCGGGGAAGCAGGAAAAGGGTTTGCCGTAGTGGCAACAGAGGTAGGTAATCTGGCTAACAGTACACAGGAATCTTTAAAAACGGTTCAGAGAGTAATTGAACGCGTTCAACAGAATGTAAATGATATAACAACACAGGTCGAGGAAAATGCTGCAAAGCTGGGTACACAGAACGAATACTTCGCCAATGTATTTAAGGGTATGGGGGATATTTCGGAATTGCTGAAAGAATCTGTAACCGCAGTGGAAACCATGGGTGAGGCACATGGTAAACAGGCAGATGTCATTAAAAATACAGTGTCGATCAATCAGGATATTGTAGAAAGCATCAAATTTGAATATGAGCATTTTACTTCTATTAATTCAATGGCAGAAAGTAATGCAAATGATACAACTGAGGTTGCGGCGCAGGCAAATGCCATAAATGATATGGTTGATAAAATTACTCAACTGTTAAAGCAGGATCAATAAGGGTTTCCGACAATGCTGTAGATTGCCAGTCTACAAGAACATACGTTTGTTTCTCTATAAATCGTATGCAGTAACTAGACAAACAACACAATGTCACAACATATACTGTTGTGTTTACAGGAAAAAGGTGGTAAAGTATAAAATGTAAAGAAAGGGTTGCAGAGGAAAAGACATTTTCCCCCTGCAGCTTTTCTTTGCGCAAAATTATGGAAAGGAGGTGCCATAAAATGATCATCAGGATCATGGAGGCGATCTGTGCTGCCCTGGACGCGGAATTCGGGGAAGAATGCCCATCTTATATCGAAGAAACGGAACAGGGCCTGGCGGGGCCTTGTTTTTTTGTCCAGTGTCTGCGTACTTCAAGTGAGCTGATAGCCGGAGGAAGGCATCAGAGGCGTGACCGATTCTGCGTCCGCTATTATCCGCCGCCTGGAAGCGTCAACAGAGAGTGCTGCCTGGCGGCGGAACGGCTGAATGACTGCCTGGAATGTATCACTGTCGAAGGTCTCATAAGGGGCTCTCAGATGTACGGCGAAATTGCCGGCGGGGTGCTGAACTACTTTGTGAATTATGAATATATAGTTCAGAAGCAGGAAGAAGTTGAGGCCATGGACCAGATGGCATCCTACTGCGCAGTGAAGGGAGGTGATTGATTTGGCGTCAAAGAAAAACAGTGTCACGGAAAAGGACACAGCCACAAAGGGGCAGACCCGGCGGACGTTCAGCAGAGCGCAGATGCTTGCGTCGGGCAGGTATCGGGACAGACAGGACCTGGTGTCTGCTCTGCTGCAGGACGGCAGAGCGTATGGGATCGAAGAAGTTGACAAGTTGGTTGAAGAGTTTTTGAAAGGAAAGGTGAATTAATATGGCTTTAGGTGGAGGAACATTTGTAGCACAGAACAAGAAACTGCCCGGCGCGTACATCAACTTTGTGTCGTTGTCCAGGGCGTCCGCAGCCCTTTCGGGCCGGGGGATCTGCACCATGCCCCTGGAACTGGACTGGGGCATGGAGGGAGAAGTGTTTACCGTAACCAATGAAGCGTTTCGGAAAGACAGTATGAAAATCTTCGGTTATGGAGCAGATGACGAGAAGATGAAGGGCTTGGGAGATTTGTTTATGAACGCCAGAGTTCTCCATGCATATCGTCTGAACGGAGGCGGTGAAAAAGCGGCAAACGATTTTGCCACTGCCCTGTACAGCGGCGTGCGCGGCAATGACCTGAAAATTGTGATTCAGGCCAATGTGGACGACGAGTCTCTGTATGATGTCCACACTTACCTGGGCACAACTCTGGTTGACAGCCAGACGGTGAAGACGGCGGCAGATCTGGCTGCAAACGAGTATGTGAAGTTTAAAGCGGACGCAGTTCTGGAGGTAACCGCATCCACGCCTCTGGCAGGCGGAACCAACAAGGCCGCGGACGGCGCGGCACACCAGAAGTATCTGGACAAGATCGAGTCTTTCTCCTTCAATGTGATGGCTGTGACAGCGGAGGAAGAGACTATCCGAAAGATGTATGTCTCCTTCTGCAGACGGCTGCGGGACGAGATGGGCGTCAAGTTCCAGCTGGTGGGTCACGATATAGCCGGTGACTATATGGGCGTCATCAATGTGAAGAACAGAACCCTGGATGAGGGATGGCCGGAATCCTCCCTGGTGTATTGGGTGGCAGGCGCGGAGTGCGGCTGTGAGGTCAATAGATCCGTGCAGAACAGGCAGTATGACGGTTCTTTCCGGGTGGATACCGATTACACACAGGTTCAGTTGGCCAAATGTATTGACAACGGCGAATTTGTGCTGCACAAGGTGAATTCCGGCATCCGCGTGCTGGAGGATATCAACAGCATGGTTACCGTCTCTGACCAGTGCGGAGAGATTTTCAAGGACAACCAGACCATCCGTGTCATTGATCAGCTGGGCAATGACGATGCGGTGCTGTTCAACACAAAGTACCTGGGTGTGGTACCCAATAAGGCGTCCGGCAGGACTTCCCTGTGGTCCGACTTAAAGAAGCTGCGGGAGGAACTGCAGACGGCGGGGGCCATTGAGAATTTCTCGGATTCCGATTTGACTGTGGAGCCCGGGGATTCCAAGAAATCCGTGGTGGTCACCGGCGCCATCGAGGTTGTGAGCGCCATGGGCAAGATGTATATGACCAATGTTGTAAAATAATAAAAAAGAGGAGTGAAAAAACATGGAAAACAATGTAACGATGAAGGCAAGGGACACTGTTGCCGCAAAGCTGGCCGAGTGCTTTATCACCATTGATGGGCGCAGATACAATTTTATGCAGATGATCGACATGGAGGCAAAGGTTGAAAAGACCAAGTCCACGGTTCCCCGCCTGGGTGCGATCATGGCCGGACATAAGTCCTGCGGTATGGAGGGCACTTTTTCCGGTACGGCGCATTATAACCAGTCCGTGCTTCGCCAGGCGCTTCTGGACTACAAGAATACCGGACATGACATCTATTTTGAGATGCAGATTACCAATGATGATCCCACCAGCGGCGCGGGCAGACAAACCATCGTTTTTTATGACTGCAACACCGATGGGGGTGTGCTGGCCAAGTTTGACGCTGACGGCGAATATTTGGATGAGGAGATTGAGGGTACTTTTGAGGACTTCTCCATGCCTGAATCCTTCGCCAAGCTGACGGGATTTCTGACCAACTGATGTACCTGCCCGACGGAGACGGACCTGTATGCCGGAGAAACCGGCAGTCTGTCTCCGCCGGCATTTGCCGGAACCGGATAGGACCGGGACTACAAAGATTAGAAGAGGAGAAAAAATATGTCAAAGTTTGCGCAATTTATGAAATCCAACAAGAAGGAAAAGACGAACGGCCATTACGCGCCTACCGCATCCCTGCGCGATTCGTCCACGGGAAATCCCATAGAGTGGGAATTCCGCCATCTGACCTCCAGGGAAAACGATACATTGCGGGATGCCTGCACCATGGAAGTACAGGTCACCGGCAAACCCAATCTGTACAGGCCCCGGTTGGACACATCCAAATACCTGAATCGGATGATCTGTTCCGCCACCGTCTGCCCTGATCTGTATGACTCGGCCCTGCAGGACAGCTATGGAGTCAAGACACCGGAGGAATTGGTCTACGCCATGGTGGACGACCCGGGTGAATATTCTGATCTATGCACATGGATGCAGAAATTCCAGGGCTTCAGCAAGACTCTTGACGACAAGGTGGAAGAGGCAAAAAACTGATTGAGGAAGGGGATGGGGAGGCGAACTATGCTTACTATGCCCTTCATAAACTTCACATCCTGCCCCGTCAGTTTTTAGATATGGACGAGGAGGAAAAGGCTTTTGTCATAGCCGCTATTGGAGTCAAGGTAAAAAATGACAGGGAAAAGGAAAAAGAAATTAACAGAAAATCAAAGAAGAGAGGCAGGTGATGGTGATGATGGCAACGGCAGTTATTATGGCGCAAATTCAATTCTATGGCGGTGCTTCAGATATATTGGATGATATGATCAGTGCGGCGTTCTTTGCAGCTTTTGCAATGGATAATCTGAAGAGTGCCATGGCGGATGTGGATCCTGGCCCTTTTGAAAATATGAGGACGGAAATCGACAAAAACATAGTGGCACTGAATGAACTGGAGCGGGAATTGCCCAAGCTGAATGCTCAGGGGATTAATGCGTTACAGGTTCGAACGCCGCAGATTGATTTGCCTGAAGAAAGTTCGGTCATCAATGGGGATGTGATCCCCGCACCACAAAGATCGGTTGCTTCCATTCCCCAGGAGATCCGTCCCGATGTGGCGCCAAACGCTCCCCCGGGTATCGCCCTGATTGAGGGACCCGTAGCCCCATCTGTGGAGTGGAAAACAGAGAGTTTGGAGGTATTCACAAATACCGGATTTGAGCGTTTCCAGCAGGAGGTGCAAAGCGCCGATGCAATGCTGCAACAGCTATATGATTCCCAGAAGGCGGTGGCGAAGCAGGCACAAGAAGCGTCTTCCAGTATGGTTTCTTCGGAGATGATTGCTGACCTGAACAGTATGACAGATCGGATTAATAAAATCCGGGAGCGGATACAACTCATGGAGAGCAATCCCATAAATGTAGGATCGGACAAAGCGAATGCGGCTCTGGAACAAATGCGTACCCAACTGAGTCAGGCGGTGAAAACACAGAATCAGTTGAGTACCGCAGTGAATGACATGGATATAGGCGCAGCCAATGAGGCTTATCTGAGCCTAAGCCAGACAGTTGCCGGCACGGAACGCTATATCAGGGATAATTTGGATAAGCAGGGGCGGTTTAACGATAAAATCGGAAAAGGCATAAATGCAGCGGAAGGTCTGCAGAAAGCGTTCTCTAAAGTAGCAGAAAGCCTCCTGAATATGAGCAATGTGAAAAAAGTGGCGGAATGGGTCGGTGACTGCATGAAGGCCTTTGACGCGCAGCGTCATACGGAAATGCGTTTGATGGGTACTCTGGCCAACAATCTGGATGCAGATTACGCATCCCAATACGGCCAGGGCCCGGAAGCGGAGACCCAGGCATTGCAGAGCGCCTACAGCACAATTTCTAACAAGGCATCGGAGATCCAGGGACGGGGTATCTATACCGATGATGCCATGATTGCGGGGGCAGCAGGGCTTTCTGCTAATTTTTCAGACCCGGTGGCTATTGAGATGATGATGGACACCCTGGCGGATTTCGCCATGGGCGCATCGGGAGGCGGCGAGGTGAACAGTGCTGCCATGCAGCAATATGCAGCCAGTTTGGGAAAAGTTATGTCGGGTTCCTATGATGGCATGGCGGAAAAGGGCTTTTCGTTTACCGAAGCACAGAAGGCGGTGATTGCAGGGACGGCCACCCAGGAACAGGTGATTGCGACCATTGGAGAGGAATATCTGTCCGCATCTCAGGATGTACAGGCGGCAGCGGCGATCGCAGCCTCGGTACAACAGACTTGGGGTGGCCTGTATGATTCCATGAGCAATACCCCCGAGGGTCAGATCATGCAGATGACCAACGCATGGGGGTCGATGAAGGAGGAGGTGGGCGGTCAGCTGTATCCCTTTGTCCTGTTGTTTGTGGAAACTATCACAGGGAACTGGGGAATTATTCAGACAGTGCTGAATGCCATCGTGACAGGGCTGCAGTTTATTATGGGCATACTGTCCTGGCTGCTGGAAGGTGCCATGGGTTTTGCGCAGGTCATTGTTGATAACTGGTCGTGGATCAGCCCCATTATCTATGGAATTGTGGCCGCGTTGGCGGTTTATGGTGCATATCTGGCCATTACGGAGGGAATTGAAATTGCGTCAGCAGTCGCGTCCGGCATTGTGACGGTAGGAAAAGGGCTGCTTGCAGCAGCGACAATGCTTCTAACCGGAGCAACGTGGGCACAGGCGGCGGCGCAGGTCGGATTAAACGGGGCTATGGCTGCATGTCCCATTGTTTGGATTATTGCCCTGATTATCGCATTGATCGCCATTATCTTTGCGGTATGTTCCGCGATTGCAAAGCTGACGGGTATTGCCGATTCTGGTTTTGGCGTAATATGCGGTAGCCTTAATGTGGCAAATGAATTTTTTAAGAATTTATTCATGACCATAGGTAACGTTTTGTTGGGAATCGGAAATGCCATAAACGCTCTTGCCAGTAATCTGATGACGGCTTTCCGCAATGCGATATGTTCCGTCCAGTCATGGTTCTATAACCTTCTCTCAACTGCATTAACTGTCGTTGAGAAAATCTGTGAGGCGTTGAATAAACTGCCCTTTGTGGAATTTGATTATTCCGGGATCGGCGATGCAGCGGATTACTACGCCCAAAAGGCAGCGGAAGCAGAGGAAAAAAAGGGAGAATATAAAGATGTTGCCGAGGCATTCAAAGAAGGATTCAGCACGTTTGACGCATTTCAGGACGGCTGGTCATCCGATGCTTTTGAAGCTGGTGCGGCGTGGGGGGACGGTATTGCGGATAAGTTCAGCAACTTCAGTCTCGCAGACTTTTTTGGCGCGGAGGAAATTCCCCCGGCGGAGGATTACGGGGATCAGTACGGACTGAAGGACCCGGAGGAGAATTCCGGGCTCTCGGACAATGTGGCCGATATTGCCGAGAACACAGGTAACATCAATGATTCTCTGGAGTGTACCCAGGAGGATTTGAAGTATTTGCGGGACATTGCGGAGCAGGATGCGGTGAACAGATTTACCATCGCAGAGATCAAGGTTGAACAGACCAACCACAACAATATCAACAGTAACTTGGATCTGGACGGCGTGGTATCAGGACTGACCAACGCTGTGAACGAATCCATCGACAGTGTGACAGAGGGGGTGCATGAATAAATGGCGAGGAGCGGATATGAATTTTATTTGAACAAGTGCCTGTTACCGGTGACCCCTTCCAAACTGCAGCTGAAAATCGACAATGCCAACAAGACTCTTACGCTTATGGATGAAGGGGAGATCAATATCCTGAAAAAGGCCGGCCTGACAGAAGTTGAGTTCACCTGCGGTATTCCGCAGGTGAAATACCCTTTTGCCGTCTATAAGGACGGTTTTAAAACTGCCGATTACTATCTCAATTTTCTTGAGGACTTAAAAAACAGCATGAAACCATTCCAATTTATCGTTTGCCGCAGTCTTCCCGGTAATGGAAAGCTGTTTGGCACCAATCTTAAGGTGACGCTGGAGGAGTACAAACTGACAGAGGACGCCAAGAACGGATTTGATGTGGAAGTGACTGTAAAGCTGAAGCAATGGAGGGACTATGGAACCAAGACGGTAAATGTGATCCTGACACAGGCCGGGCCCATGGCGACGGTGGAACCCCAAAGGGGAGACGACACATCGCCTGCGCCGTCCCAGGCCACCACCTATACGGTGGTGAAGGGTGACTGCCTGTGGAATATTGCCAAGAAATTCTACGGCAGCGGTTCCAAATATACGGTCATCTATGACGCCAACCGGGTAATCATCGGCGGCAATCCAAACAGGATCTATCCGGGACAGGTTCTCTCCATACCGGCGGCATGAGGAAAGGGGTTTTTGATGGATGTGGAACTTTTAATCGGCAATGAAATGGGTACAGCGGCCTTTCTGCCCGCTGTGGAGGAAGGGATCGAATGGCAGACAGACAGAAGAGGCACGCCCGGCAAACTCACCTTTAAGGTGCTGACGGACGATGTACTGGACTTTTCCGAGGGCAGCGCAGTCAGGCTCAGGGTGGACGGGGATGAAATTTTTTACGGATTCGTATTTAAGCAGTCCAGAGACAAAGACCGCCTGATCAACGTGACGGCTTACGACCAACTGCGGTATCTGAAAAACAAGGACACCATCGTGTACGAGAACAAGACAGCCTCCCAGCTGATCAATATGGTGGCGGCGGATTATGCTCTGCGTGTGGGTGAGGTGGAAGACAGCAGGTTCGTCATAGGGTCCAGGGTGGAGGAAAATACCTCCCTGTTTGAAATGATTGAAAATGCCCTGGACCAGACATTGACCAACACGGGGGAATTGTATGTATTCTACGATGATTTCGGAAAGCTGACTCTGAGACATATGTCCCGGATGTATGTGGGACGTCCCGGAGCCTATCTGATGATTGACGAGGAGACGGGGGAGAATTATGACTATACCACCTCCATTGACGAAGGTACCTACAACAAGATTAAGCTGACCTATGACAATGAAAAAACCGGTTATCGGGATGTCTACATAGCCCAGGATACCGGAAATATCAACAGATGGGGTATCCTGCAGCATTTTGACACCCTCAATGAGGGGGAGAACGGCCAGGCCAAGGCGGATGCTCTTTTGAAGTTATACAATAAAAAGACGCGTAATCTGAAAATCACCAACGCAATGGGTGACAATCGGGTGCGGGCCGGGTCTCTGGTGATGGTCTGCCTTGGACTTGGGGATATGAAACTGAATCATTTTATGTTGGTGGAGTCTTGCAAACATATTTACAGGCAGGGGGAACACTGGATGGATCTGACGCTGAGAGGGGGTGAAATTGTTGGCTGACGCAAATCAATTTGTAAGAGCAGTGAAAAAGGCAGCGAAGGATGAATGGGAAGCCTGCAAACCGGTCAATGTTTTTTTCGGACAGGTGCAGGGGGTAAACCCGCTGAAAATCAGCGTGGAGCAGAAAATGCTCTTAGGGGAATCCCAGCTTGTACTGACCCGGAACGTGACGGATTATGAGAGCCGGGTCACTGTGAAATGGCTCACCCAGGAGGCACTGCAGCAGCCGCATTCCCACCAGATCCAGGGGCCGGAGAGCAATGGCCTGACCGCCGGAGCGGCGGATCTGAAGCACAGTCATGGGATATCCGGCGAGAAAACTGTCAGGGTTCACAATGCGCTGAAGGCCGGGGAGGAAGTGGTACTGATACGCCAGCAGGGCGGCCAGAAATTCATTGTAGTGGATCGGATAGGGGGTGAAAGATGATTCCTTCAACAGTTGGAACTTTAACACAGAACTTTAAAATCGTAAAGCAGCCGGGCCTGACATATCGGATGGACATGGAAGGAGGCTCCGTGCGGGGGCATGTGGACGGCAGAGAGGCTGTAAAACAGGCTATTTTCCGTATTCTGCAGACAGAAAGATACCAATATCTGATCTACCCCTGGTGGTATGGGATCGAGACTATTGACTTGTACGGCGAGCCAGTGGGGTGGGTCTGTGCGGAACTGGAGCGCAGGATCAGCGAAGCGCTTCTTATGGACGACAGAATCACGGAAGTGACGGATTTCAGCCATGACACCAGTGTGAAAGGCGTTGTCCATACGACTTTCACAACGCATACCATCTACGGAGATATCCCGGCGGAAAAGGAGGTGGAGATATAATGTATGAAAATATGACAGATGATTTTCTGCGGGAGCGTATGCTGTCCCGGGTGTCCGACAAGCTGGATAAAAGGCCCAGTGCGTTGATCTACGATACTCATGAGGCTACGGCCAACGAGCTGGCCATACTCTACACGGAACTGGAATACCTGGTGAAAAATGCATTTGGCGATACGGCATCCAGGGAATTCCTGGTATTGCTGGCCCGGGATCGGGGACTTGCCCCCGAGGCTGCCACAAAGGCCGTTTTAAAAGGAGAATTTACACCGTCTCATATTGATGTTACGGGAAAACGGTTTAATATAGGAGAAGTCAACTATGTGGTGTCAAAGCAGATACTTCCGGGGCAGTATCAGGTACAGTGCGAGACAGAGGGAACCATAGGCAATCTGCGCCTGGGGGCCATGATGCCCATTGACTATATTGACGGACTGCAGACTGCGCAGCTCACGGAGGTCCTGATCCCCGGTGAGGAGGAAGAGGACACAGAGGCATTCCGGCAGCGGTATTTTGACAGCTTCCGGGAACGTGCCTTTGCCGGAAACCAGGCCGCATATATAGAGGCGGTTAAGAAAATCAGCGGCGTGGGGGATTTAAAGGTGACAAGAGTATGGAACGGGGATATACGCCCGGCCGAACTGATCCCTTCCGCCGCAGCGGCCGCATGGTACAATTCCGTGATCGGCGGATTGGAGCCGGAAGCAGCGTCCTGGCTCTCCGCTGTTTTCACGGCGGCTGCTGAAAAGAAACTTACGGTGGGCGGCACGGTTCTTATAACGGTGGTCAACTCTCAGGACTTCGGGGAAGCCTCGGACGTGCTTCTGGAAAAGATTCAGACAGAACTTGACCCGGATATATATGCGGGAGAGGGAAGCGGGCTTGCGCCCATCGGTCATGTAGTCAAGGTCAAAAGCGCCGATCCTGTACAGGTAAATGTGAGGACCACCGTAACCTTCGATAACGGTTACAACTGGACCAACACCCGGGCCGCCGTCCAGGAGGCCGTGGGTCTTTATCTGTCGGAACTGAGAAAGGCCTGGGCTGACAGCCATACAATGATTGTCAGAATCAGCCAGGTGGAGACCAGAATCCTTGGGGTTAAGGGGGTTTTGGATGTGGCTGCCACAGAAATCAACGGATCTGCAGACAACTTAGTATTGAACCGGTATCAGATCCCGGTGTTGGGGGGTGTATCCGCATGATACGGGAAGTGGATCTTGCCTCATACCTGCCTCTTTTTATGCAGAACTATCGAGAGCCGGCTGCCGCCCTTGAGGCGGAAAACCCGGAATTTCAAAATCTCTGGCAGGAAACGGAGCGGACTTTAAACAATCATTTCATCTCCACGGCCGATGAATATGGTCTGTCAAGATATGAAAAACTGCTTGGCATCTGCCCGGCGGAAGATGACACCCTGGAGAGCAGAAGGATACGGGTGCAGACAAGATGGGTTAATAAATTGCCCTATACATGGAAAGCATTGACGGAAAAAATCGGGGCTCTTTGCGGGAGTTCCGATTTTTCCGTGGAAAATGACTTCAGTCAGGGATATGGTATCGCAGTCCGCACGTCCCTGGAAATGCCCGGCCAGGTGGATGAATTGGAACATATATTGGAGAAGATGGTGCCCTGCAATATTGAGTTGTCTGCCACCAACCACATTGGCTGTGACACGGAAGGACTGATCTTTGCGGGAGGATGTGTTGCCTATACGGACATAATTGAAATTGAGAATTGAGGAAAACGGAAAAGCAGACGCGGCTTTGCATCCCATTTTGGGATTTTCCTAATGACTAAAGTAATTCACGGAGGGATTAAAATGGCATATTTTTCAAAATTATGCGTCACAGATGCGGGGAAGCATCTTCTTAATTTAAAGCTGAATTCAGAAAGGGAACTTTCCCTTACAGAGATGGCCATGTCAGAAAAAAAGTATGATGTGGATCTACTGAAGGGGCTGACAGAACTGGAGGATGTCAGACAACGGACAGGCATCAGAAAGATGTCGATAGAGGGGCATATGATTCGGGCAAACGCCCTTTTTCTGAACAGTGAACTGGAGGAGGGATATTACGCCAATACGCTGGGAGTTTTTGCCCGATTGGGAGAAGAACCCCCGGTCTTGTTTGCCGTGGCAACGGAGCAGGCCCATGGGGCATATATGCCCCGGCAGTCTCAGACCCTGAGCGGCATGGAGATTAAACTGAAACTGACGCTGGAAAATGCGGACCAGATCACGATCCAGATGGATTCCTCAGCCATGGCTACCGTGGGGGATGTGCTGGAACTGGAAAGTGAGATGGAAAATCATATGTGTGACATAGATAATCCTCATTTAGTCAGCAAGGAGCAGGTGGGCCTGGGTGAAGCGGATAACACATCTGATCTGGACAAGCCGGTATCTACCGCCCAGCAGGGGGCCATTGACGCGTCCTACAGGCAGAGTGCTGCATATACCGACAATAAAATTGCGGACCTGATCAATGGGGCCCCAGACACATTGGATACTTTGGGGGAGATTGCCCAGGCCATGCGTGACAATGAGGATGTGATGTCCGCGCTGAGCGCCGCCATAGGGACCAAGGCAAACCAGGCGGATCTCAACAGCCATATGGGGAATCAGGAGATTCATATTACCTCGTCGGAGCGGCAGGCCTGGAATGATAAGCAGACCAAAACGGGAAATACCCAGAACAATACGGTCTCTTTCACATCCTCTGATTCCAAAACTCCGAATGCATGGGGGGAGATTGATCTGGTAAGATCCGGAGAAAAGCATGGTACTTTATTTGATAAATTCTCATTGGCAGTGCGCAATCTTCGTTTTTTGTGGAGCCAGTTGGGGACTGCCAATATATCCGGCATTGGGGATAGCACTGTAAAAGGTGCGATATCCGCTTTAAGTACAGGCTTAAGCGGGAAAGCTCCGTCCAGCCATACCCATAAGAGGTCTCAGATCACGGATTTTCCCACCTCATTGCCTGCCAGCGATGTGTATCCCTGGGCCAAGGCATCGGCCAAACCGGGTTACACCTGGGGCGAGATTGGGGGCAAGCCGGGATCGTTCACTCCTTCTGCCCATACGCATTCCTACCTACCCTTGACAGGCGGAACAATTACAGGAAGCACAAAACTCAACGACCGGGTCCAATTGCAGTTCGGCAGTTGGGCGGTTTACGGAGAAGGCACTCAAATGTTTAAGATTGTGCCGAAAGAGGGTGACTTTGTCATGACATTAGGGGTGACGGAATCAATGTGGTCATTATGTCCCTGGAGTGATTGCGCTTACGCTTTGGGAACGCCGGGTCACCGCATAAGTCAGGTCTATGCGAGAAATTCGGTGATTTCCACATCTGACCGCAACCAAAAAAAGGATATTATTCCAGTCACGGACAAATATCTGGACTTTTTTGCCCTGTTACAGCCTGTTAGTTATCGTTTTAAGGATGGCACCGGCGGGCGCACACATGTCGGTTATATTGCCCAGGATGTGGAGAGAGCCATGGCGCAGAGCGGTTTGTCCGATCTGGACTTTGCCGGATTCTGCAGGGACAAAGTTGGCGAAGATTACGTTTACTCCTTGAGATATGAGGAGTTTATTGCCCTGAACACAGCGGTAATCCAGCGTTTACAGGCAAAGATCACAAATTTGGAACAGCGTTTGGAAAACCTGGAAACATAATTTCAGGAGTAAAACTATATTTAAGAAAGGATAGATAATCTATGAAACAATTCATCTGTACAGGATTGGGTATTGTGGGTTCGGCCGTTGCTGCGGCCTTTGGCGGCTGGAGTGCCGGTCTGACCACCCTGGTGATTCTGATGGCCATAGACTTTATCTCAGGGCTGCTGGTGGCGGGAGTGTTTCACTCCAGTTCCAAGACGGACACGGGGGCGCTGCAATCAAGTGTGGGATGGAAAGGGCTTTGCAGAAAAGTCATGACTCTGCTGTTTGTGTGGGCGGCATACCGTGTTGATTTAACCATCGGGACCAATTATATCAGAGATGTGGTCACCATTGCGTTCATTGCCAATGAACTCATCAGCATTGTGGAAAATGCCGGGCTTATGGGAATTCCCCTGCCGGATGTGGTGGCCGGGGCGATTGAAATACTGCAGAAGAAAGGGAAGGGTGAAACATATGGCAGTGATGATTGGCAGTGCAAGGATTGACGAAAACGGAAAGACCACCGGGGGCCTGCCCGGGGATCAGACCGGAAAGGAAGTGGCCGTGCAGAAGTGGTATCTGCACAGCAAGGGATGGGTGGTTTTAAGGCCCAGGCGGGCGGAAGCGGCGGCAGCCATTGCCCGGAACATGCAGGCCGCCTGCGACAATGATCTGATCGGCTATGACCAGTCAAACAGGCTTTCCGCCCTGGCTGCCAGTGAAGAGCACAATTATGATCTGTCAAAGGTGACAGTTGCATGTGAGACGGACTGCTCTGCCCTGGTGAGGGTCTGCTGTCTGTATGCCGGCATAAAAGCAGGAAATTTCAGTACGGCGTCGCAGGTGAATGTGCTGAAGGCCACAGGAGAGTTTGACGTGCTGACAGATGCCGGATACTGCAAATCTTCCGACTATCTGCTGCCCGGCGACATTCTTGTAACCAAATCCCAGGGCCATACCGTAGTGGTGCTGTCACCGGGCGCCAAAGTTACTTCCGGCGGGCCTTCCGTGCCTGAGTCCCAGCCCCAGCCGGCACAGAAAAAGGTGGCTCCGGCCATGTACAAGGCAAGCGAACTTGCGGGAGTGTACCATACCACTGCCGATCTCCATATGAGGTACAAGCCCGGGCTTATCAGCCCTGACAATGTCATATGTGTGATTCCCGCAGGAAAGGCAGTCAGATGCTATGGGTATTACAATGATGTACAGGGGGTGAAATGGTATCTGATTGCCTATCAGGGACGGGAAGGCCATGTATCGGGTAAATATTTGAGGCGGTCCTGACCGCCTCAAGGTCCATTTTCGGGAAAAGGGATATATGGCATATGTGCATTGACCGTAAAGGGGAATGCGGGTATAATGACTCATATACTGGCGAAGGGAGAGGATGTATATCAATCCGAAAAAGGCTGTAATGGACGAAAAACTGATCTACCAGATTCTTTCCGTGGTGGAGGAAATACCCCGGGGGAAAGTGGCCTCCTACGGCCAGATCGCCCGGCTCATCGGCCGCAGCAACAATGCCCGGCTGGTGGGAAAGGTGCTGAGTCAGGCGGATCGTTACGGCGACTATCCCTGTCACCGGGTGGTGAACCATGCGGGACGTCTGGCCCCGCATTTTGGGGAGCAGCGAGACTTGCTGCTGGCGGAAAAGGTCAGGTTCAGAGATGGAGAACATGTGGATATGAAAACCTGCCGGTGGGAGTGCGGCGAATAGAACAGGGCCAAGCCCCCATTCCGGCAGTGTTCCGGAGAACCTGGACATGGGCGCCGGCCCGGAGGTTTTTTGAGAAGATTTGACAAAAGCGGACACCAGCCCGGAGGGCCGGTATCCGCTTTTTTATAGACGGTAATATGGTTAGGGCGGGCGATTTATACCTCCGGTTCCGATGGTGCGTCTGTCTCCTCGGAGACATGGTTCCCGTTTTTCCTGCGCTGCCTGACGCATTCCGTCAGCAGATATTCAATCTGTCCGTTCACGGAACGAAAATCGTCTTCTGCCCAGGCGGCAATGGCATTGTATAGCTTTGGAGACAGCCGCAGGGGAATCTGTTTTTTACTTTCGGCCATATCAGTACAGGCTTCCCGAATTTACAATGGGCTGTGCGTCTTTGTTTCCGCACAGAACCACCAGAAGATTGGACACCATCGCCGCCTTGCGCTCCTCATCCAGTTCCACAACACCCTTTTCACTCAGGCGTTCCAGTGCCATTTCCACCATACCCACTGCGCCGTCTACTATCATCTTTCTGGCGTCTATCACTGCCGAAGCCTGCTGGCGCTGCAGCATAACAGCGGCAATTTCGGAGGCGTATGCCAGATAAGTGATTCTCGCTTCCACAATTTCGATTCCCGCCTCTTTGACCCGGGCCTGAATCTCGTCTCGGATTCTGGAAGCCACCACTTCGCTGGAACCTCTCAGGCTTCCTTCGTCCGCAATTCCGTCGCCGGTGGTATCCACATTGGGCGCCACGTCATAAGGATATATGCGCACCACGTTCCGAAGGGCGCTGTCACATTGCAGAGAGAGAAATTCCTTATAATTATCCACATTGAATACGGCCTTTGCCGTGTCCACGATCCGCCAGGTGACGGCGATTCCGATTTCAATGGGATTGCCCAGGCAGTCGTTGATCTTCTGTCGGCTGTTGTTCAGAGTCATGATCTTCAGGGAGAGCTTGTTGCTTTCAATAACCACATTTGTTCCCATTCCCTGTGCCGCGCCCATCAGAACCGCCATGCCGCTGCCGGTTTCGGACACGTCTCCGCTCTGGCTCAGCCGGGTCTTTGCCGCCGGGTTCACCCCTGCGCAGAAGGGATTTACAAAATAAAAGCCGCTGTCCTTCAGCGTTCCCACATATTTACCAAATAAAGTGAGAACCAGCGCCTCCTGGGGCCGTAATACTTTCAGGCCGCACAGGAAAATCCATGCGGTACAGAACACCAGGATGCTTATCACCAGTCCGGCCACCAGCAAGGGTGTCTCTGCGCCCTGCACATGGCTCACGGTATACGCGAACAGTGCGATATCCAGCACATAGACCGCAATAATCGTCAACAACACTTTCATTCCGTTCTTTTTCCCATTCAGAATTTTCTCTTCCATTGTAATACCTCCATTTTTGGAATATATTTGATATCAAAAATATATCATATAGATTCGAATAATGCAAGTACTTTTTCGGGTATTTGTACTATGCAAAAAGAATGACTTTTTGGGGCCTCCTATGGTATAATATGGCGGAGCGGCCATCCCAATCAGAAACATGGGATGGCTCCCAAGGGAACGGCAGGATGCGCTGTAAACAGGGAATGGAGATGAAAAGATGCCAAGCAGCATAACGAAAGGTACTGTCGCGGAAGAGACAGTAAACCGCATGACGCAAAAGGCTTTCGGGGAGAGGGCCCTGGGAATGGAGGAGCTGAAGGAGGGGTATTTTAACATTGCCTACAGGATTTGTCTGAAAGACCGTGAGGTAGTGCTGAAGATCGCACCCTCTTCGGAGATCCAGGTAATGACATTTGAGAAAAACATTATGTTCAGCGAGGTGGATTCCATGGGGATGGTGGCCCGGCGCACAGAGGTGCCGGTTCCCGGGGTGCTGTTTTATGATGACAGCAGGCGCGTCATCGACAGGGAATACTTTTTTATGGAGAGACTAAGGGGGCAGAGCCTGTCCGGTCTGCAGGATACCCTGCCGGAGGAGCAAAAGCAGGAGATTTACCGTCAGTTGGGGCAATATACCCGGCAGCTGAACCAGATCCGGGGAGAGCGTTTCGGCTATTATGGACAGCCGGACAGACAGGGCACAGAATGGTATGAGGTGTTCCGGGACATGGTGCGGGACACTTACAGGGATGCCGGGCGTAAGGCTATTCCCATGCCTGCGGAGGAAGCCGGGACGCTGAAACTGCTGGAACGGGACAAAGACATATTTAACGCTGTGAAAATCCCCCGGTTTGTCCACTGGGATATATGGGCGGGTAATGTATTTATTGCGGACAACAAAGTGGAAGGGATTATTGATTTTGAGAGATGCCTGTGGGGAGACCCTCTGATGGAGGTGGGATTCCGCAACTATGAGTATAACAGGGATTTTTATGATGGCTACGGTATCGGGGAGTTGACCGGGGCGGAAAAAAGGCGTGCCAGATGGTATGACGTCTACCTGGCTCTGCTGTGGTGTCTGGAGACCGACTACAGAGGGTATGATAACCGGGACTTCTATCATCTGGGATGCCGGGCCGTGGAGAGCGGACTGAAGGATCTGGCAGAAGTATAAGGAGTGGGGAAGCCGGGAAAGGAGCAGTAGATCTATGGGAAAAGAATATCGTATTCTGGAGATTCAGGATCAGGAGAAAAAGTCGACCTGGGCCAGGGAGGTTCTGGAGAGTCTGCCGGATTGGTTTGGAAACAGGGAAGCGCTGGAAGAATATGTGGAAGGCGTAAGAAGTCTTCCGTTCTGGGCAGCCCTGGACGGGGAGGGGAAATGCCTGGGTTTTTTCTCCATGAGATTTCACTATGGACATACCGGGGACATCTATGTCTGCGGTGTGCGGCCGGAGTTTCACCGCATGGGCATGGGCAAAAGCCTTTATGATCAGGTTGAGCGCTGCCTGCTGGAGCGGGGCTGCAAATATGCCATGGTGGAAACCCTGAGTGATCTGACAGACTATGCGCCCTATGAGAAGACCAGACATTTTTATGAGAGCATAGGCTTTGAACCGTTGATCACGTTGACCGAAATGTGGGATAAGAATAATCCCTGTCTGATTATGATAAAGGTCCTGGCGCAGCATTGATCAGATTTGTCAGGAAATCAGATATACCGCAGTGTAACGGCAGAGAGGGAAAGGAGACAAATATGGCGAGGAATGTGGCAATAGGATTGCAGGACTTTGGAAAAATAATATCAAACCAGTGTTTCTATGTGGATAAAACAGACTTTATCCGGGAGTGGTGGGAGAGCCGGGATGATGTGACGCTGATTACCCGTCCTCGCCGGTTTGGAAAGACGCTGAATATGAGCATGTTGGAGCAGTTCTTCTCGGTGCACGACCCGGAGGAGGAAAAGACGCTGCAGGATACCGTGCAGGAGGCGCACCGGCAGATTCAAAACAGGCAGTACGAAGCCCGGCTTCTGACCCGGGGTATCCTGCAGGAGCGTATCCGCTGCTATGGATTTGCCTTCCAGGGGAAAAAAGTGCTGATCGGCTGACAGAGACTGCCAGCCGATCCATTCCTTAATCCACAGACTTCAGAGACTCCGCCATATTGATTCGGTTCAGCTTACCGGCCATGATCCGGTTGACGATCCAGGTAAAGGCAAAAGTGAGCAGGACGCTGAGGAGATAGCTGACGGGCCGTACATGCACATCAAAGGAGATCATGTCGATATCTACTTCGTGCATAACGTAAATATGCAGCAGCTTTCCCAGCACCAGCCCCAGTGCGCAGCCCATGGCCGTGAGCACCGTGTTTTCCCGGAACACATAGGAGGAAGTCTCATTCCGGTAAAAGCCCAGCACCTTGATGGTGGCAATCTCCCGGATACGCTCTGTGATATTGATGTTGTTCAAATTGTAGAGTACGATGAAGGCCAGCGCAGCGGCGCAGCCGATCACCACAAATACGATATAGTTCATACTGCTCATCATGCTGGAAAAGCGCACCAGCATATCTGCATTGACCTGCACGGAGGCCACATGCTCCAGATTCATCAATGCGGCGCTCACCTCGTGTACATCCGCTTCCTGCGGCAGATTCACATAGAGATTTTTAAAAGTAAGGGGGCCCAGGGCCTCCTCATAAGTCTGCCTGTCCACATACGCATAATTGAAAATGTAATTCTCACATACGCCGCTCATAACAGCGGAGAGTTCCGGGCCGTCCTGGCTGCGGAGGCGCAGGCCGTCCCCGGCTTTGATACGATATTTCCCGGCCAGCTTGTCGCAGAGTACGATCTCCCCGGGGCCGGGGTAGGGAATTGCTTCCCCGGAGGGGGTGTGCAGATCAATATATGCTCCAAACTCCGAGGGGTTTTCCGCTACAATCAGGTTTACCGACTTCGGCCCTTCAGGGGTCTGCAGATCCAGAGAAGTCTCGTAGGCACAGGTATATTCTCCTCCCAGGGTATCCAGTACCCTGTAGATCTCCTGCCGTAGGGCTTCATTTTCTCCGGCTTCATCGTCCAGAGTGATATTGAGTTGATAAGTCTGGATCTCCTTATATTGCTGATCGGCAATGCTGGTTACGGAATCCCGCACGCCGAAGCCGGTCACCAGAAGGGCGGTACAGCCGCTGATGCCCAGGACCATCATGAACAGCCGCTTTTTATAGCGCACGATGTTGCGGATGGATACCTTGTGCAGGAATTTCAGCCGGTTCCATAGAAAGCCCATCCGCTCCAGAAAGATTCTCTTTCCTGCCTTGGGTGCTTTCGGCCGCATCAGGCCCGCGGCGGAAGCCTTCAGCGTATGACGGCAGGATACCCAGGTGGTACCCATGGAGCAGAGCAGGGAGGCTCCCAGGCATAATAGGGCCGCCAGCCAGTCAAACACAAACACCACATTCCCCAGCCGATACATCATGGCATAAGCCTTCCAGATTACCAGGGGAAAGATAAAGATGCCCAGGAAATATCCTGCCGCACATCCTCCCAGGGCAGCGCTGCCGGCATAAAACAGATATTTGCCCATGATACTGCCGTTACCGTAGCCCAGGGCTTTCAGCACCCCGATCTGGGTGCGCTGCTCCTCCACCATGCGGTTCATGGTGGTCATGCATACCAATGCCGCCACCAGAAAGAAAAACACGGGGAACACATTGGCGATGCCTTCCACGATACTGGAATCATTCTCAAAAAGGGCATATCCCACATTGGTATCCCGGCCCAGCACATAGGTACGGGGCTTCTGGATGGCCGCAATATCTGTTTCCGCATCGGCTATTTTCTGTTCCGCCTCTGCCATCTGCTTCTCGAATTCCTCCCTGGCACTGCGGTATTCTTCCCGGCCCTGGTTCAGTTCCTCCCGGCCTTCCGTGAGTTTTTGGCGGTTTTCTGTCAGTTCCGCCTGGGCGTTTTCAATCTGTTTTTTGGCGTCCGCCAGCGCGGCTTCTCCGTCTGCAAGCTGGCGCTCCGCCAATTCCAGCTGCTGGCGTGCCGCCGCCATCTGGGGCAGATATTCCGAACCTGCCAGAGCCTGTTCCGCCTCCGCCAGCCCGGCTTTCTGCTGCTCTATGGCGGCTCTGGCCTCCGTCAGCTTTTCCTCTTCCCGTTCTATCCGGGCCAACTGGCCGACGATTTCGGCTTCTCCCGCTGCCAGCTTTGCCTCCCAATCTGCGATTTCGGCTTCGGCTTCCTTAAGTTCCTGCTCTGCCCCGGCCAGTTCCTTTTCCGCTTCTGCTTTCTCTTTTTCCAGCTCCTTTCTGGCGTCTGCCAGTTCGGCTTGGGCCTCCTCCACCACCGCCAGATATCTCCGTTCTCCCTGTTCCTGGCAGTACTCTTTCCACTGAGGCTCCCGTTCTGCCATGTAGGCATCATACTGTGGAGAGTAGATTCGATGGTCCATATCAAATTTTACATAGATTTCCGTATAGTAATCGGTGGCAAATCCCTGGGGCAGCAGGTACATGAATCCGTCCACCCGGCCGTTTCCCAGGGAACTGTTGCCCCGCTCAAACTGGATATAAGCGGATGCCTGGGCGATGCCCACGATGGTGTATTCCGGGAAGGCAAAATTGTCCAGATCTTTCTGTTCATTGTTTTCGGAGAGGATGATTTTGCTGCCCAGGGCCTCCTCCCCGTAGCGATTGGCATCCACAATACATTCCGAGGACGTCTCAGGCATTCTTCCCGCCACCAGTTCCAGGCCGTTGATTCGTTCCAGCAGGGTGTGGGCCTTGAGTACGCCTTCGTTGCCCTCCCCGTATACATAGAGGATATCCGCCTCCACCGCGCCCTCTACCGCCCGCACATGTTCCTTCTGCTCCAGAGCCTGCACGTCCTCTTCCTGGAAGCCCAGGGTGGACAGCAGCCGGTAGTCAAACAGTTGGTGCTTCAGCAGATAATCATGGGCAGACTCCACCATGACGGTTTTGGTGACTTTCAGTCCCGCAAAGAAGCCCACGCCCAATGCCACGATGGCGAAGATGGCCAGGTAACGTCCCAGGCTCTGCCGGATTTCCCGCAATGTGGTTTTTTTCATCATGGATTTCATCTGATCACTCCGTTTCTATTACAACATGGCCGGGCTACCACTCGATTTCCTCGACTCTGACAATATGAGGGTTTTGTACCATGTCCACGATGGTGCCGCTTTTTACCGTTATGATCCGGTCTGCCATGGCGGTCAGCGCCTGGTTGTGGGTGATAACAATGACGGTCTTGCCCTTTTCCCTGCATGTGTCCTGCAGCAGCTTTAACACGGCCTTACCTGTATTGTAATCCAGTGCTCCCGTGGGTTCGTCGCACAGCAGCAGCTTGGGATTCTTGGCCAGGGCGCGGGCGATGGCCACCCTTTGCTGCTCCCCGCCGGACAGCTGGGCCGGAAAATTTTTCATCCGTTCTCCCAGCCCCACCTCCTCCAGAACCTGGGACGCGTCCAGCGGGTCCGTGCAGATCTGGGCGGCCAGTTCTACGTTCTCCAGTGCCGTCAGGTTGGGCACCAGATTGTAGAACTGGAACACGAATCCCACGTCATGCCGCCTGTAGCCGGTGAGTTCTTTTTTATTGTAGGCGGAGATTTCATTCCCGTCCAGAAACACCTTTCCCTCCGTCAGGGTGTCCATTCCTCCCAGAATATTCAGTATGGTGGTCTTACCTGCCCCGGAGGCTCCCACAATGACGCAGAATTCTCCCTGCAGGACTTGAAAATCCACATCGTGAAGCGCCTGTATGGACACCTCCCCTGTCTGGTATATTTTGCTCACATTCTGAAATTCCACAAATGCTCCCATGACCAACCTCCAATTTATTTATGCACACAGATTTTCCGGGCCGTAAGACCTGTGGAAATATCATAGCATGTCCGTGTTGGGAAAATCCATAAATTAAGACTTTTTTAATGAGTTTTCACAGAATGTTCGGATTTTATTTAAGAAAAAATCGAAATGAAAATCCGGCTGCCAATAACTCAGGGCAGCCGGAGGCTATTCAGTATTCTGTCTATGTGATGCCGTACAAAGCCATATAGTTCCATGGCATTGCGGGCGCAGGCCTGGTCCTTTTCATTTGCGAAATAGGCGGTAAAAAGCAATTCGATGCATTCCATCACGCAGGGAACGGCTTCCTTTTCCCCGGAGGTCAGTTCCAGAACGCTCTCATACCCCTCAAAAAGGTCTTTCAGATACAAAAACCAATCCTCCTCCGTAAGGGAAGAATCCTCCTCCGCCAACAGCCCCAGCAGGAAGTAACACAGGTCAAAAATCCGTATATTTCGCTGGCTGAGGTCAAAGTCGATATACCCGGAGAAAACCCCCTCCGCAAACAGGAAATTGCCAAAGTGGATATCCCGATGGATTAACTGTACAGGGAGCTGTCCATAAAGTTTTGCCAAATCCGAGATTGTCTGGGTATATGCCTCCCGGGAAATATAATGCCATCCGTCTGCTTCCATGCTGTCTCTCACCCATCCGTTCATTTCGCCAAGCAGGCTGTTGTCCCAGACGTCTGAAGGCTCACATTCCCGAAAAGCCCTGTGGAGCCTGGCAATGACCTGCCCCATTAAGCGGATGGTGGAACGGCTGGGCTGCGTGACCGGGGATCCCGGGAGTTTTTCTGTGAGAAAATAACAGGCGCTGTCTCGGGATACGGACAGGGAGCCGTCCTTAGTGGGAACCACCCGGGCCACAGGAAGATTCTGGCCGCTTAACAGCTGCAGCATTTTCAGGTTCCGCTCCAGAGCTTCCGGCTCCCGGTATACTTTCAGCACATGGCCCGCGCCCACCTGCCAGGCCGTGTCGTAGATCTGTTCAACTTTCTGTTCCTGCAATCCCCAGCTATACAGTATCCTTCCCAGGCCATGGCTGTACAGTGCATAGAACACATAGGGTTTTTCTACCGCGTCATTTATATCTCTGTACATTCTGGTATCCGCCGGAAGAAAACCGGCCTTTTCAATGGCTTTCCGGGAGGCAGCATTGTCCTCCCGCACGGTGGCAATCAGCTTTTGGACGCCATAACGGGTAAAAAAATATCCGGCGTAAGCGGCGACAGCTTCCGGGGCATACCCCTTTCCCCGATGGGGACTGCCGATGAAAAAGGTAACCCCCACCTGCCCCAGGTCCTGGTAGCGGGAGCATCCCACGGAGCCCAGCAGTATTCCCCGGGATTTCTCCGTTATGGCATAGGCCAGGTATTCCCCGTGAGGGTCATCGGCCCGGTCCAGGTCCAGGGCCTCCCGGATCCAGGAATTCATCCATTTCCGGCAGTCTCCCCAATCCCCGAAAATGTCTCCCAGGCTGCCGTCCGAAGCCATGTCTATGAAGGCTTCCTCATCCCCAGGTTCCAGGCTGCGGATAATCAATCTTTCTGTTTCCAGATACATGGGATTTCCCTCCTCAGATATAATTCTATAGAGGCCAAGTGCCTCTTTTGATAAATCCCCGGGTATTCCATAGGGATTAATTTTTTTATAAGAGCCTGGTTTCTAGGCATGGGCCAGGGAGGGAATCCGCAGCTTTTCCCGTTCCAAGATCCCCAGACTGTCTCCCCTGACAAAAAGAGTGCAATCCTCCTCCCGCAGTTCCGTTATCTGGCAGGCAGTGCCGTCTGCGGGGGTGAAGCCCAGGGTTACCTGCCGGATGTCTCCTCCCAACAACTCCAGCACTTGGGACAGCTCTGTCAGCCTGCCGGAGAACACATTGTGCAGTAAGAGCCGGTCTCCCTGACGCTCCGCCACTATATAGGTGTGGCTGGGCGCGTGGTAATACACGTTCTCCTGCATAAACCCGGTGATATAAAAGAACAAAAGGCCCTTGTTGCCGACCAGGTCCAACCGTCCCCGGAATACGCTGTGCTCCGCCGCTTCCCCAAGCCGTTCCCAGGCAGCAGGGCAATCCATGGCCAGAGGCCGGAAGGCGCATGTCCCCACGCCCTGGAGAGACAGAGAATGCAGAAATTCTTTGCTCTTTTTAAAACCGAATCTGGGATAGAAATCCAGCACGCTGTCATTGGCAAAAAGATAAATACCTTCCGCGCGACCCTCATAGTCCGCCGCAATCCGTTCCATGAGTGAACGGATATAGCCCCGATGCCGGTAAGCCTGGTCCGTCATCACCGTGCCCAGCTGCAGATAATGTCTCATTGTGCCGTCAAACAGAAAGTCCGTGCGGTTGACGGACACATTTGCCACCACCCGCCCGTTTTCTACTACAGAATAGGGATTGTAGGCATCTCCCCAGAAACCGTTTTGATACCAATTCTCAAAGTCCAGGCCGAAAGTCCTGCCTGCCAGTTCGTTAAAGCTGTGCCGGAGGCCCATGTGATCCCGGTAATCTTTTATAATCTCCATTTTTCTCCCCTGCCGCTCCTATATAATCCTTCTTCTGCCCTGATTTTATCAGAAAAGGATGTTTCCTGCCACCTTGTGATTTTTTCTAAAAAAACATGAGCCGCCCCCGGAAGGTGTCGGCCCATTGTCTTATACTTTCATGCTTCTGATAATGCGCTGTATGCTTTTGACGGACAGATAATACTTTTCACCCAGTTCCGAAACGGTCATGCCGCCGCGGTAATCCGCATAAATCAGTTGGTTCCTGCGGGACAACTCCTGGGTAATCCTGGTCTTGGAACCCCATTTCAGGCGGTTATCCGAGCGCCTGGGAATATAAATATTTTCACCGTCCACATATTGCTGTATCAATTCGATTACTTCAACCGGCAGGATCTCTCCTGCGTTCCGATAGCCCATGTCTGCCTCCTAAATGTGTAATTTCTTTAGGAATAGCAATGGCTATGGCAACTGAAAATGCATTCTGTATTGCGATAGCCAGTGCTACGCAAACATAACATATCTCCTCATAAAGAATTTCCCCCCTTTCGGATCATACAGATACGATAAGGATACCATAAGAGTTAAAATAACGCAAGTTGTTCCCGGCATCACAAACCTCTTTGTGCATACCAGGATTTTCCATAATAAATATACAGCCGCCGCGTCCATACTATTAGAGAATTTCACGCCGTTTTATTCTACGGGAGCGGGGCCGGTGGAATCCCGGATAATCAGAGGCGCCCGCAGCAGGATGGAGCCGATGGGAAGTCCCCCCAACAGGCAGTTTATCGCAAAATAACCGCAGCGTCCCAATCCGATCCGATCCTGCCGGATGGTGGTCAGGGGAGGCGTGGTGTAGGCGGTCATGGGCAGATCGTCAAAGCCGATGATGCTCAAGTCCCGGGGAACCTGGATGCATCGGTCGCTGCATTCCGTCATGGCGGAGAAGGCCCGCACATCATGAGAAAAGAGGATGGCGGTAACGCCGTGTTCCAGCAGCCTGGGGATATAGGTCCTGGTGGACTCCGCCACAAAGTAGCCCAGGCCGATGTAGTCTTCGTTGACTTCCAGTTTATATTTTTTCAAGGCGCCCAGATAGGCCCGGTACCGCGCCTTCAGGATATAGGAATCCAGGGGCCCGGAGATCAGCCCGATCTTTTTGTGCCCCAGCCCGATCAAATGCTTGATGGCCAGTTCTATGCCCTCCTGGTTGTCACAGCCCACGGAGGCGATATAGGGATTGTTCTTAATATAGTTGTCATACAGGACGGTGGGAATCTGGGTGGCCTTGAACTCCTGCATCCAGGGATCCAGCAGCGAAAAGCCCAGCACAAAAGCCGCCTGATAACCGTGGTCCAGCATAAACACTCCATAGGGGGTCAGCCGCTGGAATTCCATGGTGAGGGGAACCACTTCCACGCTCCATCCGTCGGCTTCCGCCATCTGCAGAAAGCCCTGTACAATGTCGTGGCCAAACTGGTTGGGGGTCTTGTAGTCCATGTTTTCAATTAGAATGCAGAGTTTCTTTTCCGCCCCGTAACTTCTTCGGCTGATGTAGCCCATCTCTGCGGCGGCTTCCAGCACCCGCTTGCGCATGGCGGCGCTGATGTCCGTGGCATTGTTCAATGCCTTGGAAACGGTGCTTTTGGAGATGCCGAGTTTGGCGGCGATATCGGATATGGTAGTCATAGGTATACTCCCGCAGGCCCCGGGCAGATCTGCCGACAGGGCGGTGCTCTGTAAGCTGCCAGTCGTTCGAAAACGGTTTCGAAACGAAAAACCATGATTTCTCCCGAAGAACGGCTGAAACTTTGTGAAAAGTGCCAATAAAAAATCTGTTCCGAAACTTATTATAGCAACAGGAAGGGAGAATGGCAAGATTTTTTTTCTAAACTTTCCCTTGAAATCTTTTGCAAGTTTTGCAAAGAAACTGGATTTAAGCGGCGTTTCACCGTTGCGGACATCGAAATGAAAGGAGTTGCAGTTTCGAAATATTGAAAGGAAAAACCAGGAAGAAAAATATACATATTGCACAACATACCATTGAATGGATGTGCATATGTGTAAAAAGTCACAAAAATAGTGGTTGACTTATGAAATAACCTGTGGTAATTTAGGGAAGAACAACATACCGAAACTTGTTTCGGCAACCATGTATGAAGGAGGATTCAAATTATGAAAAAGAAAGTTTTAGCATGTACTTTGGCAGCGGTTCTGTCTGTCTCCATGCTGGCAGGCTGCGGCAACGACGGCAACAGCGGCAGCAGCGGCAGCAGCAGTGATGCCGGCAGCGGCAGCACCCAGCAGAGCAGCGACAGCGGGGCGGACGCCGGAAGCACAGACAACGGCGGCAGCACCGAAGTGACCGATGTGGCCCTGAAGGTATGGTGCCCTCAGAATCAGGTTGACACCGGCGTTATGGCGGAGCAGCAGGCAGCCTTTGCCGCGGCTCATCCCGAGTGGAACATTACCTGGACCACCGAGATCGTAGGTGAGGACAATGCCAAGACTGAGGTACTGAAGGATGTGGACGCTGCTGCGGACGTGTTCCTGTTCGCTTCCGACCAGCTGATCGAGTTGGTGGATGCAGGCGCCATCGCCCAGCTTGGCGGTGAAGCCGAGAAGTTGGTAAAGGAGACCATCGCCGATTCCGTGCGCGCTACCGCCATGATCGGAGACGCTACTTATGCCATTCCTTTCACCCACAATACTTTTTTCATGTTCTATGACAAGACCATCATGGACGAGAGCGACGTGACTTCCCTGGAGAAGATCATGGCCAAGGAAACCGCGGACAATGTATACAACTACTATTTTGAGTCCTCAGGCGGCTGGAAGCTGGGCGCTTACTACTACGGCGCAGGTTTGACCGTGTTCGGTCCCGAGGGCAATGACCTGGAGGCCGGTGTAAACTGGAACAACGAGACCGGCGTGGCGGTTACCAATTATCTGATCGACCTGATCAACAACCCCAAATGTGCCTATGACGGCGAGATCGCTGTATCCGAGTTAATCGAAGATCACAGGCTGGGCGTATGGTTCGACGGTTCCTGGAACTATGATACCTATAAGAACATCCTGGGCGATGACCTGGGCATCGGCGTGATCCCCACCTTCAATCCCGATGGGAACGACTATCAGATGCTGGGCTTCTACGGCTCCAAGTGCATCGGCGTGAACGCTCATTCCAAGAACATGGTGGCGGCTGTAGCTTTCGCTGCTTTCCTGGGCAACGAAGAGAACCAGACCCTGCGTTATCAGAAGTCTGCACAGATTCCTACCAATATCAATGCCGGCGCCAGCGAGGCAGTTTCCGCTGATCCTCTGGCAGCAGTTATTGTAAAGGAAGCCAATGAAGCCAGCGTAATGCAGCCCTCTCACTCCGTATTCTCCTCCAGGTACTGGACCTATGCAGGCGCCATCCCTACCGAGATCAGAAGCGGTGCGATCAACAAGGACAATGTGCAGGAGAAGCTGGATGCTTTCGTAAAGGCCATGACGGAGTAATCCTGCGGTATTTCTCACAAGCAGAATGAAAGTATAGACGGAAAATTGAGATCTGGAGCTAAGGATACCCTTTGGGGTTTCCTTAGCTCCCCTAAAATATGAGGAGGTTCCGTATGGGGGCTTTGAAGAAGAATAAATTGCAGACAACTTCCGGGAGACCCAGCGATGCAAGTGTCGGTGAAGCGATTGTAAAAGGAAACGCGCTCACAAAGGGTTCGCTTTTTGTCTTTGGCCTCGGAAATATTTTGAACAAACAGATAATACGGGGGCTGATCTTCCTGGCAATCGAGATCGCCTATATCTTTTACATGGCAACATTCGGCATAAGTTCCATCGGGAACTTTATTACCCTGGGTACCAAGGAGCAGGGACAGACCTACAACGAAGCCCTGGGAATCTATGAATATACCGCAGGAGACAATTCCATGCTGTTCCTGCTGTACGGTGTAATCACCATTGTACTTACGCTGGCTGTCATCTTTGTGGCCTGCATGTCTGCAAAGAGCGCTTACTGCACTCAGCTGCGGAAGGAACGGGAAATGCATGTTCCCTCCTTCAAGGACGATCTGCTCTCCCTTCGGGAAGAGAATATCCATACCGGATTGATGGCTCTGCCCATCATAGGTATCATTATTTTTACCATTGTACCGCTGGTATTTATGATCCTGATTGCGTTTACCAGCTATGACCATGAGCATCAGCCGCCCGGAAATCTGTTTACCTGGGTGGGTTTAGATAATTTTAAGACTATGTTGGGACAGGGAAGTAAGCTGGCCGCCACCTTCTGGCCGGTACTCAGCTGGACGCTGATCTGGGCGGTGTTCGCCACCTTCAGCTGCTTTATCCTGGGTATCATCCTGGCCCTGCTGATTAACCGCAAGGGTACCCGGATTAAGGGTTTCTGGAGATTTATGTTTGTGCTGTCCATCGCAGTGCCCCAGTTCGTGTCCCTGCTGAGCATGAGAACCATTTTCAACGCCAACGGTCCCGTGAACGTGCTGCTGCGGGAGATTGGCATGATCGGCACCACGGAGTCTATTCCTTTCTTTACAGACCCTACGCTGGCTAAGATCACCATTATCTGCATCAACCTGTGGATCGGTATTCCCTTTACCATGCTGTCCACCACAGGCATCCTGCAGAACATCCCGGCGGAGTTGTATGAGGCGGCCAAGATTGACGGCGCCAGCGCCTTTGTAATCTTCAGGAAAATTACAATTCCGTATATCGTATTCATCATGACGCCCAACCTGATCACGTCCTTCACAGGCAATATCAACAACTTTAACGTGATATTCCTGCTATCCGGGGGCGGGCCCGACACATTGGATTACTATTACGCGGGCAAGACCGACCTGCTGGTTACCTGGCTGTACCGGCTGACCATCACGCAGAAGGACTACAATCTGGGAGCCGTAATCGGTATCCTGGTGTTCATTATTCTGGCTACTTTGTCACTGTTGACCTACCGGCATACCGGTTCCTACAAAGATGAGGGGGCGTTCCAATAATGAAAGCAAAAAGATTTATCACCAACACATTTGTCCATATATTGCTGGCCATACTCAGCTTTATCTGGGTACTGCCCATATTTTATGTGGTGCTGACCTCTTTTAGAAAAGAGGGCGGTTCCTATAAGAGTTATATCTGGCCCCGCGGCTTTACGCTGGACAATTACGCCAATTTGTTCAAGCCCACCAGCCAGATCGACTTCTTCCGCTGGTTCACCAACACCCTGGTGATCGCCATATTCAGCACGATTATCGCGGCGTTTTTTGTACTCTGTGTGTCCTATTGTATGAGCCGCCTGCGGTTTAAGATGCGTAAGCCTTTTATGAACGTTGCCCTGATTCTGGGCATGTTCCCCGGCTTCATGTCCATGATCGCCGTGTACTATATCCTGAAGGGCCTGGGCTTTTTGGAGACGGGCATGCTGAAGCAGATTGCGCTGGTGATGGTTTACTCCGGCGGAGCGGGCCTGGGATTTTATATGGCCAAGGGCTTCTTTGACACCATACCTAAGACAATAGACGAGGCGGCTTACATTGACGGGGCCACCAAGTGGGATACCTTCATCCATGTGACCATCCCCATGTCCAAGCCGATCATCACCTACACGTTGATCACCACTTTCATGGGGCCCTGGGTGGATTACATTTTCGCCAAGGTCATCATGGGAAATGATACCAAATACTACACCATTGCCATCGGTCTGTGGACCATGTTGGAGAGGGAGTATGTGGAGACCTTCTATACGCAATTCTATGCGGGCTGCGTATTGATATCCATTCCCATATCCATCCTGTTTGTACTGACACAGAGATGCTATGTGGAAGGATTGTCGGGAGCTGTTAAAGGATAATGCGGAGCCGCTGCGAATCAGTACTTCTTTTTGCAGCGGCTCTTTTTTTGACTTGTTGCGTGGATATTAACTGGAAATAAACGCCCGGCGAAGCGGGTAAACGGGAGCTGTCATGGAAAGATTTAGGTATAATAAAGCGTTTGACATTGATAATTCTTATGACGGGAAAGATCTGGGGGCGGCCTGTACGCCCCAGGGAACGGATTTCAAGTTATGGGCACCCTTTGCGGACAGGGTGGAACTGTGTCTGTACGGGGAGGGCGGAGCCCAGGCCCTTCAAAGCCTGGATATGGAAAAAGGCCTCAGAGGGGTCTGGCATCGGCGGCTGGAGGGAGATTACCACGGTTTTTACTATGATTACCGCATTTGGACAAAAGGGGCGTCCGTGCAAACTGCCGACCCTTATGCCGTGGGCTGTGGGATCAACGGCTACCCCAGCATGGTGGTGGACCTGAAGCGCACCGATCCGGAAGGGTTTGAGACCGACCGGGCTCCTGCCCTTCCTGCGGAAAATATTATCTATGAACTGCATATTAAAGACTTCTCCCATGATCCGGACAGTGGGGTGCCCCAGGCATATCGGGGAAAATATAAGGCGTTCACTGTGGAGACCGGGGGGCTTGACGGGAACGGCAGCCATCCCACAGGTATGGCCTATCTGAAAGAACTGGGGGTTACCCATGTTCATCTGCTTCCTTTTTTCGACTATGGATGGCTGGATGAGGAAGGGGGCGGAGAGCAGTTCAATTGGGGTTATGACCCGGTGAACTACAATGTGCCGGAGGGATCTTATGCCACGAATGTCTGCGACGGCACCGTGCGGATCCGGGAGTGCAAAGAGATGATACAGGCCCTGCACCGGGCGGGCATCCGGGTAATTATGGACGTGGTGTACAACCACACCCACGATGCGGATTCCTGGCTGGAAAGGACTGCGCCGGGATACTATTGCCGCCGTCTGGAGGACGGCAGCCTGTCCAATGGTTCCGCCTGCGGCAGCGATATGGCCATCGGGCGGAAGATGGTTGACAATTATATCATGGATTCCGTGATGTACTGGGCCAGAGAATACCATCTGGACGGTTTTCGTTTTGATCTGATGGGCCTTATGACAGTGGAACTGATGAACCGTATCAGAAGGGAACTGGACCGGGAGTTCGGACGGGGGGAGAAGCTGCTGTATGGGGAGCCCTGGAGTGCGGCGGATTCCCCCATGGAGAAGGATACCCGCGCTGCGCTGAAGAAAAATATCCAGTATCTGGATGAAGGCGTGGCCATGTTCTGCGATAATACCAGGGATGTGATCAAAGGGCATGTATTCTATGAAGAGGAGCCAGGATTTGTCAACGGGGGAAAGGATCTGGAGGAGAAAGTGCTGGAGGCCGTGACGGCATGGCGGGGAGAGGCCGGACAGGATGGATTCCGCTCCAGAAGCTGTTCCCAGATCATCAATTATGTGTCCTCCCATGACAATTTAACCCTGTGGGATAAGCTGGTCATGTCCCTCCATGGCCGGGAAGCGGACTTTACCGAGTCCTATGAGGATGTGCTCTCCGCCAATAAGCTGGCCGCATTAATTTACTTTACCTGCCAGGGCAATCTGTTCTTTCAGGCGGGGGAAGAGTTTGGCCGTACAAAGCTGGGGGAGGAAAACAGCTATCGCTCCGATCCGGAACTTAATATGCTGCGGTGGCGGCAGACCCTGGAATATGGAGAACTGGTGGACTACTACCGGGGCCTGATCCGGCTGCGGAAACGGCTTCCCGGGCTGTGCGACAAAAGCGCGGACGCTGCGGCCCGTCTCCTGGAGAAACAGATTTCCGGACCCGGTGTAGTGGCGTTCTGCATGGACAACAGGCCCCTGGAGCGGCAGAAGGCGCAGGAAGGGAGCACCATCGGTTACCATACCCGGGGAGACAAACTGTTTGTCGCCTACAATGCTTCTTCCCATGACGCGCAGATAGAGCTGCCGGCAGGCGCCTGGGAGGTCCTGGCGGACGGGCAGTGTACGGATTATGAAGGGGAGGAACAGACGCCCCAGTGGGGAAAGATCTCTGTCCCGGCGGGCAGCGGTGTGATATTGGGATATTTAAGGGAGGACTGACATGAAGTTTTTATATGGAAAACAGGACTGGAAAACCTTTGACAGGGGCGAGGAAAACTGTTATTTGATGGCCAATGGCCTGGGAGGCTTCTCCTCCCTGAGCATGATCGCCTCCTGCAGCCGGAATGACCAGGCAGTGCTGATGGCCTGCACCCATTCGCCCAACCATCGCTTCAACATGGTACACAGGCTGGAGGAAGTGCTGGAACTGGGGGGAGAGGGTTCCCATATGCGCCGGATGTTTCTGTCCAGCCAGGACTTTCAGTGTCATGAGAAAAGGGAGGAGGGATACCGCCTCCAGACCGAATTCGCTTATGAGGATTATCCCACCTGGAATTATCTGGCGGAGGGAGTGGAAGTGGCGCGGACCATCGCCCTGATGCAGGGCAGGAATGTGGTGGGCATCTCCTACCGAATCAGGAATCGGTCTTTGGACCGTGCTACGCTGCGGGTGCGTCCCCATTTGCAATTTGTACCGAAAGGACAGAGACTTTCGGTGAAGCAGGAATTTATATTTGCCAAGGACAGAATTCAGTCCAACGGACAGACTTTGTATCTGCGCACCAACGGAGATTGCCGGGAACTGCCTGTTCTGTACCGGGAGGATTTGTATTATCAGGACGATGTGAGAGACGGCAAGATGGCCTTGGGACGCAGCGCCGTGAACCATGAGATCTGCTTCTCCGTGGAGCAGGGGCAGGAAGAAACGCTGGAGATTGTCTATGGTATGGAGGAAGCCCTGCCCGGTATGACGGAGATTCTGCAAAATGTGGCAAACCATCGGAAAAATCTCCAGGGGCGTTTTCCTGACGAGACCGCAAGGGTGCTGGCGGCCGCTGCGGATCAGTTTATTTCCCAAAGGGATTCCACAGGGGAGAAGACTATTCTGGCGGGTTTCCCCTTTTTCGAAGATTGGGGAAGGGATACCATGATTGCGCTGGTGGGGTGCTGCCTTTCTACCCGGCAGTATGATACGGCCAGAAGTATCCTGCAGACCTTTATGGCTCACTGCCGCAGGGGGCTGATGCCCAATCTGTTCCCGGAGGGGACGGAAGCGGCGGCCTATAACACGGTGGATGCGGCGCTGCTGTTTATTCTGGCTGTGTATGAGTATATCAAGAGAACCGGGGACAATGACTTTTTAAAGCAGGCCTACCCGGTGATGCAGGATATTATAAAATGGTATGCCCAGGGTACGGACTACGGAATCCATATGGACGGGGACGGCCTGATCCTGGCAGGGCAGGGTTACGATCAGGTGACCTGGATGGATGTGCGGGTGGAGGATATTCTGCCCACTCCCAGGCATGGTAAGCCGGTGGAGGTCAATGCGTACTGGTACAATGCGCTGCGGATTATGGAGGAATTTTCCAAAGGGCAATCCGCAGGCCGGGCCGGGACCATGGGAACCCAGGAGGAAGAGCCCGGTTACGGGGCACTGGCAGACAAAGTCCATGCCGCCTTCGGCAAACTTTTCTGGAATGAAGAAAAAGGATGTCTGCGGGACGTGATATCCGGTACGCCGGCAGACGATCAGGTGCGGTGCAACCAGATCTGGGCGGTATCCCTGCCTTTTTCCCTTCTGCCTGAAGAGAAGGAAAAACAGGTGGTGGAGACGGTGTTCCGCAAACTCTATACCCCCGTGGGACTGCGTTCTCTGGCTCCCGAAGACGCCCAGTTCCATCCTTTCTATGGCGGGGCGCAGTTGGACCGGGATCTGGCATATCACCAGGGAACCGTGTGGACCTTCCCCCTGGGAGGATATTATCTGGCCTATTTGAAAGTTCACGGCTATTCCCGTCAGGCCAAATCCTGTGTGCGGGAACAGCTCAGGGGCATCGAGACGGCTCTTCGGGAGGGCTGCGTGGGTCAGCTGCCGGAGATCTACGACGGAGAAAATCCTGTTTGCTCCAAGGGCTGCTTTGCCCAGGCCTGGAGCGTGGGGGAGATTCTGCGGGTATATGAGGCGCTGGAACAATAGCGGAGAATAACAAAATGTATGACAATTATATCTTTGATCTGTACGGAACATTGGCGGATATCCGCACCAACGAGGAGAAGCCGTATCTGTGGCGGAAAATGAGTGAGTTATACACTTCCCTGGGGGCAGCCTATACCGCATCCGGACTGCGCTCCGGGTTCCGCCGCCTGGAGAGGGAATACGCCGGGCGGATGGGGGGCGGAGCCGGAGGGGCGGAGCAGGAGGACCTGCTGGTGGAGCCGGATCTGACGGAAGTATTCCGGGGCCTTTTTCTGGAAAAGGCTGTGGCCTGTGATCGAGAGACGGCCCGGATGACGGCTATTTTCTTTCGGGCCTTGTCCAGACAGATGCTCCGGGTGTATGATGGAGTGAAAGAGACTCTGGGGGAACTGCGCCGCCGGGGCGGCCGTCTGTATCTGCTGTCCAATGCCCAGAGCGACTTTACCAGGCCGGAACTGGAACTGCTGGGCCTTGCGGACTGCTTTGACGGCATCCTGATATCCTCGGAAGAAGGCTGCAAAAAGCCCTGTGCCGCCTTTTTCGCCAGATTGCTGGAGCGATATGGTCTGGACCCGGCCAGGAGCATCATGGTGGGAAATGATGAGTTTTCCGATATAGCAGGGGCCGTCGGGATGGGGATGGACAGCCTCTATCTCCACACGGCCACCTCGCCTCAGCCCCAGGGAAAATACAGACCCACCTACTGCGTAATGGACGGAGACTGGGGAAAAGTGGCGGACATTTTGCTGTCTGAAAAGCACACTGCTGCCTGTGTGGACGCAAAGCGTCCGGACAGACAGCACAGGAGGGATGTGCTTGTAGGGGACATGCGGAACTGAAATCAAAAAACAGCATGTGCCCGGAAAGCGCACTGCTGCCTGTGCGGACGCAAAGCGTCCGAACAGACAGCACAGGAAAGTTGCGCTTGTAGGGGACATGCGGAACTTTAATAAGAAAGGAACAGGAATATGAATCTGGGAAAGCGTAAAAATTATGTGGTTTCAGGGCAGAAAGTTATATTGGAATTTGAGCATGGCAAAGGGGAGATCCGGGCGGTAACGCCCCGGATCATCAATGTATTCTGCGGTCTGGAGAGCGACACCCATGACTCCAAGGCCATTCTGGAAGAAAAGGAAATGGTGGTGGATCTGGTCCTGGAGGATGGAGAAGATGGTCTGTGGATTCGTACAGATGCCCTGTCCGTTCGGGTCAGCGACGGGTTCTATGTAGATTTTTATGACGAGAAGGGCAATGCGGTGTGCCAGGACTACCGGGGAGAGCGCCAGCCTCTGCAGGTGGTCAGTGATGAGGCATTGAAAATTCTGGCCAGCGAAGGGCACAAGGCCGACAGAGGTATGGACCATGCCTTTGACATATTGAAACAGCTGCCGGAAGACGCTCATTTTTACGGCCTGGGAGATAAGACGGGATTTTTGGATAAGCGGGGTTATGACTACGAGATGTGGAACACGGACAATCCGGATCCCCAGGTGGACAGCTTCAAGGCACTGTATAAATCCATTCCCTTCTTTATGGCGTTGACGGGAGAGCATGTGTACGGTGTGTTTCTGGACAACACTTATAAGAGTTTCTTCAACATGGGCCAGGAATCGGAGGAGTATTATTACTTCGGCGCGGCAGCAGGGAATCTGGATTATTACTATATGGCGGGAAGTTCCATGGCGGAAGTGCTTTCCCAGTATACCTATCTCACGGGAACCTGCCCTTTGCCCCAGAAGTGGACGCTGGGATACCATCAGTCCAGATGGGGATATACCACACAGGAGGATATGGAGGAGATTGCCCGGGGAATGCGGGAGCGGGATATTCCCTGCGACGCCATTCATTTTGACATTGATTATATGCAGGATTATAAGGTGTTTACCTGGAACCAAAAACGGTATCACGGCGATGCGGCGGGCTATCTGAAGACTCTGGCCCAGCGGGGATTTAAGCCGGTGGTCATCAATGATCCGGGCGTTAAGAAAGAGGCCGGATATGCCGTCTATGAGGAGGGCGTGGAGAAAGGATACTTTGCCAGGACGCCGGAGGGCCAGGTCTATATCAATGCGGTGTGGCCCGGTGACGCGGCCTTCCCGGATTTCGGTAATCCCGCCGTGCGGCAGTGGTGGGGCGAGAAACAGAAATTCCTGCTGGAACAGGGCGTCCGGGGGATCTGGAACGATATGAATGAGCCTGCCAGCTTTAAGGGACCTCTGCCGGAGGATGTGGTGTTTACCGATGAGGACAAGGAGGCAAACCATGCCAGGATGCACAATGTGTACGGGCATTTGATGGCCAGAGGTACTTACGAGGGATTAAAGCGCCTGGATGGCCGCAGACCCTTTGTGATCACCAGAGCCTGTTATGCGGGGAGCCAGAAATATACCACCTGCTGGACCGGGGACAACCACAGTATCTGGGCGCATTTGCAGATGGCGATTCCCCAGTTATGCAATCTGGGCCTGTCCGGGATGACTTTCGCGGGCACGGACGTGGGAGGTTTTGGATCCGACACCACCGGGGAATTGCTGGCCCGCTGGGTGCAGGTGGGCTGTTTCTCTCCCCTGTTCCGCAATCATTCCGCCATGGGAACCAGACCCCAGGAGCCCTGGCGGTTCGGACAGGAAGTTTTGGACATCTATCGGAAATATGTGAAACTGCGTTACCATTGGATCCCCTATTTTTATGATTTGTTCCGGGAGACGGAGCAGACAGGGGCCCCGGTGATGCGTCCACTGGTATATCATTATGAAAAAGACCAGGCAGCCAGGACCTGCAACGACGAATTTATGTTGGGAGACCGAATCCTGGCAGCTCCTGTGGTTTGTCAGGGTATGACCAGGAGGATGGTATATCTGCCGGAGGGAATCTGGTACGATTATTGGACCGATGAACGGCATGTGGGGCCGGCCTGGATCATCAAGGAGGCGCCCCTGGATGTATGTCCCGTCTATATAAAGGCCGGAAGCGCGATTCCCGCCATGGAACCCATGTCTTATGTGGGAGAGAAGGAAGAGGATGTGCTGCTTCTGGAGGTATATCCGGGAATCGGACAATGGGAACATTATCAGGACAACGGGGAGGACTTCGCCTATCGGAAGGGAGAGTTCAACCGATATACCATTACAGTGGGAGAGGATGGCACGGCGCAGTGCAGGCTGGATTACCATGGGTACGGGAAAAGCTACCGAAAAGTGCTGGTCTGCAGATTTGGAACCGTAACGGAACTGCAGGTGGAAGCGGCAGCAGAATAAAGAGCAAAAAATCTTAGGGCAGACATTGTCCTAAGATTTTTTGCTTATTCAGTTCTTTATTTAGTTTTGTATTCAGTTTTATATCAGTTTTCAATCTGTCGGCACTCGATCTCCAGAAGAAGGCCGTTTTGAAGAGATACTCGCAGCTTGTTCTCCTTGTCATTGGTTTCGATATCGCTGATTCCGATATCATCTGCATCATTGAGCAACTCAAAAAGCTTATCCTTGAAGTAGTCCATACCCTTCTCCTTTCACAGAACACGAAATTCTGCTTGCAATTTGATAAAAATTTTATTACAGGTAAACAGTCTATAATACTAGTATTCTAATACTTGCAGTAGACCGTAAATATACTATAACAAGTTATATAGGACATTGCAAGTGCAAAGGGTCTACAAATTTCGACAGAATGCGACAATATACGGTTTTCGGGGCGAACACACATTTCTGCATTTAGGATTCTAATACTTGTTTAGGGTTATCAAAGGACTATAACAAGTATAGAATTATATTGTTTGAATACATAAAAATACGTATTTAGAGGTGATAATGTGGAAGAAGATTTCGGTAGTTTGGAAATTCGGTTAAACGAATTGCTGAAACAAAAAGGGTTGAGCAAAAACAAGCTATCACACAAAGCAGAGATGAATTGGAAACAGATTGATAATTACTGCACAAATAATATTTCCCGGCTGGATGTGTTTGTTCTTTGCAAACTCTGCACCGTCTTGGAATGCAGGATAGAGGATTTACTGGTTTTCTATCCTCCTGACAAAAAGAAGTAAAAAAGGGAACGCTGGCGCTTGATACCGGCGTTCCCTTTTTTACGGGAGTATCCGTTATTGCTCCTCAAATAATTCTTTTACCACTTCATAACACAACTTGGGACGGCGATATTCGTCCAGAATCCCCTTGTTATTCATGGTGCGGGGTCTGCCGAACCACCCCTCTTCGCTTATGCGGATATCACAGAACTGCCAGATATAGACACCGGCGCAATCGGGGTGGGAGAGAACGGCACGGACCTGTTCTTTCAGAACCCTGGCCTGGTACTCTTCGCTCCATTTGGTGGCATAGGTACTGCGGTGGCCGTAGATTCCTCCTGCCCCGATTTCCGTGATCAGGAAGGGCTTCCCCTGTCCCTCTGTCTCTTCCTGTACCCAATTATATAAGTCCTCCAGGTATTCTTCCGGCGGTGTGTCATGATACCAGAGGGGGTAAATATTGTAGGATACCACATCGGGAAGCCCGAAGCAGATGTCCGACTTAAATTTGCAGCTGGCAAAGGAACAGGGACGGGAAGGATCCAGGGAGCGGAGCAGTTCAAACTGCCGCCGATAACATTCCTTTCCATACTCGGTGTCACTGGCGCATTCGTTCAGGATGCCCCAGATGTAGATGGAAGGATGGTTGTAATGAAGTTCTACCATTTCCTGTATAACCTGCTCAGCCTGTCTCTCAAAGTGGGGATTCTGCATCTGCTCCAGGCTCAGGCCCCGGGCATGATTCTCCTCCCACACCAGGATTCCCTGCTCGTCGCAAAGATCCAGGAAAACCTCATCGTTGGGATAGTGGGCGGTGCGCACGGAGTTGGCCCCCAGATGCCTGATCAGAGCCAGATCCCCGGCCATGGCCGCAAAGGGCAGAGCGCATCCAAACTGCGGATGATCCTCATGGCGGCATACACCCTTAATGCGCAGGGGGCTTCCGTTTAACAGGATCTGCCTGCCCTCAATATTTATTTCCCGGAAACCAAAGCGGTCAATCAGGTCATCGTAGGGCTGTCCATCTTTCTGCAGAACGGCGTGAATCTCATACAGAACAGGGGATTCGGGAAGCCACGGCCGGACTTCGTCAAAGGAGAGTTCCGCTCTGTGGACGCTTCTGCCCCGGGGCAGCGTCAGTCCCTGAAAGTCCAGGGATTGCCCCGCCAGGGTGATCCGCATGTCCACTGGCTGCGTCTCGCACAGGTTTTGGATGGCGGCTTCCACTCGGGCGTGCCACTGCCCGTCCCGGAAGGACGGCGTTACATGAAGATATTCCAGATAGGAAGCGCCCACCTGTTCCAGTACCACAGGCCTGATGACGCCGCCGTAGGACATGTAATCGTTGGGCACATGCAGAGCGCTCTCTTCCGAGAAGCGGTTGTCCGCTATGATTTCCAGGGTATGCATACCCTCCGGCACGGCCCGGACCAGGGCGGAAAAGGCGGTATAGGCATTGTAATGCCTGGCAATTACCTGTCCGTCCAAAAGCAGGGTGGCCGTGTGGCTCACACCTTTGCAGGTGATCAGCAGATTGCCCTCCGCCTGAAAACGGGTGGAATAACGTCCCTCTCCCCGATACAGGCCAAAATCCGGATAATTCTCCCAACAGCTGGGGGTGGGAACCAGGAACTGACGTCCGGCAGACTCACCCTGAAGAGGGCAGAACTGCCAAAGCCTTCCGGTGAGTTCCTCCTGCTTTCTGAGGCAGTGTGTGGAAAATGTACGTATCATGTCCTCCTCCTGCATACCCAAATGGGTTCAGATAATTATCTATAGTTTACTTGAGAAAGGATTAAAAATCAACAATCATTATCAGGTTCTCGCTTATGAGTGAACCGGGAGTGCGGCAGGCCGCAGAGAAGCGGGGATAGTTGGGAAAGATATAAAAAGAGCACCGGAAAGAAATGGCCCTATTTCCGGTGCTTTTTTGTCCTTTATCGGTTCACCCAAGTGACTGAATCCGGCTATCCGGCAATCTCTCAGGCAGCCTTCCCGTTTCCGATTTTCTTTTTGCCCCCCACCAGGAAGAAACTGCACAGCAGGGCGATTACATACAGCACGATGGTGACATACAGCACGGTCTGGTATCCCACAGGGTTTACCGAGGTGAAACCGCCGTGCCCGTCGCTGACTTCCACCATCTCTCCCACATGTCCCACAATGAAGGTAGCCAGCTGGTTGCCCGTAAGGCCCGCAATGGCCCAGGCGGACAGGGTGATGCCGTGGATGGCGCTGATGTTCTGCATACCGTAATGGTCGGACAAGAGGGTGGGCACATTGCTGAAGCCGCCGCCGTAGCCTGCATTCACCACAAACAGCAATACCAGTACCAGAATCATCAGCAGGGTGTGGACGCCCATATCCGCAATGCCTCTGGTCAGGATTACCAGCCCGGTGGCGATGATGGACAGGATGATCATAATCTTATATACCGTATTCCGATCCTTCATGGTGTCCGCCCATGCGGAGAAGCCCAGGCGGCCGCCGGCGTTAAATACGGCGGTAATGGAGGACAGTACCCCGGCCATGCCTGCCAGGCCGATGCATTTGATAATCATTTTCTCCTGAGAGATCAGCGCCAGACCGCAGGTGATGTTGATATAGAACATAAGCCAGATGCCGATGAACACCACGGGCTTGCTCTTGATCACATCCAGAGCCTTTGCACCCTTCTCCTGGGAAGCGGGCTCATGCCAGTCTGCGGGCTTGGCCAACAGCAGATGGCCAACGAACATCATCACGAAGTACACGCAGGCCAGGATCAGGAACATCTTGTAGATGCCTCCCTCCCCCAGGGAATTCAGCAATGCCTGCATAATAGGGCTTGCGATGGCCTTTGCGGCGCCAAAGCCCGCCACGGCCAGTCCCGTTGCCAGCCCCTTGCGGTCCTGGAACCAGAGCATCAGGGTCTTAACCGGGGACAGATATCCCGTGCCCAGACCAACGCCCATGATGAAGCCGTAGCAGATATAGATGCCGATCAAGGCCAGAGGGCTGTGCTGGTGCGTACCGCCGTACCAGATGAAGAAGCCCGTGCCTGCCATACCGGCGGCGAAGCAGATGGCGGCGATCAGCGAAGAACGATGGATGTCCTTTTCCACCACATTACCCAGGAAAGCGGCGGACATGCCCAGGAAAAAGATGGCGAAACTGAAGGCCCATTCCGTGGCACTTTTGGAGAAGCCGATATAATCGGCGATTTCCTGGCTGAAGATGGACCAGCAGTATACCGTGCCGATACTGCAATGCAGTAACAGCGCCGGAATAGCGGCGCGGATCCATTTGTTTTGAATGTTTTTCATAAGTATCCTCTCCTAAATTATGAAATAATAATAAAATATTTATAAACACCGTAGTTATTCTACTCCTAAAGTATATTTTTTTCAATATCTGCAGCAAAAAGATTTGCAAGATTTATTGACATTTTGAGTAAAACATTTTAATCTAGAGTAAAGAAGTGGTGACAACATGGGCGGGACATCATGGAAACTCTCAAAGAACGGAAGGCTAAATGGAGGATGCAAGGGGTATGAAGAACAAATTACTGGCAGTGGCGTTATGTGTATGCCTGACGGGATCGCTTCTGGGCTGCGGGGGGCAGCCTGCATCGTCAGGAGACCCGTCGGAGTCCGGAAGTGAAACGGGCGTCGGGAGTGATGGAGAGACGGCTGGCGGAAGTGATGGAGAGACGGGGGTTGGAAGTGACGGCCAGACAGGAAGCGGGGCTGACGATGGAACGGGGAGCGGACAGGCGGCTTCGGAGCCCGCTGCGGAGCCTGTGGTCAGGGAGGCGGATTACACTGGCATAGAGACGGCGTCCAATGGAGCCAGGGTGTCTGTGCACGATCCTTCCATTAAGGTTTTTGACGGAAAATACTATATCTACGGCTCTCATATGACCGGTGCCACATCGGAGGATCTGCATGTCTGGAAATATATCGGAAACGGATATACTTCCGACAATGTCCTTTTTGAGGATCTGTTCAATGAGGAATTGAGCATATTTGACTATTCCGGCGATTACGGCAACGGCTCCTATGCGGTGTGGGCGGAGGATGTGATTTACAATGAGGCCATGGGCAAATACGTCATGTATTTCTGTACCTCTTCTACCTATATTAAGTCCAATCTGTGCTATGCCACCGCAGACGCACCGGAAGGGCCTTATGTGTACCAGGGGGAACTTCTGTATTCCGGCTTTACTGCGGAGGACATCGACCAGACGGATGTGTATGAGTATGTGGACCAGGCCTATGCCGAAGAAACATATTTGAGGGGCAACGGCCAGTATGATAACCAGGACTGGCCCAACTGCATTGATCCTGCTCCCTTTTATGATGCGGACGGAAGGCTTTGGATGACCTATGGCTCCTGGTCCGGGGGTATCTTCCTCCTGGAACTGGATCCTCAGACGGGTCTGGTGATCCATCCCGAGGCGGACCCGGAGAACGAGGTGGATCCTTATTTCGGAAAGCGCCTGCTGGGCGGGGGACATCAGTCCATCGAGGGACCTTATATCCAGTATGACGCGGATACGGGTTATTACTATCTGTATTTGTCTTTCGGTTCCCTAGAGCGCACCGGGGGTTACCAGATCCGGGTACTGCGCAGCGACAGGCCGGACGGGGAATATGTGGATATGGGAGGACAGCGTCCCGTGAAGGGGTATAACAATGCTTATTATGGCCTGAAGCTGTCCGGCAATTATTATCTGCCAAGCTGTAAGTACGCCTACATGGCTACCGGGGGCATGTCCACCTTCTTTGACACCGACGGGAAGCAGTATATGTGCTATCATACCCGTTTTAACAATGGCAACGAGTATCATGAGCCTGCGGTAAAACAGATTTTTATGAACCAGGAAGGATGGCCGGTGCTGGCCCCCTATACCACCACCGGGGAGACCATTTCTGAAAGCGGCTACGACAGTGCGGAACTGGCGGGGGAGTATTTCTTTATCAATCAGGGCATGAAGATCGACAGCGAGATTGCCCAGCCGGTGATGATTGACCTGAACGAGGACGGCACGGTTACGGGATCCGTGGTGGGCACCTGGACCGTTTCCGAGGGTACGCCCTATGTGCATATCAGCTATGACGGCCATGAGTACAGCGGTGTGTTCTGCGCCATGAAAGACCAGGCGGGTACGGAAGTGATGACTTTCTCGGCCGTGGGAGTGAATGAGAGCATCTGGGGAGTAAAATATTGACAGACCCGTTTATAGGGGGATATCGGTAAGGAAAATGTGTCGGTTACAGTATATCCGACACCGGGCGGAGGGATGGAAGAATGGATAAGCGGTACACCAGGACAGACCTGCTGAAGGATATCCTGTTCACTTTGCTGGTGGGTATATTGATGTATGTTTACTGGGCCTTTGTGCTGATGGTGGCTTCTATTCTGCTGATCCATGTGTGGCATGTAACATGGCAGCTGCTGCTCCTGATAGCCCTGGGACTGACCCTGGCATCGCTGGCCGCTTATGCGGCGCATCTGATCAGGAAAAGAAAAGCCGGGAAATAATAATATGGTAAACAGATAGACAGGTCTCCCTGCAATTTGCGGGGGGATCTGTTTTTTGTCTTTTTGTGAATTCCGGCCACTGTTTTTGGGGAATAATGGTTATAATATCAAGTTCTTCTGGGGATGTTTTTCCGGGGCGGAGGTACGCTGTGTTTTTACTTTATTTTGTGCTGTGGGTTATTTTCAACGGGCAGGTGACAGGGGAAATCTGTGTATTTGGAGTGGCTGTGGCGGCGCTGCTGCTGGCCTTTAGCTGCAAATTTCTGGATTATAGTATGAAAAAGGAATTAAAATTCTATGGAAAACTGAGCAGGCTGCCAAGATATGGGCTGGTGCTGGTCCGGGAGGTGGTGAGGGCCAATTTGGGTACGGTGCGGCTGATCCTGTCCCAGAAAGAGGAAATCCAGCCTGTGCTGGTCAGCTTTCACAGTGCGTTAAAGGGCCCTGTGGTCCGGACGCTTCTGGCCAATGCCATCACGCTGACGCCGGGCACCATTACCGTATCTTTGGAAAACGGAGAGTATACGGTGCATTGCCTGGACGAGGATTTTGCAGAGGGTATGGAGAGCAGTATATTTGTGGAACTGGCAAGGGAACTGGAGCAGAAGCAGGGGACGGCAGCTTCGGAAATTGTCTGAAAGCGGGATGGGGCGGGAGAGGCCCATGTCCCGGGGAAGGAGGCCGACATGGAGGAAAGGATACCGGGTCTGGGGCAGGCATATGCATTTTTGCTGGTTGGGGCGCTGGTGTTTCTGGCGGTGATGGTGGTACTGTGTCTGATCAGGGCCATCATCGGGCCCCGGATTGCGGACCGGGTGGTGGCGGTGAACATGATGGGAACCATGGTCATGGTGATCATCTCTGTATTGGCCCTGCTCCTGGAGGAGGGATACCTGGTGGATATCTGCCTGATTTATGCCATGATCAGCTTTTTGGCTGTCATCATATTGACCAAGGTGTATATGGGCGTATATACGGAATGGAAAGAGCACAGAGGGGAAGGGCCGGAGGTGTAAACCATGGCGGTATGGGAATGGATTCGTTTTCTGGCAGGAGCGGCATTCTTGCTGACGGGATTGGGCATATTTGTCATTGAGATGGTAGGGGTATTTCGGTTCCGCTATATTCTGAACCGAATGCATGCGGCGGCCATGGGGGATACGCTGGGGATCGGCTGCTGCATGCTGGGACTGATGGTTATATGCGGGTGGAATTTTACTTCTTTGAAGCTGTTTTTGGTAATTTTATTTTTGTGGCTCTCCTCTCCCACCTCTTCCCATCTGATTGCCCGGCTGGAAGTGACCACGGGTGAAGAACCGGAGAAACATTACCGTTTATTGGAGAAGTCCCTGACCCCGGAGGAAGAGGATCAGAGCAGCCAGGGAAAGTCCCATGCCATGCAGGCTTTTCCGGATGAAAAAGAGCGGACGGATCTTATATAGGAGAAGGGTTATGACAGTCTTTACATGCATTTTGTTTTTGTTCCTGATTGTGTGCGCGGTGGGGGCCAGCCTGTCCGGGAGTCTGCTGAACACGGTGCTGATCTTTATGTCCTACAGTCTTGTGATGTCCATCGTCTGGGTGGTACTGGAAGCGCCGGATCTGGCCATTACCGAAGCAGCGGTAGGTGCGGGTATTACCACGGTGCTGTTTGTGCTGACACTGAAGAAAATTCATGCCATTATGGGGGCGGAGGCCGCGGGCAGGGAAGCAGAGAGTGAGTTGGAGCATAGAAGGAGGCGCAGTTTATGAGTCGAAAACTGCCTCGTGAGAGGTACGAGAAAACCCTTTCCTATCGGTTGAAAATCTGGCTGGAGGGCAGCAGGGATCCCTATCTGGGCAATCTGGAGATAAGGCCCCGGGAGCCCCGCCAGGAAGATGAAGCTGCCCTGCGGAGGATGCAGGAAGACAGAAAGCGGGTGCGCGCCCGGGTCTATGACACGGAACACAACCGGGAGGTGGTCCTGTTTCAAAAAATGTATCGGGGATTCAGTCTGCTGTTCTGCGTCCTGCTGGTGGCCATGCTCCTTATGGGGGTGGCGGATCTGCCCCCTCTGGGGGAGGCGGACAGACCGGTGAATAACGAAGTGTCCCGGCGGTATATTGAGAAGGGACTGGAGGAGACGGGGGCGGTGAATCTTGTCACGGGTATGATCCTGGACTATCGGGCCTTTGACACGCTGGGAGAATCTCATGTACTTTTTATCGCCGCCTGTACGGTGCTGATTCTTTTGCGGGCAGACAGTAAGAAAGGCAAAAACAGCGAGGAAGAGGCGGAGGCCCATGACAGGGCCTACGAGCCAAAAAACGATGTGATATTGCAGACAGCGGCCAGGCTGTTGGTGCCTTTTATCCTCATTTTTGGGATCTATATCATCCTCTGCGGCCATCTGGGGCCGGGGGGCGGCTTTTCCGGCGGGGCGGTAATCGGCGCAGGGCTGATCCTGTATGTCAGCGCATTTGGATTTGCCAGGGCGGAGCGCTTTTTCACCGCCAGAACCTATAAGCGGATGAGTTTTGGAGCCCTGGCCTGCTACTGTGTGTTAAAAACCTATTCTTTTTATACAGGGGCCAATCACCTGGAGAGCGTGATTCCTCTGGGCACGCCGGGAGCCATCCTGAGCAGCGGCCTGATCCTGCCGCTGAATATCTGTGTGGGTGTAGTGGTGGCGGGCACGATGTACACCTTTTATGGGATGTTTCGAAAGGGGGGCTATTAGTGCAGAAAGAACTTCCAGTCCTGCACGGAAAGAATGCCTGGAGGGCAGAGGGAAAATAAATGGACTTGGGGAATTTGATTCGCAATTATGGGGAGGCGGTGGCTATGATCCTGTTCGGCATCGGTTTCTCCAACCTGCTTTTGCAGAAAAACCTGATCAAGAAGATCATCGGGTTGAATATCATGGATACGGCCACCTATCTGTTCCTGGCGCTGAAGGGCTATATTGAAGGGCGGAAAGCGCCGGTGGCGGCGGACGGCGTGCAGAGGGCGGAAGCCTATGTGAACCCCATTCCCAGCGGCCTGGTGCTGACAGGTATTGTGGTGTCCGTATCGGTGACGGCGCTGCTGTTGTCCCTGACAATCCGGCTGTACCGGCGGTATCACAGCCTGGATCTGGACGAGATCTCCACCCTGTTGAAGAGGGAGGAAAAGTAATGGAGTTCATTCGCAATTTTCCCTTTTTCTCCATTGTATTGTCTCTGTTTTCCGGGCCTCTGTCCTCTGTTTTGGATGGAAAATGGGCGAAAAGGGCGAATGGGGCAGTGATTGCGCTGTGCGGACTGCTGTCCGGGGCCGTGCTGTGGTATGCGGCGCGGACAGGGGAGGCCTTTGTTTATACCATGGGGCATTTTCCCGCCCCCTGGGGAAACGAGCTCCGGGCAGGTATATTGGAGGCGCTGCTGGCCGTAATTTTTTGTGTAATCATGCTGCTGTGTATGTGGGGAGGCTCCCGGGAGCGGGAGGCGGAGATCGAGTCTGGCAAACAAAACCTGTACTATATCATGGTGGATCTGCTGCTCTGTTCCCTGCTGGCGCTCCTTTATACCAACGATTTGTTTACCGCCTATGTATTTGTGGAAATCAACACCATTTCCGCCTGCGGTTTGATTATGATCCGGCAGAACGGGCGGACCATTGAGGCGGCCACCCGTTATATGATCATGAGTCTGCTGGGATCCGGCCTGCTGTTGTTGGGCCTGTGCTTTCTCTATGATCTTACAGGACATTTGCTGATGAGCAATATCAGGGAGAGCGTACAAGCGCTGGCGGACGGCGGGCAGTACCAGACGCCCCTGCTGGTGGCAATCTGTCTTATGTGCGTGGGTCTGGCCATCAAAAGTGCCCTGTTTCCTTTCCATACCTGGCTGCCGGACGCATATGGATATTCCACTCTGTCCTCGGCGGCGATTTTGTCTTCTCTGGTGTCCAAGGGGTATATCTTTCTGTTGGTGAAAATATTTTACCGGGTGATCGGGTTTGACGTAATCAGGGACAGTAAGGTGATCCATGTGCTGTTCGTATTCGGAATTGCAGGAATGATTATGGGCTCGTTGGACGCTATTCGGGAGAGCGATATACGGCGGATGATCGCGTACTCTTCCGTGGCGCAGATCGGCTATATTTACATGGGATTTGGACTGGGGACCACGGCGGGGGTCATTGCCAGCATCTACCATATGATTTGCCACGCGGCCACCAAGTCCCTGCTGTTTGTGGCGGCATCGGGCATTACGGAAGTATCCGGCAAGAGCAGGTATTTTAAGGATTTAAACGGCGCGGGTTTCCGCAACAGACTGGCGGGGGTGGCTTTCACGGCAGGCTCCCTCTCCATGGTGGGGGTGCCCGTGTTCGCGGGCTTTATTTCCAAGCTGTTTTTCTCGCAGGCGGCGGTGGGGCATGATCTGAAAATGCTGCCTACGCTGATGGCTCTGGCTCTTAGTTCGGTTCTGAATACGATGTATTTTATGAAAACGGTGATTCGAATTTATTCGCCTTCGGGATCCCCTGTTCCCGGAACTGCCGGTGCGCTGCCCCGGGAATATGAGAATATCACTTTGAGGCAGCAGCCGTTAAAGGCGGCGGCCATGATTCTGTTCATTTTGCTCAACATTGTGCTGGGCCTTAATTCCGAACCGCTGATTGGACTGATCCGGCAGGGACTGGAGATGTTTAACACTTTATAGGGATGGAACCCGGGAATGAAAATGGCGGATTTGGATTCCAGAAGGGAGGAAATATGGAGAGTCTGTGGATATTGAGTCCGGCCCTGGCAGCAGGCGCCGCAGGGGTATTTTTTCTGACAGCCTCTTTTACGGAATATATTTCCTTACCTGAACTGGCAGACAGAGGAGAGGAGCCGCAGGAGGGAGAATCCGGCAGCAGAACGCTGCGGCTCAGCAGGGTAGGGGCGCCGGCTCTGGGAGCGCTGCTGACGGCGGCAGCGCTGGCAATGGTGGTGGCCTGGAGCGGTGACGGAGAGGTAATACTATTTCATCTGATGAAAGATGTTCCCGTGTATTTTCGAATAGATCCGTTGGGCAGATGGTTTATAACCCTGGCCACGGCAGTGTGGGTGCCGGTGGGAATCTACAGCATTGTATATATGCGGCGGGAGGGAGGGGAAAAACGGTTTTATGGTTTTTACCTCTTGGTATATGGGGCGCTGGTCTGTCTGTACTTTGCAGGGAATCTTGTGACCATGTACCTGTTTTATGAGTTTATGACACTTGCGTCATTCCCATTGGTGCTGCATAACGGCAGCAGGGAAGCCATCATGGCGGGACTGAAATATTTGTTTTACTCTCTGTGTGGTGCCTATATGGGGCTTTTTGGGATCTTTCTCCTCCATCATGTCTTCGGAACGGCGGCATTTTCTCCGGGAGGGATACTGAGGCAGGAGGCGGTACGGGGACAAGAGGAGCTTCTTCTGACGGCGGTGCTGCTGCTGGTGGTGGGCTTCGGGGCCAAGGCGGGTATGTTTCCTCTGCATGCCTGGCTGCCTGCGGCTCATCCCGTGGCCCCTTCCCCGGCTTCTGCAGTCTTGTCCGGCGCCCTTGTGAAATCCGGGGTACTGGCCATCCTTCGGGTGGTTTACTATGTGGTGGGCCCGGATTTTCTCCGGGGGACCTGGGTACAGTATGTCTGGATGACGCTGGCGCTTATCACCATAGGTATGGGATCCCTGCTGGCCTGTCGGGAGCCGGTCCTGAAAAAGCGCCTGGCCTATTCCACCGTCAGTCAGTTGTCCTATATTCTCTTCGGTCTGGCTGTATTATCTCCTGAGGGGCTTGTGGGGGCGCTGCTGCATGTTGCGTTTCACGGGGTGATAAAAAGCGGCCTGTTTCTTACGGCAGGGGTGTTTCTGCATTGCAGCGGAAAGACCGAAGCGGAGGAATTGAGGGGAATTGGCCGTACAATGCCGACAACGTTGTGGGGTTATACCCTATTGGCGCTGGCCCTTATTGGAATCCCGCCCGCCTGTGGTTTTGTCAGCAAATGGTATCTGGCCCAGGGGGCTTTGGAGGCAGGCCTGGGCGTCTGGGGATATGTGGGAGCGGCGGTACTTCTGCTCAGTGCCATTCTCACCGCCGGGTATCTGCTTCCCATTGTAACAAGAGGTTTTTTCGGGAATGGTCCGGCACCGCAGACAGAGCGGCAGGAACCCGGGGCGGCTATGCTGCTTCCCCTGCTGGTTTTGGCAGCCCTGTCTATGGTCCTGGGCCTTTTACCCGGAATCCTTACGGAGTACGCAGGTATAATCGCGCAATCGACAATGTGAGCACTATAAGCAAAAGGAGAAATAACAATGCATATTGCGGTGATGATCACAGTGGTGCTGCTTCCCATCCTGGGAGGCATCCTGATCCCGCTGCTTCCTTTTAAAAGCAGGAGGGACCTGCTTTGGTATGTGCAGGCTCTGGTGCTGCTCAATTCCATACTGGTTGCGGCCATGCTGTTTTTTCAACCGGAGGAGGCATTTGTTCTGTTCCGCTTTACCGGCAATCTGCGGGTGAGTTTCCATCTGGACGGGCTGGGAAGGGTATTCGCCGCCTTGGCGGCGGTGCTCTGGCCTCCGGCGGTGTTGTACTCTTTTGAATATATGGATAAAGACAACAACGAAAAATCTTTTTATATGTTTTATATTATTACCTATGGAGTCACTTTGGGTATCGCCATGGCGGATAATATTCTGACCATGTATTTTTTCTTTGAAATGATGAGTCTTGTCACATTGCCCCTGATCCTGCACTCCCGTATCAGGGAGGCGGTGCTGGCCAGCCGCAGTTACTTATATTATATGATCGGCGGGGCGGCTTTTGCCTTTATCGGCATGGTGTTTATCCTGTCCTATGGCGTCACTTCCGCTTTCGTGCCCGGGGGCGTGTTGGATGCGGCCATAATAGGAGACAAGACCAATCTGATGCTTCTGATGTATGTGCTGTGCTTTCTGGGATTTGGGGTCAAAACCGCTGTTTGGCCTTTCTCCAACTGGCTGCCAAGGGCGGGGGTGGCTCCCACACCGGTGACGGCGCTGCTGCATGCGGTGGCGGTGGTCAACACAGGTGCTTTTGCTGTAATGCGCATTACCTATTACAGCTTTGGCGCAGGGATGTTAAGGGGTACCTGGGCCCAGGATACGGTAATGCTGTTGGTGATTTTTACGATTGTATACGGCTGCGGCCGGGCGTTGAAGGAGACGCATATCAAGCGGCGGCTGGCCTGGTCTACGGTGAGCAATCTGTCCTATATCCTGTTCGGCGCAGTGCTGATGTCGCCCCTGGGGCTGGCCGGGGCACTTTGCCATATGTTGTTCCATTCCTTTATGAAAATCGGTTCCTTTTTCTGCGCAGGCGCTGTAATACATGAGACGAGCTGCAGCTTTATACAGGAACTTAATGGTCTGGGCCGGAAAATGCCAAAAGTGCTGGCAGTTTTTACTCTCTGCGGCATGGCGCTGATGGGCGTTCCCGGACTGGCTGGTTTTGTCAGTAAATGGCATTTGGCCCAGGCGGCGGTGGCCAGCGATAATCCCATGGCTCTGGCGGGAGTGGGGGCCCTGCTGGTGTCGGCGCTGTTCACGGCCATCTATATGCTGACGATTTCCGTGAGGGCTTTTTTCCCGGGAAAAGACTTTGATTACAGTAAGGTTCCGGAGGCCAGGGACCCGGGGTGGAAGATGCTGCTGCCCCTGGCGGTATTTGCGGCGGCAATTCTGTTGTTCGGACTGTATTCCCGACCCTTTACGGAGGCTCTGTGGGATGTGGCTTCAGCGATGCCGCCGCAGTAGAGTACCCTTGTCATTTTCAGGGAAAAGGGATCTGAATCGCGGCAGAATGCAGGAGAACAGGAGTAATGATGATAGAATGTGATATGGGCTGGCGTGACATAATGGGTATGGCGGCCGGGACAGTTCCCGAAAGTAATATAAGTTTGGTGATCCTGGTATTGCTGCCCTTTTTGATGGGGGCTGCAGTATATGGGGCTGGCCGGACGGGGAGCCAAAAGAGGGCTGGCCGGGGAATCTCCCGGGCCGGGCGCCTCCTGGCTGTCTGCGCCGTGACGGCGGAAATGCTGCTGGTGCTGTGTCTGGCGGGTTTTTATTTCAGGCATTTCCAGGGGATGGAGAAGATGCCGGAATATTCCGTTCCCCACATCTGCGGGTTGGGGCTGCGGTTCTGCATGGACGGCCTGCGGTTAATCTGCTGTGTGGTGTCGGCGCTGATGTGGTTTATGACCACATTATTTGCGGGGGAGTATTTTGCCCGCCGGCGGCATGCGGAGCGGTTTTACCTGTTTCTGCTGTGGACCCAGGGAACTGTCATGGGAGTGTTTCTTTCTGCAGACCTGCTGACAACCTTTGTTTTTTTCGAACTTATGTCTTTTACTTCCTATGTGTGGGTTGCCCAGGAGGAAAATGTTGCCTCCCTGCGGGCGGCGGAAACTTATCTGGCGGTGGCGGTGATAGGAGGTATGGTGCTGCTGATGGGGATATTTCTGCTGTATCGGGAACTGGGTACTTTGGAGATCGCAGAATTGGCCCGGGCAGCGGAAAGCCTCCGGGATAAGAGAATCCTGTATGCCGCCGGGACATGTATGCTGGTGGGATTTGGAGCAAAGGCGGGGGCCTTTCCCCTGCATATCTGGCTTCCCAGGGCCCATCCCGTGGCTCCGGCTCCCGCCTCGGCTTTGCTGTCCGGCATATTGACCAAGACCGGGATTTACGGGATATTGATTTTAGGAAGCCAACTGTTTCACCGGGACGAAAAATGGGGGAGGCTGCTGTTGACTCTGGGGGCCGTCACCATGGTGCTTGGAGCGGTGCTGGCTGTTTTTTCACTGGATCTGAAGCGCACGCTGGCCTGCTCCACCATGTCCCAGATCGGTTTTATTCTGGTGGGAGTGGGTATGCAGGGGCTGGCGGGAGAGGAGAAGGCCCTGGCGGTACATGGCACATTGCTGCATATGGTAAGCCATTCTTTGATTAAGCTGGTGCTGTTCATGGCGGCGGGGGTGATTTACCTGAATGTCCATGAGTCGGATTTGAATACACTGCGGGGATATGGGAGAGAGAAACCGCTGCTGAAGGGAATTTTTCTGGCAGGGGCTTTGTCCGTCAGCGGTGTACCGCTGTCCGCAGGGTATGTGAGCAAGACGCTGCTGCATGAAAGTATTGTGGAATATGGCGGCGGAGGGATGTTTACCATACTGGAGTGGCTGTTTCTGATCTCCGGCGGGCTGACCGCTGCTTATATGACCAAATTGTTTGTGGCGATTTTTGTGGAAAAAAACGGGGATGGTGCAAGGCAGGCTTCCTATGAGGTAAAAAAGGGCTATTGGAATCCGGGGACGGGATTTGCCCTCACAGCCAGCGCCGGAATCCTGGTACTCTGGGGGCTGGCGCCGGGGTTCACCATGGACCCTGTGGCCCGGCTGGGGCAGGGCTTTATGGGGTTAAAGGAAAGCGGGGAGCAGGTGGCATTTTACAGCCCGGGCAATCTGGCGGGAGCAGCCGTTTCCATGGGAATCGGAGCGGCGGTATATTTTGTCATTGTGAGAGGAATATTGATGAAAACCGGGACTGCGCCGGGAGAATCCTCTGCTTTGACAGGGCCGGTGAGGCGGTTTTTTAAATGGAAGCAGCCAGGGGAGTATGTGAACCCCTGGCCTGCCTGGCTGGATTTGGAGGAATTGCTGTATCGGCCCCTGCTGTTATCTTTTTTACCGCTGGTGTGGGGGATTCTGTGCAGGCTGTTGGACAGTGCCCTGGATTTGACAGTGATACTGCTGCGCAGGACTCTGTACCGGGACAGCCCGCTCCCCCGGGAACGGGCAGAAGGCAATGTTATGACGGCGGCTGCCGGACATGTGCTCAATGGCATACAGTGGCTGGGGAATCACACCTGGAAGCGAAGGTTTCCCACCAGGCGGGATTATGTGCATCTGGCGGCCATGAAACATGCCCGGCTCAAGGAGGATGGTTTTATCATCCGCCGCAGTCTGTCTTTTGGATTGCTGCTTGTATGTCTGGGCCTGGGGTTGACGCTTCTGTATATTTTGCTGGGTTAGGTATTTGACTCCGGGTTTACAGGCAGCAGCCCCTCTTCACGCAGTTCCAACACCCGGTCGCATACCTCCTGGATATACTTTCTGTCATGGGAGACACTGATTATTGCACCCGGAAAATTTTGCAGCAATTCCCGGATCACCGGACCTGACAGAGGGGAGAAGTTCCGGGTGGGTTCGTCCAGAATCAGCACGTTTCGCTGTTCCATGCTCATTTTCAGCAGCAGCAGTTTGGCTTTCTGGCCGCCGGAGAGTTCACGGATGGCGTGGTCCATCTCCTGGACCGTGTATTTCATACTTCCCAGATAAGTGCGGATCCTTGTGTTTTCCTCTTTGTCCCAGGTTCGGGAAAGATATTCCACCGGGGTTTTGTCCAGGGATAACAGTTCTTCGTAATTTTGCGGCATGTAGGCTGCCCGGATGTCTGTCCGTTCCAGCAGTTGTTGTGCCACGAGCCGCAGCAATGTGGTTTTGCCCACGCCGTTTTTCCCGATGATGCAGATTTTTTCCGGCCCTCTGACCTGCAGCCGGATATTGCGGGCTAACTCTCTGTCTTCCACCATGAGTTGAGGCAGTTCGAAGTCGATGACCCATTTTCCTCCGGGAACACCTTCTCCCTGGGCGAAGCGGAAGAAAATGGCTTCCTCTGTGTCCGGCCGTTTGGTCATATTTTCTTCCTGACGTTCAAAACGCCGCTTCATGGATTTGAGGGAATGCATTTTTTTCTTTAAAAGCCTTCCTCCAGCGGGGTTCTGCCGGGTAATGATGTCCTGCCGGTATTCCACTTTCTCATAGATTCTGCGAAATTTTTCCTGTTGTTTTTCAAAGGCGGCCTTCTCTTCCTGAGCCAGTCTCTCCTGCCTCTCTAGGCCTTCCTGGCGAAGGCGCACATATTCCCGGTAGCCTGTCCGGAACAGGGTACACTGGCTTTCGGTCTTGCGCTTCAGCTGCTCCATATGCAGAACCATGTTGGCGGTGTGCTCCAACAAAGTCTCGTCATGGGAGATATAGAGCACGGGAGAAGAACAGTGGTTTATAAAGTCTTCCAGCCATTTCAGAGTGTCAATGTCAATGTCATTGGAGGGTTCGTCCAGCAGAAAAAGGCTGGGGCGCATGCTCAGGATCCGAATCAGTTGGATCTTGATCTTTTCGCCGCCGGAGAGCTTTTCCATTGTTGTGTCGCTGTACAGCAGGTCTGGAGAAAGCCCCAGCTGTCCTGCCATGGATGCCAGTTCCCGGTAATCCGTCTCCAAAAAAGCGGGTTCTCCGCACAAAAATTCATAGACGGTTTTCTGCCGTTCTTCCGGGTCCAATTCCTGGGGTAAATAGCCGCAAACTTCCTGGTTTTTCAGAATTTCCCCCTCGTACTCAATATAGTCTTCCACCAGGGCCGGATCCCATAGGAGTTTTAACAAAGTTGACTTGCCGTTTCCCTCCTCGCCGATTATGGCGGCTTTGTCTCCTCTGTTCAGAGTAAAGGAGAGGTCGGACGCCAGGGGGCGCAGATCCTTTTTATGATAGATGTTTAAATTTTTAACCTGTAACATAGATACCTCCTGTCTTGTGGTTCCTGTATTTTCTGCCGGCTTCCTGTGGTTCCCATCCCTTTGTTTCGGGATGCAGCCATTGAAGGGCATATTGCCGGAGAAGATATTTTGCCACATAAAAAATGCCTCCGGCTACAATATGTAACCGAAAGCAGACTCCGCATGTTATTCCATGTTTCGGGCAAAGGAAACCCCTCTTCACAGGATTAAGCATATGGCCAGATATCTATCAACGGTTACACAAAGAACACGGCCCACGAAACATGTTTGCCATAATGCCGGAATCCCTGTGCAATTTCTGTTAATAGATTATCTCCGCATTGCTCCTCCTCCTGTCTTTACCAATACACTTTACCACATCGGCCTGAATATTTCCAGTACTAATTTTTTATTTATCATTTTTTCACATCAGTTTCTTGACAGATCCCCTAAAAGAGAATACACTGGATTGTAATAGAAAGGGAAAACAGAAGGTCCGTATCTTTGGATGCCGGGTCTGGGTTTTCTCTTTTTTTGTGGAAAACAATCCGATTTTATGGAGGTGTCTTATGAAAAAATTATTTTATCCCGCACTGTTTCAGATCGCCCGGAACGGCAGTTTCCGGGTTTCATTTCCCGACATACCCGAATGCCATACCCAGGGTGAGGATTTGGCGCAGGCTTATGAGAAGGCTGTGGAAGCGCTGGGCCTGGTTCTGGCGGAGTATGATAAGGAAGGGAGACCGCTTCCGGACAGTTCAGATCCCAGGGCAGTCGCTGCGGGGCAGGATTTGTTCCTGGTGGTGATAGAGTTTGACATGTTGGCTTATAAGAAGCGTACAAATTCGCGGGCGGTTAAGAAAACCCTGAGTATACCTGAGTGGATGAACGAGGCGGCAATTTCCATAAACCTGAATTTCTCGCAGGTGCTGCAGGAGGCTCTTCTGGGAAAAATACTTGAAAAAAAGTCCTCTGAAAGTATATAAATACTTGACAGCGGTGAAAAGATCGAATACACTTATAACACAAGGGATAGAGAAAACAAAAACTCACATCTACGGATGCCGGGTTTATGTTTTCTCTATTTTTTTATAACATGGGAAGTACATGGGAAGAAGGCATTGTGAAGAGTTTTGTTATTTAAAGGAGGAAAAATGGTATACAAAACGATGAACAATTTCTTCAACCTGCCTTCAGTTGGGGAGCTGAAGGACAAAATTGAAAGGAGGGGTGAATTAAAAGAACTGTTTGGGTCCTGGAGCGATGAACAACAGAAGGAATATCTGGATCGATGTACCGGTATAAAAGGGCATAATCTGCTGTATGATTCCTATTTTAAAGAAGTGTTGAATCCGGAGTACGATCCCTCCAGATTGGAATCATTTCTGGAGGTGGTCTTGGGAGAACCTGTGAAGATATTAAAGCAACTACCCAATGACGGTGTGCGCCTGGAAGACGAAAACTCACTGCTTGTGACAGATATTGTGGTAGAATTGGGGGACGGTTCCATAGCCAATGTGGAGGTACAGAAGATTGGGTATATGTTCACAGGACCCCGCTGCTCCTGCTATTTGTCCGATATGATGCTGCGGCAGTACAAGCGGATCAGAGCCAGGGAGAAAAGGGCTTTTTCATATGGAAAGATCAAAAAAGTGTATTTAATTGTCCTATATGAGAACAGTCCGCCGGAATTGCGTCACATGCCGGAGACATGCCTGCATCGGTCCCGCCATATATTTGATACGGGATTGGAGATGGACTTATTGCAAAGGTGCGTTTTGATTTCTCTTGACATATTCAGAAAGAATATGCAGAATAAAGCGATCAACACTTTGGAAGAAGCCTGGCTCACATTTCTATGCGAGGACAATCCCGAACGCCTGGTGGAATTGTTCGAGGCATTCCCGCAGTTTATCGCTATGTATGAAACGCTGTATAATATGAATAAGGATATGGTGAAAGCGATGGGATTTTTTTCAGAAGAACTCAGAATCATGGATCAGAATACTGTGCGCTATATGATGGACGAGATGGAGAGCAGGCTTGCCAGTCTACAGATAGAAGCGGAAAAGCTGGAATCTCAGAACAGTGAGTTGGAGAACCAGAACAGTCGGCTGGAGAACCGAAAAAACGAGTTGGAGAATCAAAACAGCGAATTGGAGAACCAGAACAGCGTACTGGAGGTTCATAATACGCAGTTGGCCGCCGAGAATAACAGGCTGCGGGCTGAACTGCAAAAATATCGGGAAAAACAGTTATAAAAAATTTAAGAATCCGGGGGAATTGAGGTAGTCACCAATTCCTTCGGATTCTTTTCTGAATTGATTGATGGGTTATCCATAATTCAAGGTCCATAATTCAAGTAAAAGAATATAATGGACATTTTTGTGAGCGTATGATAAAATAATACATGTTTACGAGTCGTTACTTCTTATATCAAAAACCAGGAAGCCTAGTTTAGGGATGGGCTGTCTTAAAGTTACCCTTTAATTTTCCAATCACTGATAAGAAAGAATTTTTGGTGAGAAAAAAGAAAGCGCGGAGAAGTTTGGAAGTAAACTTCCAAATGTTGAAATCAGTGCCCACCAGAGGCGGGCACGGGGGTGTAAAAATGAAAACTCAAAAAAAAGAGAAAGAAGCAAAAAACAGACCGGCTAGCCGAAAACCTGCACATAGGAAAATGCCGGCTCCGGGAAAACTTTCCGGGCCTGACGGGAGCGCGGCTTCCGGGCCGCGCAGGCTGCTCAGCCTGAGAAACAAGATATTTGTCAGCTTCCTTCTGCCAATCCTGTTTGTAGTGGTTATAGGAATCGTGTCCTATAATGCCGCTGCCGACGGATTGTCCGAAAAGTTCAGGGATTCCAGCCAGCAGGTATCTCAGATGGCTATGGACTATGTGGACGTAAGCCTGGCTTTTATCAAGGGAGAAGCCCTGCAGTATATGGTAGACGGAGGCCTGGTCAGCTATGGCCTGGGCTCCATGGAGGGAGACCAGATCGCGAAAACCAATTTTCTGAACGATACCCGCAGCGGCCTGGTGGCAATCCAGCACATGAACAATATGATCCACAATATACATATCGTAACCAAGAAGGGCATTGAAATGTTCAGCACCAATGCGCCGGAGCGGCAGAACGGTATCTATGAGGAATACTGCGCGGAGATGCAGGCCAAGTCTGAAGACGGCAGGACCATGTCCCAGTGGGCGGAGGGCCATGAGGCCCTGGACAGTGCGCTTTCTCTGAATGGGGCGGACACCTTTATCGTGTATCAGATTCCCACCAACAAAAAAGCTGCATACATTGTGGTGGACATCAGCAGCAGCGCCTTGTATGACCGCCTCCGGGCCATTGATTTCGGAGAGGGAAGTATCTGCGGGTTTGTAACGGATAACGGAAAGGAACTGCTGTACGAAAATGTGAAGGAAGGTGGAACCGGCAGCCTTGTACAGGGGGAGAGCGTTTTCGCAGATACGGAATTCTTTGCGGACAGCCTGGAGGGGGAAGAGATGTGCATCGCCCGGAAAGTGCGCTTCCGGGGAGCCAGCTATCTGTACATCCATGCAAAGAGTGAGGAAGGAGCCGGGATCAACTTCTGCGCTCTGGTTCCCTATGAAGTGATCACCGGGCAGGCGCAGAAAATCAAGGGTATTACGGCCGCCGTGGTAATCTTGGCCTGTGTGGTGGCAGGATTTGTGGGCCTTAGCATCACCCTTGGCATCCAGAAAAACATGAAAGCCATATCTTCCAGGTTCAATCAGGTGGCTGATGGGGATCTTCGCACGGAAGTGAAAGCATACGGCAAAGACGAGTTTCAGGATTTGGCCCAGGTAGCCAATAATATGATCCGAAATAATCGGAATCTGGTGAAGGGGCTGTACAAGACCATTCAGGTGCTGGAGCAATCCACCGGGCAGGTGGACGATGCGTCAGGGGACATAAATACCTGTTCTCAGGATATTACCCGGGCCATCAACGAGATCAACGTAGGTATGGATAAGCAGGCGGAACATGCTCAGGAGTGCGCTGTTAAGACCAACACATTGTCCGAGAGGATCAAGGAAGTGCGGGGAAGAGTGGATCATACCCAGGCACTGGCGGATAAGACAGAGCGAATGATCGGACAGGGCGCGGAGATCGTTGGGGTGCTGGGGGATAAGGCCCAGGAGACCTGGGAGGTGACTCAGAAAGTGGGAGACAGCATCACCCAGCTGCAGTCAGAATCCCAGGCCATCAACGAGTTTGTGGAAACCATCAGCAGCATTTCCAAACAAACCAATCTGCTGTCCCTGAATGCCTCCATAGAGGCAGCCCGGGCAGGCACCGCAGGTATGGGCTTTGCCGTGGTGGCCTCGGAGATCCGCAAACTGGCGGAGGATTCAAACAGAGCGGCGGGAGAGATTCGCAACCAGGTAAATATGATTACCAAATATACGGAGCAGACCGTAAAGGATGCGGACTATGCACAGGAGATCGTGCACATTCAGGAGAAAGCCGTGCGGCAGGTCATAGATGTATTCGGAGGCATGAGTGAACAGATCACGGAGCTGCTGTCGGAATTGAAGCAGATTGCCGTGGGCACGGAAGCGGCGGACAGAGAGCGGAACGACACCATTGATGCCGTGGAGAACATCTCAGCCATCATAGAAGAGACGGCCAGCAGCGCTTTGATGGTTCACGGCATGGCAGAGAATCTGCTGCACAGCGCAGAAAAACTGGATCGCATTTCCCATGCTCTGAACGATAACATGGACGGATTGAAAACGGAGATATCGGCCTTTAAGGTGGAGGAGTAGAAAGGATCCTGGAAAGGACGCCATGAGAAAAAGGAAAAAGGAAAGCCGCCTGGTGGCCTGGCTGAACCGGCTGAAACTGAAGCAGAAGCTGGGGATCATGCAGATATGCTGCGTGATCCTGCCGCTGCTTTTGACAGACAGTGTGGTGGCGGCTGTCATCATGCACGCGGAACGGCAGGAGAATTTGCAGGAAATGAGCAACATTGCGGATTCTGTGGAGTATACCATCATGAGTTACAGCGCCCAGTTGGTGACATTGATGCAGGACATCTATAAGAATCGGGAGGTTAATGAGTTTATCAGCAGTACTTACACCTCTCCGCTGGATTACTACAACAGGCATTTCAGCTTTGCCCAGGTATCCCTGTTCACATTGCTTATGAACAACAACGACTGCAATGTGGTGATCTACACGGACGCGGAGGGCATCGTCAACGGCGGGAATTTCCAAAGGCTGGAAAAGGCAGAAGGGGAAAACTGGTATCAGACATTTCGGGGACAGGACAAGAAAATTCTGTTGTTTGCGGATTTTGCCAAGGTCAACTGGGAAAATAGAAGGACTATTTCTTTCATCCGCCATATGGATTATCTGGCCAGCGGCGACCGGGGGGCGGTGCTGCGCCTGGAGTGGGATTACAGTAATATTCTCAGGGCCATCGTCAATTCCAAGTACGCATCCACGGTATATGTCTGTGAGGGAGACAGGATCCTTTTTTCCAATGAGGGGCGGGGCGGCATCTATGTGCCTTTTGAGACCCTGCCCGCTTCCACGGCAGCCAAAGCGGGAGTGCATAAGACCATCCGTATGTTGGACAACAGTTGGGATATTTATATTATGTCTCAAAGAAATGTGGCTTACGAAGCAATGCGCAAAAATATGCCCTTGTTCTGCCTGTTGATCTTTTTTAATATCTTTCTGCCTTTCGCCTTGATGAATCTGATTAACCGTTCTTTCACAGAGCGTCTGCAGGACCTGGAAGCAGTGCTTCGGAAGGTAAAAAAGGACGAACTATACCAGCTTCCCGAAATCAGCGGTTCTGATGAGATCAGCCTGCTGATGCGGACCTATAATGAGATGGCGGGGCGCATGAACAATCTGATTCAGAATGAATACAAGAACCGCTTAAAACGTCAGGAGCAGGATATTGCCAGGCAGAAGGCCGAACTGCTGGCACTGCACAGCCAGATAAACCCTCATTTCCTGTTCAATGCCCTGGAGAGTATCCGCATGCACAGCGTGATCAAGAAGGAATATGAGACGGCCGATATGGTGGAGAAGCTGGCGGTGATGCAGCGGCAGAATGTTACATGGGGCAACGATTATGTGACCATCGAGGACGAGATGAACTTTGTAAAGGCTTATCTGGAACTGCAAAAATACCGCTTTGGCGACAGGCTGTGCTACGAAATCAGCGCGCCCGGCGAATGCGGACAATTCCGGATTCCCAGGCTGACGCTGGTTACTTTTGTGGAGAATGCCTGCGTTCATGGGATGGAAAAGAAAGAAGCCGCCTGCTGGGTGTTTGTGCGGGTATCTCAGGATGGGGAAAATCTGATATTGGAGGTGGAGGATACCGGACATGGGATGACGGAGGAAAAATGCCGCCGTCTGGCCGGAGAGATGAACGAGGCCAGCATTGAGATATTAAAGGACAGCAGGCGTGTGGGTATGCTGAACGCCGCCCTGCGTCTGAAGCTGTTTCTGGACGGTCAGGTGGGCTTTGAGATGGACAGCGAGACAGGCGTGGGTACGCTGGTGACCATTCGGATTCCGCTTAAAGCGGCCCGGCGGAAACGTTGCCTGCAGGCAGGCGGAGGAGGAGAAGGAGTATGCTGAAAGTTTTGTTGGTGGATGACGAGCCTTACATCCTGCAGGGATTGTCCGTATTGATTGACTGGGGAAAAGAGGGATTTGAGATTGTGGGGAAGGCGGGCAGCGCCCGGGAAGCACTGGAGGCCATAGGGCGGGAGCAGCCGGATCTGGTGCTGGCGGATATCCGAATGCCCCAGACGAGCGGGCTGGACTTTGTGGAGGAAGTGCGCAAAGAGGGAATTTCCCATGCTTTTTTTGTCATGATGAGCGGCTACAGTGACTTCGAATATGCCAGAACGGCCCTGAAATGCGGCTGTATAGATTATCTTTTAAAGCCTATCAGCTGTGAGGAACTGGTGCATGTGCTGGGGAAAGTCAAAGCGCTGAAAGAGGAAGAAAAGCGCAGGGAGAGGGACGATTCCCTGATTGCCAAGGAATTCTTCTCGCGCAACATGATCGCCCTGATCCGGGGGAAATATGACGAGGAGAATATGGAATGCGTCAGGCAGTATCTGGGGGAATGTCATGGCTGCCGCTATATCTGTGTGGAAGTAAATGACGGCGCCGTGAATCCTGCTCCTTCCAGGGAGGAGAGAAGAAGGATGCAAAAGCAGCTTTACCAGAAATGTCTGAAGGAACTGCCGGGGGAGGAATACCGGTGTATTTTTGATATTTCCGTACAGGGGGAAAACCATGATGTGGCTATCCTTTACAGCGAGGAACTTCTTCAGGCGTCAGGCGGGCTCACGGAACAGGAATATCTGGGACGGCTGAAGCAGCGGATCACCCGGGGAATGGGATTTCCTGTCCGTCTGGTGGCGGGCAGCAAAGTGGAGGGACTGGAGCAGATCTCGGATTCCGTCAGGACAGTGCGGATGGCCAGACTGCTGCGGGGGCTGGAATCCGGGGAGGACCTGGAAGGCATAGAGGAGACCGACTGGGGGCTGCTGGAAAAGCAGGTGGACAGGGAGGGAGTGGACGAACTGGTTCAGATGGTGAAGCATAACCAGAAAGAGGAGATTGCTGTCGCGACAGAAAAGCTGTATGGTGAACTGTACAGCCTGGAGAGTCACCAGGTGAATATGGTTTTCCGCTACCTGTTTATCAAGCTGCTTAGGCTGGCAACGGGGGTTGATGAGAATATTGACCAGCATGAGGTACTGCGCTTTATAAGCCGCTGCGCCTTTGAGCAGACAGACATGGAGGACGGCGGAAAGGCCATGTCCAGGATGCTGCTGGATTACGGGGAATATCTGATGCAGCTGCGCAGGAACCAGTCTCAGGCGGTCTTAGGACAGATCGAGAGCGATATGAGGGCGAACTTCAGGGAAAATCTTACATTAAAGGACATGGGGGCCAAGTATTTTATCAATGCGGCTTACCTGGGGCAGATTTTTAAAAAGCAATACGGAGAATCTTTTAAAGACCGCCTGAACCGTATTCGCATGGAGTATGCGGAGGAACTGCTGCTGCATACGGACCTGAAGATCTATGAGATTGCGGAAAAAGTGGGATATAGAGACAGTGATTACTTTATCAACCGTTTTCTGGCCATGGTAGGATGTACCCCTACCAAGTTCAGAAAACAGAATCGGCAGTAGTGCATGTTGACGAAAAGACACCTGTAAATTATGAATAGCATTGTGCAACTATAATTTACAGGGTTTTTTCTATAGTTTGTCTGGTTGTGAAAGTGACGGCGAAAATCTACAATATTGGTGTAGGAAGTATACTGACTGACGAAACAAAATCAAACAGTAGGAGGGAGAAATTTATGAAAAAGAAATTACTTTCCATGCTTCTGGTTTCCGTTATGGCAATATCCGCTTTGACGGGATGCGGAGACCAGGGAGGAGAGGGAAACAATGGAGGCGGCAACGCAGGCGGCAGTAATGCCGGCAGCACTGCCACCGAGAACAACGGAGGCTCCGAAGACGCATCCAACGCCGGAGGTAATACAGAGATCACCGAGTTTTCCTATTTCATCACCATGCCCGGTTCCGAGATCAATGATGACAATGAGATCGCCCAGATTATCGCGGAAAAGACAGGCGTCAAAGTAAAGGAGACCTGGCTCACAGGCCAGTCGGCGGCCGAAGCGACAGGTACTCTGATCGCCGGCGGCGAATATCCTGACTTTATCGACAGTGATGACATGTCCATGCTGGTTGATGCAGGCGCACTGCTTCCTCTGGACGACTATATCGATAAATATCCCGAGTTTAAGAATACCTGGTTTACCGAGGAGGAGTGGGAAAAGTTCCGTCAGCCGGACGGCCATATCTATTGGATCAATCCCTTCGGCAATACCTATGGTGAGAGCAAGGTCACCACGCACAACGATGAGGCTTTCTGGATTCAGGTGAGAGTTCTGGAATGGGCGGGTTACCCCAAGATCCAGACCATGGATGAGTATTTTGACCTGTTGGAGAGATACATGGAGGCCAATCCCACCATGGAGGACGGCACTGCCAACATTGCTTATACCATTCTGTGTGAGGACTGGAGATACTTCTGCCTTGAGAATGCGGGCCAGTTCCTGGGCGGCTATCCCAATGACGGTTCCGTACTGGTAAATAAGGCTACCATGACGGTGGAGGACTACAACACCTCCGAGGATACCATCGCTTATTTCAAAAAGCTGAACGAGGAATATCAGAAGGGCTTTGTGGATCCGGAGAGTTTCACCCAGACCTATGACGAGTACATAGCGAAACTTTCCACCGGCCGCGTGCTGGGCATGGTTGACCAGTGGTGGAATTTCGCCAACACGGTAAACGATGTATTCAAATCCCAGGGCCTGGATCAGAAGGGCTGCAACTATGTGCCTCTTGGTCTGACCACTGAGGCGGGCATGGAGAACAGATGGCATACTTACGGCGATACCGTAAACCAGGCCAGCGGCATAGCAATCTCCGTGGACTGTAAGGATCCCGAGAAGGCATTCAAGTTCATGGTGGACATCTGCATGGATCAGGAGCTGCATGATCTGCGCTTCTGGGGCGTGGAAGGCGTGGACTACATGGTGGACGAAAACGGCCTGTACTACCGCACTGACGAGATGAGGCAGAGATGCGCCGACACCGCCTACAAGGCATCCCATATGTGCGGATACTCTTACTTCCCTCAGTGGGGCGGCACCAGCCAGGACGGCAAGAATGCCATGCTTCCCACCGAGCAGCCTTCCGAGTTCATGAACGGTATGGCTCAGCCTTTGGTAGATTGCTTTAACGCTTACGGCGTAACTACATACCCTGAAATGATCGGTTCCGTGGTAGAAGAGAATGCGCCCTGGTTCCCCATGTACAGCTACTCCAACAACTTTACCACCGAGACTCCCGGCGGCCTTGCCTGGGCGCTGATGGGCGAGTGCAAGCATGAATGGCTTCCCAAGGTGGTAATGGCGCCTGACTTTGAGCAGGGATGGGCGGATTACATGAAAGCATACAGCGCATGCAAGCCGGAGGACTTCATTGCGGAGATGCAGGCAATCCTGGACACCTTCAAATAGGATGGCCGTAGACCTTAAGTAATTGCATGAGAGAGGCGGCAATGGTTATTTCATATAGAAAGGACTGTTGTCGCCCCTTCTTCATATTTAAAATAGGAGTGATGCTATGGCTCGAGCGCAAGTTTCCAATGTCAAGAAAGACAAGAGGATCACATGGAAGGAGATCAAGAGGCAGAAGACCCTCCTGATTATTTCCTTTTTTGTGGTGGTATATGGATTTATCTTTTACTACCTGCCTTTGACCGGGTGGGTGATGGCATTCCAGAATTACAAGCCCAAAAACGGCCTGCTGGGTTCCGAGTTCATAGGGCTGGACAAATTCAAATTTCTTTTTTCCGATGCTACTTTTATAAAGGTTATACGAAATACCTTCTGCATGGGTGCGCTGAATTTGCTGACCACCACGGTGATGGCCATTCTGTTCGCCATTCTGCTCAATGAAATCCGCAATTCCGTGGTGAAAAAGACCATACAGACGGTATCCTATCTGCCCCATTTCCTTTCCTGGATCATAGTTACAGGCATTTTGCATGATGCTTTGTCCAGCACGGGTATCATCAATGATCTGCTAATGCGGGCAGGTTTCATCAATCAGGCCATCAATTTCTTTGCCCATACCAAATATTTCTGGCCAATAGTGGCATTTGCCAACTGCTGGAAGGAGACGGGCTGGAACGCGATTATTTACCTGGCCGCAATTACCTCCATTGACCCCTGCCTGTATGAGGCGGCGTCCATAGACGGCGCGGGGCGGCTGGCAAAAATCCGCTATATTACCCTGCCGGGGATCAAGCCCACCATCATTATATTGCTGCTTATGAATGTGGGTAATGTGCTGAACGCCGGGTTTGAAGTCCAATATCTGCTGGGCAACGGACTGGTGCAGAGTGTGTCTCAGACCATCGACATATATGTGTTGAAATGGGGTATCAGCCAGAATGATTATTCCCTGGGTACTGCAGCCGGCATATTTAAGAGCGCAGTGAGTATTGCGCTGATCCTGCTCAGCAACGCATGGGCGAAACGAGCCGGCGAAGAGCGCCTGTTCTAGGAGGTCCAGACCATGAGAAAGAATAAAATCAAGCATACATTCGGGGATAGGCTGTTTTCCCTTTTTATAGCGCTGTTTATGATCGCGTTTGTGGTTATAACGCTGTATCCGGTGCTGAATACGGTCGCCATTTCCTTCAATGACGGTATAGACGCCGTGCGGGGCGGCATATATCTGTGGCCGAGAAAATTTGCCACCAAGAACTATACCACGGTTCTGGGTATGCAGAATCTGCTTACCGGGGCTAAGATTACGGTGGCCAGGACAGTGATCGGCACTCTCTCTGCCCTGGTGGTAAACGCTCTGCTTGCCTATGTGGTCAGCAGGAAGCGCTTTCTGTTCAAGAGGGAATTGTCCCTGTTCTGGGTGATCACCATGTATGTCAACGGCGGTATGATCCCCACTTTCATGCTCTATCGTAACCTGGGGCTGACCAACAGCTTTTGGGTGTATGTGGTGCCCGGAATGATCAGCGCCTGGAATATGCTGGTGATCCGCACTTATATGACCGGGCTGCCCGACAGCCTGGAGGAATCGGCGCAGCTTGACGGGGCCGGATACTGGACTATCTTTGTCAGAATCATCTCCCCCCTGTGCAAGCCGGTATATGCCACTATCGCCCTGTTCGTGGCGGTGGGGCAGTGGAATTCCTGGTTTGACGCCATGCTGTATAACCGCATGAAAACCGAGTATACCACATTGCAGTATGAGTTAATGAAGCTGTTGTCCTCAGTGATGCAGCAGAGCGGCAGCGCGGACTCGGCCAAGTACAGTTCTGCGGCTGTCACCCCCATCACCATCCGGGCGGCGGCCACTGTGGTCACCATGCTGCCCATCATCTGCCTGTACCCCTTTCTGCAGAGATACTTTGTCACGGGCCTTACCATCGGTGGCGTGAAGGAGTAGAAGAAGGATATTATATTTAAAGATTGTAAAAGGCCGCGCATCGGGCGCGGCCTTTTTATGTCTGTCCGCCCGGGAAGGAAACAAAATTGACAATTTTAAAGGCAAATTTAGCGTGCGACTTTGTAAAGGGATATGATATAATATGTAATACGTCGGAGACGGAAGGCGATTTTTAATAACCGCATTCCGGTTATTATTTAATTTATTGCAGGCTCTATGGGACGGGCGGATAGGAGTAAGTGTGGAAAGAGAACAGTCTTCATGCCGGACGGTGGCAAGAATATGGGAAATCTATGAGGAAATGCAGGAGATCGTATATGTACTGGAACTGGAAGCCCATGAACTGGTATATATGAATCGTCATGCCCGTGAAGTGTATGGGATATCATCTTTGGAGGACATAAGGGGGAGAAAGTGTTACGAGATACTTCGGGGCAGTTCCATGCCCTGCGCCGTCTGCGAAGACAACAGACTGCGTGTGGGCAGCTTTCTGGAGGAAGTGCGCTACAATCCCGTTCTTGGGAAAAAACTGGCATTGAAAGATACCATCATAGAGGACAACGGAAAAAGATACCGTTTTTCTATGGCAGTGGATCTGAGCGCATGGGAACAGCAGAATAATGGCTATGAGGATAACGAGGCCATGGTGAACGAAGGGCTGCGTCTTTCACTGGCGGCTTCTTCGCCGGAAAAATCCGTGGCCGTGCTGCTGGAGTACCTGGGCCTTTCCTTAAAAAGCGAGAGAGTTTATATCTTTGAAGAGACGGGCCGGAAGGTATTTGACAACACCTATGAGTGGTGCGCCAGCGGTGTGGAACCCCAGAAAGATAATCTGCAGGGAGTATCTTATGAGGTGGTGAGCCTCTGGTATCAGAAATTCCTGAAGGGCGAAAGCGTGATTATTAAAAACGCGGAGCAGATCAGGGAGGAAGATCCCACCGTTTATGAGTATCTGAAACCCCAGAAGATTCAGTCGCTGGTGGTTGCCCCACTGGTGGAGGAAGAAAAGATCATAGGGTTTTTCGGCGTGGATAATCCGCCGGAGCGGTATCTGGAACATATCACTACATTGCTCCAGATCCTGGGCCATTTTATTGCGGCGCTGCTGCACAGAAGAGATCATGTGCGCCGTCTGGAGGAACTGTGTTTTCACGACCAGCTCACCGGGCTTGGCAATCGCCATGCCATGAACGAATACATAAGCGGCATGCAGCCCGGCCGGAGTGTGGGCGTGATATACTGCGATGTGATGGGGCTGAAACGCACCAATGACGAGAAAGGGCATCTGGAGGGAGATAATCTTCTGATCCGTGCCAGTGAGTGTCTGAGAAAAGCATTCGGGAACCAGGCTCTGTTCCGAGTGGGAGGAGACGAGTTCCTGGCCCTGTGCGAAGGGATTACTCTGCGGGAACTGGAGGAGGGAATGGCAATGCTGCGGCAGGAGATGAAAGCAAGGAATGCGCTTATGGCTCTAGGCTGCGTATGGCGCACAGATGGAGAAGCGGACATGGACCAACTGATGAAAGAGGCGGACTGCCTTATGTATAAAGATAAACGCGCCCAATATGAAAAGCAGCCGGAGAAATGATCCGGCTGCTTTTTTAAATAAGTTTGCTGCTCCCCATCACGCGCTGATACAGAGGAAACTATTCAGGCTTGGGAGGGCATTGCTTTTTGACTTGTTTTACAGGACGGGTCCGCTTTTGCACGTCTCCTTTTAAAAGCTGGTATAATGCGGCAATGATAGGTACCCCCAACAGCATACCTCCGACTCCCGCGATACCGCCGCCGATGGTCACGGTGGCCAGCACCCAGATTCCGGGCAGTCCGATAGAGGAGCCAACCACTTTGGGATAGATCAGATTGCCCTCCAACTGCTGCAGAATCACCAGAAAGAGCAGGAAGATCATTGCCTTCACCGGCGAGACGGTGAAGATCATAAAGGTTCCCACCACACCGCCGATATAGGCGCCCGCCACGGGAATCAGGGCGGTGGCGCCGATCAGGGAGCCGATCATGGCGGCATATGGAAGCTGCAGAATCAACATGCCGATGGTGCAAAGCAGGCCCAGAATGAAAGCCTCCACGAACTGTCCCACAATAAAATGGTGAAAAGAGTTATCAAAAGTTTTTGCCACATACAGTATGCCGTCTGTCATTTTCTGGGGCAGATAGACTTTCATGAGCGTGCGGATCTGCTGCCCGATTTTTTCCTTGCCCATCAAAAGGTAAATGGAAAAAACCAATGCAACCACAAATGTAATTGTTATGGAAACAGTGGAGAAAATAATATTGGTGGCTATCTCCATAATGTTTCCCACACCGGAAAGAAAGGTTTCTAAAAAGCGGTTGATAACCTCCTGCCATTCGGCTTCGGTTTCCGGCAGCATGGCCATAAGCTCCTGAAGGAAGGATGTGACTCCGAAATTTTCCTCCAGCCACAGGAACCCGCTTTCCAGCGCTCCCGGCAGTTGGCTGAACAAAAGCTGCAGACAGGAGGAGAGTTCCGGTATGACCATGCGCACGATTAGAAACAGGATCAATACGATGGAGGTCATGGCCAGAAGAATACAGACAGGGCGGCGCAGACGGCTCCATACGCGTCCTTTTTTGCGGGGGAACAGATGCCGCTCATAAAAGCACATCAATATGTTGAGGACATATGCCAGAGCACAGCCCAGAAACAGTGGAAATGCCGCTGCCCAGGCTGTGCCCGTCACTCCCATACAGACATCCCAATACCGTATAAATATGAACAGCAGTATTACGGTAATACCCACTTTGAGACATGTTTTCCATTCGATACGCATATTTGCTCCTTTCCCTGGTAAACACTTTTATCTATGCAAAATTTTTCCATGTTATTGGTACGATTATATCATGCAAGGGTTTAAAGTCAATAGGCTTTGCCAAAGTGGCGGTTTTACGGGGATTGCAGCGTCGTTTCCCCGGCATTCTACCATCGGTCGGTTGCAGTAAACAGGTATAAAATGTATAATAAGTTCTGACAGAGACCAAAGCGTTCGGCCGGTGCTGTCTCGGGCAGACCCATAGGCTACAGGGACTTTGCCCATACCGCAGTCATGCGGGAAAGGAGATAGTATCATATGTATGAGATAGACAAGGAAAGATTCGGCACTTTTGTGTCGCAGCTTCGCAAGGAGCAGGGCATGACCCAGAAGGAGCTGTCGCTGAAAGTATTTGTATCCGACAAGGCGGTGAGCAAATGGGAGCGGGGGCTGAGTATGCCGGATATCACGGTGCTGATCCCCCTGTCCCAGGCTCTGGGAGTTACGGTTACGGAACTGCTGGAATGCCAGCGTCTGGAACAGGCCGTCATAGAATCGGGACGGGTAGAGGAATTGATGCATAAGGTAATCACCTACTCTGAGGAGTCTCCTGCGGAGCGGCAGAAGAGGCGCAGACAGGAGGCACTATTGTTCGTTATAAGCCTGATCGTGTCAGTGCTGGAATTGCTGGGACTGCGGGTGTTTGGATACAGCTGGGAGGATATCAGCCTGCATCTGCTTATCTATGAATCGCTGTTTTTTATCTTTGGGGGATATTTCTGTTTCTTTATGAAAGATAAACTGCCGGAATACTATGACGAATACAAAATTGATGCGTACAGTGACGGTATTTTTCGCATGAATATGCCGGGAATCCATTTTAACAATCGGAACTGGCTTCCCATTAAGCGTGCGGCCATACGGGGGATGTCAATCTCTGCCATGGCTTTTCCCGCACTGTATTTTCTCTGCGGTTTACTGGCTCCGACGATTGTGAACAGTATTTTTGTGTTTGTCTGTCTGCCGCTGTTTTTTATCGTCCTGTTTGGCCCCATGTATGCGGCGGCCAGAAAGTATGAGTAAAGAGGGAGGGTTTATGCATAAAAATAAGAAGAATTTGCCTGTTCAAATAGTCATGGGAATCGGGTGGTGTATGCTGGCACTGTGGGGGCTGGTCTGCTTTAACAGATATGTCCTGATGAGTCTGCCTTTGCAGGCAAGGCTGGTGCTTTCCATTAACATGTATCTGTGCATGGCCTTAGGTCCTCTGGTGGTTATGCTGATCGCCGGAGACACTTGGACCGATTACCTGTTTTCCCGGGAGAAGATAGGGGTCCAGATTCTGGTGGGAATCGCAATCGGCGCAGCCATGTCTCTGGTGCTCACACTGCCGCTTTTCCTAACAGGGCATGGGGAGTGGAGTGACAACGGAAAACATTACCAATTTTTATGGCAGTATCTTTATGAAATCGTCTATTGTGTGGGGGCGGTGGCACTTACGGAAGAGTTTATTTTCCGCGGCTTCCTGTACCGGAAAGTTCATGTTCTCAGCGGTTCTTCCGGTGTGGCGGTTCTGGTATCTTCCCTGGCTTTCGGGCTGTTTCATATCTTCAGCGGTTCGATGGTACAGATCGGCATTACCACCTTGATGGGTATATTTTTTTGTCTGGTCAGGAGCAAGGTAAAAAACTGTACCACCTTGTCCCTGATTATCGGCCATGGATTGTATAACTTTCTGATTACAGTGTGGGTGAATGTATTCGGTATATAGAAGCATGGCTGTTTATGGATTTTACATATTAAAACGGCAGCAATCAAATAAAGGTATCGAAGTGAAAGGAATGAAAGCGCTTGCAGACAAGTTCTGCTGTGTGGGTAATAAAGGGTGTCATACAGGCACATTATAGCAAAACAAAAATCCGACGGCATTTTTTTGCACAAACAACATAATAAATGGATTGACCCGATTGATAATATAAATTATAATAATTTATATTACATATTGAGAGGGGATATTCAAATGAAAACCAGGCACTTAAGCATCGGATTGAGAAGAACCTTGGCCATCCTGCTGATGGCAGTACTGCTCCTGTCGGATCACAGGGTATTGTATGCCGCAGAGGCGGTCGTTTCCCCGAGCGCCTCTGGGAGCATCGAACTGCAGACGGAACCGAAAGAGAAGGCGGGGACTGTCTCCGATGGTGATGTGGGGGATAACACAACCGTTGGAAAGAGAGAAAAGCCTGCTGAAAATACAGGAAATACTATAGATACTGACGATAAACCGGATAGTCCGGAAGACACTTCCGAAACCGTCTCCGGGGGAGATGCCGGAACGGTCTCCGGCGGAGACGCACTGAAACCCGGCCGTCTGCCGGAGGCCTTCTATGAGGAGGAGATACCGGAATCCTATGGTACGCTGGTCTCTTACGACCAATACAGCCGCACCTACCACGTGGACGGGAATCGCTATGTGACCGTGGTGGGCAACGACGGAGCCACCTACATAGACGATGACGGCAGTCTGCGGCCTGTGGACAACACATTGGAAAAAGATACCACCGCAGTCTTTGGTCTGTTCGGCGGGGAAGAAACCAGCTACATAAACAGGGCCAATGATTATACGGTAGTCCTGCCGGAAAATCTTGACAGGGAGCAGGGAAAAGGCATCACCATTGCCAACGACGAGGCCGTGATCACCCTATACCCGGCGGAAGGCGATTTTACAGGCGGACTGGCAAAAGACAACGCCGTCCGCTACAGCGAAGTGTTCCCCGGCGTGGACTATCAGTACACCGTGCTGGGAAACAGCGTAAAAGAAGATATCATCCTGCTGGAGAGGGGAGAGAGGAACCGCTTTTCCTATCTGATCGATCCCTGCGGTCTGGCGGGAGAAATCCGCAGCAACACCCTGTACCTGTATGAGCCGGGGACAGATCCGGAGGAGGAGGCCGTCTTTGTGGTGGAGGCTCCGGAGATGATGGACAGCGCCGAGGAGATTAGTTTTGGCGTCAGCATGTCCATGGAGGAGCAGGGAGATCTGCTGCTGGTGACGGTGACGGCGGATGAAGAGTGGCTCTCCGCGCCGGAGAGAGTGTATCCCGTGCGTATAGACCCCACGGCCATCCAGGTGACCGGCAGCGCCATCCGCATGACCTGCGCGGAGGAGGGAAGTCCCAATACCATAATCGGCGACAATCAGTACCCCTTTGTGGGCTATGACGATGGTGTTACCTCCGGCACCTATGCGGGATTTGGCAGCCGCCACCTTAACTGCAGAACCTATTTTGCCATAGACTATGACTTCAATTCCCTGTTGTCCGAGGCGGAAATCGTGTCGGCCACGTTCCAGGTAACACAAAAGACAAGATGGAGCAAGGGCAAGAGCGAATTCGGTATTTACGGCGTGGAAGAACCCTGGGAGGTGAGGAGCCTTACCTGGAACAATCAGGTGAACTATCCCCATCGTTTCCTGGATGCCCAGTATGCCAGCGCCGTCAGAGGGGAGGCGGTCTCCTATGACGTGACAGAGGAAGTCAGTGCCTGGATCAACGGCATGGAAGAAAACCATGGTTTTGTCATGAAAGCCCAGGTGGAGGCGCCTAATAAGGAACAGGCAGCAGCGGGGGTCAAGATGCAGTGCGAGGTGCTGTATAACGGCGCCTCCGCCAAGTACGCCCCCAAACTGATCCTGTCCTGGACCGGGGAACTGACGGATCTGGATTCCCTGAGCCTGGACGATACCACTATCGAGATTTACCCCGTTGTGGAGAGAAAAGGGGATAAATCCACCAACACACTGGGGGTTGTGGCCCACGGCCAGGCCAAAGCCGGAAGTGTCGTACACTATCAGCTTGTCAATGGCAGCACCGGAGAAGTGGAGGCCCAGACCAGCCTGATCTATCCCGACTCCGGACTCTATGCAGGGGCTTTCCCCACGGCTGTTGCCTATAACAGACGCTTATCCAACTGGCAGAGCGAGGTATTCTCGAACCTGACGCCGGGCCAGATCTACTACATTACCGCCTATGCCGAGGGCCTGGTGACTGATCCGCTGCTCCCCGGCTCAGAGGGCGTGATGGGCGTGGGAGCCACGGTGACCAGCGATACGTTCTTGATTTATGAGGAGGGCGCATTTGATCTGATCCCCCGCATTGCCCTGCACTACGGGGTGGATGTGAATACCATCATGGCGGATATGCAGATGCAGGACGCCCTGACTGTGGAGGGGAACCGGCTCTTTATCCGCAACCCTCAGAATACAACATCCTATGAGGCGGGAGAACTGTCCGACTACTGGAGAGCCGTGCTGGACGGACTGCTCCTGGGCCGGGCGGAAAACTGCGTCTTTGGCTTTGAGCCGGTGAACCTGAACACCGGTAACTTTTACATGGAGCAGACAGATGCGGAGATCGCGGATATCGGGGGCAGCTTTGCCTTTGCCAGACAGTACAATTCCAAGGGTGCCGGTTATGCGGGCAGCCTGGGGTATGGGTGGAGTACGCCCTTTGATGAGCGGCTGGGAGAACTTTCCGACGGCACGGTTCTATGGCTTTCCGGCACCGGCAGCATTGTGGCCTTTCAAAAAACGGCGGAGGGGTATGCGGCTCCCGACGGCTACGACTATGCGCTGGCAGAAGAGGGAGACGGCTTTGTCCTGACAGACTTGGGCAGCCTTCAAAAGCACCTGTTCAACGCCTATGGGATGCTGACAGGGCTGGAAGATATCTATGGCAACAGAACCATTCTGTCCTACGACATGGACTACCGCCTGAGCGCCGTCACATCTCCCTCCGGAAAGAACTATCTCGTGACGCTGGATGAAAAAAACCGGATCACACAAATCAGTCTGCCGGACGGCAACCATATCGGCTATACCTATGACGGGGCGGGAAACCTGACCACTGTGACAGACGCAGCGGGAGACCGGCGCAGCTATACCTATGACGCAGAGCACCGGATGACGGCGTGGCAGGACGAGAACGGACACTGCGTGGTGTCAAATGTCTATGACGGGGAGGGTCGTATCACAGAGCAGACCGACGCGGAGGGCGCAGTTATAACCCTCTCCTACGGCGAGGGCTGCACCACCGCCGTGGACGCCAACGGAAATACCACCCTCTATACCTACGACCATCAATTCCGTACCACCCAGATCGCCTATCCCGACGGCACATCGGAAGGCCGCGCTTACAATGGGGAGGGGTATCTGTCCTCCGTGACGGACAGGCAGGGGGTAACCACCGCCTATACCTATGACGGCAACGGAAACCTGCTGACCCAGACCAGACAGGACGGCGCCGTGAGACGCTACACCTACACCGGAGACGGGCAGATCGCCTCCGTGACGGAGTATGACGGCGGCGTGACTTCTTATACATACGATGAAAAACAACGCCTGTCCTCCGTTACGGACCCGGAGGGCGGCGTGACCCGCTATGCCTATGACGGACAGAACCGTCTGACTGAGGAAACAGATCCCAGAGGAGCCGTGACCTCCTATACCTACGACGGCGCCTGTGTCACATCCATGGCAGACCCCGAGGGCGGCGTATGGAACTTTGCCTATGACGCCATGAACCGCCTGACCCGCACCGCCAATCCTCTGGGCGGGGTAACCACCCGGACCTACAACGCAAAAGGCTGGTGCGTGGGCGAGACGGACGCGGCCGGAAACACCACCGCCTATACCTTTGACCCGGCGGGAGCTGTGACGGCCATCACGGACAGAGAGGGACAGAAGAGCGTCTTTACCTATGACAAGATGAACCGGATGCTGCAGGGTACAGATCCATTGGGAAATACCCTCAGCTATACCTATGACGCCAACGGCAATCGACTGACGGAGACCAATGCGGAGGGCTATGTGACCTCCTACACCTACGACGCCATGAACCGCCGGCAGAAAGTGACCGGACCGGAGGGCGGTGAGACTGCCTATACCTATGACCGTGGAGACCGGGTGGCCAGCGAGACCGACCGGCTTGGTCATACCAGCCTTTCTGCCTATGACGCTGTGACAGGAAGTCTCCTGACAGAGACGGACGAGCGGGGCCATGTGACCGCTTACGAAAACGATGTGTGTGGCAGAACCACAAAAATCACCTACCCGGATGGCAGTGCAGTGTCCTATACCTATGACCTTCTGGGACGAGTGACCGGGGTGACAGACCCGCTTGGCACCACCACCAGACTTGCCTATGACCAAAACGGCAACCTGCTCCGGCTCTGGGATGACGAGAGCCGGGTATATACCTACGCATACGACAAGTTAAACCGTCTGGTAAAATCCACAGACCCCATGGGCGGCACAGTGCTGTATACCTATGACGCTCTGGGCAACCTGCTGTCCGTGACGGATGAACTGGGAAATACCACGGATTATGGCTATGACGCTCTGAGCCGTCTGGTGTCCGTGACAGACGCCCTTGGCGGAAACAGCGCCTATACCTATGACCGGGAGGATCGGGTACTTTCCATGGTTACACCCGAGGGCAGAGAGACCGCTTTCACCTATGACGCCATCGGACAGATGACGGAGGCCCGGGACGCCTCCGGGAACAGCAGTACCTACACTTACGATAAGATCAGCCGGATCACCTGTATAGCGGATACGGCGGGCAGCTTTATGGCCTATGCCTACGATGGGAACAGCAATCTTTTAGAGGCTGTGGACGCTCTGGGAAATGTCCACAGTTACCAGGTGGATGCGGAGGGCAACCTGCTGACGGACACCTACCCCAACGGGGAAAAAGACAGCTATACCTACCTGGCCACAGGGGAAGTGGCTACCTATACAGACCGATACGGCATACAGACCACGCTGAACTATGACTCCATGGGCAGGGTGGCAGAGGCCGCCGACACCGCCGGAAACCGGATGACCTACGCCTATGACGCAGCGGGAAATCTGATAAAGCAGACGGATGTGCTGGGGCGCAGCGCTTTCTACAAATATGACGGGTTCGGACGTGTGATCTCCATCACCGATGTGGACGGAGCCGAGACCCTTTACGCCTATGACGTTCTGGACAGGCTGGTCTCCGTCACCGATCCTGCGGGAAATGTGACCGCCTACACCTATGACGCGGCGGGCAACTTGACCGGACAGACTTTGCCCGGAGAGGCGCTTTATGCCTATGCTTATGACGCCTTAAACCGCCTTACCCAGAAAATAGATCCGGAGGGAGCCGCTACCACATTTGCCTATGACGGCGATGGCAACCTGACGGCGCGGACAGACGGAAACGGAGTACGGACGGCGTACAGCTACGATGCTCTGAGCCGCCTGACAGCATATACCGACGGAAACGGCGGACAGACACGGTACACCTATGACAGCAGGAATAACCTGACCGCCATCACTACCCCGGAGGGGATCACTGAGCGGTACGGCTACGACGCCGTGGGAAATATCCTCACCGTGACAAATGGCATGGGGGAGACCTGGCAGTATGAATATGACTCCCTGTACCGGATGGTGAAACAGATCTCTCCCCTGGGAGCCCAGGAGAACTATACCTATGACCGCCATGACGTGGTAACAGAGGTCACGGATGCCCAGGGCAGCGTGACGCAGTACCAGGTGAACGCAAACGGCCAGGTGGAAAGGAAAACCCTGCCCGGCGGCGGTGTCTACAGCTATGCCTATGACGCGGCCCACAGGCTGACAGGGATCACCACCCCGCTGGGATACGAGACCACCTTTACCTACAATGCCGGAGACGATATCATCCGGGAGGAGGACAATCTGGGCAGAATCACGCAGTATTCCTATGATGTGCTGCACAACCTGCTCTCTGTCACCGATCCCCAGGGCGGCGTCACCTCCTACAGCTATGATGTGAGGAGTAACCGCACCGCCATGACCAACGCCCTGGGAAATACTTTCACCTATGCCTACGATAAAGTGGACCGGATGGTCACGGTCACCGATCCGGAGCAGAAAGCCGCCGCCGTAGTATACGACATGGTGGGCAACATTGAGCGGATCACCACCCCCGGAGAGCGCACCACCCAATACGGCTATGACAGGAACTACAACAGAAGTTCCGTCACCGACCCCATGGGATACACCTATGCTTACACCTATGACAAGGATGACAGACTGACCGGCACCGTAGACCCGCTGGGACAGACCACCGGCTATGTTTACGATAAGGCCAACCGGCTGGTCTCTTACACGGATAAACGGGGATTGGCGGAGAATTATACCTATGACGCCCATGGAAATGTGCTTTCCCGCACGGACACCGGCGGCCTCACCACCACCTACGTCTACGATCTGATGGACAGGCTCACCAGCGTGACGGATGCCCAGGGCAGCACGGCCTTTTATACCTATGATGTGATGGGCAACCTGACCGCCGTCACCGATTTCCTGGGACGGGGAACCCGATATACCTACGACCTCATGGGCAACCTGACCAGCGTGACGGACACCCAGGGCAGGACAGAGCGCATGACCTACGACATAGCGGGAAGGCTGACTTCCTATACTTCCAATGGCGGCAATACCATCACCTACGACTATGACAAGCTGGACTCCCTGGTGGAAATGGCTTATACGGACGCCCAGGGAGAGGAAAGCGGCGCCCCGGTAGCCTACGCTTATGACGCCCTGGGGGAGAGGGTGGCCCTGTATGACAGCACGGGAGACACCCGGTACACCTACGACAGCCTGGGACGGATTACCTCCGTGACCACCTACCGTGCGCCGGGAGAAGAAGAGGGCAGTTTTTCCTATGAAAAAGCCCAGGGCGATAGGGTGACTTACACCTATGACGGCGCGGACAACCTTACCGCCATCACCTATCCGGACGGGACAAAAGTAAGCTACGAGTATGACCTGAACGACAACCTGATCAAAGTGACAGACCGGGAGGGCCTGGTGACCGCCTATGTGTACGACGCCATCAACCGTGTCACCGAAATCCACCGTCCTAACGGCATCAGTACCTACAATACCTACAACGAGGCGGACCAGATCACGGAGTTATCCAATATCTGTGACGACTGCGGCTGGGTGGTAAGCCGGTATGCTTACACCTATGATGCCCGCGGCTTTATCGTAGAGGAGAAAGCCGTGGAGTCTCTGGCAGGTTACGCCTATGATGATAAGCATAGCGGCAGACATGAGGACGGCAGACACGACGAGCTGTACCCTCACGGCAGCAAGCACAGAAAGCACGACAAGGATGCTACATTTGCCTATCAGATCGTGGAGACGGACAGAACCTTCACCTATGACGACGCTGGAAAACTGCTCTCCGCCACAGAGACAGAGGATAACTACGGCACCTGTGTCTACAGCTATGCCTATGACGGGATGGGCAACCGCACGGCTGTGATCAAGACAAATGAGGCCGGAGAGGTTGTAGAAAGCCGCAAATACCTTTATAATGAGAGTAATCAGTTAGTGTCGGTGGAGCTTTTCGACGGAAAAAAGACCACCTCTGTTTCCTATACCTATGACGTGGACGGCAATCTGATCAGTGAGATCGGGAAGGACGGCACGGACAAGGTGATGCTAACCTACCTCTACACCGTGGAAAACCGCCTGGAGGCAGTATACGACAAAGAGGAACTGCTGATGGCGGCAGCCTATGACGGAGACGGCAACCGTGTGTTTATGCTGAATTACAACCTGCACACCGATGAGGACTGGAAAGGCAACAGCGGGAATGGGAACGGCAGTAATAAGGACAATGCCGGGAGCGGGAACAGCGGAAATGGAAGTGGCAATAACTCCGGTAGTAATGGGAATTCTTCTGGAAACAATGGAAATGGGAACGGGAATTCCGGCAGCAACAATGGTAATGCTTCCGGTAATAATGGGAATGGCAACAGTAAGAATACGAACAACGGAAACAGCGGCAACAGTTCTGCCAACAACGGAAAAGGAGGAAACGGGAAAAACAACGGGAATGTAGGAAATAAGGGCAACAGCGGTAATGGAAACAGTGCCAGCGGAATTAATGGAAATGGCAATAATGGCAACGAAAACAGCAATAGTGGTAATGGTAATTCCAGTGACAACAGCACCGGAAACGGTAACGCCACCAACGCTGAGACAAACAACAGCCAGAACCAGAGCGGTATCC